>Ga0304729_1001142_pt1 | contig 18075 bp, 17 predicted proteins | sample C_131016_MF_Meta_FD_190475 | JGI IMG/M metagenome (GOLD analysis project Ga0304729, IMG submission 190475) | Freshwater microbial communities from Lake Croche, Canada to study carbon cycling - C_131016_MF_MetaG (v2) (version 2) | ecosystem: Environmental > Aquatic > Freshwater > Lake | place... | reverse complement strand
GCTTACAAGCATCAAAATAGGGTGTGCAATGAAGTGTGTAATGACTTTTTAGGTCAAATTGGTGACTGGGTTTGGGATTCGAACTATTTGAGCGTTACTATAAATAATCCTTATGGGGTTAAACAATCAACGTTTCCTAGGGGTTAGGTTCAAGTCCTCTTGGGCCCATCAGCAATCGCAATACCAACTCTGGGGTTGATATTTATTGCGGGAAAAATTTAGGTAGAAATACTCCCCCTGATTCTTCAATTTTGAGTGTTAACTTCATGTCAGGTTTTAAATCTTCTTTTGCGCAAAGAATATTAGTCACCATTTTTGGGCCCTCATCTAATTCGATGATTGCTACATTATAGGGTACGTGTTTTTCAAAAGCAGGGTGATGTGCTTTGTTATAAATAACCCAAGATATCAACTTGCCTTTTCCGGATGCTTTCTTAAATTTAAAAGTCGCTGAAAGACAATGGGGGCAGAAGTCATTTGCAGGTAACCAACCATGGCCATTTGCACATTCTTGAAAGAGTAATTCCCCATTTTTTAGACCATCCCAAAATGGTCTATTGGTCTCGGTAATATCTGCTTGTGGAAATTCGCTCATATATTAGTTATTAGTTGCCTAAAATAAGGGTGCCGTGAGTGTGCATTGTTCCACCCTGGTTGCTAATTAAGCATTTTTTTGCTTTTGCTACCTGCAGGTTTGCGGTCCCACGCATTTGCTTTACACCTTCTAGGATGAGTTGTAATCCTGGCATGCCAGTTTCTGATAGCAGGCCACCACTGGTATTAAAAGGCAATTCTCCACCAATCTCTAAATAACCATTAGCTGCCCACGATCCAAATTGCCCTTTTGGGCAAAATCCATAGTCTTCTAAAGTCATCAGGACAGCAATCGTGAAGCAATCGTAGATTTGAATAACATCAATATTTTTTGCTTGTAACCCAGCCATTGCAAAGGCAGTTTTTCCGGAAACTACCGCTTCTGTTGAAGTCAGCGAGGGGCGATTAGGCAAGTCGGCCGAGGTTTGTCCTTGCCCTAATCCAAGGATGGGAATCGCATGATCAATTTTAAGATCACGCGCCTTTGTAGCGCTCATAATGATAACTGCTGCGCCTCCATCTGAAACTAGGCAGCAGTCATCACGGCGTAATGGTTCTATTTGCATTGGAGATTGCAAGTAGCTCTCAATATCTATTTCTTTACGTAATTGAGCATTCGGGTTTGCAGCACCGTGACGTCTTGCAGCCTTAGCAATCATTCCAAAATCTTCTGCTTTTGTTGCAAATTCAATCATGTGGCGTTGCTGAATCATGGCATACCCAGCTGCTGTAGAGAACCAACCATAAACAGCATCATCACCTCGCGGTCTAGAGAAGTGATCGCGATTTCCTGTTTTAGGGTTGTCTGCATAACAAACTAAGGCAATCTCACATTGACCAGCTTCAATGGCATTCATTGCATTAGAGATCAGCGCAATATTCGCTGCGCCACCTTGGTCCCAAGAGCCCCCAATTTTTGGCCGCATGCCCATCGCCGCAGCCAATTTTTGCCCATACATAAATTCACGGGCTGAGGTGGGGGTTTTTACGAGCAGAGCATCTACTTGATCTTTTTCAATTCCTGCGTCAATCAAAGCATTCTTGCAGGCTTCAGTATTCAGGCTAATGGTGCTTCGACCAGGAAGTTTGCCAAATGCAGTTTGACCTATGCCTGCAATGACATATTTGCCGGACATTTGGCTAAGATTATTCATTACTTAGTGGTTCTTAGTTTGAGGTAAATTTAGGCTCACGTTTTTCATTAAAAGCTGCTCGACCTTCTTTTGCATCTTCGGTTGCTGACAGCATCCGATTCATTAACTGCTCCATTCTCAAACCTTCAGCTAAAGAAAGCTCACGCGCACGGAGAGCTAACTCTTTTGAAGCTTGTACGGCTAATGGAGCATTCTTAGCAATTTTTTTTGCCCATTCATAAGCGGTGCTCATCAGATCTTGTGCCGAAACTATTTGATTCACTAGGCCCCAATGCTCAGCTTTACTGGCATTTATAGCATCTCCCGTTAGTAGCATCTCCATAGCCATGGTTCTTGGGAGTTGTTCGATGATTCGCTGGGTTCCACCATTAGCTGGAATAATCCCGCGCTTGACTTCTGAAAGACCGAAGGTGGCATGCTCAGCAGCGATGCGAATATCAGTTGCAAGCAGCAGAGTCATTCCACCAGCCAGGCAATATCCATTTACTGCAGCTATCACTGGTTTCCACATTTCAAGCCCACGGTTTAGCAGCATCCCCTTTTGTGTTTGCCAGAACTCAGAAATATCTGGGGGATTTCCGATAAAACTTTTTAGGTCAGCTCCCGTACTAAATGATTTTTCACCTGCGCCCGTAATAATGACCACTCGTACTGTTTTATCATCGCGCGTTTCTGCCCACGCGTTGGAAAGCTGAGAATAGTGCTCAGCATCAAAAGCATTGAGCTTTTGAGGTCGATTCATTGTTATGACTGCTACCCCATCAGGGTGTTTGATCAGATCAATTGACATTTTTTAGCTTAATTTATGTTGGTGAAATGAATTAGCGCTTTGCATTTCTACTGGTAATACCGCCATCAATATTGATAATAGTGCCACTAGTGTAAGAGCATAGGTCTGAAGCAAGAAAGACAACGGTAGGTGCGACTTCCGTGGTTTTTGCAGCTCTTGAAAGAGGCATCTCTTTTTGAAATTCTCCCCAACGATTTTCATCGCCAAATTGGACTACTGCTTTTTTACGAGCTAAAAATTCTAATCTTTCAGTACTGACAGGTCCTGGATTGACTCCAATGATTCTGATACCAGAGTCGATACTGACCGAGCCTAGCGCTTTAGTCATAGCGATGAGAGCGGCATTTCCAACTGCGCCAGCTATATATCCAGCATCAAGTCGCTCACCGCCAATACCAATGATGTTAATAATGACACCATGTCCCCGTGCTTTCATCAATCTGTAAAATTCTCTAGTGGTATTGATATAACCAAAGATCTTCAGATCCCAAGCCTCACGCCATTTCTCATCATCTATTTCCTCTATAGTGCCAGCAGGAATAGCGCCTGCATTATTGATAAGCACGTCAGAATCTGGAAAATTTTTAGCCAATATTTTCGCGGCATTTTTTTGGCTTAGATCAATAGCGAGGACTTCAACCTGAACTTTGTATTGCTCTTCTAGCAGTGCCTTAGTATTACCGAGATCTTCATTCGATCGAGATACTAGGGCGATATGGCAACCTTCAGCAGCAAATTGTTTGGCAATCGCCAATCCAATGCCTTTAGAGCCGCCAGTAATTAATACTTTTTTGCCGCGAAGTTGTAAATCCATGGAGATTCCAATGTATCGATTGATGGCTATTAATGAATAGATCTATTTTCTATTAAACCATAATATGTTATCTTATTGACACAGTGTGCTGATATTTAGCACGTTTTATAGAAATTTGTTCTTTTAGAAAAGAGGTTTACATGAATGGGGCATGGGAATTACCAAATGAATTGGTGATGATTCAGGATACAGTCAAGCGATTCATGCGTCAGGAAGTTAAGCCCTTGGAAGACCAGCTCGAGCATGATGCTTATGAGCTACCCGCAGATGTTTTGTTACCTTTGCAGGAAAAAGCAAGAGCACTAGGTTTATGGTGTTTCAGAACCGCCGAGGAATTTGGTGGGGCAGGATTATCTCTATTAGGACAAGCAGTTGTTGCTGAAGAATCAGCCAAATGTAAAATGGGTGCTTATGTTCCAGGCTGCGGAGCGTTTGGAGCGGATCCGCCCAATTCAGTATTTTTGGGAAGCCCATTTCAGATTGAAAAGTACGCCATGCCTGCAGTTACCAAAGGCAAAAAAATATTTGTTGCTATTTCTGAGGCAGGGGGAGGTTCTGATCCTGCGCGCTCAATTCAAACCCGAGCAGAGTTGGTTGGTGATCATTACATATTAAATGGATCCAAAATGTGGATCACGGGTGCCGATGGTGCCGATTGGGGATTAGTATTTGCCCGTACCGGTAAAGCAGGTGACCGTGGTGGTATTTCTTGCTTCATTGTGGATGGCGATTCTCCGGGGATGACTATGAGGCCAATTAAAGTGATTCGCTCCTATGCGCCCTATGAAATTCACTTTAAAGATGTCAAGGTTCCAGTAGAGAATCTCTTGGGCGAAGAGGGCCAGGGCTTTATGTTGTGTGAAAAATGGTTAGTTGAGGGTCGTATTCCTTATGCGGCAGGCACTATTGGAATAGCGCAAGCAGCTTTAGAACTAGCGATTGATTGGGCCAAACAACGTAAGGCATTTAATTCTGCTTTAGCTGATAAACAGGCCATTCAATGGATGCTTGCAGATTCAGAAATTGAATTACGCGCTGCACGTCTGCTTGTATATCAAGCCGCATGGAATGGCGATCTTGGTAAAAATCTCAAGATTGAATCTTCCATTGCCAAATTAGTAGCCACTGAAACTGCCGGTCGAGTGGTAGATCGATGTATGCAAATATTGGGTGGCTTAGGAGTTGCCGCCGAACTGCCGTTGGAGCGCTGGTATCGAGAATTACGTATTAAGCGTATTGGCGAAGGGCCATCAGAAGTTCAAAGAATGGTCGTTGCACGCTATCTCCTCGGTGGCTCTGGAAAAAATTAAATATGGATCTCATTGGCCGATGAATGACATGCGTGATTTACCTCTAAAAGATATTGTCGTCGCAGATTTAACCCAAATCTATAACGGGCCTTATGCAACCTACTTAATGGCAATGGCTGGGGCACGTGTGATCAAGATAGAGCCACCAGGTGGCGAACATTTGCGTAAGCGTGGAGCCAATAGTGGTGCTGCAATGCCATTTGCGATGCTTAATGGGAATAAAGAATCTGTCAGGATTGATTTAAAAACATTAGAAGGTAAGGCACTTTTCTTAAAACTTATAGAGCGGGTAGATGTCGTTGTGGAAAACTTTGCGCCAGGAGTGTTAGATAGACTTGGAATCGGTAAACAGATTTTATTTAAACATAACCCAAAACTTATTTATGCCTCAGGATCAGGTTATGGCAATGAAGGCTTATACAGCGCTTTCCCTGCAATGGATTTAACGGTGCAGGCTATGTCAGGTGTAATGAGCGTTACTGGAGAGGCCAATGGGCCCCCAATGAAGGTAGGCCCTGCAATCTGTGATTTTTTTGGTGGCACACATTTGTATGGCGCAATTGTTACCGCTTTATTTGAACGTGAACGTTCAGGTAAGGGGCGGTCGGTTGAAGTCTCAATGATGGAGTCAGTATATGCATCATTAAGCTCAAATTTAGGACTTTATTTTTCCTCTAATGGAGAAGCTCCTATGCGAACAGGCAATCGTCACGGTGGGCTATCACTGTGCCCCTATAACGTTTATCCAACTCAAGATGGGTATATCGCCATTATCTGTAATCACCAAGATCATTGGGAGGGATTGATAACGGCAATGAATCGTGAAGACTTAAAGAGCGATGAACGTATGATCAATATGAAGGCCAGAGTGACAAATATTGATCTTGTTGATGAATTGATTGCAGACTGGACTAAGCAGTTTTCCAAGCAGGCTCTATTTGAAAAGTTGATTGGATATCGTGTGCCCTGTGCACCAGTGCGCGATCTAAAAGAGGTGGTTAATGATCCGCATATGCATGCTAGGGGGATGCTTGAGGAAATACGTCATCCAGAATTTGGTGAAATGACCGTGGCTCGAAGCCCATTACGATTTGACGATTCACCTAATATCAAACTTGAGCCAAGTCAGCGTTTAGGTGAAAGTAACAAGATTATATTTAGTGATTTTCTCGGATTGCCCGCTTTAGAAATTGAATTACTTGCAAATAAAGGCGTCATTTGATTAAGCGTAACTTGCTTACTGCTTTTGAAAAGAAATAATCATGGACTCTACGACTGTTAAAGCATTACGGATCATAGAAGCGCTTTCACCAAGCGAAGATGAAAGAGGTGTATCAGAACTAAGTCGCCAGGTGGGCCTTACTAAAAGCAATACCTTTCGCATTCTTTCTACCTTGGTTAATCAAGGATATGTTCAATCGAATCCAGAGACAAGTCGCTATTTTTTGACGCTAAAGATTTGGGAGCAGGGCACTAGGGTGATTGATCGCAATCCTATTCGTAGGGTTGCACGACCTCACTTACAAGCATTGTTTGCCAAGATCAATGAAACTATTTTGGTTTCGGTGATAGATTTGCCCGAAGTTTTATATATTGAGAAGATTGAATCTGATAATCCAGTGAGGGCCTCAGCACGTGTGGGCCAACGTGCGCCAGCTTTAAGGGCTGCTTCAGGTAAATCAATCCTAGCGTTCTATCCAGACGATACTATTAAGCGCTATGCAAAGCAGGGTATTGGTAATAAGTCTGACTTAGTTTTGTTTCAGAATGAGTTAAGCCAAGTTCGTGAACAGGGATATGCTATTTCCATCAGCGGTTCGCGACCAGGAGTAAATAGTATTGCCGTGCCCATTTGGGATGGTCAAGCGGTCCCGGGCGGAGCCCTTTCGGTTTCAGGACCTGCTGAACGATGCAATTTTAAGTATCTAGAGAGCATTGCCTCAGATGTCATTAATACATCAACTCTCATTTCTAGAAGTCTGGGTGTTTCTTCTCCTACGATTGGCAATTTTGCTTTTGCCAATTAAAACGGATTAAGACTCTTGAGGGCGGTAATTGATATTTGAGCTATCTAACGGGGGTAGCTGACTTAAATCAATATTTTCCTCTTTTAAAACTCTGCGAGCAATTTTCCAAATTTCTCCACCCGTTGGAATACCGCAATATAAGGAAATATGGATCATATTTTCTCGTAACTCAACTAAAGGTACGTTTGTGCGAACCAAGGCATTTCTAAAGTGATGCTCAAACTCTCCCCAGTGACCTTTCGCTGCTAGCATCGCCATCGTGATCATACTCAACGTTTCACGAGGCAAGATTCCTCTAGTCCAAGTTGTGCCCCAGCTAGTATTGGTAGCATGAATTTGCCAGTACTTATCCCACTCTGTCATGTTGTCCATGTTTAATTTAAACCATTCATCTCCAGCCACTTCTGCGCGTGTTTTCATACCGTCTGGAGAAAAATCTTTTAACTTCTCATTTTTATTGCTCATGACATCCTCATTCATTAACTTTTAGTTTTGCTTAAGTTGGTTTTACGCGGTTTAGGTACTAAGTGATCAGCAAAGTGATCGGCATTTGGGTGCGACTCTTGCATATCCCAAACAAATAAATCGCTACGGTACAAAATTAAACAAGCATAGATAATCACCCCATCTTTATCCTCTCGCCAGCGACGTATTCTGACTAATGGTGCTGCGATTGAGCACTTTAATAAATTGGATGAATACTGAGTTGCATGAGTGACTGTCAGCTCTTGACGAGAGGCTTCGATGTCTACCTTTCCATATTCGCGCAGTAGAAAAGACAGCTTGGCATCTTGATCGGCATTTTTAGGAAAACGTTCGTAGATTTCCTTTTCTACATAAATATCCATGAGTGCGAAGGGAGTGCTGCGAAAGTTGTGCAACTTATGAACATGCATATATTTTTTAGCAGTTTGATAATTCTGCTCTAACTCGAATGGTAATTTTGAAACGGTTTTCTTCCAAAGAATATCAATTGAGTGATCCGGCGCAAGAACACGAGGGTCATTAATCGCCGCTCTTAAATCTGGATGCTGGGTTCTCGCTTCTGGATTTTGTAAAACATGAGTACCTCTGCCCCTAGCGCTAGAAAGAAGTCCTTCGGCTACCAATGCTTGAATTGCCTTGCTGGCAGTGATTTGCGCAACCCCATAGGATTGGGCAATAGAGTTAATTTTTGGTAGTTGCTCTCCAGGATTCCATTCACCCTCTAAAATGCGTGAACGTATAGAGGCAGCCACTCGAACATACAGTGAAATCCCTGATGTAGCCGTATTTCCATGAATTTCTTGATGGCTATTACTAAGTTGATTACTCATCAGGCTTTGCTCCGGATATTCTGACTACTTCACCCCATCGATTAATTTCATCTTTTACAAAAGCGCTAAATTCAGCCCTAGTATTTCCAACGGGAGTTACCCCAAGATCATTCAGTTTACTAACCACTTCTGGCATTTTCATGACCGCCTGAATTTCATTTGAAAGTTGATCCAAAATAGGAGCAGGAGTTTTTACGGGTGCAAATAATCCTTGCCATGCCGTTACTGTCATGCCTGGGATATATTCATTGAGCGTAGGAACATTAGGGGCAAACTTTGAGCGCTCAGCGCTTGTTATGGCAAGAGCCTTTAACTTTCCATTTTTAACTTGGGCTAATGCAGTTGGTAAATTATCAAAGGCCACTTGAATTTGTCCGCCCATCAGATCAATAATCATTGGACCGCTCCCTTTATAAGGAATATGAATCATCGAAGTACCAGTTTTCATCATAAAAAGCTCAGTAGTCATATGTCCTGATGTACCCGAGCCACCAGGGGATCCAAAGGCATACTTGCCGGGATTGGCCTTGAGAAGTGCAATGAGTTCTGGAACAGTATTGGCGGGCACGCTTGGATGAACAACTAACATCAGCGGCTGAGATGTAGCTAAGGAGATTGGCGCAAAATCTTTGCTAATGCTGTAGCGTAAGTTTTTATATAAGGAGGCATTGATCGCAAATGCACTAATAGTGCCCATGATGATGGTATATCCATCGGGCGGAGCATTTGCAACGAATTCTGATCCAATTGCTTGGGATGCTCCGGGTTTGTTTTCCACAACCACGGGCTTACCTAAGCGCTCACTCAGTTTGGCACCAACTATTCTGGCTGCTACATCAGTAACTCCGCCAGGAGCAAGCGGTACGATGATGCGAATGGGTTTATTTGGATAAGGGTCTGCAGCAAGCGCAGAAAGAGAAGCGGAAATAGCTAAAAGCTTTAAAAATAATTTAATAACTTTTGACATAGATGAAAACCCCCCATTAAAAAATCTGTAAAGTCAGCGCTGAATGTTAGTAATAGTGTAATCTATAAAATCCGTATATATCTATATATAGTGTTATTATAAATTTGCCTCAAGAAATTCAGTATTGCCGTAAATGTGCCAAGTTCTTTTTAAAACATAGGATGGACTGCAAATGTTATACGAATTACGTGAATATGAGTCACTACCGGGTATGTTGCCAGTATTGCTCAAGCGATTTCAGGAAAATGTTATCCCTCTTTGGGAAAAGCATGGAATTGTTCCATTAGGCTTTTGGACGACCTTGATTGGTGAGTCTGCAAATGTAAGCGTTCGCTACATGATTGTCTGGGAATCTCTCGCAGAGCGTGAAAAAAAATGGACAGCTTTTGTAGTTGATCCGGAGTGGATCGCTATCAGAGATAAGACGGAAGAGAATGGGCCTTATGTGGCAAGCTTTACCAATTCTATTCTGACGCCAACCGCATTTTCTAAGCTGAAATAGTAGGTGTTTCGATCGAGTTATGAAGTCAGCGATCTTATTCCCCCATTTATTTGAACCAATTTCGATTGGCAATATCCTAGTTAAAAATCGTATCGTCATGCCTGCCATGGGGACAGGTTTTGCAACGCCCGAGGGATTAATTACTCAGCAATCTCTAGATTACTACGAAGCACGTGCTAAGGGCGGTTATGGCATGGTCATTGTTGAGACAGCGAGTGTAGATTTCCCCCGTGGAATCTATGCGTCAAATAGATTGGTTGTCGATAATGACTCTGCCCTACCTGGATTAAGCTCGCTGGCCCACATTATTAAAAGTAATGGAGCTGCTGCAGTAATGCAACTCAATCATGCGGGGCGTCTAGGAAAATCTAGGGTAACTGGTATACAGCCAGTTGCACCATCTGCTATTCCAGCTCCTGGCGGGGAAGTGCCAAGAGCGCTTGAAACGCATGAGATTCCTAGAATTGTTGAGCTCTTTGCGTTGGCAGCGTTAAGAGCAAAGCGTGCTGGTTTTGATGGTGTTGAATTACATGCCGCTCATGGCTACTTACTGGCCACATTTAGTTCGCCATACTCCAATCAGCGCACTGATCAATATGGAGGATGCATAGAGAACCGTGGCCGTTTATTGGTGGAAGTGTTAACTGCTATTCGTAAATTAGTCGGCAATGAATTTCCAGTATGGTGCCGTATTAATGGTCAAGAGTTTGGTGCTGATAATGTTCTTTCACTAGAAGACGGGCAGGCTCTTGCAAAAATGGTTTCTGGATTAGCTAGCGCTATTAGTGTCTCAGCAAGGGGGTATGGTCTAAGTTCATTGGTCAATTACCCTGACGAACCTGGCGCACTCTTTCCAATAGCTGCAGCAATTAAAAGCGTCGTTTCAATCCCAATTATTGCGGTTGGCAGAATGAATGCTGAAGTGGGGGAAAAGCTCATTGCAGAAGGTAAGATCGATATGATTGCCTTAGGTCGTCAATCTATTGCAGATCCTGAGACGCCTAATAAAATCAAGGCTGGCAAATTAATAGATATACGCCCCTGTATTGCTTGTTTTTATTGTTCTGATGCCGGATTAAAAATGGATAAAGCTATTGGTTGCCAAGTAAATGCAGCAATTGGTAAAGAAAAAGAATATGCGATGCGGCCAGCTGAAAAGCCCAGAAAAATTGTCGTTGTCGGTTCTGGCCCTGCCGGATTAGAGGCATCTCGAGTCTTAGCTTCGAGAGGGCATGAAGTCACTCTATTTGAAAGAGATGATTATTTGGGAGGACAGCTTTATCTAGCGACATTACCCCCAGACAAAGAGAGATTAAGTCCCTTAGTGAAATATTTTGAACATCAATTAGAGGTATTGAAAGTTGATGTCAAATTGGGAGCGGAAGTTGATTTAGAGACTATCCAAAAACTCAAGCCCGATGTTGTCGTGATCGCCACCGGATCAAATGCCTCTGTACCCCCTATTCCTGGCGTTAATTTACCTAACGTCTTCACTCCAAAAGAGATATTAAATAGTGATATGAACCTTCAAGGCAAGCGCGTGGTGGTCGTAGGTGCTGGATCTACAGGATGCGAAACTGCAGACTATATATATGAACATGGGGCTGATACAACGGTAATAGAAATGTCTGCTGGAGTGGCTCTAGAGGCTGGAGCAAGCGATCGTACGCGGATGATGAATCGTTTAAATACTTTACCAATTCAATTTTTAACCTCTACACGCTGCTTGGAGATAAAAGAGGATGGCGTAAGGATTGCAGATTCAAGTAATGCAGAATCGTTTTTACCGGCAGATATTGTGGTCTTGGCTGCGGGTGTAAGGCCTAATAACCAATTATTTCAGGCAATTCATGCCCAGGGCATTGAGGCTCATATGGCGGGAGATTGTTGGCATTCAGGACAAATTGCTAGGGCGGTTGCTGACGGTGCTCGTGTTGGACATTTGTTATAAATCAAAATTAATTGAAGCAAGGAGATAAGTGATGAACATGAAAAAATTAAACTGTAAATCTGTTATTTTTTGTGCAAGCTTGATAGTTTCTTCATTTCTCCAAGCGGCAGAATACCCTCAAAAGCAAATTAATTTAGTGGTGCCATATGGCCCTGGAAGCGCTATTGATCTAGTTGCACGTTCATTAGCCATTGGCGCTGAAAAGAATTTGGGTCAAACTATTATGGTCGAAAACAAGGTTGGTGCTGGTGGCGCAATCGGTACGCAATATGTCATGAATAAGCCTGCTGACGGCTATACGATTGAATTGGTTTCTGTTAATCCTTTTGTGATTTCTTCGCTTACCAAGTCATTATCGGGAAATCCTCAAACTGATTTCAGCTACATTATCCGTACCACTGGATACCTCATGGCCTTGGCAGTGCGGTCTGATTCACCTTGGAAGAATATTAATGATTTTGTTCAATACGCTAAGGCTAACCCAGGTAAAGTGACTTACAGCTCCTCAGGCTTAGTGTCTACTGGTAATTTAAATATGGAGGAATTTGCTTCATTAGCGCGCATTAAAGTGACGCATATTCCGATGAAGAGTGGTAGCGAGTCAAATACCGCTTTGTTGGGCGGTCATGTTGATTCTCTTGCTGATGCTGCTTGGGCCCCATTTGAAAAAGATGGAAAATTTAGAGCCCTCATGCTATTTGCAAATGAGCGTTCACCAAAGTACCCTCAAGTCCCTGTACCCAGAGATGTTGTTTCGGCCAATGTGCAACCTGGCTACTTACTGATTATTGGCCCCAAAGATATGCCTAAACCAATCATCAAAAGATTGCATGATGCATTTAAAGCAGCAATGAGTGATCCGGCTTATGTTGGCGTATTAGAGAAGTTTAATCTTGAGAATTTATATCTCAATTCTGATGACACCAAAAAAGCAGTGATGGAATCGATAGAGCCACTCGGAAAAATGGTCACCAATCTAAAGATTGGAGCTCAGTAGTTATTTCTTAGCTTTACTCTTTTGACGAGTTAGCACTGCGATCAGCTGCTGGACATCTTTTTTACTTAAGTTTTCTAAAGAGCATAGTGAGTCGGCAACAAATATTTTATCTGTCTCGGGCAAAACTTTACCAACAAATTTATGAAACAAGGCCTTAACCTCTAAGAGACTTAGGGGTTCTTTGAGGGTACCTGTTGGATAAGCGCGTTCACTTGCAAACTTCTTGCCGTTGTTCATTTCAATTTCAACCTTAGCGGGTGTTTCTACTGGCAAACGGGCCTTCCATTCTGGGTGTACAACAACCTTCACTTTGCTCCATGCTTGAATTGTCTTAGCGTCAGTTAAGCAAGCTTGGGCAATGTGTTTGTAATTAACGTCACGGTCCATTGCGGCTGAGCTTAATGTATGTTGGTAGCTAAATTGCAAATCACCAATAGTTTTTGGCTTGGGGCGATTGCAGACCTCCATGGCGCCAGATGCCACATGAACACTAATTTGCTTAATTTCTTTAAATTGAATATCTTCTTTGCGAATAATTTCTAATAGCCCATCAATATAACGATGGGTGTATAGGCAACAAGGGTATTTTTTTAGCCAAATTTCACGAAATTGCCAGTACTGACCAAGCTTACTAGTGATATCTTTTTCAATCACTTTTTCAGCGCCCAATAAGTTACTCAGGTATTTGACGATATCGGGATTGCTAGTTAAACCTAGAGAGGCTGATTGAGCTGCAATAAGCCCATGAAGAGTTTGCATCGACGTTTCGAAGTAGTGAGCATCCGTTCCAAAATTAACGTATGCAGTAGCAATACCCGACATACATAAGCCAAATGAAGCCATAGTTTCAGTATGATTCAGCTTAAGCACTTTAGCTGCTAAAGCTGCTGGACCAATAGACGGAGGCACAATTGAGAGGCCTAAATAACCTTGAGGGGTAAATTGGCAGGTTCTTGCCATGACTTCAAGACCAACAGCTGAAGCTTCAACCATTTGGGCCCCAGTTAAATTGTATTTTTGAGTCAGTGGAAAAAGCATGGGGAAGGTAGTGATATCCCAAGAGGTGCCAGTAGTTAAGCGATCATCTTCTAACTCGGATTGATGTGCAAAAAACGCATCTGCAAAAACTGATTTCCATAGGGAGACTTCAAAGTCATGACCAATAACACCAAAACCTTTTCCGTCAGGATCTTTTTTAATGAAATTGGCTATTTTTTTACCTGCTGGCATCTGTGAGCCTGCAAGCATTCCAGCGACTGTTTTCAAAGCCAATTGTTTAGTAAAGTCAATTGCGTTTGGAGCAATGTCTTTTATCGTGGTGTTAACAGTAAAGTTTGCTAGTTTTTTAGCGGCATCAGTAGTCATTTTGTTCTCGATTTTGATGGTGATCAATAACCTTATAAATTCATAAAAACACTATAACACGCTATTTAAATATTCTATTCAGGTTTAATGCCAATTTGCGGGATGAGATTGCCCCAAATCGCGCGCTCCTTTTTTATTGCAAGCGTCATATCTTCTGGTGAAACCGGCATTGGTTCAAAGCTCACTTCCAGCAGTTTTTCTTTAAAGTCCGGTCGATTTAAGATGGCATTTGTTTCCTTATTCATCCGCGCAATGACTGAGGGTGCCACTTTGGATTGGGCCACTAATCCGAACCAAGTGCTAGTTGTCATCGATGGATAGCCAAATTCAGATGCCGTCGGAACTTCGGGAAGCTGTGACCATCTTTTAGTGGCGATAATAGCCAGAGGCTTTAATTTTCCTGCTCGAATTTGAGGTAAGAGCTGCGGCAGGTTATCAGTAGTAAATTGCACGTCTCCTGCAAGTACCGCTTGCATTGCCAGAGCGTTACCTTTGTAAGGTATGTGTAAGGCTGTAATTCCCGCTTTTGATTTATAAAGTTCGCTTAATAAAAATCCGGTACTGCCAGTTGCCCCTGAATAGGTTATTTTATTAGGATGTGATTTTGCATAACTTGTTAATTCTGTAAGTGTATTAATGCCTAAACTGGGATTTACAACAATGACATTGGGTGTCTGCGCCAATAGGCCAATTGATGAAAAGTCCTGGTCAGGATCATATCCAAGCTTTGTATAAATAAATTGGTTCACAGCCATCATTGGCATGGAGACAACTAAAAAGGTATGGTCGTCTAATGCACCCTTTGCAATTGAGCTAGCAGCGACTACGCCATTGGCCCCTGCACGATTTTCAACAATGACGCTCTGAGATATATTCTCACTTAACCTTTGAGAATATATACGAGCAAGGATATCGGTAGATCCACCTGGTGGGAAGGGAACGATAATCTTGATGGGCTTACTTGGCCAATTACTTTGAGCTTGAGTGCTTAAGGGCGATAGAGTTAAAAAAAGGATCGACAAGCTACTCAAAGATCGGACTAAAAATTTAGACATTAAGATCCACCTAAAGAATATTTGAAAAGTATGGGCTATCTAGCAATGAATCCTACACATTAAGTTGTAATTGGACAATCTTGAAATATAGGTTTTAGAAAATTAAACTCAATATTCATAGGTAATAACACTAATATATCTTCTGAATTAAAAAAACCAACCCAGGGTTTGGTTTCTTAGTCGTTTTAACCAACGTCCTTAATTAAGATCTAAACATTTATATATCTCTAATAGTAAAACGATCCTTTTGCTTCTTTTATGAGGCTGAGTATTGGAGAGTTATTTTAAGTGTCGCTTACGGGGCTCTTAATACTAGTGCTTTGATTAATCCAAAATTAAGCCATCCCCGTTTGGCTTAATTTGACACTCATCATCATGGATGAGCTTCCTAAGCGTTACTTTAAGAAACGCTTATAGCGCCGTACAGTAAAGTTTCCTAGGAGTCAGGTTCAAGTCCTGGTGGGCCCACCAATAATTTAAATACCAACTCTAGGGCTGGTATTTTTTTGCACATAACTAAATTTGGCAGTTAAGGCCTAAGGGTAAACCATAAGTATTTAATAACAAGAACAACAGATAGTATTTAACAAATGCCGATGCAATTTCATTGCTAAATTAAATACGGCATTTTTAGTTTCCCTAATTGATTTACATTAGAAGGGTAAATATGAAAATTTTTCACTTTTTGATTTTAATTGGCGCATATCTTATATCTGCAGCCCCTTCAGTGAGCGCACAAGAATCCAAATTCAATGAATATGGGTGGCCAGCTAATCAAGATAAAAAAGTCTCAGCAAGTTCAGTAAAGTGGCTTCAAGATAAGGGTTGGTGGCCATTACAAATTGCATATCAAGCCCCTTGGTCTGGGCAAAATACACCAAATATAATCATGGACAAAAAAGGTCTTTTGCTTAAAAGGGGTATCGAGGCTAAATTTCAATCATTTGGTTCTGGCCCAGCTATTAATGAGGTGATTATTTCAGGCCGTTTTCAATTTGGTAATGGCGGCAACTTTCCATTTACATCATTAATTGATAAAAATATTCCCGTTAAAACAATTGCGGTAATTAATACCAATGTTTTACATGCCACTGTTGTTCCAATAGATTCAAAAATCAAATCAATGAAAGATTTTAAGGGTTCAAATCCGCCCGCTACCATTGGTCTTGTCACTGGATCTGGGGCAGAATTCTATATTCAAGCTTCAGCCAAAACTAATGGCCTTGAGATTGGCAAAGATATTATTCTGAAAAATATGCCTATTAGTGAGCAATTGGGTATGCCAAAGGGGTTAGATGCAGCAATTCCATGGGATCCTGCCGCAACCATTATGACTCAAGAGCGAAAAAATTCTCGATATATTGACGATATCTATCCCTACAATATCTATGAAGGTACTTTTTATGTTCGACAAGAAATAATTGATAATGCTCCAGATGTTGTTCAAGCATTTACTGATGCAATAGCAGAAGCAACTTTATGGATACGAAAAAATCCTGATGCTGCTGCTGATGCGTTACAGGAAGAGCCAAATTTAAAGAATTATTCCAAAGAAATTTTAAAGCAACAAATATTGGCTTATAACAATTTATATAAACCCACTTATATATACCCAATCCCTCTTTTTTGGGGTCAAGCAAATGAGCCTATTTATAATTGGCTCTACGAAAATAAAAGGATTCAAAATAAGCTTACTGCAGCAGACTTTGCTAAGGCAGTTGATACACGGTTTATGGACAATACCTTTGCTAAATTAGGTTGGGCCATACCCAAAAGACCCCCATTTTTACCTGCTAGCTGGAATGCGCCATTAGATAAAACCCCTTATCCCCCTTATATGACTCCGATAAGCACAACACAAGCTCAAGTTTTTCCTGAAAAAGGGGACTTAGTACGGGACTGGGAATTTGATGGCAAGAAATATAAAAAGTAAAAGTATTGAAAAATATTTTTGATATTTCTGGGAAGCGCATTCTCATTACTGGAGGAGCCAGGGGGATAGGATTTTCTTTGGCAAAAATGTTAGCGGAACATGGCGCCCGCATTTTTATCGCAGATGTTCTTGATGATTTGGGTTCGAGTTCCGTTAAAGAGATTCAAGGCGAAAATCATCTATATTTTCATTTGGATATTACAAATGAAGCTAGTGTTCAAAATTTAATTAATGATATTGCGCATCTCCATGGAGGTGTCGATATTGCTTTAAATTGCGCGGGGATTGCCGTTTTTTCCCCAGCTTTTGAAATGTCTTATGCAGATTTTTCTAAAACACTTGAAATTAATCTTAACGGAGCTTTTCTCCTCTCAAAATATTTAGCTTTATATATGACTAAAAATAATGTAGCGGGGAAAATTATTCATTTGGCATCTGTTTCTAGTTATGTCGCAAATCCAAACTATGCCGCGTACTCTAGCAGTAAAGCGGGCCTATCTCAATTGGTAAAAGTTTTAGCTAGAGAATGGGCGGATAAAAATATTACAGTTAATGCGATTGGCCCAGCTATAACGCCCACCTTGTTAACCAAGGAAATTTTTAAGGATAAAAATTGGGAGGCTAAAAGTTTGTCGCAGATTCCTATGGGGCGGTTTGGTACTCCTGAGGATTTATTAGGAGCAGTTCTGCTATTAGCGTCACCCGCAGGTGGTTATATTACAGGGCAAACTTTATTTGTCGATGGCGGGCGAACTTTAGTTTAATAGTGCAAAAATGCGGTCGCATTAATTTAATATCAGTATTGGGGGGTTGCGGACTTAAGGCATTTGTCCGTTGCGGACCAAGTGTGCAATGCGCTTATCGACTCTAAGCCCAAGATCTATATGAGTTTGATGGGTAAAACAGCGGATTATAGGAAATTGTTCCACGCTGCAATTATGAAACGGCCCGCTAAGCCTTATTCTATATGGTGGTTCGGGCGGGATTCGAACCCACGACCAACGGATTAAAAAATATTGTTCCATCTAAAACCACTGTAAATTCAATGATTTACATGCGTCAAAATAGGGTGTGCAATGAAGTGTGTAATGGATTTTTAGGTCAAATTGGTGACTGAATTGGGATTCGAATTGGTTAATAGGGTTAATTTAAATAATGCTTGTGAGGCTGCTATCGGCCATTAGCTGTCGGCCAGGCGTAAGATATAAGAATGCTTTACCTCATTAAAACTCTGATTGCCGCATTAATAATTGTTGCCGTAGGCGAGGTTAGTAGGCGTAGCACTGTTTTAGCAGCATTT
>Ga0304729_1001141_pt1 | contig 18076 bp, 14 predicted proteins | sample C_131016_MF_Meta_FD_190475 | JGI IMG/M metagenome (GOLD analysis project Ga0304729, IMG submission 190475) | Freshwater microbial communities from Lake Croche, Canada to study carbon cycling - C_131016_MF_MetaG (v2) (version 2) | ecosystem: Environmental > Aquatic > Freshwater > Lake | place... | reverse complement strand
CATTTTTTAGGCTGAATCGGTATTGCTGAACGCTAAGCGACTGGCACAAGCGGCGCAGTGGATGGAAGTTCCTGTTTGGGGGACTGAGCAGAACCCAGAAAAACTTGGGCCCTTGGCTAGTGACGTGCGGCAATTTTGCCGTTCAGTTTTACCCAAAATGAGTTTCAGTGCATGTGCGGATGGTTTGATTGAATTGCTCAAGCCACCACCGCGCAACGCGCAAGCAGGTAACGCACGAAGCTTGCCCAAGCATTTACAAAAAAAATCTGAACCTGAAGCAGCACGACAAACTATTATTTTGGGTGGAGTCGAAGCGCATATTTGTTTGCTTCAAACAGCGCTAGATCTACTCGAACAAGAATTTGAAGTTTATATAGTGACCGATGCATGCAGTTCTAGGACCGAACGTAACCGCGATGCAGCTTTCGATCGCTTGGCTGGCATGGGTGCTGAACTGGTGACTACAGAAATGGTGCTGTTCGAGTGGCTGCGCAGCGCTGAATCGGATGCTTTTAGAGAGATACAAGCGCTTATCAAATAGGTAAAAAGGCAATCTTTGCGCTAAGTCAGTTTCTTGCAAGTCCCTCCTACTCATAATTGAAAGATTATTAAATGTTGTTGGGGGACATCCATGGGTTCTTTTGCGCAGTTTCACAAGCGTTCCATCGCCGATCGCGACAATTTTTGGGCTGAACAAGCCAACACAGTAGATTGGCAAACCCCGCCCCAACAAATCTGCGATTACTCCAATCCGCCCTTTGCCAAGTGGTTCGTTGGCGGCACTACCAATTTGTGCCACAACGCAATCGACAGACACCTCAAGGACCGTGGTGACCAAGCCGCACTGATTTTTGTGTCTACGGAAACCGAGCAAGAAAAAACATACACCTATAAAGACTTGCATAAGGAAGTGCAACGTATGGCCGCCATTCTGCAAAGCTTTGGCGTGGTCAAAGGCGACCGTGTCTTGATTTACATGCCCATGATTGCCGAAGCCTCGTTTGCCATGTTGGCGTGTGCGCGTATTGGCGCGATTCACTCTGTGGTGTTTGGCGGATTTGCTTCACATTCGTTAGCAACACGTATCGAAGATGCAACGCCCAAAGTGATCATCAGTGCCGACGCCGGATCGCGAGGTGGCAAGGTCGTGGCTTACAAACCGTTGTTGGACGAAGCCATCAGCCTATCAAGCCACAAACCTAAAGCAGTCTTGATGGTCGATCGCCATTTGTCTGAATTCGCCAGCGTGGCAGGGCGCGACTTTGACTATGCGCAAGAGCGCGAAAAACATCTCAATGCCCAAGTGCCTTGCGAATGGGTGGAGTCCACGCATCCTAGTTACACCCTCTATACATCGGGAACAACAGGCAAGCCCAAAGGTGTGCAACGCGACACTGGTGGCTACGCAGTGGCATTGGCGGGCAGCATCCCGAATATTTTTCAAGGCAAACCAGGCGAGACCTTTTTCTGCACCAGCGACATTGGTTGGGTGGTAGGACACAGTTACATCATTTACGGCCCGCTCATTGGCGGTATGGCCACCATCCTTTATGAGGGACTCCCTACCCGCCCTGATGGCGGCATCTGGTGGAGTTTGGTGGAGAAGTACAAAGTCAGCGTCATGTTCAGTGCGCCCACCGCCGTTCGTGTGTTGAAAAAGCAAGATCCTGCGCTACTTACTAAATACAACCTGTCTTCTTTGAAAGCCTTGTTCTTGGCGGGTGAGCCTTTGGACGAGCCAACAGCCAAATGGATATCAGAAGGCTTGGGCGGCACGCCCATCATTGACAACTATTGGCAAACAGAAACAGGCTGGCCCATCCTCACCATTTGTAACGGTGTAGAAAAAGCCCCTAGCAAATTTGGTTCGCCCGGTAAAGCCGTGTATGGCTATGACGTCAAACTAGTCGACGACCAAACGGGCGAAGAACTCACGGGTGCGAACCAAAAGGGCGTGTTAACCATCGAAGGCCCATTGCCTCCAGGCAACTTGCAAACGGTGTGGGGTGACGACGCGCGATTTGTAAATACCTATTGGAAAACAGTACCCAACAAAATGGTCTACAACACGTTTGACTGGGCAGTGCGCGATGATGACGGCTACTTCTTCATCTTGGGACGAACCGACGACGTGATCAACGTCGCGGGGCATCGCTTAGGAACACGCGAGATTGAAGAAAGCATTTCAAGCCACCCCAATATTGCGGAAGTCGCGGTGGTCGGTGTGGCAGACCAACTCAAAGGCCAAGTGGCGATGGCATTCGCCATTGCCAAAGACGCTTCTGCCCTCGGCGATGCTGCTGCCCGTTTGAAGCTAGAAGGCGAAGTGATGAAGGTGGTGGACAACCAACTCGGTGGGGTAGCGCGTCCCGCACGTGTATTTTTTGTGAGTGCTTTGCCTAAAACACGCAGCGGCAAATTACTGCGCCGCGCGATCCAATCCGTTTGCGAGAAAAGAGACCCAGGCGACTTGACAACTATGGACGATCCGCTTGCCTTAAAGCAGATCCAAGACGTGATTGGGTGAACTTCAAATTTCACACTTTCGTCTTTTAACTACAGCAAACTAGTCTTATCAGCGACTTCAGTGGCACAATGTCGGGTGTTTGGGGTTCATACAACCTCACTCGCTTCCGCCATCCGGTTCAGCCGTGTCGCGGTGGGTTTTTTCAACCAGCTAATGTTTCCTGAAGGGAAACGGAGGTCAGCGCCATGTCACAGACGTCAGTCTATCAAGCCTATTCAGGCAACACATATTTGTTTGGCGGAAACGCCCCGTACGTCGAAGAGATGTACGAAAACTACCTCTCTAACCCCGGCAGCGTTCCAGATTCTTGGCGTGAGTACTTTGATGCTCTACAGCACGTCCCCGCAGTGGACGGCAGCAACGCCAAAGACGTGGCCCATCTCCCAGTCATCAATGCGTTTGCCGAGCGCGCCAAAGCAGGCGGCACCCGCGTGGTCATGGCCAGTGCAGACGCTGAAATGGGTCGCAAGCGCACCGCTGCGCAGCAACTGATTGCAGCCTATCGCAATGTAGGCCAACGTTGGGCGGACCTTGATCCGCTCAAACGTACTGAGCGTCCTCCTATTCCAGACCTAGACCCTGCGTTTTATGGTTTTACGGATGCAGACCAAGAAACCGTGTTCGACACCAGCAACACCTTCTTTGGCAAAAACAGCATGTCTTTACGCGAGTTGCTCAATGCCTTGCGTGAAACCTATTGCGGCACTTTAGGTGCTGAATATATGTACGCCACTGACCAAGCTGAAAAACGTTGGTGGCAAGAAAAACTCGAATCGATTCGTAGCAAACCCAATTTCAACGCTGAGAAGAAAAAACACATCTTGGAGCGATTGACCGCCGCCGAAGGCCTTGAGCGCTTCTTGCACACCAAATACGTTGGACAAAAACGTTTCTCCCTTGAAGGCGGAGAGAGCTTCATTGCCGCCATGGACGAGTTGATCCATAAGGCCAGCGCCCAAGGCGTTCAAGAAATAGTGATTGGCATGGCCCACCGCGGTCGTTTGAATGTGTTGGTTAACACCATGCGCAAGTTGCCTGCTGATTTGTTTGCAGAGTTTGACCACACTGCGCCCGAAGACTTGCCAGCCGGTGACGTGAAATACCACCAAGGCTTTAGCTCGGATGTCAGTACCGCTGGTGGCCCGGTGCATTTGTCTTTGGCGTTCAACCCATCGCATCTTGAAATCGTGAACCCCGTTGTCGAGGGCTCGGTCCGCGCCCGTATGGACCGTCGCGCTGATCCCCATGGTTCACAAGTGCTTCCAGTCTTGGTTCATGGCGATGCAGCATTCGGTGGTCAAGGCGTTAACCAAGAAACCTTTGCTTTGGCGCAAACACGTGGCTATTCCACGGGCGGCACGGTGCACATCATCATCAACAACCAAATCGGTTTCACCACATCGGACCCGCGCGATATGCGCTCGAGCGTGTTCTGTACCGACATCGTCAAAATGGTCGAAGCCCCTGTCTTGCACGTGAATGGTGATGACCCTGAGGCTGTGGTGCTTGCCACCCAAATGGCTTTGGACTACCGCATGACATTCAAGAAGGACGTGGTGCTGGATGTCGTGTGCTTTCGCAAATTGGGACATAACGAACAAGACACACCAGCATTGACCCAGCCGTTGATGTACAAAAAAATCGCGGCCCATCCTGGCACCCGTAAATTGTTTGCCGACAAATTGGCCACGCAAGGCTTTGGTGACTCGCTAGGTGACGATATGGTCAAAGCCTATCGTGCTGCACTAGACGCTGGTAAACACACGGAAGACCCTGTGTTGACCAACTTCAAAACCAAATACACCGTCGACTGGGCGCCTTATTTAGGCAAAAAGTGGACCGATGCTGGTGAGACTTCCATCCCCATGTCAGAGTGGAAGCGTTTGGCAGAAAAAATCACCACGATTCCTTCCACCGTCACACCACACCAGTTGGTGAAAAAGGTGTATGACGATCGCGCCGCTATGGGCCGTGGCGATACCCCAGTTGATTGGGGCATGGGCGAGCACATGGCCTTCGCTTCTTTGGTGGCTAGCGGCTATCCCGTACGTTTGTCAGGTGAAGACTGCGGTCGCGGTACCTTCACGCACCGCCATGCAGTGATCCATGACCAAAACCGTGAAAAGTGGGACACCGGCACCTATGTCGCGTTGCAAAACGTGGCAGAGAACCAAGCCCCATTTGTAGCAATTGACTCCATCTTGTCTGAAGAGGCTGTGCTGGGTTTCGAATACGGCTACGCCTCCAACGATCCCAGCACTTTGGTGGTGTGGGAAGCGCAGTTCGGCGACTTTGCCAACGGTGCACAAGTGGTGATCGACCAATTTATTGCCTCTGGCGAAGTGAAGTGGGGTCGTGTCAATGGCTTAACGCTGATGTTGCCCCATGGCTACGAGGGTCAAGGCCCTGAACATAGTTCTGCACGTTTAGAGCGCTTTATGCAATTGGCCGCCGATACCAATATGCAAATTGTCCAGCCCACAACAGCCAGCCAAATCTTCCACGTCTTGCGTCGTCAAATGGTGCGTGATTTACGCAAGCCGCTCATCATCTTCACGCCGAAGTCGTTGTTGCGTAACAAAGATGCAACCTCGCCGGTATCAGAGTTTGTCAAGGGCAGTTTCCAAACCATCATTCCTGAGAACAAAGCGATCAAGGCTGACAAGGTCAAACGTATCTTGGTGTGTTCTGGCAAGGTCTATTACGACTTGGTCAAGAAGCGTGAAGAAAATGGTGCTGACGACGTGGCCATTCTGCGTGTCGAGCAGTTGTATCCCTTCCCACACAAAGCGTTCGCTGCGGAATTGAAAAAATATCCCAACGCCACAGATTTGGTCTGGACGCAAGACGAACCCCAAAACCAAGGTGCTTGGTTCTTTGTGCAGCACTACATCCACGAAAACATGAGCGCCGGTCAGCGTCTCGGTTACTCAGGTCGTGCCGCGTCTGCATCGCCTGCTGTGGGTTACTCGCACCTGCACCAAGAACAGCAAAAAGCTTTGGTCGATGGCGCGTTCGCCAAGATCAAGGGCTTTGTGCTCAGCAAATAACTATATTTAGAAATATTACGAAAGATTTGTATGGCCATCGTTGAAGTGAAAGTTCCTCAGTTATCTGAGTCAGTGGCTGAGGCCACCATGTTGCAATGGAAAAAGAAAGTAGGCGATTCTGTCGCTGCTGACGAAATCCTCATTGAAATCGAAACCGACAAAGTGGTGCTTGAAGTGCCAGCCCCTTCCGCCGGTGTTTTGTCTGAAATATTGGTGGCCGATGCCGGAACAGTGGTTGCTGAGCAATTGATTGCACGTATTGATACAGATGGCAAAGTTGCCGCGGCTGCACCTGCAACCGCTACTGCTAAGGCTGCTGCACCTGCTTCTGCTCCAGCGGCGCAAGCAAGTGCACCTGCATTCAACAGCAAGGCAGGCGTGACAATGCCCGCAGCTGCCAAGCTAATGGCAGACAACAACATGGCCGCTGGTTCTGTGGCAGGTTCTGGCAAAGATGGACGTGTCACAAAAGGTGATGTCTTGTCAGCTGTTGCCAACCCAGCGGCTGCTGCAGTAATCCCAACAGGTGTACCTACCAAAGCATTGCCTGCTGTTAGCGGCCCCGCTGTGAATTTGGGTGAACGCCCTGAACAACGTGTGCCGATGACACGTTTGCGTGCGCGTGTGGCAGAGCGCTTGTTGCAATCCCAATCGACGAATGCGATTTTGACGACGTTCAATGAAATCAACATGGCACCTGTCATGGATATGCGCAAGCGCATGCAAGAGCGTTTCGAAAAAGAACATGGCGTTAAGTTGGGCTTTATGAGCTTCTTTGTCAAAGCTGCTGTCCATGCTTTGAAGAAATTCCCTGTTTTGAATGCCTCAGTAGATGGCAATGACATCGTCTATCACGGCTACTTCGATATCGGTATTGCGGTGGGTTCACCCCGTGGTTTGGTGGTGCCTATTCTGCGCAATGCTGACCAAATGAGTTTTGCTGATATCGAGAAAAAGATTGCTGAATTCGGCGTGAAAGCACGTGACGGCAAACTCGGTATCGAAGAGATGACAGGCGGTACTTTCTCTATCTCTAACGGTGGCACTTTCGGTTCGATGATGTCAACCCCGATCATCAACCCACCACAGTCTGCGATTTTGGGTGTGCACGCCACCAAAGACCGTGCGATGGTGGAAAACGGTCAAGTGGTGGTGCGTCCTATGAACTACTTTGCAATGTCGTATGACCACCGCATCATCGACGGTCGCGAAGCTGTCTTGGGCTTGGTCGCGATGAAAGAGGCCTTGGAAGATCCAGCGCGCCTCTTGTTCGATATTTAATTAACTGCTTTGAATGCCCCCTTTATTGGGGGCGTTTTTTATCTAAGAGAAATACACCATGAGTAAACAATTCGACGTCGTAGTGATTGGCGGTGGCCCTGGTGGTTACATTGCCGCGATTCGCGCATCACAACTCGGTTTTCAAGTCGCCTGTATTGACGAATGGAAAAATGCAGAGGGCGGTCCAGCGCCTGGCGGTACCTGTACCAATGTAGGTTGCATTCCTTCCAAAGCATTGTTGCAATCGAGCGAACACTTTGACCATGCTAACCACCACTTTGCAGACCATGGCATTTCAGCCAAAGATGTGAAGATGGATGTGGCCAAAATGCTTGGCCGTAAAGATACCGTCGTCAAACAAAATAACGATGGCATTTTGTATTTGTTCAAAAAGAACAAGATTACTTTTTTCCATGGACGCGGAACGTTTGTCAAAGCCGCTGAGGGTGGCTTTGAAGTCAAAGTTACTGGTAAGGCGGAAGAGTCGATCGTTGGTAAACAAATCATCATTGCTACCGGCTCGAATGCCCGTGCATTGCCTGGAACACCATTTGATGAAGTCAATATTTTGTCGAACGACGGTGCTTTGCGTATTGGTAGCGTTCCCAAAAAACTCGCCTTGATTGGTTCGGGCGTCATTGGCTTAGAAATGGGTTCAGTCTGGCGTCGCTTAGGTGCAGAGGTCACTATTTTGGAAGGTCTTCCCACTTTCTTGGGTGCGGTAGATGAGCAAATTGCCAAAGAAGCTAAAAAAGCATTTGACAAGCAAGGTTTAAAGATCGAACTTGGTGTCAAAGTCGGTGAAATTAGCAGCGGTAAAAAAGGCGTGTCGATTGCCTACACCAACGTCAAAGGTGAAGCGCAGACATTGGATGCAGACAAACTCATCGTGTCCATTGGCCGCGTACCCAACACCATTGGCTTAGGTGCTGAAGCGATTGGTCTGCAACTAGACGAGCGTGGCGCCATCGTGGTTGACGGCGACTGCAAAACCAATGTGCCTGGTGTGTGGGCCGTGGGTGATGTCGTGCGTGGACCCATGCTTGCACATAAAGCAGAAGAAGAGGGCGTTGCGGTGGCAGAGCGTATAGCTGGACAACATGGCCATGTCAACTTCAACACCATCCCTTGGGTGATTTACACCAGCCCAGAAATTGCGTGGGTTGGCCGCACAGAGCAGCAACTCAAAGCAGATGGCGTGGCATACAAAGCGGGAACCTTCCCATTCTTGGCCAACGGCCGCGCGCGCGCACTAGGCGACACCACTGGTATGGTGAAGTTTTTAGCGGATGCCACCACCGACGAGATTTTGGGCGTGCACATCGTTGGCCCTATGGCGAGCGAGTTGATTTCTGAAGCCGTCGTGGCGATGGAGTTCAAAGCATCCGCAGAAGACATCGCGCGTATTTGCCATGCGCACCCTTCGTTGTCAGAAGCTACAAAGGAAGCTGCTTTGGCAGTTGACAAGCGCACTTTGAATTTTTAATTTGTCCATTAATACGATTCAAAGCCCGCTTTTAACAGCGGGCTTTTTTTCGATCAAAGTTCTCTTCAAGGCACAATACACATCGCAATGTCGGTTTATCAAAATTACCAAAAAGAATTAAAAACCAGAGGGTTCAAAAGTGACCCTGCCCAACTTCGTGCCATCGATGCGCTGGAGCGATGTGCCACCGAATGGTCGCACTACAAAGAGAAACGCTCCAACTCGATTAAAAAGATCATTAACCACCCGGACATTCCGCGTGGTGTCTATTTATATGGCGGCGTTGGTAGGGGTAAAAGTTTTTTAATGGACTGCTTTTACGAGTCTGTTCCACTCGTTCGTAAAACCCGTTTGCATTTCCACGAATTCATGCGTGAAGTTCACCGAGAGCTTCGTGAACTACAAGGTAATGCTGACCCACTAGATATCTTGGGCGAGCAAATGTCCAAGCGCTTCAAATTAATTTGCTTTGATGAGTTCCATGTGGCGGACATCACAGATGCGATGATCCTCTACCGCTTGTTAGATTCTTTGTTCAAGCATGGTGTGGGTTTTATTACAACGTCAAACTTCAAGCCCAACGATTTATACCCAGGCGGCATGCACCGCGATCGCATCTTGCCCGCGATTGAGTTGCTCAACAGCCAACTTGAAGTGATTAATGTCGATAACGGGACCGACTACCGTCGGCAAACCCTTGAGATGGTGGATTTATTCCATTGCCCGTCAGGACCACGAGCCGATGCCGCGATGACAGACGCTTTCAACCGACTAGCAGAATGCCAAGACCAAGAACCCTTGCTCCACATTGAGTCACGCGAGATAAAGGCGCGTCGCAGAGCCGGTGGCGTGGTGTGGTTTGACTTCAAAGATATATGTGGTGGCCCTCGCTCGCAAAACGACTACCTTGAAATTGCTTCCCAGTTCCACACGGTTCTTTTAAGCAATGTGCCCTACATGCCAGTCAATAAGGCCTCTGAGGCACGCCGATTTACTTGGTTGGTCGATGTTTTGTACGATAGGCATGTGAAATTCATCTTATCGGCTGAAGTGCAGCCTGCTGAGCTTTATACAGAAGGGCCCTTGGCGCACGAGTTTGTGCGAACAGTGTCTCGTTTGCGTGAAATGCAATCAGCTGAGTTCTTAGCCCTTGGTAAACGCGTCGTTGACACGGCATTGACATGACACATTACAAATTCTTCACAATATTTCTGCTTATGTTTTGCATGGGTAGCAACGCATCTTTTGCACAAATCTTGGCAGCCTCAGAAATACCTTCTGATGAAGAAAGATTGGCAGAAAGCACGCGCCTGGAAAAAAAACGTGAAGAAATGGATGCCACTTACCAAAAAGCCATGCGTGAGTGCTACCAACGGTTTGATGTGGTGGGGTGCCAATTAAAGGCGCGCGATAAAAGACTATTGGTCTTGGCTGTTTTGCGCAAAGAAGAAAACAAATTTAATGCACTAGAACGTCAAATCAAAGCCTTTGAATCGATACAACGGACTGCTGAAAAAACCAGCGACGCGCAGCAACAAGAAGCAGCTAACCAACGCGAAGAAGCGCAGCAATCAGCAAAAGACAGGCTAGAACGTACAGAACAAAAGAAACAAGACTACGACAGCCAAGGCAAGAACCGACCTAATTTCGACGCTAAGCAACGCGAGGCAGCAGAACATCGTGCAGACACAGAAAAACGTTTGCAAGAACGCACGAATGCCCCCGCAAATCCATTGCCATCGCCAGTTCATACTAAGTGATACCTTAGTGATATCGTTTTTTTCGTTGCTTTCACTTCCAATACATTACGCTGATTGATGCACCCGCGAGATACTCATCTTTTGCGCAGCCGCGTGCAAGAGGCATTTCTAGAAGGCGGCATTCTTTCGCAAGCAACCCAGCAGTTTCAACCGCGTAAGGGTCAAACCGATATGGCGCTTGCGGTTGCGGATGTCATCAGCGAAGGTGGCAGTTTGGTCGTGGAGGCAGGTACCGGCGTTGGTAAAACCTTTGCGTATTTGGTGCCTGCTTTGCTAAGTGGCGAGCGCGTTTTGTTGTCTACCGCGACCAAGGCTTTACAAGACCAATTGTTTGCACGTGACATTCCAAGATTAATTGCTGCGTTTAATTTACCAATTCGCTTGGCGCTTTTAAAGGGACGCAGCAACTATTTATGCACCCACAGAATGCAAATGGCGAGGCAAGATGCTTCTTTGCCGGATCGCCACGTGGTTCGTTTGTTAGCCAAAGTCGAAACCTGGGCCCTGACCACCCAAACCGGTGATTTGGCTGAATTGCCCGGCCTCGATGAGCGTTCATCTTTAATTCCATGGATTACCTCCAACCGAGAAAACTGTTTAGGCTCGCAATGTCCCGCGTTTAAAAACTGCCACGTCAATAACGCACGCCGAGATGCACTTGCAGCAGATATCGTGGTGATCAACCATCATTTGTTTTTTGCGGACTTGGCTGTGCGAGAGTCTGGCATGGCGGAGTTGCTACCTAGCGTTCGCGTTGTGGTGTTTGATGAAGCGCATCAACTCAATGAAACGGGTGTGAACTTTTTAGGGCAACAGCTCAGCACCTCACAACTTCTGGATTTAACCCGTGACCTCCTTGCTACAGGGTTGCAACTCGCACGTGGTTTTGCTGATTGGCAAGGATTAGCGTCAGCGCTGGAACTAAGCGCCCGAGATTTGCGCTTGTTGGTGGGGCAGCGCAATACATCGACCAAGATCAAATGGACAGAGCCCACACCCGAGGGAATTCCTGATGATGCTTGGCAACACGCTTTGCAAGGCGTTTACCAAGCCGCCGACAACATTGCCCAATCTTTAGAGACAGTGATCGAAGTTGCGCCAGATTTCTTGCGTTTACAAGAACGCATGATGGATGTGATGGCTCGCGTTTCACTCTTTGCCAAAGCATGCGATCCTCAAACTGTGAGGTGGCTCGACGTGACATCCTCGCAAATGCGATTGATGCAAGCACCTTTAGATATTGCTGATACCGTGCGAGAGCGTTTGCTTAAGCAGACGGTTGTTTCAAACGTTTCCGAGCATGCAAACGCAGATGCGACCCCAAATGCAGCGCCAACTTCTGAAAACGTTAACGATGAAGCACCATGGTTAGACGAAGAAATAGCAAAACCCAGAAGTTGGATTTTTACATCAGCTACTTTGGGCGATGAGTCAACTTTGAAATGGTTCACTGAACCCTGCGGCTTAGAGTCTGCGCAAGTCTTGCGTGTAGAAAGTCCTTTTGACTATCCTAGTCAAGCTTCAATGTTTGTCCCTAAAGACATGGTGCGTCCGAGCGATCCGGCGCACAGTTCACAAGTAGCCAAACTGGCGAGCGATGCCGTCCGTGTTTTGGGTGGCAAATCCTTGGTGCTTACTACAACCCTACGTGCGTTGCGATCGATTGGCGACGCCATGAAGCAGCAACTAGAAGGCTCTGGAATTGAAGTGTTGATGCAAGGTGAATGGCCCAAGCGTGAATTAATGGCCCGATTTCAAGACGCAACACCAGAGCAGGGCGGTTGTGTGTTGGTTGCCTCCGCCACATTTTGGGAGGGTTTCGATGTGCCAGGCGATGCACTGCAATTGGTGATCATCGACAAACTGCCTTTTCCGCCACCTAACGACCCCATCGTCGAAGCCCGCGGTAAACGCTTAGAGGCGCAGGGCCGAAGTCCATTCAATGACTTCTTTGTGCCCGAGGCTGTAATTGCATTGAAGCAGGGTGCTGGTCGTTTGATACGACGCGAAACTGACCGTGGCGTGTTGGTAGTTTGTGATAACCGACTTGCTACAACTGGCTATGGCAAGCGACTTTTAGCAGCAATGCCAAATATGCGCCAACTCCATACACAAGAAGAATTACACGAAGCGCTTAAAGCTCTAAATTAGTGACTTTTTGACTGGCTAAATTTGCCAGCCTGCATTTGGCACCAACTATCCAAACAGATGGTACGCGCTATGTGAAACTACCAAGGCTTCCACCAAGGCTTTTTGGCCTTATGGCGCTCTGGATAGAGCAGCTTGCTATCTGGATAAGTGCTATCTAGCACGCGGCGTGTATCGTCGCGCAGTTGTTCGAGTCCCAATTTGTCATAGCACTGGAACATCAAAAACAATGCTTCTTCTACAGCAGGCACATCGCGATATTCTTGAACCGCTGCTTGCGCACGGTTCAAAGCAGCAACATAAGCACCGCGCTTAAAGTAATACCTAGCCACATACACATCAGAGCGGGCCAAAGAATTTTTGATAAACGCCATCCGCATTTTTGCATCTGGCGTGTATTTGGAATTGGGGAAACGCAACGTCAATTCACGAAATGCTTCGAAAGATTCTTTCGCTTGCTTGGGGTCACGCTCAGCTACGTCTTCATCCGTAATAGATGAAAACAAGCCTAAGTCTTCATTGAAATTCACAAGGCCTTTGAGATATAAGGCGTAGTCCATCGCCGGACTGGCGGGGTGCAATTTGATGAAACGGTCGAGTGTTGCAACGGCTTGCACAGGCTCTTTGGTTTTGTACTGGGCCCAAGCTTTGTCAAGCTGGGCTTGTTGTGCGATCGCGGTGCCTGCTGCCCGACCTTCCAGTTTTTCGTAGTAGCCAATCGCTTTGTCATAAGCGCCAGCAGCGAGTTCATCTTTGGCTTCTTGGTAGAGCTTATCGACCGACCAAGATTTGGTGAGATCGTTCTCAATGGCGCATGCACCTAAAAGAATCGCACCCACCACGCCAATACATCGTGCTAGAGCCGATAATTTGTAACTAATCACCACAGGCCATCCTCTTGAAGCAAATTCAACCCATTCTATCGGCTCAACTGCTGCCTACTTCCTCTACGCAGACAGATGCCGTACTTGACGATACCGTTGATTTAGCAGAAGGCCCCGAACTAGAACAACGTGATCTGGTGATACCCACCACCATGCACGGCGATCGACTAGACCGCGCATTGGCGCAGTTGCTTCCAGAATTTTCGCGTAGCTACTCGCAGCAACTTTTGGCAGAAGGTTGCGTGAACTGTGTGCTGCCTGAGGCGAGGTTGATCAACAAGCCGTCCATCAAGGTGCGTGCAGGAGAGCATTACCAAGTTGTTTTGCGCCCTACGCCGCAAAGCCAAGCATTCAAGCCAGAAGATATTGCCTTGGAAGTGGTCTATGAAGACGCTGAGTTGCGTGTTCTGAACAAACCAGCAGGTTTGGTCGTGCATCCTGCGCCTGGTAACTGGAGCGGTACCTTGCTCAACGGTCTGCTGGCACTGGATCCGCTTGCTGTGATGTTGCCTCGCGCTGGCATCGTGCACCGTTTAGACAAAGATACCAGCGGTTTGATGGTGGTGGCACGTACACGAAAAACCATGGACGCTTTGGTCGCCATGATTGCTGAGAGAAAAGTGCACCGCGAGTATCTGGCGGTGGCCTACCGCAAATGGAACTCTTCTAACCCCCTTCGCGAGGTGGAAGGCGCCATTGGACGTGACTACCGAAACCGCTTGCGAATGGCTGTTGTTGATCTAGAACGTTTACCCGGTAAACCAGCCCACACCAGTTTTGAATGCCTGAGTTCGCAAGAAGAGGCCTGCTTGATGCGCTGTGTATTGCACACGGGGCGGACCCACCAAATTCGTGTGCACATGGCGCATATCGGCCATCCCTTGTTGGGCGACGCAATGTATGCGGGTCCCATGCAGTTGGGCATCAGCAGACAGGCCCTGCATGCTTATCGCTTGCGGTTTATCCATCCCATCACTGGCGAGTCCTTGGCGTTTGAGGCGCCTGTGCCCCCAGACATGCGCGAATTGCTGGAACTTTTGGGTTTGCAATCGGGCCTTGCCAAGACTTGAGCGGGTAGAATGCTCCCTCGCGCTTGTGAAAGCGCTGAGCCCTTTGGCTCTGTCTAGATTAACCCCGGAAACTTCACGATGAACACCGCGGATGCCAAGCGTGTCCTTGAGACCGCATTGATTTGCTCTCACCAACCGATACACCCACGCGAATTGCGCGTGCTGTTCGATGACGCCCTGGGGCTTGACACCATCAAAACCCTGCTGGAAGAGTTGCAACACGAGTGGACCCAACGTGGCGTCGAACTGGTGCAAGTTGCTTCGGGTTGGCGTTTTCAAAGCCGCCCAGAGATGCGTGAATATCTCGACCGACTGAACCCCGAGAAACCCCCTAAATACACCCGTGCTGCGATGGAAACCTTGGCCATCATTGCCTACCGCCAGCCCGTCACGCGCGGCGATCTAGAAGATATCCGCGGTGTCACTATCAATTCGCTGGTTTTGAAGCAACTTGAGGATAGAGGCTGGGTAGAAGTGATTGGCCACCGGGAGACTGTTGGTCGCCCTGCTTTGTTTGCCACCACCCGACAGTTTTTAGATGACCTGGGATTGGCCTCTCTAGACCAATTGCCCGTCTATGACACGGAACAGGCGCAAGCCAATGCTTTTGCGAAATTAAGTGCAGAAGAAGATAGTGCACAACTTTCTATCGAAGACGCTTCCGAAGAAGCCACGACGTCAGAAAACGACAACCAACCCAATGACGCCTGATCCCAAAGACATCCCTTTGGTCCCAGCAGACGAAGAAGAAGCCCCTCGCATTGAGTTCTCAGACGTAGTGTCTGGTCAGTTCGATGCGGAATTGGCCAAAGAAGACGCCGCGCCACTCAAGCGCGTGCTTTTGCCCCAAGCGGAATCGCCCAAGTTGCACAAGGTATTGGCCCAATCGGGTTTGGGCTCGCGCATCGAGATGGAGCGACTGATCGCCGATGGCCACGTGTCCGTCAACCAAGAGCCCGCACACGTGGGGCAACGCGTGCAGTTTGGCGACCAAATCAAAGTTAATGGCAAGTTGGTCAAGGTGCGTATTGCACCTCCTGCGCCCCGAGTGATTGCGTACCACAAGCCTGCGGGCGAGGTAGTCACGCACGACGATCCACAAAACCGTCCCACCGTATTTCGCCGTTTGCCGCGCCTGTACCAAGGCAAGTGGCAATCGGTCGGGCGTCTCGACTTGAACACCGAAGGGCTGTTGCTTTTGACCAGTTCAGGTGAGCTCGCCAACCAACTCATGCACCCGCGTTTTGGCTTGGAGCGTGAATACGCAGTTCGGTCTTTAGGCAAACTCAGCAACGAACAAAAACAAAGCTTGTTGGATGGCATCACCTTAGAAGACGGCTTAGCCCAATTTGGTTCGATCGAAGAGGGCGGAGGCGAAGGTTCCAACTGCTGGTATAGGGTCACGATTTCTGAAGGACGTAACCGCGAAGTACGCCGTATGTTTGAGGCGGTGGGTCATGCGGTCAGCCGTTTGATTCGCATCCGTTATGGCGCTATGGTTTTGCCAAGAGGCCTCAAGCGGGGTGCTTTTGTCGAGTTACGTGAATACGATATCCGTGCCTTGATGCAAGCCGCCGGCGCCAAAGCGCCTCTCCAAAGTGGCCCGAGCCAAGACAACCGCGCAGAACGCGCCAACAGCCGCAGACGCGGAAACAGCGTCGGTCCTCGTCCTTCAACACCGCGTCAGCCCGAAGAAAGATCCAGTGGACCTGAGCGTTTGGTGCGTGCGCGTCCTAGCAAGGGTGCGGCGCCTGACCCTCTCAAAACCTCCGTGGGCTATATCGGTGCCGAAAGTCTGGCCATGGAGCGCCAGCGCAAGAAAGCCGGCGAAAAAGCCTTCCGCGCAGGCTTGGTTGGTAAGCCAAAACCCCGCAGACCTTAGGGCAAACCCCTTGGGCGGGTTAAAATAGCGGGCTTGGACAAAGACGCTATAAATTTCATCCAAAAGTTCCCATAAAACCCTCTCAGGAAAAGACCAGCATGAGCACCCAACGTACCCTCTCCATCATCAAGCCAGACGCTGTTGCTAAAAACGTGATCGGCCAGATTTATGCCCGTTTCGAAGCCGCCGGCCTCAAAATCGTTGCTGCCCGCATGGCCCATTTGTCACGCGGTGAAGCCGAAGCTTTCTACGGTGTCCACAAAGAGCGTCCTTTCTTCAAAGATCTCGTCGAATTCATGATTTCAGGTCCTGTCATGATCACCGTGCTCGAAGGAGATAACGCCATCCTCAAAAACCGTGACTTGATGGGCGCTACCGACCCTAAGAAAGCCGCCGCCGGCACCATCCGCGCAGACTTTGCTGACAGCATTGACGCCAACGCCGTCCACGGCTCTGACGCGCCTGAAACCGCTGCAGTTGAAATCGCGTTCTTCTTCGCAGGAATGAACGTTTACTAAAAGCCCATAGGCGGCGCCTAAGCCCCGCTTGCGCTTGCAAACCCATGACGGCCAACCTGCTTGACTTTGATCTCGACGGTTTGGCCGTTTTTTGTGAGCAACTCGGAGAGAAACGCTTTCGTGCCACCCAGCTATTTCGCTGGATCCATCAAAAGGGCGCCCAAGACTTTGACCAAATGTCGGACTTGGCCAAAAGCCTGCGCGAAAAACTAAAAATCTCTGCGCATATTGCGCCGCTCAAGCCTCTTTCGCGTCATGACTCTGCCGACGGCACTGTCAAATGGCTGTTCGATGTGGGCGCTGGTGACGCAGTAGAAACCGTTTTTATTCCCAGTGAAGAACGCGGCACGCTGTGCATTTCTTCACAAGCCGGCTGCGCTGTTGGCTGCCGGTTTTGCTCGACCGGCCATCAAGGCTTTAGCCGCAATTTGAGCAGCGGCGAAATCTTGTCGCAACTTTGGTTTGCTGAGCACACCTTGCGGCGCGAATTCAAAACCGAAGAGCGTGTGATTTCCAACGTGGTGATGATGGGTATGGGCGAGCCCCTTCAAAACTACAGCGCCTTGGTCCCTGCCTTACGCGCTATGCTGGACGACCACGGTTACGGACTATCGCGCCGTCGTGTCACCGTGTCCACCTCGGGCGTGGTTCCCATGATTGACCGTTTGGGTGAAGACTGTGCTGTTGCTTTGGCTGTCTCGCTTCATGCCCCAACCGACGCTTTGCGTGAGCAACTGGTTCCGCTCAACAAAAAATACCCCATCGCCGAATTGATGGATGCTTGCCGCCGCTACTTGGCACATGCGCCACGCGACTTCATCACCTTTGAATATTGCATGTTGGATGGTGTCAACGACCAACCCAAGCACGCCCAAGCGTTGGTCGATTTGGTGCAGTCGCCACGCGACCCAAGCAAACGCATTCACGCCAAATTCAATCTGATTCCGTTTAACCCGTTTCCCGAGTCTGGTTTGACCCGTTCGAACGCAGCAACGGTCAATGCCTTTGCGGATGTTTTGAGCAAGGCAGGCATAGTGACTACGGTGCGTAAAACGCGCGGCGACGATATCGATGCAGCCTGCGGCCAACTAGCAGGCGATGTAAAAGACCGCACCCAAGTGCAAAGCCGTATGGCCAAGCAAAAAGTGATTTCCTTGACGCAGGTAAGCATATGAAGCCTGTGTCTCAGCCTATGGCGCCTTTGCTTTCAGTTTGGCTGCGTCTGATTTCGTTGGTGTTGCTTGGCTGTATGTTGGTATTGCAAATGCAAGGTTGCAGCAGTCGAGCCACTTCGCAAGCTGAGATAGATCGGTTGACCCAACCAGAGCCTGACTCAGTGCGTCAACGTGCCATTCGACGCGTCACTTTGGCCAGCGCCTATTTCGCGCAAGAACAGATGGATGCGGCGATGCAAGAAACCCGCGCGGCACTTCAAATTGATCCCGATTTCGCACAAGCCTATAGTTTGTT
>Ga0304729_1001140_pt1 | contig 18087 bp, 30 predicted proteins | sample C_131016_MF_Meta_FD_190475 | JGI IMG/M metagenome (GOLD analysis project Ga0304729, IMG submission 190475) | Freshwater microbial communities from Lake Croche, Canada to study carbon cycling - C_131016_MF_MetaG (v2) (version 2) | ecosystem: Environmental > Aquatic > Freshwater > Lake | place... | reverse complement strand
ATGATTAAGCGAGCAAAACCCGAGCAATCAAACACAAAATCTACTGGGACTGTAGTTTGATCTTTAAGCACTAAACCAGTAATAGTGTCACTGCCTGTTACAGCAACAACTTCGCTGTCAATTAATTTAATACCACGTGCTAAGCCTTGTGTTTGTAAAAACTTGGCCAGCAGGTTAGCGTCAAAATGCAACGCTCGATCGCCCATGCCCGAATCTGCTAAAAAATTATGATCATAATAATCATTTACTCCACGCCAGTTTACAAAACGTATTCCGTTCTTAACTGTACCACGGGCCTGTGCAATAATGTCTAAAGGATTAATACCAATCTGATTTAAAAAGTTTACAAATGGTGGAGTGGTTCCTTCGCCGGCACCTAATATGCCAATTTCACTGCTGGCTATTACAGTAACTTCGCTATAGGGAAATTGTGACTTGACAAATAGTGCGGTGAGCCACCCAGCGGTGCCGCCACCAACTACTGCGTATTCAAGATTGGTCTTCATGTATGATTCTAATATCCATTACTACAGATATTCTATTTTCTGTGCTTAGATTTGTTTCAACGCTGTGGAATAGATAGTTAGGAAACATAAGTAAGGTTCCAACTTTTGGCTCAACACGGTAATAGATTCTGCCGGTGCGCCCTTCGCTATCGGCTGTTACTAAGGGTTCTTGCCATGCTAGATTAACTGAACCTCGGGCATCAAGTAGCAGTAAGTCTCCAGAGTTAGGCGGGCAGTCAACATAGTAAATTCCTACCATGTCTAGGTCACTGTGGTGATGTGGGGTATCGCACCGACCTGGTGCTATAACATTATGTCTGGTACGTAAGTCTAAATTGTACTCGGGCCATCGACGTTCTTGTGCAATTGACTCTATAGCATCTACTGTATACTGTCTTAATGCGCTTGTACCGTAACCGGCAAAGTCCAGGAAACTATAGTGCTTGGTATGTACAGGATTAATCTTCTGTTGTTCGTTGACATGCTGACTAAAGTTTAATCCATCGAGCCTAACTAACTCTGCTAGTTCCGGCTGGCTCGCTGATAAATCAAAGGTCCAGAGTGGACTACTGAATAACTCTATTTTCATTAATCTTATCTACCACAAGTTGACAGATACGATCTTGTTTTTCTGGATCGCTATAAATGCTTTTAGGCAATGTAACTTGAACTACATCGTCTACATAATTTCCAATGCCCGGGAATCTAGTAGCAGTTAAATCTTTAATGCCGCAATCAATTACGATAGCATCGTTACCAGCTTCGGCAATAATAGCAGTATCTACAACCAAGAAGGCCTGTGCAGTAGTTACCTGATCTAAGGTGCGTAAACGGTTAAGTACATCAGCCAATGCTGGCTCTGGATCAGCAATAGGTACAATACTATGACCGCGCAGAACAATGCTGTCTACTGTATCCGGTTTTAAAAAGAATACGTGTGTTTGTGGAACAATAGCAAAACGGTCGGCTACTTCACGGAATTCGCTAACCGGGGGATGTCCTGCAACAGACCACACTTCGTAAGGAACGATAATTGTAATATCTCTAGGCGTTCCTGTACTGTCTTTAAATGTAAATGTAAATAGTGTTGGCTTCACCGAAAATGTATATGCTGGCGTAATTTGTGCCATCATAACGTCTGTTGGCTCTTGAGCCTTTACATCTACAAATGCCTCAATGCTTTTGCAAGCATCAATGAATTCTTGTAATTGTGTCATATTATTCCTCTACTCGAGATTGGCCGTATACTTCAATATCGTCAATCACTGCAATCTTTTCTGTTATCACCTTAATAGGTATAATCTTTTTCTTAGACTTTTCTTGGTGGGTTAGTACAGTACCCCAAATGTCTTCACGCTCTGGTGGCAAGTTACCACCTTTGATCATGACAGGAATATATCCTGTCATTTTTTCAATTGCTAGTGCAAACAACGGAACATTATCACTGTAGGCATTGTTACAAGTGATGTCCCAATACTTGCCATCTAGATACATACAACTGCCCTTGCATAAGTGTAACACAGGGCAGTCTTGACAATTGGGTCGATTTAACCAATGTGTGACTGATTTCAATCTAACATTTTCGTAATCGTCTAGATTACCTCCAAGGTGGCTTTCGCCATTTTTACTTGTTTCTTTAACGCTTACGTTCTGGCAAGTAACAATATTACCAGTCAAGTCCACAGCAATGGTATGATCGTTGTCCATTCCACACTTCTGTCCTACGTACTTTGATTCTTTGTGCTTTAATACATCTCGAATAAAGCCATCAATCTTGCCAGTGACACCTGCAAAGTTAATACGGCCGCCAGTGGAGTACATGTCATTGAATGATGTTTTGCGATATTCAAAATGTTCTTCTAGTGTGTCTAGGCTGTTGTTAGAACCATCTTCGTCGTAGGCGTCAACCATGGCACCTTCGCCAATGATAACAGTTGGGTCGCCGGTAAATTCTACAAACCAATCGTATACATCTTTACGGCTGGTGTTACGTCGGTTCATCATGGTATTAAAACTAAAACGACCTTGCGGCTTCATCACATTGTAGAATTCCATAAGAATCTTTTTCTTAGCTGGATCCGTAAAAGGATCTGGGCCACGTACTGTTTGATTTGGTCCATCGTGGCTGATGCTTACATTAAATCCCATGTAGTATAACCAGGATCCTATTTCTCGTGTTAGCAAACTGCCGTTGGTAATAACACTCATCTGTGGACGCTTTTTCCACGAACTGAATTTTTCTTGCAATGCTTCGGCTAGAGGTTTAAATGTTTTCCAGTACACAAATGGTTCACCGCCCCAGAATTCAATCTTCAGACCTTTTTCTTCACTGAACTCAAGCACTTCTAACTTGGTCATAAAAGCATCAATGTCTTTTTTACTGGTCTCTGCTGGACGCTCAACAAATTTTTGACTACAGTAATCGCAGGAGTAATTGCAACTTAGGCCAAGTTGTATTTTAAGGATACCAATCTTTGTGCTTTTACGTAGAGGGTCGTCTTTGGAAAAAGCACGAACTTCCGGATAGTAATAACCATCTGGTTCTTTTTCTTCTTTGGGGTATTCATACACATTATTGTCAGACGTAGATAGCGTATTTGTTACGTTGTCGTAATAGAATACTTTCTTATCCGTAGCACTACGCTCGGCATGAATTTCAAATTGCATAGTAACCTTATTTTTTGATTTGTTCAACTTTGTTGTCTAATTGCTTTAGTGCTTCTAACAATAAAGGAATCAAACGTTCGTATCTAACTCTTAGAATATCTGTATCGGGCAAATTAGTACCCAATGCGACAGGGAAATGCTGTTTAACTTTATTTGCGCTAACACCAACATCACGTTGGGTATCTAATCCTAGGCTTGCGGCCAATTCGTTACCGGTATAATAAAAACCATCTAATTGACGTACAATGTCAAGTGCGTTTTCAATTACAGTTTCTCGGTTCTTTAGGGTGTCATCGGACCAGAAGCAATCGCAGTTACAATCGCAGTTACAATTATGGCTAGCCGATGCGGAATATGTACAGTTATAAGTACAGTTACAATTACAGTTAGCCTGCAACCACGATTGAGCGTCGCAGTTAGCACAGTTTATAGCGCCAGTGATAAAACAGTTGTCACCACCAATATTTCCACAATTACAATTATTAGTACAATTACCGTTATTACAGTTACCAGAGTTATTGTTTTGATAGTATGCACGACCGTGCAACGAATTCATATCTGAAACGTTGTCTTTGGTATTGGCTTTAACCCAACTTAGAGAAGGGCTTGATTGTCCCGTTTCTGTTGAAACGTCGCTGAGTGCAATTTGTCCGGATGCTGGTAGTGTCATATAACTATTTATCAACGACGTTGAACTACCTATTGCTTGTCAACCCAGTCTTTTAACTCGATCAACAGGTATACTATAACACTACCAACTATTAAAAACGCCAACCAACCCATTTTAATTATATCCCTTTACTACATTATTGTCAATCTTGGGATTACCTTTAGCCGCGGCATCTTGATGCGATTGTTTGCGTTGTTGCTCTTTATTACGCTCAAGAGGTAATGGACCACAGCCTAATCTTGCCCACTCTTGCTCGGAGTAGTAATACGAGTCCACGGGGTTTTTATTATCCATTGTTTAGTATTTATATAGGAAAGTATTTGAGTACCAATTTATGCGTCCGGGGCTTCCGTGCAATAGCGTATGGTTAGTTATATCAGGACCTGTTCCACGCCAGTTAGGCCCGTATAGTGTACACGTCTGCACACTTACCTATGTTTCCATCTCAAATACTTACCTATACAAACAAAATGCTCTGCGAACCCCGGTGGTAATTATAGTGTATCAGAAATTTCGTCAAGTTGCCCCAACTAGTCTATTCATCACTTACACCCTCCACCCACTCCCCGACGGGTTCCGCTCTCGTGTTGCCAACGGCCTTTCGGTTCAAAGACTACCACCCACGGGGTACGACCACCGTTTCTCCTTCATGCGGGTCACACTAGCCCAGCGTTACCCGGGCGGGTCCTTTACAACAAATTCGTCATGGATGGTTTTGGGAAGTGGCACCATGATTCACTTGCGGGTTTTATAGAGTCTTTATTAAGCGAACCCTTTCGGGACTCTAAAAGAACGCACTTGTCCTTATCCGCTATTAGGAAAAAATTAAAGGAACTATGTTCAAACCTCAACACCACATATCGGTTCTACAGTCATTACTTCCTAGCTATCCGTCGCCTTCCTGGAGTTTGATAGTCCTTATCCTGGGGCTAGATGGTGTCTTGCCTTACTTTAGAACCCTCCTGCTTCATGGGTTACAGGGACCGTTTATTCATCCCTGCTGTTCACCCCTAACGGACTAGGTAACCTTCAACTCTTTCCTAATAGCGGGGGCTTGTTACAGCCCACCGCTTATGCTAATTACTCAGCTACAGCGTCTTTAGCTACAGCACGAGCCTTGATAGCTTCCAACGAAGGCTTGGTAGCCTTAACTTTACCTGCTTTAGCAGATACAGTACCATTGTACTTGGCATCAGCCGTATCAATGGCATCGCGATACGATGGGTTAGCATACAAATCGGTACCCTTCAAAAAGGTAACCAAATCTGGCTTAGACATTGCTTTAGGCAACTCCACAAGATTGATATCACTATCAGTCTTGGCCAAGATTTTAACACGGGTCATATCACCTGCGAAACGCACTTTGTATTGACCTTTAGTCTTGCTAACACCACCAACTTTGAACAATTTGTCCATTTTAAACACTCCAATTTAAGTTAAGTTAAAACACATACAGACACACTCTGTATATTTCATATTATAGGTTAATTCGAATTTAAAGTCAACCACAATACAAAATTCTTTTGCCCAAAATTACTTGGACGACATCTTTTCCTTGGTCCATTCGGCACTTGACGAAAGATCTTTGCCAATGCCCGAAACGGTACTGCAACCAGAAAGCAACACAACCGAAACGGCTAGGCCAACAACAACAATTTTGATTCCACACATGATAAGTAGGTCTTTCATTTTGCAGATGCCTCTTTTGCAACAGACTGTACCTTGTCTAATCCATGCTGGACTACATTCACAGTACCGGTTAATCCAATACTACCAACTACAAAACCAACCAAAAACACGATCAGCGTTTTCATACTAGTCCTTTCGACTGATAGAAGTTTTAAACACGCCACCCACGATCACCGTGGCAAGCCAGGTATCAACGGTGAACGGGATGGCCAAGGCCGGAAACAAAGTGTTCAACGCCCAAATAGTAGCAATTGGACCAATGATAACTATAAAGATCACCAGAGCCACAATCAAAATCAACTTGTTCATAACTTCCTCCATAAAAAATAACAAATAACCAACATGACCAAACCTATAGCGATAAACACCGCACCAATATCAATGATAATCATTTTCCCAATCCTTCTACAGGATCGCAATCAAATTCTTCTTCAAAAATAGCAACAACATCTTCCATCTCAACATAGTCTTTGAAGTAGATATACGTATCCTCAACACTACGCCCTTGAGCTTTCCACTCTAGGATTTCAAAATGGATATCTTTAAAGAATCCCATTATGCAGACTCCAACATATTGGCAGGTACTCGGTAAACACCAACATGGGTGCGGACATTCACATACTTGATAGCAATCTTTTCAACGGTACCAGTGTACGTCATGCCATTACGGTTGCTGGTAAATTTAACAGTATCACCCTTGGCAAACGAACGGATCTTTTGCTTGGTCATTTGGCTACGAGCAAACTGTACGGCACTCATGATGCTAGACAACTCGGTATTAGTAAAATTACCAAACATGATAGATTGGTTGATTTGTAGAATTTGGCTAAGTTCTTTCATCATATCTCCTTAGATATAAAATGCAGTTTTAAAATTCAAAGCATCGTAAACAATTTCACGAACCATGGTGTCAGTACACTCACCGTACCCGGACACCGTTTGCAATTTGCAAAGCAGATTATAAGTCTCTGGCCAAGTAAGGTTATTAACACGGGCATGTTCTACAATGGTAGCAACTTCGGTGTTACCGGCATCTGTAAACATACCAAAATACTGAACGGTGTTAACTGCTGACATTTTTGATTCCTTTTTAGTTTCTATACAAGTATTATACATTTAATGGATTTATGTGTCAACCAAATAAACGATGCATCAAGCGTTCGTTTAGTGTGGGCTTTTTGGGCAGGGCAAACATGCGCTCGCGGAACAGTTTACCTAGTGTCTTTTTTGGTTGTTTTTTGCTTTTCATGTTATGATTGTATATTAAATTGATTTATGGGTCAACCGTTTTAGTGTGTATTTAGAGCTGGGTTAAATTCACGGATCAACTCACGCTCACGGGCATGAGCCGGCTTGCGTCCACGTACAATTTCCAACAGGCCATACACATGGTTTTCTGAGCCATATTTACGGATACTGTGGCATAAATCCCACACTTTGTTTTCAGTTAATGCACGGCGAACGTGCTTCTGAATACGAATCTTTAACGCTCTACGGACTTGGTTACCGCAAACGGTAATACCAATGTATTGCTCGCCGGTTACTGTATTTGTAATACAGTAGACAGCATGGTTGCTATCTTGACGGCGTTTTCTTGACTGCTTTTTAAGTTCCATACAAGTATTATACATTTAATGGATTTTAGGGTCTACCAAAGTTTGGTTAGTACGTACTAACTAAAAAGTAGTACTTTTTGCTGGTATTTTAGTATCATAAAGATGTGGTATTTTAACAACACTTTTTGAAACTGACATAAATACAATATAACAAGGATTTTACCTATGAGCGTACAAACAATTACAGATATCAAACGATTAACTCGTCCAAGTACTAGTGTACCATTTTTTATTAACGAAACTGGTGGTATTTCACACAGCGGTTCGGCTGCCACTCAGGCGCTACGCGATGCTGGAAAAGTTACACATAGTCTTGTAATTAGTGACAATGAATTGACACAAACTGAAACATTGACATTTGCAGATTTTGCAACATATTCAGCATATGATACAGCATTGGGAATTGATCTAGATAATCAATTTGTCAGCCATGTCACAGCCAACAACTTTGTGCTTGAATCGCAAACAAACTTTTTTGAAAATACTGGTATTGCATCTCCTTTTACCTGCACCACAGTATACACTTTCCCCGAAGGTGAAGCAACTATAGAAATTTTTGGAAATGCTCTAGCAGTAGAACCAAAAGTGCAATCGGTCACAGTGGGTACCAATACTGTTACAGTAGTTAATCAATATGCCAACAGCGCAGACTTTACTACTAACTTTTTTGCAGACAATAAATTTGTACAACAATTACACTCAAAGGGTGTTACCCGCACCATTACATACGCTTTGGTCAGCTAAAGAGTTGTAAATAAAAACAATAACACATCAATAAAAAACCCGCCTAGTGCGGGTTTTGTTATTTTGCGCTTGCCACAAACCTTAAATCTCTACTGACACTACCTAGTTCTTTTTTCATTTGTGGTCCTGCTTTCTTAACATCGGCACGGTCAACATGAGTATCTGGCTCATCCTGGGTGGTTACATTTACACCTTGATCGGTTTTAGTATCAAATCCGTGTACGTTAATCGTTTTATAACGCTGTTCTAATTCTTGCCATACACGATATCCGCCTGTGCTTTGCTTGTTATCGCTTACTAGAGTTAGGCCTTGATTTAAAATCAGGAAGGCATATAAGTCAGCCGCACGGTATGTATTTTTAGGGCCAGAATAAACACCTTGGATGACAAAACTATCTCTGTTTGTCTTATAAGGGCGTCCCGTAGTACCCAATTGGCTTGTGCGAGTACCAGTATCAAATACATAGTAAGTAACTGTGCCACGATTGGTCCACGACCATAGTTCGAGTCCACTGCCCATATCAGCTACTAGGTTGCCTAGGTAATCTGCTTCTTGACCTTTAGGAATAGGACGGCCATCGTTGGGCATGACATCTAGGTGTTCACGTTTGCTTTTAGCAACTGTGGGAACCATTGTTACTTCATTTAGGTCGTTAAACAGTTCATACACAGTAGAACCTGCGTGGTCGGAAATCTCAACACTATATCCCCACGAATTAGCATAACGCCGAACTAATCGATCGTAGAGTTTAGCTCTACTTTGGTTGTTGCCATCATCATCTTTTGTAGCACTAAAACGAATGCGGCCCGGATGTTGTTTTTCAATGAATTGTTGTATTGAATTTAATACAGTAGCAAATACTCGTTGTGCATCACCTTCGCCTGTGACTTCTTGGCTGTTGTTTCTATAAAATTCAACTTGCCATTCATCGTCGCCTTCGTGATTGAACATAATACTTAAATTGGTACCATCGGGCAACTTGGCTAACGCATCATAGTCACCATAATCACTTTTTTCCCATTTAGATGGGTAAGGCTGATCAAATGCTTCTATAATTCCTGTACTACGACGTAGGTAAAACTCAAAGTTTTGGTCACCTGGATTATAGTTATCAATGTAGTGTTGGTAATACTGTTGAGCTTCTTGCGGACTATTGGCTTCGAATCGATCAATGATGCGTGTAGGTTCATTGGCATCATAAATTTCGTAGCCTTTATTCAGGCGTTCACGTGCTTGGCTCATACGATCTAGTCTATTGCTAACTTGACGGTCAGCACGACCTAAATAGCTTTGTAGTCGCTTGTCGCTGATTTCATTAACTGATATGACAAAATCTTTTGCTCGCATTTTAATGGAACATCAAGAAACTGTTTTCTACGTCAAGTCTATTTGCCGCACGGTCTCCGTGACCTGCCGGGAATATGACCACGTTCCACTTGGGCTTGGGACCTTCAGGGATAGTCAGCATTTGATCGTATGTGATAATTGTGTCTGGGTCAATTTTATATGTGGAAGCTAAGTTTTGTTTGAATTGATTCCACTCAGCATCACCTTTGACCTGTGTGCGGCCTTTTTCGTCTTTGACATATTTGCCTTTGGCATCAGTCACAAACAAGCCACGGAACATATCTTTAGGAAGTGTAAGTCCTTGCTTGACTGCATTGCCTTGAGCTTTGTGTATTTCAACTTTCTTTTCTTGACCACGTTTTGCACCAGAACTAAAGTTAATAATAAAATTCTTTGGACTATTGCCGGTAGCTACATCGGCCATTTTTGTATAAGCATAAAACTTAACATCCGGATTGGCGTTTGCAACACCGTATGCAAGATCTAAATATTCCTTACTGAAGAAGTCGCCGGCATCGTGCCACCGCACAACCAATTGAATATTGCGCTTGTCAGTTTTACCTTTGATAGAGTTAATTTCTTTATTAACAACGGCTGTGTATCCTTCTGGATCATTGACCAAGAAGTTCAATGCCTGTGCCGCACTCATTGAGCTGGCTGGGAACATCACATATCCGCCTTTACGTGCATAACAAAATAGTTGGCAACCACCTGCACCTGGGCAAGTGGTAATTTCTACAAAGTCGCCTGACTCTTCATCAACCACAATACCGCTTAATGCAGGTAGTGTTAAGTCATATACTATTTCACCTTCGGTAGCACTCTTTTCCATCTTGGCATTGGTTCCCAAGATAGCTCTAGGTCTAGTAGTAATTTGTCTAGCTAGATCATCCAGGTCCCATTCTTCGCCTGAATCTTTTGTAATTGCTTTGATATTGCTACCGTGAATAATTGGTGCTAGTTTTTCTTTTTTGGTTTTTGTGCCAGTTTTAATACGGTCAGCATAGCCTTGTAATTCGTCACGATCTATACGGCGCTGTGGAGCATTTAGTTTGATTGCTTCGTTGGTCCCAGTCAGTTTGTCTATTGCACGGCCAACGCCTTTGAGTCGCTTGTGTGCTCGGTCATCTAGTTCGGCTCCTGCGCCAACTCCGTCGCCTGGATGCTTGGCATGTGCCATTGCATCACCTTGCTGTGCGCCGGCCTGGTGCCCTTTGAACTTGGCATCCACTGCGGCCTTCTTTGCATAGCTACCCAGTGTCTTAGGACTTAGCTCATTGATTGGCTCGTCTACTGTGCCAACATAGTGATGGTCGTGTACCTTGTAACCTTTGCGACGATAGTGTGCAATAGCCGCATTGATGGCCTTGGCAGGATCTGCTCCAGGCACACGCACAGTCTTTTGTATAGTTTCATCGCGCTTGCTCGCCATCGGGTGGTTGGGATCTGTCACAGTCAACGCAATGCGATGTACGGGAGTTTCGGCTGTTTCGGTTAATTCTTCTAGTTCTTCAGCTGGCCAACTAATAAAACTGTTGCCATTTATATCACCGGCACGTACAACAAATGCACCGCCGTTGTCGTAGCCTTCATCTTGGCCAATTTCCCATCCCATGGCTGTTAGTGTTTTTTCAGCACGTGGATCTTCGTCCCCGGTCCACCATTGTGCGGCCAACTTATGCAGGATTTCTTCTTCGTTGGGTTCACGGTCATCGCTACCGGTTGGTGCAAATTCGTCTAATTCTTGATCAGCAATGTGTACTGTCTTGACGGCAAAACCGCCCAGTGTGCGTTCAGCAAGTAGTTGTTGTTCTTTAAATTCAAAAAATCTCATGTTGTATCCGCCATAAAAATAGGGTAGTTGTTACACTACCCTAGTATTTATCTATGGATTAAATTACTGACCTAAGTTAAATTTCATTCCTGTAGCGTGTTCAATTTCCGCCATTGGTACTTGGTATTTAGGTAAATCTTGTACTGGTAGTGCCGCATTAGGCATTAAATACGCTTGTACATTGCGACTATTCTTTTCAATAATAATTTTGTACAAACGTGTTGGAATTCCTAAACCGTTGCCAATTACAGGATGTCCTTGATCAAAAATGCCGCCAGAAATGATGTAGAAATCTGCGTTTGGATTAGTTGCCCATTGACGCTCATATGTTTCTAACTGCTTCCAAATGCCGCGATTGTTATTAGCAATTTGAGCAACCATGTTTGACAAGTTAAAACTCTCCGTCATGATAGCATCATTTTGTGTGTTGTTACCAGCCGGAGCCATATGTCCACGATCGTGTGTTTTTCCTACAATAGCGTAGTCAGCTAAACTAGCAGAGCAATTAGGTGTAACACTTGCGTCTGGGTGGAAGTTATCTTTGCGCTTGGCCGGGCCGGTCATTGCGGCCACTGTCAAATGTTCAAATACTGCCACTGGAGCTTTGACACTACAACGGTGGATTACCGCATAGTTCATGTGGCAAATCTCTTGATCGCCCGGTTGTGCCGCATACTGCGGTGTGCCGTTGGCTGTAAACTGCGGGCATTGTTGGTTAATTTGTGCAAATGCAAATACAGGTGCAAAGGCTAATAGTAATAAAAACTTTTTCATTGAAGATCTCCGTATACACTACTTATGAAGATTTTCAATAATTACTTATACAGCTTTTGTGCGTCTTTCCAACGACCTTGACGAGCATGATAGCAAGCGGCACGAGCCTGGCCTACAGCTTCTAAAAAGTTCCAGATGGCCTTGATCATAATCCACGACCCCAGTATTGTGCTTCGGTGTCGTATTGGCGTTGCCAGTAATCTACTTCAGCCGCATTGGTTGGATGCTTGCTGTTGATATACTGCTCTAAGCGGCTTTGGTACTGTTGTTTTGGGAACATCTCAGCTAGACGTTCTAATATTCGTTCTAATAACATTTTGTGTTTTTCCTATATTTTTGTAGAGACTCATGGTTTCTACTTAGATATTTATGCTGTATTGCAACACAAAATATTAAACTATTATGACGGTACTATCGCTTTGATATAATCTCGTCTACAAGACCGTATGCTAGTGCTTCTTTGGCACTCATAAAGTTATCACGTTCCATATCAGCACTAAACTGGTCAAAGGTTTTACCAGCAGAATTATGATCAACATAAATTTGTGTCAAGTACTCTTTCATTTTTAGGATTTCTTGTGCTTGTATCTGGATATCCGTTGCTTGCCCTCTGGCACCGCCGCTGGGTTGATGAATCATATGACGTGCATGTGGTAACATTAGACGTTTACCCGCGGCACCTGCCGTTGATAGTAGGCTTCCCATACTACATGCTTGCCCCATAACAATAGTGCTTACATCGGGTTTGATAAACTGCATTGTATCGTAAATGGCCATACCTGCTGTAACGCTGCCACCAGGGCTATTAATGTAAAATAAGATGTCTCGATCGGGATCTTCGGACTCTAAAAACAGCAATTGAGCCACTAAAAGGCTTGCTGTGTGCTCGTTTACTTCGGTATCTAGCATAACAATACGATCTTTAAGTAAACGTGAATAGATGTCGTATGAACGTTCGCCATTGGCGGTTTTTTCGAGAACAATAGGTACTAAATTAGGCATAACATTCCTTGTTTGAATTATAGCTAATTATAGTGGATTATAGAGGAAATGTCAACACTTATAAAAACTTTGATGCTTGAACCAACGCTTGCGTCCATAACTGGTTTTTAAACGCAAACCATAATAATCAAATCGTTCGCGGTGTGCAAAGAAGCTAGGACCGTGGGCACCAGAGTTTGGCATAACACCATCGTATTCTTCAAAACGAGTAAAGTCCCATTGATACTGATGTACCATTTCGTGTGCTAGAGTTTGTACAAACCACTGTGGGCAAAACCATTTATCGCTTAATTTGATAGTACAGTAGCTACCAGTCGCTTGTTTGACTTCTTCCCAGGAGCAAAATCCCCAAGTTTGGCGTCGACTACCTTGCTCAATTTCTGGCTGTTTTAATCGGTTGTCAAACAGATACCGATTGCAGATATTATATACGTAGTTTATTTCTGAATAGCTAGGACGAAACTGTAGCCTACGTTGATACGTAATGCCCGGGAGTTCTGCTTGCATGTATGCTCTAATGGGATTTGGTCTAGCCATGATAATGCCCTCGCTAAGGTATTTATAATATACCTTAGGAGGGCAAAAACGACTAGTTTATCAAATAATATGCGTACTTATTGAACTGTTACTTGTCCTATCACAGCACCGGGCTTTTGTAGTGCTTCATCACGCTTACGCTTATACTCTTCGTTATCTACGGGCATTAAGGTAATGCCACGTTCTTGGGTAGGAGTAGCTTCAGATACAGGACGACCGGTAGTAACTGCGTCTAATTCCCTAAATGCTTCTGGAGCACGTTTTTCGGCGTCTTTAGTAGACTTCAAAATGTTGGCCTGCCCAATTGGCAATGCTACCAACACATAAGTACGGATACGATTACCGTCTGCCACGTGTTTCATTTCTACAGTCTCTACACCAGTAATGTCAATGTCCGGACAAAGGCTACGAACAGTCAACTCAGATTGTTCAACACTGGCATCGCCATTGTCGTTTCGATACATCTTCATCTGGCTACGAACCTTACCGCCTGCGGCAGTACAGATCTTGGCATAAGCAATAGTCTTGGCTTTTAGGTCCGCCATTGACATATCTGTGCTGGTAGCAGTACCATTTTCATAAACAGCATTAACCGACTTGGGCAACTTGCTCATCCAATCGGGTGCTTCAGAGATTGCAGTCTTTGCCTGCTTTTCTTGGCGATCATACTGTTCTTTGTATTGTTGAGCGTGATTGGAACTGGTAGTTCCACAGGCACTCAATAAACCTGCAACAGCTACAGCAAGGGCTAACTTCTTCATTTCATTACCTTTCGGTTGGTTACAATAATTACAGTTTATATTAAACATCAATATTTGTCAACGACTAGCCATTTCGAATTGGGCAAAGTGTCAACTTTACATATGATACCTTGGTAAGTGTAAAGATTTCGGTCCTTAGCATTACGTTCAGTAAACATACGGCATTTGGTTTGCTTATAATCAAAATACTTTCGTTCTTGTTCATGACGATGCATGTCAGTTTCGGATTCCCAAACCGTTTCGCCAATTCGCACTGGACGAATTCGAATATCCGTTACATCACTACATACCATTTGGGTATCAGACGTAACTCTGCTTGGCTCAACTTCTGCCAAAACACGGCCACGACTAATATCCATTGCTTGGGCACAGGCAGAACCTTCATCCTTACCTATCCCCGAACCCTCTGCGGTGTGCCATACATCACCAATATGAACACGATACCTAACAACACACTTCTGTCCTGCTACATCTGGCACAACTAATTTTTGGAAGTCAGTTGGCCCAGCATTGATTTCGGCACGAGATAACCGAACATTAGAACGCACATAGCAATCTGCTACAGCATTGATGCTGACTAGTACAAGTCCGGCGATAATTAGTCGTTTCATTTGTACCTGTTAGGATTGTTGCAACCTATTCGCAATGCCCATATGGCAATACGAACTTCTGCGTTATACTTACGGTCTGCATCATTTAAGTTTTCCGGAGTTGCATTTTCCAACCCTTTTAATTTTAATTGACGCTCAAGAAAATCGACATATTTGTCTATGCTGGGACACATATCATTATGAACTTTGATTTGAGTCAGCTCTTCGTAGGTCATTGGAGTCTGTGCGTAAGCAGGCAACGCCAATAAACCTACAAAAAGTATAGCTACAAGTTTCATTAATGTTTGTGAAATGTCACTGCTCGTTTAACTGCCTGTTGAGCAGTAGATTGATCAATGCCCGTATTCCTAACTACATAACGCACCGCATCGCGGGTGTTAAACTGCAACTGGAACACAGCCTGGTTTGCCATATTTTCGACTTGATTACTCATTTGATTACCTTTTTGTTTTTAAACTCTTTGCTTACATAATAATTCAACATTTTATTAGTAACGTGGCTAACCAAGTTAGTACTAACGCCGTCATCACACATAAATCTAACCGGACAGTACCCCCATGTCCTAAACTTTGTAAATTTGTAATACTCTAATCGGTGCTTTGGATTTGTTTCATCAAACGCAATTAGCGATCGTTGCCTTAAAGTTAAAATACTCATATAGTAAACTCCTACTTGGATTAAACAAGAACTTCTACCACTGATACAATGTTACATTAAATTCATTTAAAGGTCAAATGCCCAATGTACTTCCTTTGGCACGATTATAAAATACATGGCTACCAATTTGGCCGGCCTCATGCTTTAGGTCAACCCAGTGTGGGTCTTTAATGTACGTGGCATGATAAAACAAACTTTTAGTTAATCCGCGGACCCGATGCCCATCTAGTACCCTGCGGGCCACTTCTTCTGACTCTGCCCAAAGTTGGCTATTTGGCCTAGGTAACTTTTTAACCATGGTCCAACTAAATTGCTTTTTTGCGTAGACTACTTTACAGATAGAATTACCCCAATATCCTGTTTTAAGTCTGTTGACTGTAACGTGACCCACTGCAAACTTTCCCGCCGCAGATTCTACGCCAGCCTCGTAATAAATGTTTTTAGTTAAACAATCCAAATCGTGTTTGGTATAGTTTATACGCTCTTTGATCTGGATAATGTCGTCGAGCTTTTCTTCAAGCATATCCATTCTAGTTTCTTGACGAACTAACAACACCACAAGGAGAGCACAACCAATAATGGTTAGTGTACGATTTGAAATCATGTTAAATTTTTGGAATATGGTAAATGATACCTTGTGCAGAAGAGGACTTGGTATAGCCTTTAGTTTCATATTCTGCTTCAAGGAATTTAAGATTAATACGATCCCTGACACGGGCGCCATCTAATTTAATGCTGATGAACTTTTTACGATATGTAAGATACACACCCTTGGCTGAATAAACTATTTCTAGCCCCAACTTGACTCGTTCTGCTGTTACTTTTTCTGCTTCTGTGTAAGATGTGCTAGCGGCATAGGATTTCATTGAAGCATCACGGCTAGCGGCATACGCATAGTATCCTGCTGATTTTGTTTCTAGTTCTTTTTCTTTCATTTCTAGCTCCTATCATGGTTACAATATAGCTAGTATACATTTAATGGATTTAACGGTCAACCCAAAGAAAAACCCCACACAATGGTGGGGTTTTAGGTGTTGTTTTAATACAACAGATTACTTTTTGCTTTGAGCGGTGTAGGCCTTCATAATGCCTTCACCAAACTTAGTGTAGTCAAATTTTGAAGCTTCTTTAACTGCCTTAACAGATTCTTGTGCTAGTGTGTTAAATGTATCTGCACCAACTTTAGTTGCTTGTTTTGTGTATGCGGCTTGTGCATCAACAAATTCATTCATTGCCTTAGCGATTGTTTCGTTTGTTATAAACGTCTTAACGAACTGTTTCTTTGCAGATTGTACTGTGTCAATGGTTGTATCTAATGTAAACATTTTATTTTTCCTTTATTAAGCGAAATGTTATTACAAGACCCGAATTATTCAGCATCTTGTTTGTTGCTATACTAAGTATCTAGTATAACATTATTTATGTTGCAACGCAACATATTATAACAGAATATTACTCGTTTTGGGCAAAATAGTTTACATTAATACCCGGTGCGCTAAATATTATATCTATTCGAATAGGAGATTTAAAATGGATTTTTCTACAATCGTTATCATTGCAATCGTAGCTGTAGTCGCTTATACTTTTTACAAAGCATTTGCTAAAAAAGCCGACACCAACCACGATGGTGTTGTAACTGCCGAAGAAGCTAAAGCTGAAGTTAAAGCCGAAGTTGCTGAAGTTAAAGCTGAAGTTAAAGTTGTTGCTACCAAAGCCAAGGCAGCGGCTACCAAAGCAACTACCGCAGTTAAAAAAGCTACAACACGTAAACCAAAAGCTGTAGCCAAGTAATTTACATGGCAGTAATCCCGACAGGGGTATTCGTGACGCAAGAAACGGATGCCCTTTTCTTTTATCATTTTAATAAGTGTAGTTTACTTGATTCAATACAGGTCTACAATGACATAGACCAATTCCGTAGCAGTACCCATAGCAGTAAAATTGCTTGTTTGCAAATGCCGTATCCTGTACGTGCAGAATTTGACGTACTTGTCGACGAATTGGCATCGTGCTCGGACCATGTGTTAATTTTAATGAGCGAACTGCATGATAGAACTATAGAAATAGTTCAGCGCCATGATAACCGTAAAATCAGTTATTTTATATGTGGCGAATTTAACTTTGATCTAGTGTTTAGCCCTGTACATAAATTTTACGATTGGTTCACAACTACTACACATTTCTACAAACATGTTCGCCCTGAAACATTAGATGTGCTTGTTCCTTACACAAAAAAACAATACTACTTTGACGCACTACTTGGTCGCAAAAAAACACATAGAGATTTTGCGGCAGAACATATCAACACAGACGTTAACCTTGTGACTTATTTGGGTGACATCAATTGTAACTTTAGTGATCCAACCAAGTGGATATGGGAAAACAATGGCCTGTTGATTGATAAGCCTGTTGAATGGACCGTGGATCGACTACCATATTACGGACATCGGATGAGCATTAGTCAAATTGTGCCGTTACGCATTTATAATCAAACTGCTTACACTCTAGTAGCAGAAACAAACTACAGTAACCACTACAGTTTCTACACCGAAAAATCAATTAAGCCTATTCTAGCACGACGTTTGTTTGTTACGCTTGGCGGACAACATCAACTACATAATTTACGCCTAATGGGATTTCATACATTCGGTGATGTAATAGATGAATCCTA
>Ga0304729_1001139_pt1 | contig 18088 bp, 24 predicted proteins | sample C_131016_MF_Meta_FD_190475 | JGI IMG/M metagenome (GOLD analysis project Ga0304729, IMG submission 190475) | Freshwater microbial communities from Lake Croche, Canada to study carbon cycling - C_131016_MF_MetaG (v2) (version 2) | ecosystem: Environmental > Aquatic > Freshwater > Lake | place... | reverse complement strand
TGTCCGTCTTGTTTTAAATGTGGTCGGAAACGGCCATGGTTTGGCTTGTCCAGAGAGAGCCATGTTTCAAGTTAAAGAAGTCCAAAGCCAGTGGCCGCAAGCACCCATTACGAGGCGGGAACCTTGCCCTGAGCTCACTCGGTCTTCTAGAGACTCTCCAACGATGTCGCACCGAATCACGAACCCGGCCATGTCAGACAATCCTGCTTGCTGGTCTCGCTTCCGCGGTCATCGCGATGGGGTGGGCGACTTCGGCGCGTTCGTTCGACGCCATCAAATATGAGTCTGAAGACTCTACCAGAATTGAAATCAGCGCTCTAAACACGCTTGGCATGCGGCGATGCCGAGCGTGAAAAGTAAGCCGGATTAAAAGCCGCCCAGACAATCACCGCAAGAGCACTCGGAAAAACCAGCGCAAAAGTAGTCTGGGCAAAAAGACTGAGATGAGCATTCCAAGGCAAGCCCATCAACCAGTGGGTATCGATACCCAGGGTATGCAGCATATTCAGCGTGTTATAGCAAAGCGATACATAAAGGGCCGCCGCTTCAAAGAGGAGAAGCCAGGCCACTCCGGCCAGAAGACTCCACCATGGCCAACGATATTCAAGACTCGATAGCATCATGGCCATGAATAAAGGAATGCCGCAACTGTAAATGAGAACATCCAAGGTGATCGTTCCCAAAAAACTACCCTCCCCGCCTTGGGCCGTCAATCTCGCCGGCACCTCTATCCCGTAGGTCAAGACAGATCCCCTCTCAAGGCTTGGGACATCCACCGGGAAGGTCAAACCAATGAGCGGCTTTAGTGCTGCCGCCATAAGCATGGCTTGGGACTCTCGGGTGAGGTACCAAAGGAGATAAAAGACCGGTAACCAGGCCAAAGTCTTCAACAAAAAACGACTGATCTTTGGGGTCATGCAAGACCCGCCGAGGAGTCCGCTGGCTTTTGCCAATGAAGCCAAACCAGAAAAATGATGAGGGCATCGAGAATGATCAGCCCCGGCCACACATAAAGATGGGCCACATTGAGAAGCGCCTGATTCCATTCCCCAAGATAATAAAGACTGATGATCCGGAGGAGGTTCAAACATTGAATCGCTAAAACCCCAAGGACCATGCCCAGCCCTTTTTTAGCCCAGCCAGAGGGATAAGCCAGAATCGCCGCTGCGAGAATGATGGCCGCCTCGACGCCATTGCAGCCCGCCTTGATGGAGACGGCAAATCCCGTTTCACGGTTTTTGAGATTCGAACCCTCCGCCACGACACGGGAATCAAAAATATGCATGAGATTCCCGCTGAGGTCGGCCAAGAACTGAGTCCAAGCACCCACCGTAAAGACCTGAATCGAAGGCAGTGTCTCAACAGCGAATAAAATGCCAAGCAGAATGAAATATGTCCAAGCGTAACGCTTCATGATTTTTTATGCTTCCAGGATGGCTTCATTTAATGCCTCCCCGCCCTAGAGAGCGGGGATTCCGTCTACCGGAGCTTTGCATCCAAAGCCGAGATTAAGGAGATTGCGAGCCGCGTTAATATCGCGGTCGTGCTGTGCTCCACAGTCCGAGCACACCCAATCTCTCACTCCAAGACCTGCCCTACTACCTCTCGGACTGCTGTCGGGGATACTCCCACAGCACGAACAGGACTAGGTACTGTACGCTTCGTTGACTTCTAAGAACTCCACTTCCTGCCCTTTGGCATATACGAAAGTTGAGTCTTTAGCATGAACCAGCCAGCGTCCAAGACGGACTTTGCCAGTTTGGAACCGCTCACATTGCCAAAGACAACCATTCCGTTGTTTATATTATGAATATCTTTCACGGAAGTTCAACGGTTGGCATGCCATGTTCAAATACAACAAAGGTAGACACAGCGTCTTCTCTCTCAATGTCCACTTAATCTTTGTGTGCAAACGGAGAGGGAAGGCCTTCAGCGACAACCACCTCGCGGCGATGCAGGAGATATTTGATAAGGTGCTCGACGACTTTGAGGCCGAGCTTTCTGGAATTGAACGGGGAGAAAGACCACGTTCACCTTTTGGTGTCGTATCCACCTCAGCACAGCGTGGCGGGGATGGTGAACAGCCTTAAAGGCTTATCAAGCCGAAGGCTGAAGGAGATGTTCCCCGAGATTGAAAGCTTTTGGTCCGTGGCCAAATCAAAGAACTCTCTGTGGTCCCCCAGCTATTTCGCAAGTAGCACGGGAGAAGCACCGATTGAGGTGCTCAAGAAATACATTCAAGACCAGAACAGGCCGGACCAGCCTCTAAGACCCCCCCTGAAGGGGGAGGCTTTTTGCATGGGTAACCGATGTCATGAAACGGACAAGGGGGCCTAAAGGCCCCCTTGTCCGTTCTTCAATGGATCATTAACCCAAAGGTGAGCGTCAATGCATTTAATTGCACCAGTAGGAATAATCGATTTCAACCAGCAAAGGCTCTTCGGTGAAGTTAGGCAAAGCCGCGGGACGCTCGATAACAAGACGCAAGAGGTATCCCTTGCAGCGCGTGAACACAGACGTGAAATCGTGAACCATAGTGAAACCCTCTTATCGTTTCAAATTGAGCGAGAAAAGTGCGTCAAGGGGGATAAATTCAGCGATGGAGCCGCGCTCAATCGATTTTCTGGTATTGGGGCCTTGAGCTCCGTTTTTCAAGCCCGAAGGGCTATGCTAGAGCCCATCCATACATCCTCTAGGCCGATCCGAACCTCTTATTTTTTTACCCGCTGCATCCCCTGGCCTGGCATCTAAACAGCCCACGACAGGATCTGCCGCCTTGGAGGCATACCATTGACTTAAAGAACAACTTAAAATCAATGGTAGGTTTTTTTTGTTGCTGTTTTATGACACCTCAAGGTTCAACACCCCCCTGGCGATCAGCCTGATGGAACAAGATCTTTCCGAGGCGCTAGGCCTGATGCTTAGTATCTAAAAACACAGACAAGGGAGCGATCAACTGAAAACGTGGAGTTTTTCAGCCAGTGTCAGGAAGATTTCTATCATAATTAGTATGATGATATACCACTCAAGACGGTGACCCTGACGATTATTAAGAATATCAAGGTAGGACTCTGCGATGCGCCAAAGTAACTCAAGTTTTCGTGACAAAATGAGGTCACGGTCATGCAGTTCATACTCTGCGGCCAACCGCTGATAAAACTTATCTAACTGTGGATTATCCCAAGTCAATTCAGGTTTTTCCGCCACCTCGACCTTGCCGACCGTTCGAGTCAAAATCGCTAATGCATTGCCCACCTCATGAATCACCGCACGCCCCTTCCCAGGACTGAGTCCATCCCGTAATTGCTCGACAAGGTTTTCAAAGCGCTCAAACGTCGATGCGACGGCTTTTTCATAGTGCGCTAAAACGACACTCTTCGCCAGAATCTGGGCAATGATTTGGAGCCGCTCGGGGGATTTATCGATGACCACGATATGACCCTCATGGTTGACCGTGTCTTTGAGATCCGCATCAATCACAAGCTCGGCTTCCTCGCTCTCGGGATGACTGAAAGCGCCGGAGACTAGCCCTTCGAGGGTCTTCAGCATCTGCTCTTCCTGTCGGATCTTGTGCCCGAACAACACAACCACTCCAAACCGGAAAGCAACCACCCACTCATCAGGCCCTGTCTTCATGATCACGGGCGAATGGGCCAACAGCCGAACCCGATCCAGCTCCCGGATATCAAGCCGAGAACCAAGAAACCAAGCTCGGATACTGATTTTCTGGGACATGCCTTCAAATAGTCTGAACGACAGGAACGTTAACGGGCCGGTCGACCTGTCTTGAGCTTTTCGAGCTTGCTGACAATGGCGATCAGCTTTTTATCGCTGGAATTCTTAAGAGCAAGAAGCCCTGCCCTGACTAATTCGCTTTTTTTAACCTCAAGGCCCGCCTCTAGACAACGGCGCTTGAGGGTCTCGATGGAGCTGTATTCGTCCTGAGGAAACTTGAAACTGTCCCTGACCAGTTTTGATTTCTTTGTTTTTTTGCTCTTGTCAGCGCCCATGTCCTCGACCGGTGCCGCAGCATCCATTGAGGCCATTTCCTCCATCATCGCCTTTTTTCGTCCGTGGGCTGAACCCTCGGTCGCCTTCACCGTTTTCTTGGTCGTCTCCACCTCGGTGGATTCAAGGTTGGCTTCTTTGGTCATTCCTTCCTCTCCCTCATCAACGGATAACACATAAAAAGTATATACCGTTTTTGCTGAATCCATCAAGATTTTGGACAGACGCCGCCGACATGACTTGAGACCCATCTCACCCGCCGTCAATCCGCGTAAAATAAAGGCCACCCCCGAGGGGACTTTTTCGCCCCATCACACCTCAGCGGAGATTCCACCATGAAACGATCATCTGAAAACGGCTCGACCCTGTTCTGGATGATGTCGATACCCACCGTCATTTTTGGCAGTCTTTTGCTCCTACTAGGCTGGATGGGGCTGGTTCCTGGCCTCTCGGATCTCATGGGCACACGGAATCCAGTCGACCTAGGGGTCGCCTACTCGGCGCAAGACCTTGACACCCTGAAGGTCCATTACGCCAGCGGACTCAGCGCCCCAGAACCCCCTCAAAAGAGCCCATCAGAACCCAACGCTGCGCCAGCGGCTAAGGAGACCGAACCCACCTTATTACCGCAAAAGAAAGGCGCATCGAAGCTCAGAGTAAGCGAACAGGAACTCTCGGCCCTGGCCAACCAATCCGCCCTCAAATTGCTTCCCTTAAAGAAAGTACAGATTCGATTGTCGCCCGAAACACTCGAGGTCTCTGGAACACTCGACCCAAGCAGCCTTGATGGCTTTCTGAAGGGCATCGGTGTCCGCGAGGCCGATGCCCAACGCGCCAAATCCGCTATTGACGCACTCGGCAACAACCTTCCCGTCTACCTTCGTCTTGAAGGCGGGGTCGATCAGGGACTATTAAACCTTCACGTGGATGAGATTCGGCTAGGGAATCTGCCCCTTCCTGAAGCGCTGACCGACCAAATCACCAAAGGCAGCATCAGAGCCAATACCGGCAACAAGGCCGGCTATTCGATCCAACAGCTGAACATTGGCCAAGGGAACATGGAGTTCCAAGGCTCCCCACCCAATCAATGGGGGCTTGCGCCATAGGGGTAAGGCGCCGCCGATAAGCAACACCCAAGATCGGAGTCACTCCGAAGGCTCGAAAGACCCCGATTGGGTGTTGGAGATGACTAGGCCGCCACGACCCCAACGAGGACAATCGCCGCAATCCATCCGATCGCAAGAGAAAAGCCCCAAAGAAGACCGTCTACCATATTTTGTAACAATCGAAACATCACTGATTCCTCATAAATAATTGCCGAGATGATCATGCCTTCCCCAAGATATGAGGTCAAGCCTCTTTCGAGGATCCGCGCGACGCTCTAATCGTGCTGTTTGGCTTTTATCAAAAGTTCATCCGCGCGGCGCAGCCGAAGCGCTAAAATTCTCATGACCTCGAGCGCAAACCCTGGGGCCTCAACCACCAGGTATTCAAATCGCTTCCGATCCACCACCACGAATTTGCAATCCGTGGTGGCGGTCGTTGTGTTAATCCGAGAAGAACCGTCAATCACAGCCAATTCACCCACAAAATCACCCGGACCTATCTCGGCAAAGAAAAGTCCCTGTCGCTCAATCTTCGCTTGCCCCTCAATGAGCACGTACATGGCTTCCCCAATATCTCCCTCCCGCAAGAGGACTTCGCCACGTTTGATCTCGAGAAAGTTGGGATCATGCTGAAATAGTTCATAAAAGATCATCGCCTAACCTCCCAACGTGATATGCCATCGCTTTAACGCGTCGACGTGGACTTTGCCAACGAAAGACTACGGATAGCCTGAGCGACCTCCAATGCGAAATCGTGCAAGGCACGATTCATCGCCAAAACGGTCGCCTCAAAGCCATCCCCTTGAGGCTTCGTAAGGTAACTCTTCTCTCGAACCAAAAGCTCCGATTTTCCATCCGACCCAAGGATCGACCAACGGACTCTTAATTCGGCATCCCCCCCTTCGATGCGATCGAACCGAATGACCTTAACAATGACTTGGGCATCGACCTCAACCGCTCGCCGCCAAGGATAAGACACAACCCTCCTACTCCCTAGATAGGCCGATAGATCCTCCGTCAGACATTGGATTGCATTTGCTTTCAAGGGTTCAGCCCAGCGGTCAAAATCGGCCACGAAAATTTCGTTCTGCCCGCTTCGAGTCACGATCTGAGGCCGATCCAAATAATCCGGGAGGTCCATCGGGCCGACTCCAACGGCGACTTCCCGACCCGAAAGGTCGGGCGGAGGTCGATCCATTGAAACCCCCGAAAGCACATAAAGCCGAGGCTCCTGACTGGTGCAACCGCTCAGAAAAAGGAAGCTCACCAAAGAGACCCCCGCCCAACTGATCAACCACCCATGATGGGACATCATTTACCTCCCTTCACACCCTTACCTTGCAACAAGGCCTCGGGATGTCTTTCAATGTATTCCGTTAAAACCCTGATGGATCGCGCCGATGCGGCCAACTCTTCAAGGGCATTTGACATGTCAACAGCCATGGGAGCGCCAGGCTGAACCTGCTCTAGAACCTTGATCGTTGAGCTCATCGCCTTTTCTACACTCGCCGCCAAATTGACGATCTGCTTGTCCGCTGTCTGGGTAAGCTGGCGAATATCGTTCATCGCGAAATTCATAGCGGTGATGGTATCCCGAAGCTCAGGGGTATTCAGCAGCCGATTGCTCCCCTGTAACGTCCCTAAAAGCTCCTGACCCATCTTGTCGAGCGGCAAACGCTTCAGGCTTGCAACCACTTCCGTGATATTTTTCTGGAGTTCATCTACCACCGACGGCAGGGTCGGAATCTCTGGATGGAGCCCCCCATAGATCAGCTTTTTAGGGGCCGATTCTGGATAAAAATCGACATCAACATACAACTGACCCGTGAGAAGACTACCCGTCTTCAGCCGGGCCCTAAGCCCTTTCTCAACCATTTTTTCGATCCCAGGGTGGCGGCCGGCATCAATTTCAGCCTGATGAGCTTTAATAAAAAGACTGAGCTCGTTATCGGCTCCAGGGGGAATCAATCGTTCAGGATCGACCTCTGCGATGACCGGAATCCGAACTTTCTGAGTTTTAAAATCGATATCGAGACGAATATCGGTGACCGTTCCGACACGAATCCCCTTAAGTTCGACCGGCGCGCCAACATTCAAGCCGCGGACGGAGTCGTCAAAATGAAGAAGGTAGGGTTCTCGGAGTCTGTAGGAGCCCTCAGCAATCGCATCGAGATCCTTGTGAAGACGGAATTTGGCCCCCGCATCCGCTGGTTTTGCCTCTGGATTATTGAGGCTCGGAGACTCAAAGCCGATCCCCCCTCCGAGGAGGGACATCAAAGAGCCTACCTTCAGGTTGACACCCTGTGCGCCCATGGAAAAATCCACGCCATTGATTTGCCAAAAGCGGCTGTCATCTTCAATCAGTTGATGGTACGGGGCTTCCACAAAGATTTCCGCCTGAACCCCTTGATGATTATCGGCCAAGGCGACGTCTACCACCTGTCCAACCTGTATATCCCTAAAATAGATGGGCGTTCCGTATTTAAGCGGGCCCGCATTCTCCGCCATCAGGGTAAAGGATCGGCCAGGGGTCTCGGGATTGATTCGAGGCGGATGATCGTTTCCCTGGAATTCACGCACGGGGTTACCCGAGCTGAAATCAACCCCGATGTAGTTTCCGGCCATCAGGGTGTCCAGCCCTGAAACGCCACTGAGGCCTAATTGCGGCTTGACCACCCAGAATGCAGTCTCTTTACCGAGGTGGGAGGCTACATGCTTTTCCATCTTCGCCGTGACCATCACCCGGGACAAGTCTTCATTCAATAGGACCGTTTCGACAACCCCCACTTCAACATCCTTGTACTTGATCTTGCTTTTTCCAGCCTCAAGACCCGGCGCCTCCTTAAAATGGATCGTAATGGTGGGCCCTTCGTCGCTCAGGGTCTTGTAAGCCAACCAGATCCCAATCAGGAGTGCGAGGAGGGGAATCAACCAAACGAGCGACAGACCCCTCGATTTCTCGATGACAGCCTTTAGAAGAAGGGAGCGGTCGATCGGGCCTCGCCCCGAAGAGTCAGGTTCAGTCGACTTCATGAGGCTTCTCCATGGCATCCCAAATCAAACGAGGATCAAAACTAATGGCCGCCAGCATGGTAGAGACCACAACACCCCCAAAGGCGACAGCACCCGGACCTGCAGTGATCGTCGCAAGGGCCCCAACCTGTACCAAAGCGACCAAAATGGCGATAACAAAAATATCAATCATGGACCAACGCCCAATGGTCTCGGTCAGTCGATAGAGGACTGTGCGCTCCCTTGGACGCCAATGCGACTTCATCTGGACAGACAACAGAAGAAAAATCAGCACCAATAATTTGAGGACAGGAACAGTGATACTGGCAAAAAAAACCAACAGCGCCAGCGGCCACATGCCGCCAATTAAAAGCGCTTTCACACCACTCAGAATGGTATCTGCCTCGCTACGACCCGTCATCAAAACCGTCATCACCGGAAGCACGTTGGCAGGAACATAAAGAAGACACGCCGTTAGGGTCAAGGCCCATGTTCGCGCCAGACTTTCAGGCTTTCTCGCATGAAGCCGGCTCCCGCAGCGGACACACAGACCATGGGCTCCGAGATTCCGCGCATCGTTAAGCCTTTTGCAATCATGACAAAGGATCAGCCCAAGAGCCGTGGCGGTTGAGGGGACCTCCATCATGCTCCATCCTCCAATCTCACCCAAATCGCACCGTCATCCAAAGACGCATCGGTTGCCGCCATAAAAAGGATTAAGCCAGCAAATGAATAGAGAGCAACACCGGGTTGAATCGTTGCTAGGTCGCCGAGTTTGACCATGGCCACTAGAATACCCAACATAAATACTTCGCTCATAGCCCAGGGCCTCAGGATCTCCATCCAACGGAAAATGTGAGCCGCTCCTACGAGCCTTCGACCAAACCATAACGGCAACAGGACATATAAAACCGAGATAATTCTGAAGAGGGGGGCAATAATAGTGACCAACAGCACGAGAAATGCAATCTCCCAAAAGCCTTGATCATAAAGAGCATGGACCCCCGTCATAATCGCACCAATTTGCTCACGACCAGCGATTTGGAGCTTCAATAGGGGAAAGGTATTGGACAGCACAAACAGAAGCAGACTGGTCAGCGCCAGTGCAATGGAATAATCGAACCCATGGGATTTGGGCTCCATGAGGACAGCGCCGCAGCGGCCACAACGCGCCTTTTCGCCCGGCGAAAGGCACGGCAGCGGAAAAACCAGATCACAATCAGGACAGGCCAACAGCGAATGAGCTTGCTCTTGCAATAAAGTCCCGCCGCCGGCATCCGGTGGTGGTGTTTTATTCGTAAGAGGAGACATCATGCGAATAATCTACCATCTTTGTTTGACCGATTCAGGAAGGACTTTTTTGATATCCCTCCTGGGCAAAGTCAAGGGGGGCTCCTCTCCCGGTGGTGAACATCAAAAGCCGAAAGGAATGAGGCAAACCCGCCTTCAGCCTGGATCAAGGTCTCTTCACGCGCCTTTGGGTGGCGGCAGCGCCACCCAAAGGCGGAAAGCTGCAACCGAAGATCCGCCAAAAAGAGAGGATCAATGGGGCCCGACCGGATAGAACGGCCACCGCTCGACGTGAAGATATCTTCGAATGGGAGATTTGATCACCGACAGACACAAGGCAATAGAGAAAAGACACCAAACGGCCGCATATTCGTTAGGATCCCGCGTGGTCAAAATAGACAGTATGGGGCCCATGAAAATGTGGAAAACAACAAATCGCCATGAGCCATAGACGAACGGCATCACGAAGCCCACCAAAATGTAGGCGATGCCATGAAGGCCATAGAACAGACCCGGCATAATTTGCGACAGATCAATCGCCAAGCCATTGAGCGGCAACTGCCATGCAATGTGCCAATCACCCGGAACGGAACAAGCCTTATCACCACAAAAGGCCTCAAGTCCGACCACGCAATGTCCTGCCCAGGCGAAGGGATACATCTTCACCATCATCGCGATAGCCCCCACCGCACAAAGGCTATAGACCGCCGTGCTGATTTTTTTCTTTACTTCATCAGGGATGAAATACATCGCCACCATATTGACAAAGAAGGGCTGAAACGCGATGTGCAGATAGCCAAAGAGCGTCAGTATTTGATTGGGGGGTGAATCACATAAGTTGATGTAAGCATAGGTCGCCGCCTGCAAAAGCTCCATGCAGGCGAAATAAGTCAAAGGAACCCACAACTCCTTAGATTCACCCTTGTAGGCCACATATGTTGCGGTCCCGAATCCAACCGTTGCTAAGACCAGGGAAGCCTCTCCACTCCAGCACATAAGCCAAACTCCTTATCAATATCATTTATTATTATTTTTTTCGCCCATAAAAAAGAAGGCGAGCCGTCATGCGGCTTGTCTTCGCACACTGAAAAGCGATTCGCGTTTCAATCATGGGCGTCAAAATGACCCGGCGGGCCTTCACACCCGCCATAAACGGCGCATTCTAACAAGTTTGAGGCGCCTTCTGCGAGGTAAAGAATAAAGAGGGGCACGGTCGAGATCCCCTCATGAAAGGGATTCATTAGATGAAAGCTTCTCGCCTTTAAAAACCACAAACCCTTAACGCCTGGCACATCCTCACTAGGTGAAGAGGAGACGGTATGTCGCGGGGTTTTTAAGACGCCAAAAAATGGCGGTACCGAGGAAGCCCTTATCAAGGTTCAAGCCCCCTGATGCACTCTTCAAAGAGATGGCTGAGGCCAGAGAACTTCTGATATTCGATAGAATCCAAAGGCGGGAGAATGGAGCTGAACGACCATAACCCCGTCATTTAAAGGGCTAATCCATCAAATCATTAGGAGCACCGTGTTTCATCTTGCATACATCAGTAAGGCCTCCCACCCCATGACCCGGCATGAGCTTGTGAATCTTCTGGCCAAGGCCAAGGGCAAGAATGAGCGGAATGGGATTACCGGACTCCTCCTTCATAAGAACGGTCGATTTGTTCAGGTCCTTGAAGGGGAAGAGGACGTCGTGAGGCCGCTTTTCGACCTTATCCGCCAAGATCATCGGCATACCGAGGTCACCATCCTGATCGAGGAATCGATTGCTGAACGTCAATTTTTTGACTGGTCCATGGGTTTTCATGACCTCGACAGCAGCGATATCTTGGGACTTTACGGAAACTCAAAGCCACTCGGAAAATCCCTCGACATCGAAGGATTCAAAGAAAACCCAGGGGCCTGCCTGACTCTGCTTCAATTTGTGAGGGACCTCAACCTCACCCGAACGACAGATCAATCAAGACCATCCTCAGAGCCAAGCCTGCCTTAGGCTTTATACCGTCCATCTATAGGCATACGCGGTCCATCGATCAGCATCAAAGCGTGATCGATGATGTTCAGCAAGGCGTTGACTTCAAAGACCAAAGAGCGCTCTTTTAACCCCCCTTCGAATCACGCGCGTCCTGGGCCGGCGGCCGCCCCTTCTTGTCCATTTTCATTTCTGGAAAGGCATCACACCCCAGCATCCAAAAAAAACAGGCTGCAACAGCAACATATTGAAAGAAGACACTCATTTTTTTTAACATCACCGACTCCTTTTCGGGGCTTAAAAAACCAGATCTCTGGCCCGAAAAACCCATAAGACCAAGCATGCGTTTTTGAATCTTCAAGCGGATATGGCTTTACCTTAGCCTGCGGGACGGAATGAAGGCAAGGCGTCTCTTCCCTTGGACGGAATGGGTTTTGCCTTTATCCTTTATAAGTGAAACGCATCCTGATTGCTGCCCTAGAATAAGGCTGCGATCGAGCGATCGCCCCAGGGGAGTCATCGCCGCTCTTGGCGCCAAAAAACGAAAAGGGGGATGCCATGAAGCCCATCAAAGAATACCCGCCGCGCATGGACCCAGAAGGAGACGCTCATGCCTGAAATTGTAGGAAACGTCCTTGGAATCCTCTTTTCACTGATCGCCGGCGGGTTCGCCTACGCCTCCTTTGAAAAGGGGGTGATGATCTTTCTTGCCATAGCCTATGGACTTTGGATCATTATCCTCATCTCAGACATTGGGAAAAGACCTCGGAAAGAGGACCCTTTTTGCCGGCAACTAGGGCCAGATCTATTTAGGGCCTACAGGCGCTACCATGTGGCGATCGACTTTCCGATGGCCGGTCAGGTGTATGCCGCCCTCCTGAATATGCTGCGGGTCCTTGGGCTTCTTTGGGGTGGGCTTTGCATCTGGAAGGAGCTTTACCTCGCTTCAGCTGGCGCCTTTGCCTATTTCTTTCTGGCAGGGAACCTGATTGTGCGCAACAACCCTTGGTTTTACATGGGGAGGGAGGCCCAACAAGGTCGGCCATCCGCTTTGGCTGAGCTCTCTAAAATCAGCGACATTATCAAAGCCAAAGATCCAAGCCGTCATCAAACGCCCGATGTTGGAGACAAGAATGAACCATGATGTTGCAGAATTGTTCCGAAGGATCAGCGACGGATCCATATCATTCAAGAAATACTACACGAGGACTTTAAAATGAATATTAAAATAACTTTTTTATTCTTTTTATTGTTATTTAAAGGCATTACAGGCAATGCTCTTGAGTCTCCGTTAATCCAAAAGAGAATTTGCTTTCAAACCGATCAACCAAACGCCCCTCATGAATGGAAGATAACTTGGTATCTACATTTTTCTTCTTTAGAAGGCGAACAAAATATTTATTCAGTGAATGGTTTCGAATTAGGAGAGAAAAAAGATCCCATTGAAACATTTGTAGACGTAATGGAAGGCACCGCTATTATCACGCCCGTGAGCAATATGATGAAAAAAGAAGAAATTATCCATATTAGCATTCAAGGGTCCGGCTCTGATTTTAAAAAAGATATCAATGATAATCTGATGCATCATGATCTTTGGCACACTGTTGCTCATCTGGATCTAAACCCGAAAACATTTGAGGGCAACATGATGAGTACAACGACAGATAGTTTAATCCACTCTGGAATTAAATACAGAAAAAACATTGAAGCAACAGAAGCGAAAGATTTGCAAGAGAAGAAACCCCAAGTGTCCTCGATCACTAGAAACCAAAGAATCAAAAGCGTTACCTGCCCGACCAGCGTAACCGAAATTCTAAATAAAAAATACAACTAACTTTGTCATCATAGAAATCTAGCGGCACGCGAAGAATAAAAAATGTCACCTGATTCAACAGAAAATAATTTTGAAGGCCCCATCGCCTCTTCATATGATCTCATCAACTTAATAAGCCCTAACACAATATCAATAGCTAAACGAATAGGTGAAATAGTCAGCTCATTAAACCCTAAAGAAGAAATTGTAGGCTTCGAAATAGGCTGCGGTACAGGAATTTGTACAGTTGAACTATTGAAAAAGCGCGACAAGATAAAAATTACAGCTATTGATAGCTCTTCAGACATGCTTGATCAAGCAAGAAAAAACCTTGGAGATGAAATAAAAAAAGGTAGATTATCTATTGTAGAAACAGACGCACTGACCGCTTTAATAAAAACGCCCAGCTCAAGCATGGACTTTGTCGCTTCAAATTTTACAATACATAATTTTGATGGAGAATACCGCATCGACGTTCTGACTGAAATAATGCGCGTCTTGAAGGCTGGCGGTCTTTTTATTAATGGTGATCGTTATGCAAGCGACGACAAATTATCGCAACTTGCTGACACACAGAAAACTATTTCAAGGTTATTTAAAGTTTTTCGAAAAATTAACAGAATTGATCTTCTTGAAGAATGGATTCTTCATTTGATGAGAGACGAATCACCAAGCCATATAATGTATCTTACACACTCTATTGGCCAATTAAAAGAATTGGGCTTTTCAGATTACTTTATTGATTTTCGCGACGGAACAGATACACTAATAATAATTCACAAGCCATAGTGAAACTCGCAAACCAAACTATTAATAGTTGATTTAGCTGGCATCCACTAATATTGAAAAATCAACTTATGACGGAATAATCACCCACCCCCCAAGCTTGGAAATGAAGCGTATTATACTCAGTTGGGATAGGCAACAGTTATTGAAATAGTCTGGCCTGCAGAATAAACCACCCCAAGGGCCCGTGCCGAATGCATGAAACAAACGGGGACCGAAGTCCCCGTTAATTTACCCAAGATGGATCAGTGACCCATCAATGGACAATGCCTCCTTGTGGTGGCTCACGCGGAGGGAAAATCGCCGCTTTCTCAGGTGAATAACCGTGCAAATGTGGCTTAAACGCGTTGAAATTAGATGGCTTTCCACGGTAGCAGCCAGGTCCATAGGGGTACTGGCTGTTGAGATGATAGTGGTACATCGTTGTCAACTTGCCATCCCATTCAATTTGCCCGATATGCCCGTGACACTCATCGAGGTCATCATTGGTCAGGAGCACACCCTTGTCACCGCGGGGGCCATAGATCCCGAAACCATCCATGGCATAACCATAGAGCGGTGAGTGGGTGTTAGCGCCGCCTTGATTCGGCATACATTTCCAAGAGTACCCGTGGTAATGGTATTCCTTGTTAAAAGGGTGTCCCCAGCACTCATCATTCGGCAACGCCGCGATAGGATCAACCCAGGTATTGGCATAAGCCAGATTGGCGTGCCACACCGCGTGCGTCTGGGTCGAAACCCCTGTCACCAGAGAGTTCATGCAATAGGGTTGCTCAGAATAAGTGGGATATCGTGGGACCTTGATGTCGAGATCATAGGGGGCAATCGGGATCGCTGCTGCGCTCGAATAAGGAGGCCCACCAGGGGCTGCCGCGTACCATTTATAGGCCGGAGTCCCTTCTTGTACCGGATAAATACCCGTCTTGTGATTGGGTAGGCCGTTCCCTTTAAAGCGACGCTCTTTTCTAGAAACGGTGGTCTTAAAGATCGATTTTCCATTCCACACACTTCCTGAGACATAGGGCGTTAAGGCAACGCTGACATCAAGGCCATTCACCCAAGGCGTCCCGGCGTTATAAAGATTTATGCTGGGAATATCGATGCCGTAGAACGATAAGCAAACCCACTGGCCATTCCTTTGGGCCTTCCCTAATGACAGGCCATTCACTGCGGTTCTCAAAGTCACTGGCGGATCAGTCAGCTCGACCGCGTAGGATGGCAATAAGCCACTGATGAAAAGAGTCAAAAAACCCGAGAGCATGATTAAGCGGATATTCATTACCATTGCCTCCATAAAAACTTGGGTAAGAGGCGAGTATGAACAGATTGATTGCAAAGAAAAATCCTACGATCGTAGGATTGAAAGTATCTCATGTAAGGTGTAATTGTCATTTGAATGAATGAACTGCCGCGAGGCCCTATGGGGATTTTTTGTCGCCAAGGCCAAGTCTTAAGGAACTCTTGCAAGAAGTCTGATGTACCAACAAAATGCCTATCTTCTTCTCTTCGCGGCAGCGCTCCAAATAGGCAGCGTGGTCAGCGCATGGCCCTACTTCCAAGAACTCAGCAAAAATAATGAGCGGGGAATCTGGATATTAGGATCCGCTCTCCTATCGATCGGTTTTTCATTCCTGAGCTATGCATTTTATGGCTTGGATGCGCATCTAAAGCCAGAAGGAGCCCTCTTTGAAATAGGATTTGGTTTTAGCATGGCTGCCGGCATGTGCATGATCTTCCTCTATGACGCCCTCAGTAACAGACCTAAAAAAATCACCTGGCTTCAGGTAAGTGTATTTGGTCTTCTGGCAACGGTTACCGTGGGTTATTTTGATGGGTTCTTGGATCGCCTGATCGTCAAAGACATCTTCATGATATTCATTTCACTTTGGCAGTTGAAGCAAGTCAACCGACTGAGGCAGAGTGAAGCCTTCGTTCAAAGTCGTCTCATTTTTGCTGTGGCTTTAGGATTCTTAGTTTCCTCAGTCTTTTTTCTAGTGATTTTCATCGAATACAAGCTGGCCATTAGGGCACCTGAAGGGCTTATAGCCACCTTTCTTTTATCGATGGATACGCAGATTTCTTTGGCATCGATGATTTACCTTGCTGTTGGATCCCACTGGAGCGCTGAAGGTGCAAAATCAACGCTGAAATACAAGCTTGATAATGAGAGGATTCAGCTGCTTTTAGAAGAAAAAGAGCTCCTCATTCAAGGCCTCTTGAAGACCCATGTCTTGGTGGAATCAGGCGCCCTTTCTGCGGGCCTTTCACATGAACTGAATCAGTTCCTAGCGGTGATTCAGGTCAATTCCGAACTCGCCATCCAAGGACTCCAAGATCGAGAACGTCCTGAAGACGTTGAGCCCTTGATCGAAAATATTATCAAGTCCAATCAATGTGCAGCCAATCTCATTGCCAGCCTCAAAAGGTTCTTCACAAGACGCGAGGAATCATCCAAGCCCTGTTGCTTTGATGATCTCATTGAGGAGACCCTCACGCTCTATCGTGACCGGATTAAAAAATCAAACATACAACTCGTCGCCGATTTGGCCGCTAAAGAAAAAATCACCCTCTCAGAGGCGCTGATGCGTCAAGTCATTGCTAATCTTCTCATCAATGCGATTGAGGCCCTTGACCTCCTATCCCGTCCCAACAAGACCATCAACATTAAAACCGCGCTCTTAAATGGACGGCTTCATTTATCGATCTCCGACAATGGCCAAGGCATTCATCTGTCGGGATCGAAAGACATTTTCAATATCTTCAATACCACAAAGACCCATGGCACAGGCCTGGGCCTTTGGCTTTCAAAGTACATTGTGGAAAAGCACAACGGGCATATCAGCCATACCAATATTCAAGGAGAATCAGGTGGGGTCGAATTCAAGGTCATCATTCCAATTCCTTCAAACGAAGAATCGTCGGGGATAAGCCATGAGCGCTCATTCCAGCCTGAGGCAGCCAAGAAGGCGTAGACCATGACACCAGAGAGCTCTGAAAAAAGGGGGGGGGATCATGATCCTTTCGCTGAGGGGCATTCCGCCGAGCCCCACCACGTTTATTTAATTGAGGACCACGATGATCTGAGGATAGGCCTCATCAAGATGCTTGAGAAGTCTGATTTCATGGTCCACCCCTTCTCTAACCCTATCGATTTCTTAAATTCGAAGATTGATGCCTCACCTGCCGTGCTGATGACCGACATGCGCATGCCAAAAATGAATGGCATCGAACTACAAGCCACACTCTTAGAGCTTGGCAAGACGATGCCTACCATCTTCATTAGTGGCGAAAGCACGGTCGCACAAAGCGTGAAGGCCATGAAGCTCGGCGCCTTCGAATTCCTAACGAAACCTTTCACCCAAAAGAGCCTTTTAGCTGCTGTTAGAAAAGGGATTGAGATGGATATTCAAGCCAGAAAGTCCTGTGATCTAGCCCTCCACCGGGAGAGGCTGCTGGCCACACTCAACCGCCGGGAACTTGAAGTCTTCTGGCTGCTCGCCAAAGGGTTCAGCAACCATGAAATTGTCAGGGAAATGGGAATCTCTCTGCCTACAACCAAGCAGTACAAATCTCAGGTGCTGCGCAAACTGGAGGTAAGCTCAATATCCGAGCTTATCGCAATCTCAGGGAGAGTGCCGAACCTCTTAGCCCCATCGGAGTCATAAGAGATAGTACGCGTTCACGAGGTTTGATCAGGCGGCCTTTTTTTCGACCTGATTTGAGGCTGGGATTGAGTGGATATGATCGATGGGCAGCCTGATGGTGACGGCTTCTCCTCGGATGCCTTGCTCGCAGACTTCACGCAACAGCGTATAGGCACACAGATCAAGGCGCCGGCAGGTTTCAGCAACGGTCATGACGCGGGCACGGAATAAGTCGCCTCGCTCTGATTGGCTGAAGAAGCTGGTTTTTCGCCAGATGACATAGGGGCGAAGGGCCCTCTCGGCGGTATTGTTCGTTAGGTCAAGACCGGGCGACGCCATAAAACGCCAGAGCATCGGCTCCGCCTTGAGCAGTTCCTTGCACATGCGCCCGGTTTTTTTCCCATCATGCTGGGCATGACCCTGCTCAAGAGAGTGCTTGAAGTTCTCTCGGGCGGCGA
>Ga0304729_1001131_pt1 | contig 18124 bp, 7 predicted proteins | sample C_131016_MF_Meta_FD_190475 | JGI IMG/M metagenome (GOLD analysis project Ga0304729, IMG submission 190475) | Freshwater microbial communities from Lake Croche, Canada to study carbon cycling - C_131016_MF_MetaG (v2) (version 2) | ecosystem: Environmental > Aquatic > Freshwater > Lake | place... | reverse complement strand
CTTGAGTATGTTCCTGTAGATGGTGATGGATCGCTAGAATTGGGATTAGATTGGTATGCCCCGGAATTAAATAATGAAAATCAAACGTACTTTCGCTGGTCTGGGCCCAGCTTGAGGCCCAAAATTCCTATTCCATACCTAAGCGATCAACCGGCCTTCATTACCCTTTATCTGTCAGATCCATTTAATCTTTTAAACGAAATTAGCATTCAATTGAACTTTAAGCCAATTGAGTTTAATCAGGTCATGAATAAAGAAGGTTGGCATGAACTGTCATTTATCGCCAACCTTCATGAGCATTTTTTTTCGGTTATTGAGTTGATTCTCAAGAATTCTTTTTGTCCAGAAAAAAATAATATTAGTTCAGATGCAAGGAATCTAGGTATTATATTTAAAGGCTATACGGTGCAGTTACTAAAGGAAAGGGTTGCGCAAATACTCCTTCTTGAAAATCAAATCGTACATAGCAATAATGCACATGATCAAGCAATCTCGATGCTTGATAGAGCTAGGTCTGAATTAGCTGTTCTGACTCAAGAGCATGATCAAATAAGCTCCTTGTATACAGCCGTCAAAGCTGAATTAAAGATTGTATTTTCTGAGAAAGAGGCTTATCTCAATTCAACTAGTTGGAAAGTTACAAAGCCATTGCGATTAATAAAAAATTGGTTTTTTACCAGCTCATAGACCATTACTGTTTTAGATTGGCAACCCAGTTACAATGCCAAGCAAATAAGCTAACCCCCATTTACTTCTCCGCAAGAAATCCTGCTTTATTTATTGAATTCGGTCCATTAGTTCACATCCAATACCCAATCCCCATACTAGTTCAAAAGTTACCTTACCTTGGAATCCTAAATTTAAAAGATTTATCTTGAACTGCTGTCAATTTAGGCCCACTACCAAAGAGAGTTTTTCTATAGTAAATCATCAGGAACATGGGTTGATTTTGTATTATGTGGGGTAATTAGGTTTGGGGTGCTGGGGGTCTGTAACCTAAAGCACTATGCGGCCTGACATGGTTGTTATGCTTAACCCAATCCCACACGATGATCTGGGCTTCTTTTAGGCTGTAGAAGATCTCCCCATCTAAAAGGTTGTCTATAAAGATGCCGTTAAAGCTTTCACAAAAGCCATTCTCCCAAGGGCTCCCTGATTCAATATTAGTAGTTTCACTCCGATGCCAGATAACCAACCCCGAGGGTCTTTAGCAATAAATTCTGGGCCATAATCACTTTGGATGTACTCTGGGATACCATTTTAAATTATGGCGTTCGTCAGTTGTTCAATGACTTGGATCGATCCAATCCTTCTAGTGCAGTGGATCGTTAAACATTTTCGGGTGCATTCATCATGGTGAGCCAAATCTCTAAAATTCACCTTACGTTAGCTTTGATAAAAGTTAAGAATTTAATGATATTGCTAATGCATATGCCATAGTGCTTAATTTAAATAAACAAGGAGAAACTCTCGATATTTAGTCAAGTGTTGGGCTAGGTCAGTGCAGTAATAAGGTGCAGGCCTTAACCCAGAAGCCGCTATGAATAAGAAAGTCTTTTAAGCCCACGCCGCTATCTCAAATAAATATACTCAAATACAGGCTCCCCAAGAAAATAACGAGATAATATTTGCAAAGAAAGTGGGGCAGGCGTACATGAAAGATTTTGCAAAACTTAAGCCATACCAAATAGCGAACTGAAAGTACAAATCAGAAAAAATTAAAGTCTTAAAAATCTGCAGTAGTTATAAGTGATAGTATATGAATGTGATTTTACAAGACAGAAAAAAATAAATCATTTAAATTGTAACTTAAAGTTAGTGACATATTATTAGGTGATAAAATAATTAAATATCTTTTCAAAGGCCCCGGGTATTTTTGCAACCTAAAACAGCTAAGACAATTTAAGATAAATTATGGGACATTTTGCGGGTTTATTAATAACTAAAAACCTCGACTAATTAATATAATTAACATTAATAGCGGAGGCAGTAATTGAGTTATTCAATAAAAGCATTAAAAGTGAATTTCTTAGGTCAATTGCTTAAGCCCGGGATGCAAATCCTAGCGTTGGTGGCTTTAACAATTTACATTTATTACCCATTTATTTCACAGGTAAACATAGGTAATCGAGATGCTCAATACTATCAATATATGTTGCATGATTCAATTGAGCAATTACAAAATGGGTTTTTCCCAGCATATGTAGGGCAAAGTATTTTTTCGCCATATGGAACCCCAGTAATTGCCGGCTCCTTATATTTGCTAGTAGGTCAATTTTTGAATTTTATTACGTTCAATGTCCTAAGTACGCTATTTATACAACATTTAACAATTATTTTTATTGCGTGTATTTCGTCCATTTTATTATATTTTGCGATTAGAAGATTGGCCCCGACATTTCAGTGGAAAGCAGTAGTTTTAGTTTTTTTATATATTTCAAGCCCTGGGGTATTGGCTTTTGCCTACTCATTAGATGCGTATCCTTCTCACATGGCGTTACCATTTGTGCCGTTAATTTTTCTTTATATAGTTGATTTATCTATCAATCCTAAGCCGACGTCCTTTTTAATCGTTGCAATGCTAAGTTCTCTTTTATTCTTGGCTCATCCAATCATTGCAGCTTGGACTATGGTATTTGCTGTATTATTTATTTCGCCTTTTATTTTCCTGCAAAAAATTCATTTTTACCCCATTCTTATAACCGCGATTATTTTTATCTGTCTTTCAGCATGGCAATTTATTGGGATTATTCAATTAACCGAGGTGGGAAATAATTTAGGAGACAGTGGCCCAAAAAAACAAGCAATTGAGATTTTGACTACGGTACTTTTAAAATACATTCCAGACGCTTTCCTTCCTTTGTCCATGGGAAAATCAGAATTATCTTTTTTGCAATTAGGCTATAGTTTGTGGGCCATATTATTTTTTAGCCTATTAATATTTATCAGAAAACATGATAAAAAACTGCAAATATATGCATTAATTTTTTTAGATGTCATTCTAATATTACTTTTATTTCCAATATTTAAAATTAGTCATTTCATTTGGAATTTATTTCCTTATTCTTTAATATCTCTTACTACCCAGTGGCCAAACTTAAGGTTATATATACTATTTTCTTCAATAACAGTTTGTCTAGGAGTGTTTGTTTTTAAAAATATAAAATCCAAAAAATTAAATATAGTATTACTCATTTTATTCTCCTGGAATCTTTACGAAGCTCATTTTTTTATTAAACACGGAAATAAACTATATGAAAATTCAATAAATTTAAATACCGACCCAATGTCATGGGAGAAGGAAGGTAATTTATATTCATTTCCATATGGTCTTCCTGGGAATTTTCTACCGGGCCAAAAGAATGCATGGAATAATATTTCACCCTATCTTTTAGTGGGTGTGGTTAATAAAAATTATGAGAAAAATAGTATATTAAATAATGAAAATTATTTAATAAATAGCTGCTATTCTTCTATCAGCGCAATAGCATTAGATAAAAGTCAATCTATTAACCCAATTAGCTTAAGTGAAAATGAAGCAAAATCTATTACCCAGATAGAGCTATCTTCAAGTGGTAATTATTTTATTTGCGCAAACCTAGAGTTTTCTTCACGCCGTATTCAAGTTCAGTTGCTTGATAAAAATCGACACCTAATAGTGACAAAAGATATTTATAAAAATAATAATGAGCTGGGTATGCAAATATATATAAACCCTTCAATGATTAAAACCGCCCCCTTTACAATTTTTATATCTTCCGATGCAAATACAATTTTAACAATTAAGGATATGAATATTATTAAATATGACCCACTCGATTTGCCAATTAGAATTACAAGTTTTACCCCTTTTACTGCTAATTTAATTACGCCAGATGGAAATAATTATCTAGAAGTAGAAAAGACCTTTTTTCCTGGTTATAAAGCAACATTAAATGGAAATAATATTAATGTAACAAGATCTGAAAAGCATGCGATTTTAGTTCCATTGGTAGAAGGAAAAAATACCGCTGTTTTAACCTATGAAGGCACAAAAGTAATGCAATACTGTTTTTATGTGAGCCTACTTACGTGGGCACTTTCATTTATATACTTGCTTAGGGCTTATATCATGTCAAAATTTCTCAAGAGAAAGCAATGATAATTTGGTGTTAGTTATTTAAATAACGAAGCAAGTTCTAATTAAGTTTAAAATGGCTTATGAAACAGCAAATTAGACAATCTTTAAATAGACTAAATTATTATATTTTATATAAAAAATATAATGAAATACTACTGCTACTTTTAATTTCTATTATCGGATTTTTATATTTTTATGACTACAAGATATGGGCAGGTAATGTAAATATAGGCTCTACTCAATATGGAGACGCGGCATTTTGGTGGAATGGTGCAATTCAATTTTCAGAAGGAATAATTAAAGAAAATGTAAATTTGACATTTAGGATGGGCTACGCAATATTTTCTGGGTTTATCATATCAGTCATTGGTCCTAATTTTTTTATTTTTCATAAAATACTCTTATTAATATTTATATATGCATTATTAGTATTTTACTTTGCTATTAAGCCACAATTTGGTAAGGCTGCCTCCTTTCTAGTAATTATTCTTTTTATTAATCCATATACAGCAGAGCGGTTAGCAATATCTACTTCAGACCCTGTTGGCTTAATTTTTAGCCTTTTTTCGTTAAGCTTTTTTTGTTTTGGGATACGGAAAAAACTAGACTCAACATTATTTTTTTTTGTAGGTTTCTTTTTGTCATTGGCATCGATGACAAGACCTTTGATGAGTCTATTTATAGTAGTTGCAGTAGTTTATATTTTTATTCTAAAAAGTTTTAAAACAAAGAAAAAAATAGTAGCTTCAAGTTACCTCCTGATGGGATTTATTTTACCCATCATTACTTGGTTAGTGGTAATGTACTCTGTAACTGGAATATTTCAACTTGCCGGTCACGACTCCTCATCAATCTATGCTGCAAGTGACCCTAACATTCAGGTTTGGAATGGGGAGATGTATACAAAGGTGGAGAATTCTGCAAAAAAACACTTCTCAACCGCTCAAATCACCCCAGCACAGCTAAGTAAAGAATTTTGGAATTTAGCTCTGGAGAATTATATTAATAATCCTCAATATCATTTATATCGTTTTTTTAATAACATTAGCCAAGTAGCCAAGTTTGATGCCTCTAAAAGTCCAGGATATTTCCATGAAAGCATTGTTAAGCGATGCTTAGTAGGATTATTCATAATCTATCTTTTTATCAAGGCCATACGAGAAAAATATAAATTTTCTGCAGTTATCTTGATTGGTATATTTTATACTTTTCTAGTAATGCCCGAATTGGCTATATATATATTAATATTAGTAGGCATTTTATTGTTTCCACTACTGATTTTGCAAAAAAATTCGAAATATTTAGCAGTTGGAATCCTTGTTTTATATTGGTGGGTTGGATTGGCTGCGCTATTTTTAGTTGGAGGTATATGGGGCCCACCCTTAGGTAAAACATTTGACATAAATGCTTTAGGCTATAGGCTTGGCTCCCAATTTTTCTTTGTCAATGATATTATTCTAGTTATAACTTTATTATTTTTTTCTGAACTCAGTTTTACTAGATTAAATAATTTATTTAAGTCAATTTTCTCGAAGTCAGATAATTTAGAAGATGTAATATCACGTGAAATTTATTTTCTTGATGAGCCCAATCAATTAATTACAGCCATCAACCGGATAGCCTTATTCATTATTTTTGGGTTATTTATAATTGGAATTATCATAGTTGGCATTAGGTACTATGAGAGAGCTAATCTGGGAAGTAAAGAATTTCCTAAAGTTATTATTGCGGCAGATTACTTTATTAAAAGTTTAGGGCTTTCCAAAAATGATTATATTATTGCAGCAAACGTAAATGGTGTTATTGCTGAAATTGGAAGCGCTGATATTGGTATAAAAAATAGCAAATATGTTGTATTAACTGGTGGTGTGAGCGATTTTATTTGGAACTTGCCAAGCCAGTCAAGAAGTAAGGCAATTCTTTATGCTCAAGAATTTGTTAGGCCTTTTTTAATGTCTCCAAATGAGATATATGTTGAATTTCCAGTGCATTTAAATGAAAAAGAGTGGACTCGAAAGCAGGGCGCTTGGCTAATTAAGTCTTATGGACATGCCTTCATAAGTGCTAATCTACCGTTTTACTATAGCATAGCTTCGGTAAAGGGGTTCATTCCCCTTACTGCAAATGAAAAAAACTATGATTTTGGGCTTACGAAGATTTTTAATACGAATCTGTATGCATCTCAACTAGACAGATTAGGTGATTTAAAGATAGAAAATGCAGACATTAAGTGGCTTGCAAATTCTGGCCCATATAAGTATCCAAGACGTTTTGAATTTATTAAGAAGGATGATTTAATGCCAGCCTCAATATCTATTGACTTAAAAAATAGCATAAACCCACTACAAATTTCATTTTGTATAGAAAGCGATGAAAAAAATAAAGATAATTTAATTATGATTGAAGTGACTGGAATAAGCTCAATAAATTCGAAAGAAAAAATAACAAAGCAACTTTATTCTGGTGGGGTGCAAAAAAATTGCACTACCAATAGCTATCAATATATAGACTTATCACAGAATAAATTTAACAATATTAAGCTTATATTTAATTCCGAAAAAAAATCTACATTTCAAATTTATGAGTTGAGTATATCCTCAAAAGATTATGTGTCTAGGTAAAATCTATTGATGGTGTACAACATATACATTTTTTAAGACCATAGCATTTATGGAAAGTATTTTAAAAAAGGGTGATGTCTCATAACCACAATCAATTGAAATGGTGTTATCTAAAATATTAAATTTAGTATTAAATGGCTCTATGGTAATATTTTTAGCTTGAATAGGTTGGTTAAAAGATAATTCATAAGATGTGAGGGAGTTATCTGATGAACATTTGTTGTTAACTATGATACTTTTCGTGATATCAATTTTAGAAGAAGAATTTATACCAACCAATTTATCGTCAATATATATTTCAATATTAGATTTAGTATTTTTATTTAAAACGTCTCCAATAGATTTGAAGCGCCACCTATCCCAAGTAATTAATTTATTTTCACCGATCCAGTCAATAGGATTCTGAGCAAATTCTGGAATAATTGCACTATTTGTGTTGTGAATTAGATTTTCTAATTCATATTTAATACTAGAGGCTTGTTTTTTTGGCGAAATATTGAGCATATCTTTGAGATGAAAATTTTTATTAATAAAAGTATCTATTTCATATACTTTCCAAAATTTTTGAATATCACTTCCTAAAACAGTACTCTTAGGTTCAATGATAGATGTTAAGAAATGGGGCTTAGCAGTACTGTTAAATCCGGTTATTAAAATTGGCCCATTCCCAAGAGAGTCGATTTTATTTTTAAACCCTATCCAATTTGTAAAATAAGGGTTGTATCTAATCAGTACAGTATCTTTATCGTGTGAAACAGTCTCTAATCGATATAAAGTCCCCAAAACTGAATAAGTATTTATTAAAAATAATAATATTAGAAAAATAAGAGCGAACGTCTTCGCTAAATAATTTTTAAAAAAAACAGAAGCAAATAATAGCCCAATAACAGTGAATTGATAGGTATACTGCGTGCCCCTTATTGTAATAAAAAATTGATTCTGAATCAGAGAGATAATAACAATAAAAATTAAAATTAAAAAAGCTATGAAAAGGGGTGTTACTGCCTTTATTTTTTTTACTAATGCGATATAACCTAAAGAAGAAAATAAATAAACAAAAAAAGTAACTAATAAAAAAATTTGCGAATGATTTGTAACTAAATTAATAATTATTTGATTGTAATAAAAAGCAGAATAGTATGAAAAAATTCCAAAAATTGGTGACCAATAATTAATAAATTGAGTTAAATTAATTGCTTGAACATTAAATAATATAGAGTTTTGAGAATTTATAAAATTTAAATAACTATTTGCAATCACCGTATAAATTGAGATATTTGCAAAACATAGAACTGTTAAAAAACTTAAAAAAACATACTTAGCTTTTATGAATGCTAATTTATTAATATTTAAAATTGCTGCTAATGAAATTGGTATTAAGGTAAGGATAAGTACTACTTCACTATAAAATAGAAATGGCCCCGACATTAAAATGCCAGCCAAGATAGTTTTTTTATAACTACTAAAATTAATCAGTTGAGGATAAGCAAGAAGTGGAAGTATTATTAGAGGCAATGATAATAAATTAGCTAAACTGCCTTGGAACGTAAGCATTATCCATAGCCAAGATAACGCCATAATCAGTTGAAAAAATAAACATGACTCATAACTGATTTCATAACAGTATTTAAGAAATATTGGAACGCTTAATAAATATATTAAGTAGCCAATAATACAAGCATAAGTAAAGCATACATAAGCGTTTTCTCCTGTTAGTTGAATTACTAGACCTAAAAATAACTCGCTCCCCCTGCGATAATTATTACTAAAAGTTAATGTCGTGGTGATAGCATCTGTAAGCCAATGATCAATTCGAGGAACTACGGTATCTAATAAATCCCCAGTATTTTGATGGTCTAATAAAAAAAGACTGTTATTTACATATTGAATTTCATCTTGCCCACCTGAAATAAAACTAAATGGATACTTAAAGATAGTGCATAAAATAATTAATACTGGAATAGCAAAAAATAGTAAATCTTTTTTATTAGGCAGAATTGTATGAATATTTTTCCAGTTATAAATATAAAAAAATATAGATAAAGATAAGTAAATTATTGAGAATAGAGACGGGTTAAATTTTGCAGATAAAAATGTAAGGAAAATTAAATTAATCGAGGCAAATACTATTAGTCCAATAATTGGCGCTAAAAAAACTGCAATTGCACGCTCTTTCTTTTCAAATAATAAAAATATAAAAGGTAGCCCAAAGAAAAATAATAATATAATCGGAACTAGAATAATTTTTAATATGAGCATGTATTTAAGATTACTAAAGTAAAATAGACAAGAATATTTTTAGAAATTTCATGTATAAATTAATGTCAAAAGTAGGTAGTTTCCCAATATTATTATTCATTTTAATTGTATTTGAAATAATAGTGTTCACTATTTCAGTCAAGCGGTATATATCTAATATTTATCCGCGTCATATGGATCAAATTCAGTATTTATCAGAAACATTTCTTAGTTTTGAAGCATACAAAAATAATGGATTTATCTCTGGTGTTAAGTTCAGCATAACAAATCCATCTGCACAAGGCTCTCTCTATGATTTTTTTGCATACTTAATAATGGTTTTTTTCGGCCCTACTCGTGATTCGGCCTTATTGCTCAATATCATTGCATTTGTATTTTGGCAACTAACTATATATTACTCAATTAATGCGATATATAAGTCAAAGGAATTGGCAATCCTATCATCAACTTTACCTTTATTAATTATTGGGATTTGGCAGGTAAATAATGCTGCAAGTGCATTTGATTTTAGATTGGATCATCTAGCAATGTGTCTATTTGGAATTACATCTTTTATCTGCTTGCTAACCGATAATTTTAAAAATAAAAAATGGGTATTTTATTTCTCTGTAATGACATCTATTACGATTTTATGTAGATACCTCACCCTAGTGTATTTTTCTTTAATATTTTTATTACTTGCTATTTGCCTAATCAAAAAAAATAATCAGTTTCGTAATTTAATTGCATCAGCCATCTTGGTATTAGTATTGGTTAGTCCATTTTTTTATATAAATTTAGATTTGATATATAACTATTATGTTATTGGACACATTATTGGAGTAGAAAGTGAGATTCGGTCTTCTGGGTTAAATTTGCTTCAGACTGCAGCTTTTATTTTATGGAATTCTTCCTATGTCTTTTTTGGCCCATTATTTTTTTTAGTTACTGGGATTTTACTAAGTATTGGAATTTTTAATAATTACAAAATAAATCTTATTTATTCAATAAAACTATTTTCTATAGATAAAAATATTTTATTTATCGGGATAATTTTTTTTGTTGCCCCATTTTCTGTTTTAGTAATGCAAAAAGAAGCATCTCTCGCTGTAATAAGTATTTTCTCATCAAGTATTATTTTAATAATACTATCAATTATTCTACCTAATTTAAATATAAATAGGCCTATTAAAAAAAATTATTTAAATAGGATTTTTTACATAATCATAGGAATTGTTTTTATTAACTATTCATTTAATATATTAAAACCTCAGCACTCAGATAAATTTATAAGTAGCGCAAAAGAAGTTGACAAAATTGCAGATCAAATCTTTCAGATCTCAAAAACTGAAAATAGAGGTGATTTAAAGATTGCAACAGATAGGATTACTGACTACCTTGATGCTCAAATCTTAAGAGTTGTTATATACGAGAGAAATGGGGTATGGCTACCATTAGAAATGACTCTTCCCAGTGGTATTTTTTCAATATCTAAAAATGAAATAATTAATCGATTAGTAAGAAGCGATATCGTCATTTTAACAAATGAACCAAATATTGAATCTGGCTTTCCATTTGACTTGGATATGCAAAAAAATAAAATAGTAATTCAGCAATTTTGCATAGAAAATTTACAATTTATTGAGTCAAAAGAAGTGTTTAATAGAAATATTTCAATCTATGTAAAAAAAGGGTTGCGACTTAGAGAATGACTAAAGTTCTATGATTAGATTACCTATTTTCAAACCCAATAAAAGCAAGATGAGGCTTTGTAAGTTCCTGATAGCCGTTGGTTTTAATTGTTTCAAATTTGATTATGATTTTGTGGCTGCCAGCATTAAGATTTACGGGAAGTGATAAATCAATATTTGACGATGATAATTTATTCTGCAGGATTAAATTATCATCAATATAAACTATTACATTTAAATTAGAATTTAATGAAAAATTAGATGCAGGAAACTGGCATTTTATTTTTAAGAATTTTGTATCCTTTAGGGAATTTAAGATAACAAATGAATGAGATGATAAATCTCCATTTTCATAAATTCCAGAGTATTCAAGATTCTTGTTGGTAAGATCTGAGGGAAATTTAGAAATAGAAATCGGGCGTTCTAAGGATAAATAAATATCATTTGAAACCAAGGATAAATCCCTGATAAATGTAGTAATGTATCGTGAATCAAGAATAACACCCTCACCAAACGCCTTCATTAATAGACTTTTCTCCTGCGCAAAAGGTTTGCCCTCTCGTTTCATATCAATTAGTAGCAATTTATGTCCATCTAATTCAGTAAAATTAACCGGCTCTGAATATACTCTTGCAGACCCGCTTCCAATCAAATTTAATTTTTGATTATTAATTTCAGGCGATGGAAGCTGACTATTAAATTGCTGGGTTGGCGTATTAGTTAGTTCCACTAAGAGCCTTGAATTTTGTGATGGGTTAATAGCTTCTGTAAGAATATTTTTATTAAAAGCAGCAAAGTTTGAATTTGGAAAATAAATATCATTCTCAAGTTGATAGAAAGCTGATTTTTTCCTAAATAAAGAATGGTATTCTAATCCCTCAGAGGAATTGATAAAAATCAATCTATTTTTTGGAGCTTTATCTAAAACAAAAATTGTATTTGAATTTTTATTATTATAGTAATGATTAAAAATTTCCAAACGATTTGTATCGTGAATGAGATAACTTTCTTTTGAATTCAATATACTGCTGTTTAGAAGTTTAAATTTATTGCCTTTAATTTCATAATTTTTATATTGTTGGCTATCATCTAGAATTTTAATATCCACATCACTTAACCCCAAAGCCGCATAGCGATCGAGAAAAAAGTCAGATGAAGGAAAGTAGATTCTTATGCCTTTTGAATAAAATGCCTGGATTTTAGCTAAAAATATATTGCTTGTATCGGAAATTAATATAGTTTCTTTATTTATTAATTTTGAATTTTCTTTTAAAAAATCTTCAAAACTATCTGATATTTTAATTTCAGATAAATTAATCGTATTAGATTTAATAATTCGATTATTTTGAGTCCCACCCATGGAAATATAATCAAGATTTACAGTTATATTTCCAAAAATAAATAATGCAATACAAAAATAAAGTATTTTATTAAGTCGTTTTAGATTGAGATTAATTAAACTAATAGCAAGAGCAGATAAAAGGAACGGCGATATAAACATTGCAATTTTAAAAATACCGAAGCCGTTTCCACCTTTAATTAAAATAATAGTCACTATGAACTGTGCAATTAAAATCGAAGTAAGATTCAAGTATTGAGACTTACTTTTTCTAATGACAAAATAAATAACCCATATTAATAAAATTGCACCTATAAGAATAAGAATTGAATTTAATGGTTCTGGTGTAATTTTAGAAAGGGGTAATAAGCCCCATAAAACAGCAATTCCGCTAGGCAATAGGTAATAAGGAAATAAAAGCGCACTCCAAGTCGGGTCGTCGGACTGAAGTGTAGCACCATGAAAAATCTGGAAAAGGATATATTGAGTGCCAATGAAGAGTGAGCTTCCTGAAATTAACATAACTATTAACATAACTACTAATAGTTCAATTAAATAATTCTTTATATATTTTTTATATATAAATTTATTTATAACTATAAATAATGCTATCGCTAAGCCAAAAATAGGTATAGCTTCTGGGTACCAAATGAATAGACCAAAAGAGATAATTATTTTTGGTAAATTACCTAAATAGAAGGCCCTAGATTTTAGGCTCAAAGTTTGATTATCAATTTGCAGAAAAATTGTAACGGCTGCGCTTAAAAGCGCTAATCCGGCAATTTGGCCAGGTAATTGTAAAATTGAGCCTAAGGCAATGAGCGGGGAAAAAGCTAGTAGTAAAAATGCTAAATTCAGTATTTTTCTATTCGATGTAACATTTGACAGAATTGACATTACTGCAAAAATTTGAATTATTTGGAATGCTAAAGTTGCTGGCATAAAAAGTTTTATTGCATTTATCCCCGTAATTCCCCAAAGTGCACTCAGAACAAGTTCAGCACCGGATCTAACACCTAGAAGAGCATGCATGGTCCAAAATGCCTGAGAATAATTTCTACCTTCTTTTAATAGAGCACTATCTGGTAAGGAAAAATACCCCGCATCTAGAAATCTTTGTGCCCCTAAAACATAATTAGCCATATCATCATTGGCTATGCTAATCCAATTAAATTCGTAAATAAAAAGGGGATAGCCAATAAAAAAAAGCGAAATAAGAGCAAGTAAAATATATAGCCTGACTTGCTTTAAGCCAACAGAATATCGTTTAAAATAAAGAACGATTACGGTGGCAAATAAAGTAAAAAAGAATAATGGATTTATTATTTCAGCTATTGATAAATTATATTTATTTAAAACGAAAATTATTGAAACAAAGGCGCCTAAACCTATAGCTGGAGATAGAAAGAAAATAGTTAAACGATCATATTTTTCTCTATAAAAAATTAGTATTGCATTTCCTAAAATAAAGAAAAACAAGAAAATTGCAATTGATAGTAAAATAGCCATGAAGCCCGGAAAAATTATGAATTAAGTTCTTTTTAAAAGATTTAATATTATAATTGATGGCTAGTGAATTGCAATGAACTTGATTCAAATTTAAGTAAATGTCAAACGGGCGAGAATTAAATGAGTGAGTATAAAAAATGGCCGAAATATATACCTCCTTTAACTCATGAACAACAATTAATTAGTGATGATTTTATGGAATATTGGCATGAGATATTGCCAGTAAAATATAGTATTGTTGATAAATTTAACCATTTATACCCTGTAAGTACAGCCCCAATTAATTTTACAAAAACCTTAGAAATTGGTGCTGGAAACGGAGAACATTTAAAATATGAAAAGCTATCATTAATTCAAAGAAAAAATTATTTTGCTTTAGATTTAAGAACTAATATGGCCGATGTTTTTATTAGACAATTTCCTGACATAAAAATGGTTGTCGGTGACTGTCAAAAGCGAATTGATTTTGAAGATAATTACTTCGATAGGATACTTGCAATACACGTTTTAGAGCATTTGCCAAATTTACCAGCTGCTATAAAAGAATTGCATCGACTATGCGACAAAAAAAGAGGAGTCCTGCAGATAGTCATTCCTTGCGAAGGGAGTCTTGCATACTCATTAGCAAGAAAAATTTCTGCTCAGCGATTATTTGAAATCAGGTATAAGCAGAGTTATAAATGGGTAATTGACAGCGAACATATTAATAAACCAAGTGAAATATTTGAAGAGATTAATAAGTACTTTATATTAAAATCTTCGCAATATTTCCCTTTAAATCTTAGGCTTGAATTCTGTAACCTATGTATTGGGGCGAACTTTACTCCTAGAAACTAGTTTAAGTATATTTTGAGATCCCGGTATGACACCCTTGGCTGCCTAAATAAAATATTGCTAAAGCTAAATGCACCCAAGAGGCATTAATTAAAACTAAAAATGATTTAAGTAGTATTTTTGGTGCTTCCTTAATTCTAAAACTGGGTTATTGAAATCACTTGAACTATTTCAATCGGTTCCATGCTTAACAATTTAAAGTTAAACGATTTTGAATGTGTACGAATTAGTTTAAATTGAGCAATTTTATTATCAATAGTTAAATTAACTTCCCCCCAAAATTGCTTATCAAGCTGAATAGAGCCTTTATTTAAATTTGAATTAAATTGAATTTCAACGGCATCGATAATCTTATCATCGGTAGCATCTATTTTTATTTCAATCTGGGCAGCTTTGGCAATTATTTTATTAGCTTCAGATAATTTTTCACCATTGATATTGACTTGTATTGGACTCCATTGATCTTTTTTGATGAGCTCTCCAATAGGAAAAAATCGATTTCGATGAAGAGCAATTATTTTTTGTTCACCCCATTCCACGGGATCTTGACTTCTTAGCATTATTACGCCCACATTACTGTTGTTATTCATTTTGTGAATGCCCTGAGCAACAACAGTATCTGGCATCATAGCCCAGAACTTTCTTATAGAGGCCCCTATAAAGTTTGGATTTGGTTCAAGAAGTGACGCTATTAAGTGTGGTTTTGCTGTACTGTCATACCCTGTAATCAATATAGGTTGGCCAGCATCATTTTTGAAGGCACGAAGGAAGCTTATCCATAAATCAGATGTGGGAACAAAACGAAAAACAATTGGGTCAGTTCGTTCATTGTATTTTATTAGGTGATTAATAGAAGAGTATAAAGATTGAAAATTTAACAAGGAAAGAATAAGCAATAGACCAAATATGATTGCTTTAACTACCATCCTTGGTGTTAAAGAGTAAGCCAAAATAAGCCCAATAATAATAAAAGTATAGGTGTATTGCACTGATCTGACCATCATAAATTGAAGGCCATAAAGAGCAGAGTGGAAAATAACTATTAGTAATATAAGCAGTAAAATTCCAAGGGTTGCACAACTACCATCCTTATTTCTTAGAAACGAAAAAATAGAAAGTACACATATTAAAAAAACAAAAATAATGATTAATATTGGAAAATTTACTGCAAATTGAGATGAAACTGAATTTATGTAGTTGGTTGAGTAGTAGGTATAAACCCCATAAATTGGGCCGACTACTGAAGCAATATTATTAATAGTTAAGGGCATCAATTTAGCAGATTGAGACGTGGTTGCTAGTAGCATTCCATAAGTCATTAGCCCCAATCCAATGATTCCAGCATGCGAAAAAATAATAGTTGCTAGAGCGATGGCGCTAATATTTTTAAATTGTAGGATGAATTTTTTATTTGTAAAAAGGAAATAAATAAAAACTAAAAGTAAAGGGGTAAATATAAGGCTTGCGGCAACTTCGTTATAAAAGATGACTGGCCCAGATATCAATAGCCCAATTAAAATCTTAGGTCTATAGCCATTAATTACATATAGCTTGGGAGTTGCGGTGACGGCTAGGAGAATTAGGCCTAATGAGCATAAATTTGCAAGGCTACCTTGCAGTAACAATATAATCCAAAAGTTAGATAAGAATATTAGTAGCTGGCAAGTAACAGATATTCTATTATTGATAAGTAGAAATGCATGGCAAATTGCAGGGACTGCCATTAGGAAAACAATTAAAGCAGTAAGAGCTGCTGTCGTGAAACAAACAAAAGGGTCTATACCTGTTAAATATATAACAAATGCGAGAAAAATTTCAGCTCCTCTTCTATAAGTTGGGCTATAGACGAGATTAATTGTTTGTGCATCTCGTAAGTAATGATCTACTCGTGGGATTAATGTATCTAATGAGTCACCTGTATGCTGATGATTAAGGATGTGTATTGCATTATTGACGTACTGAATTTCATCTTGACCTGCAGAATAAAAAGAGCCCAAGAGATGAGTTGGGCTATTAATAAGTAATGCTAAAAATATTATTGGAATTATCAAAAAATAATAGTGTTGCCTAATTCCATTTAGAACTTCAAATAATTGGACCGACCTAAAAAAAATAGTAATAATGAAGCAAGCAATAAAAAGGCTTGAAATGACTCCTGGGGATAGGTTTATATATAGCATTCCAATGCTTAGTAGACCTAAGGATGCAATTAAGATAAGACCTAAAATTGGGGCTATAAAAAATGCATACCTCAGGTAGATTTTTGGTAGTAGCCAAAGACATGGTACCAAGCCAGTAATTAGGAGTAAGGCAATTATTGTGAGTATATTCATTCCTTGTTCTGGCTGATTTATTTAAAGTTAGCTTAATGAAATAGGATCATTTATATAACCTATTATCCGCCCAAAAATAATTTTCTTTTCAGCTTGTACTTAATGTTCTCTAAAGCATGTTCCTTAATATAAGCCGCAATTTTCTCATTAACTTCAAGTGCATTTGGAATTTTGCCTAAGACTTTAAGTCTAATTAGATTCATTTCATTTACCCCTATAGAGTCAATAAATTGTGCGGTTTTTTGTGAGGTATGGCAACGAAAGCATCCTAGGAAGGTAGGCAGCCTTACGAAAGTTGCCCCCTTTTCTCTTAGTCTTAATAAGAATTCCCAATCCATGGCAAAGTTAAATTCTTCGTTAAGGGTTGCCCCAGTTTTTTCCCAAATTTTACGACGCCAAAAAAGTGTTTCTTGAGGTATGTAGTCGACCCATGACAATATTTCATCATTATGCGGTGGTAGAATCCATTGACCTATAAGCTTAGTCTGTTCATTAATAATGCAGCGATGCGAATAAATAACATCAACATTAGGATTGATTTTAAAATAATGAGAAATATAATTAAGGGAGCCGGGCAGAAGTATGTCGTCTGAATTTAGCCAGCCCATGATATCGGCATCTAATTTATTTAATCCCTTATTTAAGGCATTGGTTTGTCCACTATCTTTCTCCACGCAGACCTGTAAATTCGGATGTTTTTGCTTTGATAGAATATCTATAGTTTCATCAGTGGAGCAACAATCCTGAACTATATACTGTAAATTAGAATAATTTTGAGATAGTATGCTATTAATAGTTTCCTCAATATAGGCCCCTTGGTTCAGAGAGGGTGTCACAATCCCTATTTTCAGTAGACTGGTAGCGACATTTATTTTTTTATTTTGGTTTTGTAGGTTTAATTTTTTCACCTTATATTGATGAAATTTACCAAGTTGAGTCTGAGATTCTATTATGCTTTGTTCTAATTTTTTTATAGAGGATTTGACCAATTTTATTGAAATTCTCGGATATGAACTTGCCTTTCTTTGGAGGTATATTATTGGCTTTATTAATTTGCGAAAATAATTATTGGTGTTCCTAACTTTGGAAATTATATAAATTTTTATTTTCCAATAGATCAAAATGATCAACTTTATTGGTTTTTGTAAGTAACTCGGAAATAGAGAAGCTAAACCATTTTCTTTTATTTCTTTTATTTTATTTATTTTGGTATTTAAGTGACTAGTGAGCAAATCAATTTTGGCTAAATTCACTTTGATATAGTGTTCTTTTGAGACTGCTGAATTGGTAAGATCTGATATATGTTTTGTATTGGTTAGCTGATATTCATGCAGTACTTTGTTATCGCTATTCGCATGGGCTGCAGCTCGGAGAGTTTTTAGCCAATCTATTCCATAATTTATTCCATATTCCAGTACAACCCCTTTTGCCTGGATGGG
>Ga0304729_1001126_pt1 | contig 18171 bp, 21 predicted proteins | sample C_131016_MF_Meta_FD_190475 | JGI IMG/M metagenome (GOLD analysis project Ga0304729, IMG submission 190475) | Freshwater microbial communities from Lake Croche, Canada to study carbon cycling - C_131016_MF_MetaG (v2) (version 2) | ecosystem: Environmental > Aquatic > Freshwater > Lake | place... | reverse complement strand
TATTTATTACAAAGGTTGGGGGAATCTGAAGATAAGCTTGCAAAAAATTACCTAGGGGTTATTTATCAGTCTAATTGGGATTCTGATTTAGATCTTGGGACGTCTGGAAAATCCTTGCTTTCAAGGATAAATAAAAGGCTAAAAAGATTTTTGCGCTACTTACAAAGCTATTTTTAGAAGATGAATTTCGCTTGATGACAGCTACCCCTTTGCCACTGCAGATTTTAGTTATTTCTTTGCGTAGATCACTCGATCGAAGGGCAAAGGTCGAGCAAGAGATGCAACAGATTTCCTTACCATGGTCATTCTTAGATGCAGTTGATGGTTCTGCCTTGCAGAGTCCCCCATCTGAATATAAGGCCTTAAAGGTTAATTTGCTTCAGGGTTATGAGTTAACAGCAAATGAGATCGGTTGTTATCTTTCTCATAAAGAGGCCTGGAAGCGTTGTGTTGAGAAAAATATTCCGACATTGATACTCGAGGATGACTTTGTTTTAGCTCCAGAGTTCGGACATGTTATTCAGACCCTTCTAAGTAACCTAGATCCTTGGAGCTTTGTAAGGCTCCAGGGGCTGTATGAGGTTCCCTACCAAGAACTCTCTACAATTGATGATGTACGTTTAGTAAAAAATATTGGTGATGCAGTTGGAGCAACCGCATATCTCTTAAAGCCAGAAATAGCCCGTACTTTAATTCATGAATCATCAGACATTTATGAGCCAGCAGATCATTTTCTAGAGCATCAAAAAAAACATGACCTAGAATTTTTAGCTGTACGTCCATATCCAGTAGACATCACCCGAGCCAAGTCTACGATTGACGATAGACATGAGCGAGCTCCAGTTCAGGGTCTCAGAAAGCGCTTACGCTCTGTTGCTAGAGCTCTTGATCGAGTATTTAGCAAAAGACCTTGGTTTCCTAGGTAGCTATTACGAATTGACTCCTTGATCAACGCTGCTGTCATTTCTCCAGCAACTTAAGGGCGTGATATTACTTAGAGCTACCGTAAATAGGGCATTCATTCTTAATTGAAAATCTCTATCCGAAAAATGCACCAGTCTCTTTGATTTATCAGGGTAATAGCCGCCGATAGTTTTCCAGGCAGATTTATAAAAGCTGCTACCAGAGTGCGTCATATTGATGTCGTTATATTTCCGGTAGCTTAGAGTTTGACTGGAATTCCGCAAATCAATTTCAATATTTTCAGCTGGGCAAATAGATTCGATCAGTTTGGTGGTGTTTTTGAGTTCATCTGAACCAAAATGTAAAGAATGACCACCAAGCAAAGCGGCATCAGGATATTTTTTTAGAATCTTATATGTCACTTCAATGCTGTCATGCATGAGGTAGTCGTCATCATTCAAAATCATGATGAGGTCAGAATGTGAGTATTCAATGCCTTTATTGAGGCTGGCTGCCTGTCCTGAATTGGATTCATTTTGAAGAATAACTAATTCAGAAGCCATTGCAGATTGATGTTTTGAAATTAGACTCTGAAGAATTTCAAGACTATTGTCTGGTGATCGATCTACTACAAAAATGACCTGATTTGGTGCTGTAGTTTGCAAGCGAATACTTTCAAACATCTCTGGTAGGAACGGAGCATGACCATAACAAGGAATGATGATTGCTATTGTGGGTTTACTTGTAGAGGCGAAATTTGGCTTTTCTATACTAATATTACTTTTGATGAAGGCTTTCACTTTCCCCTGTGAAATCTCTGGCCTAAAGTGCTCCTTCAGCGTTATTCTCAATTTGCGATGGATATTTTTTAATGTTTGGTACGGGGATGGCATATTCTGGTCAATTAAGGCTTGGAATGTAGAATGTCATTATTCTGAACAGTATCTGGGTAAATGCAAATGATTAATATTGTCTATAGGCTTTGCGAAGCTGAGATGGCTCCACCATTTAGATCTAAGCGTTTACCTTGGTTCTCCAAATTAAATTGTTTAAAGTCATTTCTTGACTCAGTTGAGTTCTCGAAAAGCTACATATCCAGTGTAACCTTTATTCATGATGGTCCAGAGGGCGAGTTACTAAAGGCCATACCTGAGCATTTTAAAGTGATCACTGTCAATGCCTGCAGTAATGAAGGTAGCCTGATTGCTACTTATGAGGCTGCTAAAGAGATTTCTGGCGACATCTATTTTGTTGAAGACGACTATCTGCACTTACCTGAATCGATTAAATTAATCGCCCTTGCATTGCCAAGTCTTGGATTGCTAACAGGTTACGATCATGAAGATCGTTATGTTAGAGATGATGATTTAAGCTATGGAAAAGAATGTATTGTTTTCGATAAGGCTAGCAATCGTCATTGGCGTACGGCTGAATCCACTACATGTACATTTGCGATTAGCGAGTCTATGCGACCAAAAGTTGAGCCATTTACTAAGAAGTTTATGCTTCACGATCGTATGCTTTTTAGAAAGATGTATAAGAAAAAGATTCGCCTCTGGTCTCCGCTGCCAGGTTTGACAACTCATATAGATACTGCATTAGCCCCTGGTTTTGATTGGCTTGTATTCAATAATGCAATGTCTATTGCCCGCGATGTTTCTAAATAGCTTTATTAGCTAGTTGCCTCTGCGATTATCTTACTGAGGAATTTTTTGAGCGGTTCAAGAGATGGACTGATGGTCAACAAGGCCTCAGATTGATAGGCCTCAAGTCTTTTTTCATTTAGCAAGATCTCAGATAATTCTTGAAAATCGCTTTTAAATAGGGGCTCGAGATTTAGAAATGCGCTTGGGTTAAAGTCAACGCCGATATTGTCATCTGCCCAAGTAATGGGTAAACAGCCAGAATAAAAAGCTTCCGGTATCTTTTCTGTGTAGTAGCCTGGGTATAAACCATTCTCGGGACATAAGTTAAAAGAAAAATCTTTGAGGATATTCATTTTCAGAAATCCACTAGAGTGATGATTTTTAATTTCTTTATTGAAGAAAGCACCAAATCCCTGGATTGAGATCACTTTTTGTAATGCTTTGAAGAGTGATCCCCTTGGCTCCCTAAGGTGCGAAGAAAGAATGGCACATGTTCTACCTCTTTTGAGGTATTGATCCCCCAGCGGAGACATTAAAGTGGATATGCTTAATAGCTTGCCATATCTAGGATTAGCATTACCTAGGACCCCCTCATGAGACCAATCCAGCATTTCCATCCAGTACGGAAATCTCAAGTGATCGTTTGATTGCACACCAAGGTCAAATGAGATGGAGTAGTCAGTCTTTACAAAATCATGTCGCTCATTCTCTTGGGTATGGAAAAGCTTTAAGGGGTCCTGCTTTCTCTTTGTACTGCCAGCATTCAGTGAGTTACTGGCTAGCGGCCTGAGAAGTTTTGGGAGCCATCTAAAAGGCTTTTGATTATCCTTAAAAAAGGGTCCAAGAATCAATAAATCGGCTTGATCGTGATTTACCCAGTCAATCCGGTATCCCATACTCTGAATGACAATAGGCAAAAGACTCGACTGATAGTCATGAGGCACACCTTTAGTTGCTATCTTGATTAGTTTCATATGACTCATTCAGTAAATGTTTGAGGCTTAATCATCGTAGTCCACTAATGTCCACGGCAATTTTCGAGTGAATGCGCTTTTCAGTTTCTTCTTAGCAAGATGGTAGTAGAGTTTTCCGTTAGATTTCTCATGCAAAACATTTTCGACAAAATGTAAAAATGAAGTATCTATAGAGTGTATTTCAGCAGCGTTCTCAACTAGTTTTGTCCAGTCGTAGATATTCTGCGTGGCAGGATGAATTTCAATTACTTTTAACTTGGATGGATTCTCGATTTTTAATGGGTAAGTATTGTTCCCAGATTCTGTTCTGCATACCAACATGAAAGGTTCATTCTGAGGATTAAGGCGCTCATAAAGCGCCCCTGATTCTGGACCTGGAGGAACTGCTGCTTTACTCCAGCGATACTCAAATGGAACGTCATATTCAGCATAAAAAGATTCATCAAAACGTTTGATATCAATGTTGTCAATACCAATCGTCTGATAGCTTGCATTTAAAAAGGTAGCCAATTGCCTTGCTTCACGGCCACTAGTGACTACGGTAGGAAAGATATTTTTCGTGCCCTGGAGCATCCATGCAATGGAATGATAGTACTGGGGTAAGCAAGCAAGGTGATATCGGATCTCTGGATTCTTCTCTGCAAGAGTGCGCATTAGACCCAAGCAGATGAGATTATCACCTAGTCCAAAGTGCGCTTCTATCAGCACAACATTCTTTTTACGTCGTGCAAATAGATGCTTGATTGCACGTTTAAAGTTAGATTGGTGAAATACATTAAACATATCTAGTGGGCTTCTTATTTAGCAGAGAACGAAGATATATTTTAAAGAAGTAGGGGATGCTTACCTTAATAAAGTAGGGTTTAGCCCTTTCCCACTTCTCAAAGCTAATAAAGTCGTATTGCTTTGAGAGTTCTGCAGCCTTTTTGGGGCTTAAAAATGCTACATGGTTTAGTAATGTATTGCCAAGACGCCACCATGGCCTATCCGTATAGATTGCTTGATCTGCATGACGATGTGAAATAAAGGTGCCTAAGGTTTCATACTCGCTAAAGCTATTTGGAGCGGCAAAATTGATTTGACCTAAAAGCGCATCTATCCAAGGCATTTTGAATCTTTCTTCTAACTCTAAGCAAAATTCATTAAGCCAAGAAACTTTCACTGGAAAACATTGAGCAATGAAAGAGAATGGGACTATTTTTTTAAGCCCAGTGAGTTTTTGAATTGTCTCAAAGTAAGGCTGGTGATTTTCCGTACTCTGGTAGTAAACTAATTTTCCTTCGGGGTTGATAAACTCTAGTTTATTAATAGGTGCAGTATCAGCATCCCAAATTAAAACAATTGCATCCTCTTCATTGTCCTTAATGGCAAATAATTTAATGAATTGTTGGAGATACCAGCCAAATTGACTTTTCTTATCTAACGGTAAGAGTTGTAAAAGTTGATCCTTGAATTGCTCTGTATAGCGCGATTCTCCAACTACTTTAAATTCGGGAGGAGATTTTTTTATAAACGCCTCGATTTCTCTATCGGGGACAATCACTCGATATTCTTTGGCTGCGATATTGCGAATCATAAAACTAGAAGTAACCTCCCAGGCCTCGATATCCTTAAGGCAGCAAACAGAGATCAGTTTAGAAATTTGCAGGGGAATTTCAGGCATAATTTCATGATAAACCTTAATAAATTGGGCTACTGACAATGATCTTGGTAACTGGGGGAGCTGGCTTTATCGGCGGTAATTTTGTATTAGATTGGTTATCCAATCCGAATGCTGAGGGTATTGTTAATCTTGATAAATTGACCTATGCAGGTAATTTAGCCACCCTTGACCCTTTGAAAGCGAATTCTCACCACGTATTTATTCATGGTGATATCGCTGATAAAGAACTTGTCACTAAATTGCTCAAGGAGTATCAGCCCCACGCTATCGTGAATTTTGCAGCCGAAAGCCATGTCGATCGTTCGATTCTTGGGCCTGCAGAATTTGTGCAAACCAATATTGTTGGCACCTTCAATTTATTAGAGTGTGCCAGAGAGTATTGGGGTAGTCTTGATGCTACTGCCAAGGAAGCATTTCGTTTTCATCATGTTTCGACTGATGAGGTTTATGGCTCACTATCTGCCACAGATCCTGCCTTCACAGAAACTAATCCGTACGAACCTAACAGCCCGTATTCTGCTTCCAAGGCTGCCTCTGATCATTTAGTGCGCGCCTGGTTTCATACTTATGGATTCCCAGTAGTGACAACTAATTGTTCAAATAACTACGGCCCATATCATTTTCCGGAGAAATTAATTCCCCTAGTGATCTTAAATGCCCTTAATAACAAGCCTTTGCCAATCTATGGCGATGGTCAGCAGGTAAGAGATTGGCTTTATGTTGGCGATCATTGCTCTGCTATTCGTGAAGTATTAGCAAACGGCAAATTAGGCGAGACTTATAACATTGGTGGCTGGAATGAAATGGCCAATATCGATGTAGTAAAAACGATTTGCAGTATTTTGGATGAGTTGAAGCCTCGTGCAGATGGAAAGACATACGCTGAGCAAATCACTTTTGTTAAAGATCGACCTGGGCATGATCGCCGCTATGCAATTGATGCTAGCAAGCTTGAACGTGAACTGGGCTGGCGTCCTCAGGAGACTTTTGATACTGGCATTCGTAAAACGGTGCAGTGGTATTTGGATAATCCAGCCTGGATTGAGGGAGTAGTTAGCGGCTCTTATCGTGACTGGTTACAAAAGCAGTACAACTGATGCCAAGAGTGAGCAAATGAATATCCTGATATTTGGTAAAGATGGCCAATTAGGAAAAGCATTTCAAAAGCTGTTTGGCTCTATGCATTCACCGGAGATGCATATTCAATATGTGGGTCATGAGCAATCTGATCTATGTAACCTGACTGCTCTATCCAAGCTTTTAGATCAATCTGAGGCAGATCTCATCATTAATGCTGCTGCATATACGGCGGTAGATAAAGCTGAGACAGAGGTAGAGGTAGCATTTGCTATTAATGCCAAAGCACCCGAGCTGATGGCTCGCTATTCAGCAGAGCACGAGGCTACTTTTTTACATTACTCAACAGACTATGTTTTTGATGGCAGCAAAGAAGGTTTTTATGTTGAGAGTGATACTCGTAATCCATTAGGTGTTTATGGCAAGAGCAAAGCTGCAGGAGAAGAGGCAATAGAAAAAGCTTTTGCCAGATCTGCTCGGGGGCAATATGCTATTTTCCGGACTAGCTGGGTTTATGGGGACGGCGGTAATTTCATCAGAACAATTTTGCGTTTAGCAAAAGAGCGCACAGAGCTTAAGGTAATTGATGATCAATATGGTGTACCAACAAGCGCAGAGTGGTTGGCGCAAGTTAGCTTAAATTTAGCATTAGATCAGCAGCTCAATCTCAGAAAATTTACTTCTGGTACTTATCATGCTATCCCTGCTGGAGAAACGACTTGGCATGGTTTAGCAAGACTAGCTACCCAGGCCGCTATTGATGCAGGTCTCATCCTGAAAGTAGCGCCTCAGGCGATCAAGCCTATCCTTGCAGTGGAGTACCCACTTCCAGCCCCTAGGCCCATGAATTCACGTATGGATGCGCTTAAATTACGCGAAGCCATGGAAAGCATTGGTGATATGTCAAAATTGCAACACTGTAAGCGTCCTTGGGATGACGAGGTAAGGCTTTATGTCACCAAGCTTGTACAAGACGGACTCATTTAAAGGCTAAAAGTATGGCGGTAAATCGTAAAGGCATTATCTTGGCTGGCGGGTCTGGAACTCGTCTATATCCAGTGACACAAGCTGTTTCTAAACAGCTGATGCCGGTCTACGATAAGCCAATGGTGTACTACCCATTGAGCACTTTAATGCTGGCTGGTATTCGCGATATTTTGTTAATCTCTACTCCACATGACACTCCTCGTTTTTCCGAGCTCTTAGGTGATGGTTCGCAATGGGGGCTCAATATTGAATATTGCGTTCAGCCTTCTCCAGATGGTCTCGCTCAAGCATTTACTCTTGGCAAAAACTTTTTGGGTAATCATCCAAGCGCTTTAGTTCTTGGTGACAACATATTTTATGGCCATGAATTAGTGGATCAGCTAAATAGTGCTAATGACAGAAGTGTTGGCGCTACTGTATTTGCGTATCACGTCAATGATCCAGAGCGCTATGGTGTAGTGGAGTTTAATAAAGACTACAAAGCACTCTCCATTGAAGAAAAGCCTCTCAGTCCAAAAAGTAACTATGCAGTTACGGGCCTGTATTTTTATGACAAGCAAGTTTGTGATATTGCTGCATCGATTAAACCTAGTGCCCGTGGTGAATTAGAGATTACTGACATCAATCGCGTGTATCTCAATCAGAATGAGCTCAGTGTTGAAATCATGGGCCGTGGCTTTGCATGGTTAGATACCGGCACGCATGATTCTTTATTGGATGCCGCAGGTTTTATTGCTACCCTCCAAAAGCGCCAAGGATTAATGGTAGCTTGCCCTGAAGAGATTGCGTATCGTCAGGGTTGGATTAGCGCTGATGAAGTGCAAAAAGTTGCTTCTCAGCTGAGCAAAAATAGTTATGGCCAATACCTTAATAAGATTCTGAAGGAGCTCAATAGTTCAGCCCAGCCGCTTTCCTTGTCTGCGAAAAAGGTAGGTAAATGAGTGCCTCTTCTAAGATGCAGGTAACCCCAACTGCAATTCATGACGTATTAGTAATTGAGCCTAAAGTTTTCGGTGATAAGCGTGGTTGGTTTACTGAATCCTTCAATGCAACCGACTTTTCCAAAGCAACTGGATTGGATGTTAAGTTTGTGCAAGATAACCACTCATTTTCTCGGCAATGGACTTTGCGCGGTTTGCACTATCAGCTGGAACAAATGCAAGGCAAATTAGTTCGTGTTGTTTCTGGTAGTGTATTTGATGTCGTAGTGGACATTCGTAAGGATTCACCAAGCTATGGTAAGTGGGTCGGGATTGAACTTAGCGCTCAAAATCACAAGCAACTTTGGATTCCTCCAAAATTAGCCCATGGCTTTTTGGCGCTTTCAGAAACTGCCGAGTTTCTTTATAAGACAACGGACTACTATCACCCGCAAAGTGAAGTATGTTTAGCGTGGAATGATCTAACGGTAGGTATTAAGTGGCCCTTGCCAGCAGGAATGCCGCCGAATATGAATGCCAAAGACGCTGCAGGCTTACTTTGGGATGCAGCGCCAAAGTTTTAAGCTCCTATGAGCAATCTATCTGCAAACAATACTGCCGCTTCACCAAAAATTTTACTGGTGAAACTCTCCTCACTAGGAGATGTGCTTCACAACCTTCCGATTGTTTGGGATTTACGCGCACGCTTACCGAATGCACAAATTGACTGGGTAGTCGAAGAGGGGTACGTGCATCTCCTTTGGCCACTTTTAAGTAAAGATGGCTTTAAAGGGGTTGATCACATCATTCCTTTTAGTTTGCGCCGTTGGAAAAAGAATCTTTTTAAGCTTGCTACCTGGCAGCAATTCTTCGCATTCAAACAGAAGTTGCAGGCAACTCAATATGACTACCTTATTGAAACTCAAGGTCTATTAAAGTCGGCATTAGTTTGCGCTCTGGCCAATAAATCAAGCAAAGCTGTAGTTGCGGGTCTTGCTAATGCTACGCAATTTTCTGGATATGAGCCTATTGCCAAATCTTTCTATAACCAGTGTGTACAAGTGCCCGTTGATTGCCATGCGGTTGATCGCTCCCGCAAAGTAATGTGCTCCGCGCTAGACTGGCCCTTAATGGAGCGAACAAATACGCCCTTGTTCTACCCAGAATCATTTACTCAAGCGCTTACTGAAAAGACTATAAAAGGTTTGCAGAAGCCTTATGTATTGTGTTTTCACTCAACTGCAAGAGCGGCTAAACGTTGGTCAAATCAACACTGGGTCACTCTAGGAAAAGCACTTTCTGCTCGTGGCTACCAAGTAGTTTTACCTTGGGGGAATTCTAGTGAGAAGGCCGTGAGTGAAGAAATTGCCAAGCAGATACCAGGTTCGTTCGTCCCCCCGGCATTTTCAATTGGAGATGCTTTTTCTGTCATTGCTCATGCTGCGCTTACTATCGGTGTTGATACTGGCCTGACGCATTTAGCTGCGGTATTGGGCAAGCCAACTGTGGAGATTTATTGTGATTCACCACTCTGGAAGACCGAGGGCTATTGGGCTAAAAATATTTGTAATATTGGTGATATGGGGCGCCCCCCAAGTGCTTCAGAGGTAGCAGATGCCGCTCTGAGTTTGCTGCCATGATTTAACGCAGTAGGGTGTTAATGGAGATTAAATCTTCATCGCTTAAGGCGGCGGCATGCGCCTTTAATTTAATGGCGTTCAGAATAGTGTTGTAGCGTGCCTGCTGAAGCTGTGACCGAGTAGTAATTAAAGTATCTAGGGCAATCAGTACATCGATATTAATTAAGGTACCCACTTGGAATCCAAGCTTACTAGATTCAAGTGCTGAGGTAGTAGAACGTTCAGCAGCCTCAAAGGCCTTCACGCTCGCCAATCCACCATAAAAACCAGTGAATGCTGTTCTAGTATTCTGAGCTGCTGTACGCCGGGCATTGTCATAGTTGGCTTTAGCTTGATCTACCAGTGCAGCATTTTGACGAATAACCGAACTATTAAACCCACCGGACACTAAAGGAATTGTCATCTGCAGGGCAACGGTGTTGTTATAGACGTTGGTATTTGATGCTGTGAAGCTATTTGGTGTTCCATTGGAGGTGTTATAGCCAGTGGTACCCACAAAGTTTAATGATGGGTAGTTCAACGCTTGTGAAGCACGGTAGCTACTTTCAGCAAGGCTAACTGTAAGTTGATTCGCTAAGACATTAAAGTTTGCCGCTTCTGCTTGGTTGATCCAATCTCCTAATGTTTGCCCAGGAGGAAGTTGAGGATTAACAGATTCAGCGATGGGGTTCCCTTTAGAGTCCTTGTTCTTAGAGCGCGGATCTTTTAAAACGCCATCAATCTTGACCTCTTTGACCAAGGGTCTTAGTGGCCCAACGGGACGCCCAGCTAATTGCTCCAGCACCCCGCGCTTTACGATCAGGTCTGCTTGAGCAGCAATTTCCTGTGAGTTAGCTAAATCCAAAGCAGCTTGCGCTGTATTGACATCAACGATTGTCGCAAGTCCGGCATCAAACTTAGCTTGTGCGATATCTAGCTGCTGTTTGATTAAATCTTTTTTATTGCGATATAACTCGACGTTATCTTGGCTCGTGAGTGCATCAAAGTAAGCTTGTGAAACGCGAATAATGAGATCTTGCTGCGCCAAGTAAAAACGCATGTCTGCAATCTTGGTGTTGAGGTCACCTTGTTTGAATGCCTCTAGCGCGCTCATATTAAATACCGGCTGCGTTAAGGTAACGGTATAACTTTTCTGATCAAATACCCGTGAATTTCCTGGGGAGTTAGATACAACAGTGGTGTTTGCTCCGTGCTGATAGTAGCGCGTACCAGTAGGAGTTGCATTAGCTTGCGGTAGCAGTAGAGATAGACCTTGCCAATAGAGTTCTTTACTAGCGACATAATTAAAGCGGGCTGCATTTAATACAGGGTCGCTAAAAGCTGCTTCTTGATAGAGCTGTATTAAATCAATTAATTGACTTTGATTACTACCTGCTTGATTTCCGGTAACGTTTGAAGGCGCTGAAGTGCTAGGGAGTGCTGCTTTTGGTGGCATTACAAATTGAGGGGGCTGTTCAAGACCAATCAGGGTAGATGCACTCATTGGAGTTGGAAGAGCAGGCCGTGCAGCATCATTTGGGCTTTGGGCAAAAGCGTTCAATGGCAAGAAATTGAGCCCGAGCGCCTGGCTTAGGATTAAACCAATAGTACTGATCTGGGAACGGCGAAAACGGGCTTGGGTCATCTAATTCGGATACTTTTCAATGTGCCATGAAGTTTAAAGCCAATTGATTCAAAGTGCCTATTTAGCTACTATTTTGCCAAATTCGCTTGCATTGCTCATAAGTCTATAAAATTTGCCGATGGATCTAATTTTATTATTCAAGGCAGTCATTTTGGGGGTGGTAGAGGGCTTAACAGAGTTTTTGCCAATCTCTAGTACTGGACACCTCATCTTAGTTGGGGATTTGCTCGATTTTAATGACGATCGTGGCAAGGCCTTTGAGGTCATTATTCAGTTCGGGGCTATTTTGGCCGTCTGCTGGGAGTTTCGAGAAAAGCTTCTCAAAGTGGCCCTCTCTATTACTACTAGCACCAACTCCCGCCGCTTTGTTCTTAATTTATTAATTGCGTCTGTTCCGGCAATGGGTTTGGCATTCATATTCGGTAAGCACATCAAAGCAGTTTTGTTTTCACCGATACCAGTTGCAAGCGCTTTCATAGTGGGTGCTCTCATTATTTTTTGGGCAGAGCGCCGGCAAGAAAAAATCACAATAGCTAAAAGTCATATTCAGTCAGTGGATGATCTCTCGCCTTTAGATGCACTCAAGGTTGGCTTGGCTCAGTGCACAGCTTTAATACCGGGAACTTCGCGCTCAGGCGCAACCATTATTGGTGGCATGTTATTTGGTTTGCCCCGTGCGGTTGCTACAGAATTTTCTTTCTTCCTGGCTATTCCAGTGATTGGTGGGGCTACTGCTTACGAGCTACTGAAGCTCTGGAAGTCGCCAGTTCCATTCTCAGGTGAATTTGTACTCGCGACATTCATTGGTTTTGTTGCTGCTTTTGTCTCTGCATTTATTTGCGTGCGCTGGTTAATTCATTATGTAGCCCACCATAATTTCATTCCATTTGCCTGGTACCGAATTGCTTTCGGGCTGCTGGTCTTGCTTACTTCATACAGTGGCTTGATTGCTTGGTCGCATTAATAATATAAAAATACAAGGAATACAGTAATCATGATGGATACATCAATAGACACTATTACCAATAATATTCAGCTAGCTTTGGCGCCAGTATTCTTGTTGACTGCAGTTGCTACCTTGCTCAATGCCATTTCAACACGCTTAGCTAGAACGGTTGACCGCATGCGGGCTATTCAGCAAAAGCTTGAGGATGGCCTAGTAAGCGACGAGGGGATGCTAAAGCATATGCGTAAAGAAGCAAGCGAAGCTCAATCTCGTGGCCGTCTTTGTATATTAGCCATCTTTTTTGTTGTCCTAAGTGGAATTTTTATTTCTTTAACGGTACTAGAGCTATTCTTTTTTCAGGCTGGCGCGGTTCGCTCTTTAAAGACGGATTATGTTATTTGGACTTTTGTACTGGGATTGATCGCATTTATGACCTCCTTATCCATTATTTTGGCTGAAGTTATCTATGCCTATTGGTCTACTGGCTGGCATTTATATCGGCGTTAAAATAGACCTAATTTATAAAGAATAGATTATGAAAAAAATTCTCATCACCGGCGGCGCAGGCTTCTTAGGTTCTCACTTAACTGAGAAACTTCTAAAAGAAGGTAATGATGTCTTGGTAGTAGATAACTACTTTACGGGTACTAAAGAAAACTTAGCTCACTTATTGCCAAATTCCCGCTTAGAGCTGATGCGTCACGATGTGACTTTTCCACTTTATGTAGAAACTGATCAAATCTATAATTTAGCTTGCCCAGCCTCCCCAGTTCATTATCAATATGATCCTGTACAAACTACTAAGACTAGTGTGCACGGTGCAATCAATATGCTCGGCCTTGCAAAAAGAACCCGTGCTCGGATTTTGCAAGCCTCTACCAGCGAAGTCTATGGTGATCCAGAAGTGCATCCTCAGCCAGAAGCGTATTGGGGTAAGGTTAATCCGATTGGTATTCGTTCTTGCTATGACGAAGGTAAGCGTTGTGCTGAAACTCTCTTTTTTGATTACAACCGTCAGCACAATTTAGACATCAAAGTAGTCAGAATCTTTAATACTTATGGCCCACGCATGCACCCTAATGATGGACGCGTAGTGAGTAACTTTATTGTTCAGGCGCTGCAGGGTAAAGATATCACTATTTATGGTGATGGTCAGCAAACCAGAAGTTTTTGCTATGTCGATGACTTGATCGATGCGATGGTCAAAATGATGAATTCAGAAGAGGGCTTTACAGGACCAGTCAATATTGGTAACCCTGGTGAGTTCACGATGCTCCAGTTGGCTGAGACTGTGCTTAAGCTCTCAGGTAGCAAATCGAAGATCATTCATCAACCATTGCCTTCAGATGATCCAAAGCAGCGCCAGCCTAATATTGATTTAGCTAAAGCAAAGCTAGGGTGGCAGCCAAAGGTCAATCTAGAAGATGGCCTGAAAGAGACAATTGCCTACTTTAGGAAAGTTGTAACTTAAGTTGACGCGGCAAGAGTTACATAAATCTGAAAAGCGATCAGAAAAACAATTTGAGCGTATTCGCTCTTTTGTATTAAGAGCTGGTAGGACAACTTCTGGACAGCAGCGAGCTATAGATGAGTTAGGCCCTCAATATCTTGTACCGTTTCAGGATAAGCCACTCGACCTAAGCAAGGCATTTGAAGGCTCCACAAATCCGAAGGTTTTGGAGATTGGATTTGGCATGGGTGAGACTACTGCCAAGATTGCAGCTACTCGAAATCAAGATGATTTTTTAGCGATTGAGGTGCACACGCCTGGCGTAGGCGCATTGCTAAAGCTGATTGGTGAAAACCATCTGACTAATTTACGCCTGATTCGTCATGATGCTGTTGAAGTACTTGAGCAAATGATTGCTCCCAACTCCTTAGATGGCATTCATATTTATTTTGCTGATCCTTGGCACAAGAAGCGTCATCACAAACGTCGCCTCATTCAAGCTCAATTTGTGCGTTTATTGGCATCCAAATTAAAGGCCGGTGCCTATCTGCACCTAGCAACCGATTGGCATAACTATGCCGAGCAAATGCTATTGGTCTTAAATAGCGAATCTACTTTGCAAAATACCTCAAGCAATTTGGTGAAGATAGAAACGTTTACCAATGCAGATATTGCTAAGTCAAGTGAAGTATCAAATGAATTTCAGCCCACCTTGGAGCAGCTCGATGCTGAGCATTTAGGCTATGTTGAAAGACCATCTTATCGACCAGTTACTAAGTTTGAAACCCGTGGGATCAAATTAGGACATGGTGTTTGGGATTTGGTTTATCAGAAAAAGTAAATCTGGGTGAGTAAACCACGCTGTGAGATTTAAGCTGCCTTAGTCTCAGTGCTACGTAATGTTTTGGCTAGTAGATCAAGTACACCATTGACATATTTGTGGCCATCAGTGCCACCAAAAGTTTTAGCAAGCTCCACTGCTTCATTGATCGCGACTTTATAGGGCACAGAAAGATCTACCGCTAACTCGTAGGTGCCAATTAATAGTGCAGCGTGCTCTACAGGGGAGAGTTCATTGATTGGACGATCAAGTGCTGGGGTAATGAGTGCTTCTAATTCATCAGTGCGATCTAAAACGCCTTCAAAAATACCTTGAAATAGCTCAAGTTGACAGCGACGAAACGCTGGATCTTCAGCTAATTGTTTTGCAATAGAAGCGCTATTCGGTAAGCTGCCTGCACGCCGCACTACTAAACTTTGATAAACGCCTTGCAAAGCATATTCACGAGCACGACGACGTGGCGTGAGTGAGCGCTTGGGAACTACTGATTTAGATTCTTTTGTTGTTTCAGGGTTGGAAGAGTTAAGGCTAGATTTGGGCATGAAAATAATTACTCTTCGCTGGGGTTAATTTCGATATCAATATCGGGAGTCAGTGCTAAAGCCAGGTTAGCCATTTCTACTACAGCTCTGGCACAATCTGCGCCCTTGACCTCTACTCGAACTTGCGCTTGCTCATCGGTATCGCAAGTCAGCACGCCATTGGCAATAGGTAGGCCTGATTCAATAGAGATGCGGGTGATTCCTGCAGCAGATTCATTTGAGACGAGTTCAAAGTGATAAGTTTCACCACGAATCACCGCTCCTAATGCCACCAAGCCATCGAATTCACCAGTCTCTACCAGTTTTTGTAGTGCAAATGGAATTTCAAGGGCGCCAGGTACGGTTACTAATTTGATATCTGCTTGGGTAACACCTAAAGAAATTAACTCCTTAATACAGGCATCTCTGAGCGCTACACAATGGGCTTCATTAAAACGAGCTTGCACTATTCCAATCCGTAGATCTTGGCCATTAAGATCTGCTTCTAGTACGCCTACAAAGTCATTATTTGAGCTAGTCATGAGAAGTGTTTTCTAGAAAAGTGTCTAAAGAGTTTACGGTGTAGCCGGTTTGTAAGGTTGATAGCCTGTTACTTCTAACTTGTAACCAGATAGACTAGGTACCGGGTTTGGGTTAGCAAGTAAGCGCATTTTGCCAACGCCAATATCTTTAAGAATCTGGGCGCCAATGCCATAGCTTCTGAAATCTGTTTTACGGGCCAAAGGCTTTTTCACTTCATCTTTTGATTGGTTGAGTTTCTGAAATTGAGCTAACCAATCTTGATCGTTAGGCGCTGCGATACCTGCAGCATTAAGGAGTACTGCAACACCTGCTGGGGCGGCAGCAATTTGCTGTAATGCTTGCGCGAGTGGCCAAGAGTGGTTACTGACTTGTGAGTCTAAGAAATCTAATACCGTTACAGGCTCGTGAACGCGGACTAAAGTTTCTTGAGTTTCAGTGGGTTTGCCATGGACCAATGCAATGTGGATACCTGAGCTTGGAGTATCGCGATAGATAATGCCTTCGAACTTACCCCAGGGAGTGGTAAATTCACGTTCACCTTCGCGCACCACAATACTTTCGTGTTGGCTGCGATATTGAATTAAATCAGCAATGCTGCCAATCTTAAGTTGATGTTCTTTAGCAAACTCGAAGAGGTCTGGCAGGCGAGCCATGCTGCCATCATCTTTCATGATTTCGCAAATCACCGATGTTGGTGAACAGCCAGCCATTGCAGCAAGATCACAACCTGCTTCAGTATGGCCAGAACGAATCAATACTCCACCTGGCTGAGCCATGAGTGGGAAGATATGACCGGGTTGGACTAAATCATTTGGCTTAGCATTGGGGGCTACAGCAGTTTTAATGGTTAGGGCGCGGTCTGCAGCGGAGATACCAGTTGTCACACCAGTGGCAGATTCAATGGAGACTGTGAAATTGGTTCCCATCGAGGTACCGTTATCACGCACCATTAGCGGAAGATTGAGTTGCTGGCAACGCTCACGGGTTAAGGTAAGGCAAATCAGACCACGACCATGCTTAGCCATAAAGTTCACTGCCTCAGCAGTCACATGATCAGCGGCTAGAACAAGATCCCCCTCGTTTTCGCGATCTTCTTCGTCAACGAGAACGACCATCTTGCCAACACGCAGGTCGGCAATAATTTCTTCTGTGGAGGCGAGGGTATTTGGCATAGCCCTCTATTTTAAGCTGAGCAGACAATTGCTGTGAGGTCTTACAGGAATATGCCGACTTTCCGACAGTAAGAGCCCAGGCAAGGTCTTTCAAGAACCCGTAGACCCCCTGAAAATCCTTCTATGTGCCTACCATGCCAAGTTCTTGAAGAAAAGCCGCTGAACCTTGGAATTGGTGGAGCTCAGGGTTTCGTCTTATTAGAAGTCTTATTAGCCATGAGTCTAATTTTGGGCTCATGGATGGCTTTGGTCGGCACTTATCAAAACTTAGCCTTACGCACTACTCAAACAGAAAGTAAAAGAGCTCAACTGCGCAGTGAGTTCGATACTTTTGAAATAAGCCAGCAGGCTAGGGTCAGTATTAGCACACATATCAAAGGTCACAGTAATGAATCTACTCGAGTGTCTAGTCGCAATCGCACTAAGCATGTTACTTCTCAACCCGCTCTTAAAAACGAGCGCTGATTTGGTAAGCAAACAAATCGAATATGAAAAAAGACAATCGCTCATCTCGGAAGCAGAGCGTGCATTTGAGCTCATCGGTCGTGCACTACGAATGGCGGGATATCGCAATACTCATTCTTTGCAGCAGCGCAAGCAAAAAGATCAATGGCTTGAAATTCAGAAAAAGTCAGGTTATCAGAGATCTGATTCGTTAACAGTTCAACATGAGTTATCTAGTGGGGTCGATTTTGATTGCATTGGCAATGTACTCAGTCAAGAGCGCACCAAGCATAGTTTAGCGCGCCAAGGATTCTTAGTAGATAGACAGGCTGCTATTGCTAAAGGCAGTAAGGTCAATGGCGGATCTTTGATTTGCCAATCATTAGATCGCCAAGGCCGTTTGCAAAACACCACTTTGATGAATGGTGTGAATAATTTATTGATTGAAGAGCTTACTATTTCTGACAAATCAAGCGCACAAAAACTCTTTAAAGTGAGTCTGCAGATGACTGACGGAGCCTCTTTAAATATAGGCCTAGAGCGTACTTTTAGCACAAGGAATCTGCCGTGATTCTGGCTTGGGTAATTTCTTTATTACTTCTCTGTGCCTCTTTAGTAGTAAGTCTAGAGCGCTTGACTGCACTACGGATTATTGAACTCAAAACGATTGAGATGGCACAGCAAAATTTCATTACTGCAGAAAAAGCGGTTTTAGATTGTGAGAAGCATCTCGCTACTCTTTCCTTGCTCAGTGAGAATGCCTGCTTTATTGAAGCGATTTCTAAAAATGTTTGGACAATAACGAGTAAACAAAAGCCAG
>Ga0304729_1001116_pt1 | contig 18246 bp, 15 predicted proteins | sample C_131016_MF_Meta_FD_190475 | JGI IMG/M metagenome (GOLD analysis project Ga0304729, IMG submission 190475) | Freshwater microbial communities from Lake Croche, Canada to study carbon cycling - C_131016_MF_MetaG (v2) (version 2) | ecosystem: Environmental > Aquatic > Freshwater > Lake | place... | reverse complement strand
CACAGAACAAACGGCCAGCGACTGCTGTGAATAGAAAGAGTGCCAATGCTGAAAGAATCAGCAAGAGCGTCAGGTAGATCACATCCTGTGGCCAGAGAACTAAGCCAAAGATATAAAACTTACGCTGTATTAAATCAAAGAGAATTGCCTGGCGACCGTTCCAACTAACCCAAGGCAGGCCATAGAACAGAAGTTGGGTAGCGATAACCAGCACATACCGCCAGCGGGCAAAGAGCCCGCTAACAGAACGTGGATAAATCTTGCTTCGAACCTCGTAGAGGGATTCCTCTATGACGTTAATGGGAATAGGCTTCCCAACTGGCGAATCAGACACGACTACTGAGCTACTGGTGCTGGCTTATTGTTAGATAGACCCCACACATAAGCAGTTAATAATTGAATCTTCTCAGGACTTAATACTTTGTCCTGAGCAGGCATCATTGCAGTACGACCCTTGGTCACCGTTTCAACAATAGTCGCCTCAGAACTACCGTACAACCAAGTCTTATCAGTTAAGTTCGGTGAACCCAAAGCAATATTACCCTTGGCATCTGCACCGTGACAAGCTACGCAATTGGCTTTAAATACTTCAGCACCACGCGCCGCCTTTAAGTCATCAGCAGGAAGCCCAGAAAGACTGCGAACATAATTGGCTACATCAACGATTTGCTTGCTATCTAATTGTGGGAATGGAGGCATCACGCCGCCACGACCATTAGTAATGGTTGTCTTGATGTTCTCTGGTGAACCACCATAGAGCCAGTCACCATCCGTTAAGTTAGGAAAGCCTTTTGCTCCACCGGCATCAGAACCGTGGCACTGTGCGCAAGAATTTAAGAAAAGACGTTGACCCATTTCACGCGCTTTTGGATCAGCTGCAACTTGCATAACATCCATCTTCACATATTTAGCGTATACAGGCTTTAACTCATCATTGGCTGTCGTCATAGAGCTCATCAGAGCGCCATCAGTGCTATAGCCCAAGATGCCTGGAAATGAACCTAATCCTGGATACAAAACCAAGTACACCAATGCAAAGATGCAAGAGAGTAAGAACATCCACATCCACCAGCGAGGCAATGGATTATTAAGCTCGCGCAAGTCACCGTCCCAGACGTGGCCTGTATCAGCCACTTCGCCGTCCGGCCTAAGAATAGCCTTTACCTTACGAACAGAAAACAACAGCCAGATGCACCAAAAAATACCGACCAAAGTTACTAAGGCGATATAGGTACTCCAACCAGCACCAAGAAAGTCACTCATAATTTATCCTTACTAAATTCATCGGGAAGATCGAACGGAAGTTCGGCGGATTCTTCATTGGCAGACTGTCTTTTTGTAGACCAAGCCCACCAAACGATTCCTAAAAAAACTGCCAAGCCAAGCACTGTAGATACAGCTGAGAGGTAGGGTGCGATATTTTGCATATGTTTCATTCCCAAGTAATTACTTGGCAACTACCTCATCAACAGTAATGTATCTACGATTAATGCCCAAACCTTGGAGATAGGCCACTAGCGCATCTAGCTCGGTTTTACCCTCAAGCTCTTTAGGTGCATTAGCAATTTGCTCATCGGTATAAGGCACGCCTAAACGACGCATTGCAATCATATGAGACTGAATGGTGTCAGCATTAGCGCTACTCTTAGCAAGCCAAGGGTATGCAGGCATATTTGACTCAGGCACCACATCGCGTGGATTATTCAAATGAATCTGATGCCATGCATCTGAATAGCGACCGCCAACACGGGCTAAATCTGGACCAGTACGTTTGCTACCCCATAGGAAAGGATGATCATATACAGATTCACCAGCTAAAGAGTAAGGGCCGTAACGCTCTACTTCTGAACGAAGGGTACGGATCTGCTGGGAATGACAACCCAAGCAACCCTCGCGCTGGTAAATGTCACGTCCAGCTAAACGCAATGCTGTGTAAGGCACGACCCCAGGGCTAGGCTCTGTAGTCGAGTGTTGGAAAAACAAAGGAACGATCTGCACCAAGCCAGCAACAGCAACTGCTGCAATGGTAGCTACGATCAGCCAACCAACATTACGCTCAAGCGTTTCGTGGGAAAAAAATCGACGTTGTTCTGACATGTTCTTATCCTTAGTGAGCAGCTATGGACGCTTGTGGAATCTGAGCGTCTACAAATTTTTTGTTAATGACAGTTTTGTACACGTTGTAAGCCATCAACAACATGCCGCTTAAGTAGCACAAGCCACCTAACAAACGAATCACATAGAAGGGATAAGTTGCTTTCACAGATTCTACGAAGCTATAGGTCAATGTGCCATCAGTCTCAAAAGCCCTCCACATTAAACCTTGCATCACACCGGCAATCCACATCGCAGCGATGTAAATCACAACACCGATGGTTGCAATCCAGAAATGCAACTCAACAAACTTAGTGCTGTACATGTCTCTTTGTCCAACTAAACGTGGAATCAAGTAGTACAGGGAGCCGATCGTAATCATGGCAACCCAACCTAGGGCACCAGAGTGAACGTGGCCAATAGTCCAGTCTGTGTAATGCGACAAACTATTCACAGTCTTGATCGACATCATTGAACCTTCGAAGGTAGACATACCGTAGAAGGACAGGGAAACTACCAAGAATTTCAAGATCGGATCGCGACGCAATTTATGCCATGCTCCGGATAGAGTCATGATGCCATTGATCATGCCGCCCCAAGATGGCGCCAACAAAATCAGAGAGAACACCATACCCAAAGACTGAGTCCAGTCTGGCAAAGAGGTGTGTTGTAAATGGTGCGGACCTGCCCACATGTAAGTGAAGTTCAAAGCCCAAAAGTGGACGATGGACAAACGATATGAGTAGATTGGACGCTCAGCTTGCTTAGGAATGAAGTAATACATCATGCCCAGGAAGCTTGTAGTCAAGAAGAAGCCTACTGCGTTATGGCCATACCACCACTGAATCATGGCATCTTGTGCGCCTGCGTAAGCAGAGTAAGACTTAAATAAGCTTGCAGGCATCTCGATGTTATTGACGATGTGCAAGATTGCAATTGTCAAAATGTAAGCACCGAAGAACCAGTTAGAAACATAAATATGTTTAGTTTTGCGCTTAATTACTGTGCCGAAGAACACAACAGCGTAAGCAACCCAAACGATAGTAATCAGAATATCAATTGGCCACTCAAGTTCTGCATATTCTTTGGAAGTGGTGATACCCAAAGGAAGTGTTACCGCTGCAAGCACAATCACTGCTTGCCAACCCCAGAAGGTAAACGCTGCTAATTTGTCACAAAAAAGTCGCACTTGGCATGTGCGCTGCACGATGTAATAAGAAGTTGCAAACAGTGCAGATCCACCAAAAGCAAAAATGACCGCATTCGTGTGTAACGGACGCAATCGACCGTAACTCAGCCACGGGATATTAAAAGTGATTTCAGGCCAAATGAGCTGAGCAGCGAGAATAACCCCCACCAACATGCCCACGATCCCCCAAAGTACAGTAACAATGGCGAATTGGCTGACAACCTTGTAATTGAAGGTATCTTGATTACCCCCCACGGTAAGTCCCATGGTTTCTCCTTTTTTGTGACCAAACAGCGACATAATTCAAATGAACTGAATTGATTATCGAATTAAGCCATTCAAGGAGTTTTGATCTACATCAAAAAGGGCATGGGTGATTTCCCCCAATGCGGCCCAAAGTCAAAAAACCCTCTTATTGAGTCTTTTGAGTGGGTTTGACGCTATTTCCAACCTTAGGAGCATCATCATCCATCAAGATGGCTTGTCCAGGTCCGTCCAGGTCATCAAATTGGCCATTTTTGACTGACCAACGCAAAATCCAAGCCAATAAGCCGACTAAGGCAAGGGATAGAGGAATTAACAGAAATAGACTTTCCATAGCGCAAGTCTAAACTTTTCTTAAGCGCCAGGCATTCAAAGTCACCGCTAAGGAGGATAAAGACATTCCGACTCCGGCGATCCAAGGATTTACCAAACCCATCATTGCTGCCGGAATAGCTACTAAGTTGTATATCAAAGCCCACATCAGATTCTCTTTAATGACCATTTGGGTTTTATCGGCTAGTAATAATATTTTTGCCAATGGCGTCAGAGAACTCGCCGTCAAAATTGCATCCGCACCAGCAGAAGCAAGTGGCGCACCAGCACCAACTGCAATAGAGATATCGGCACGAGCTAACAAAGGGGCATCATTCACACCATCACCAATTGCCCACACAAAGCTCCCTGCACTTTGTAATCGCTCGATATAGTCGTACTTATCTTCAGGTGTGCATCCACCTTGATAACTTTCAATACCCACTTTTTGAGCCCACCAAGCGACTGTCGCTGGATCATCTCCTGAGACCAAGTGCACAGTAATATTTCTTGCGCGCACGGCTGATAAAAAATCTTGTAAACCGACTCTTGGTGTATCTAGAAAGATAAAACTCGCAATCAGTCCTTGCTCGTCAGCTAAGTGCACTTGACCATACTGCCCAGTCTGAAGATCTTGATGTGCACCAATCCAACTTGAACTACCCAAGCGATAGGCCCCAGAACTCAAACCTTTACCGAGTTGATTTATCACGGGTTCGGATAAAACTGGCAGTGAGAGATTTTCAAGTTCAGCGGCACGCAGCAAGGAGAGTGCTAAAGGATGTCGTTGACCTCCCTCAAGAGCAGTTGCTAAAGCCAAAGCCTCTTCACGGCGATATCCAGGGCGAAGATTCACAATCTCTTTCAGCTCCGGTTGACCCATGGTTAAGGTGCCAGTCTTATCAAGCACAAGATCACTTGCTTTAACCAAGCCCTCCATCACATGCCCACGAACAATCAATAGACCGAGTCTGGTAACCGCGCCCTGCGCTGCGGCCATCGCCGTTGGCACGGCAAGCGATAAGGCGCAAGGACAGCTTGCTACTAAGACGGCTACTAAAACTGTCCATGCTTTGCTAGGGTCGATATACAGCCAGATTGCTGATGATAAGAAAGCACAGAGCAATAAGAAGCCCACAAAATAGCCGGCCCACTTTTCTGCAAGACTCACCATCAATGGTTTTGCTAACAAGGCTTGATCGAGTAAAGAAGCAATACCAGCAATTCTGGTGGACTGCCCTACCGCATCTATTCTCATGATGAGGGGATTGAGAATATTGTGGGTGCCGGCATAAATATGATCACCAATCTTTTTATCGATAGGTTTTGATTCGCCAGTCAAGAGAGATTCATCTACTGAGCTTTCACAGGCAATCAAAATACCATCCGCAGGCACCACCTCACCTGGAGAGACTCTCAATATTTCACCGGGCATACAGTTCACAACAGGAACCAATTCAATCTGCTGAGCCTGTGGGTAATCCAGCACGCGTTCGCACGTTGCAGGAAGTTGTTTAGCTAAGGCCTCGGCACCTCCCTGTGCATCTTGTCTTGCGAGCAATTCAACATAACGCGCTGCCAAAATGAAAGCAACAAACATGGTGATCGAATCAAAATAACTTTGACCGGATCCTGTCACTAAATTGATCGTGCCCGCAATAAATGCCAGCGCCAAAGCTAAAGCGATCGGCACATCCATACCCAACATGTGGGTTTGCCTAAACGATTGAACACTGCGCCACGCAGCCTGAAAAATTGGTCCTGCTGAATACAGCATCACTGGCACTGTCAGCACCCAACTCGTCCAGCCCAATAGTAAATCGTATTCAACCGTGATGTCATTGGCGCCAACGTATGATGGCCACGCATACATCATGACCTGCATCATTCCTAATAAAGCAACCCCAAGCCTAGTGAGTAATTGGCGCTTTTCCTTCTTGGATCTCTCAACAGAAAGTGATGGTTCGAATGGCCAAGCTTCATAGCCAATGCGCTCAATTTCAAAAAGTAATCTTGCCAAGCTAATTTGCTTTGGTGAAAAAATAATCTTAACTTTTTGCGTGACGTAATTGATTTGTACGTCTTTCACACCGGAGCTACGGCGCAAGTGTTGCTCGCATAACCAGACGCAAGCAGCGCAACGAATCTTTTCTAAACGAAGTGTCGTTTCAAGATCGTCACCGTCACCAACTGGGCGAGTGAAACGCCCAAGTAATGATGGGTCGTCATACGGCAACAGCTTAGCAGGGATCTCATTAGAAGCAAGGTATGCAGATGGCTTATCGCTGGATTGCGCCCGTCTTGCATAAAAGACTTCTAAGCCCTCACCATGAATCGTTTGCGCAATTGCCATACAACCAACGCAACAAAATAATCTTGAGACTCCGTTTAAATCTGTTGAGTAAGCCTCATTGGGAAGCAATGGACTTCCACAGTGATAGCAAATGCTATTTAAAGTCTTACTCATGATGTCTGCTTTTGCCCAGCCCAGCCATTGCGACGTTCATATATTACGAACAACACACCCCAGATTACTACTGCCGCATATGCCCAAACCCAAGAGATCTGAGAAGCTCTAGAGCCCGTTAAATCCAAAACAAATCCAAAGATTGCAGGGCCGAGTAAACCGCCGCCAAAACCCATTAGAGAGTGCAAGCCCATCGCTGCGCCCTTAATATTCTCTTGAGCGCTAGTGACCAAGCCTGCAGTAAGTGTTGCGGAGTCCGCCATAATGAAAATGGCATGCCCAATTGCTAGAGCAACAATTAACCACCATGACTGACCAGTAGAGCAAGCTAAGGCAATGCCGATTGCGGCGCTCATGAGCATCACAAAACATACCCACCTCTGACGTCCTATACGCAAAGCAATCTCATTACCCAAAATGGAGGATGGCACCCCACAGAAATTAATGAGCCCCGCTAAAGTGGTTGCTGTGAGAATGAAAGACTCTCCAGACACTGCTGCACATAAACCAAAGAAGGCAACAATCCAACTTCTAGATGCAAATAACTCTAAAGAATGTGCCGTGTAACCAAAAATAAATCCTGAGGCCTTTTTATCCTGAAGCACTAAACGCCATTTATCTAAGGGAAAAATATCGTGCATACGAATTCGTAATGGACCACTCCACTTTTGATGCTGCAATGATGGAATGAATATCCACACAATTAAAAATGCAATGAACGGTCCAATAGCAATCAAAGAAAATACATAACGCCAACCAAAACTCTGCAATATCCAACCGGAACATAAATAAGAAAAGCCAGTTCCAATACCAAAGAAGGCGGTATAAAACGCAATGTGCCGTGTGAGCTCTCCAGACTGGATACGATCAGACAAAATTTTGAGGCCTGGCATGTAGGTGCCAGCGAGGCCTGCGCCATTGAGCGCCATAAAAAATAATGCTGTGTAGAAATTATTGGCAAATAAACCCATTCCTAATAATCCACATGTAGCGGAGATGCCCCCCACCAAATACACCTTACGCGCATCCACTCGATCCGTCAGGGCAGTGGCTAGAGGCACGGCTAACATATAGCCGAAGAAGAATGCGCTGGCGATTAAGCCCGATTGGAAGTTACTGAGTTGCCACGCATCTTGCAAAGGGGTTAGTACCACCGCATAACAAGCAAAGCCTAAGAGCGCACAAGTCTGCGCCATAAGCATAAGAGGGGTATATCCAGCGGATCGAAAGCGCATAGGGGTTCACTAAATGACCGTTCATTCTACTCGCCCTAACTGGGTGAAGAACCGCTACACTAGACTAAATAAAATGGAGATCCCATGAATGCACAATGCACCCCCAATCGTTTTATCCAATGCTGCGCAGCCCTCTTGCTCACGCTTTCGAGTCCCATTATTTTGGCGCAAGCGTATCCCAATAAACCGATTAAAGCGATTGTGCCTTTTGCCCCGGGAAGTGCCACCGATCAAATTGGCCGAGCCTTTGCTGCCAAAATGACTGAAACCCTGGGCCAGCCAGTAGTAGTTGAAAACAGGCCTGGTGCAAATGGGATGATTGGTGCAGATGTTGTTGCTAAAGCCCCCGCTGATGGCTACACCCTTCTCTTTGGTACCAACAGCACAAACGCAGCACTAAAGAGCCTAGTCAAAAATTTACCTTACAACCAAGATACTGCCTTTACACCCATTGGTTACTTTGGGTCTGTGCCGCTGATTGTGGCCATTAATAATGATGTACCCGCTAAAACACTTGGCGGTTTCATTGCTCTAGCAAAAGCTGATCCAGAAAAAATCACCTTTGCCTACGCTAGTACCTCACAACGCGTTTCTTCAGAAATTCTAGCTAGCGTCGCTGGTATCAAGATGACTGGAATCTCTTATAAGAGTGGTCCCAATGCGATGACGGATTTGATTGGCGGTCAAGTCAATATGTTTACTGCTGACTTTGCGGTAATGCTACCGCAAGTGCAGGCTGGTAAGGTACGCGGTCTTGCAGTCACTTCACTCAAACGCTCGCCCGCAATTCCCGAGCTACCAACAGTCAATGAATCATTGGGAATTAAAAACTATGAGTTGATTGCATTCTTTGCAGCCTTTGGTCCTGCAGGGATGCCAAAGGATGTAGTGGCAAAACTCAACAAAGCGATTAATGAGGCAGCTAAATCAAAAGATCTAGTTGATCGCTTTGCTTCATTGGGATTTGAATCTCAACCTGGTAGCTCTGAAATGCTGGATAAGAAAATCAAGCTCGAAACAGTAAAGTGGGCTAAGGCAATTAAAGATGCAGGTATGGAAGCTGAATAAACCCGAACGAGAAGCAAAATGGGTTACTGCTGACCGCCGCCTGGAGAATCCTGGAAACCATTCGAGCGATAAGTTAGCACTAGGGTATCTCGATGACCGTGAACCCCTGTTGGCTGAATAGGGGTGGATTCATGAATCATACGTTCATCATTCATGAGCAGCAAAGACCAAGGTTGACTTAGCGTAAAACGTAAACCAGCGGAACCATTGGCCTCAAAAACACGCGTTTCACCACCTTTAATAGCAACGCGATCTAATATAAAGACTGCTACAAAGTCATGGCCATCACGATGAGCACCCTCTGGTGTTGGGCGACCAATACCATCGGTGGTATCAATTCTGAATTCGTGTGCTTCCACAAACCAAGTAGTCACCGGCTTGAGGCTACTTAATACATGAGCCATGCCAAGTAATAGTGATTGCCAAGCAGGGCTGCTAGCTAACTGCGCTTGTATCGGCTCGAACCTGCGCTCAATACCGCCATGTAAGGCGTTGTAATCTACCGACTGCCAATGGGCGCGATGAGGTACCGCTAAAAGAGCATCGCCTTTGATTTCATAACTAGCATGACGGCGATAACGATAGCGACCTCCATCCTTCAAATAGGGATCGCGTGGTAAATCATTCCAAAAAACATTCAAAGCTAAAAGTTCTGACAGTGAAGTCTTAGCAATCTGCGCAACCGTTTCCGCAGAAACTACTACATAGCCGTTAGTACGCAGAGATTGGACTAACTCCTTAGCAGGAGTTACGGGTGGAGATAAGGTCTCAATAGTCATTATCTGATTTTAGGTCAATCGAGCTGCGCGCCGGAGGCTTTTACAATCCTTACCCATTTCGACAACTCGTCTTTTAGTAGTGCAGCTAACTTTTCAGGAGAAACAGGCGCCAAATCTAAACCTTGAGCCATCAGTCTCTCTCGGACTTCTGGCATGGAGATGGCGGTCTTCATAGCAGATTGAATCTTCTTGACGACAAGCGCATTTGTTCCAGCGGGAGCAAAAATAGCTACCCAAACCTCACCCACGCAATCAGGATAGGTTTCGGCAATCGTCGGAATATCTGGCGCCGCACTAGAGCGCTTAGCAGAGCTGATAGCGATGGCCTGTAATTTTCCAGTCTTGATGTAGTTCAGTGCAGATGGTAGGCTTGCAAAAGCAAGGGGAACCTGACCACCTAAGACATCATTAATGGCAGGGGCGACACCCTTATAAGGGATGTGCTGCATTTCAATACCGGCGCTGGTGTTGATCATGGCACCCAATAAATGACTAATTGTTCCATTGCCGGCTGACGCATAAGACAATTCACCGGGCTTTTTCTTTGCTGTCGCAATCACATCAGCCAAGGTTTTTAATGGGGAGCCTGGTGGGGCCACCAATACATAAGGCGTGGCACCAATGTAATACAGGGGCACGAAATCATTGACTGGGTCAAAGCCAGGGTTTTTATACAAAGCTGGATTAATCGCTTGTGCGCTATTAATCGTCAGGAGGAGCGTGTACCCATCCTTTGGTGCTCGCGCTACGCTTTGGGTGCCAATATTGCCACCAGCACCCGGCCTATTCTCAACCACAATAGAAGCGCCCAATGCCTCACCCAGAGCAGGCGCGATTAAACGCGCGACGATATCATTCGTACCGCCAGCTGCTTGTGGTACTACAAGATTGATGGGCTTATTAGGATAAGTCTGTGCAAAAACGCCTGAAGCTAAAGCACTGATCGTCACTGCTACGCTTATTTTTACTAGCGTTTCTTTAAACATATTGCCTCCTATTATTGTGACCAAGCAGATCACTATTCCATTAAATGCAACCTCTGGCGAGTATCGCCAACGTGGGCCTTTAAGTCATACAACTCCTTAGCGTCTAATCTTGCCACTTTCATATTGGCTACACGTTTTTCAATGGCAGCCAAATCTTTAAAACTCTTCTCCCGTAAATCGGGGTTAGATGCGTTCCTCTCTAGAATCTTCAGCTCATCGTAAACCTGGGAAAGTTTTAACCTGAGGATGAGATTCTTAGCCGCCGGAATGTAGGTAAACAAAGGAATCAAGATCACTAGTAGTGGAATCACAACCTTCACAAATCGCCCAACCCATACCGCAGTCCAGAATGGCAGATAGCGATGCAAGAATGATGGCCCATCTTTTAAATAAATATCGGCATCAGCATGAAGCGGAAAATCCAATCCTACTCCCGATGGAAACTCTCCAGGCTTTTGTAAACGAGAATACGATTTCAGAATATCGTAGGTATCACCTAGCAACAAGGTCACTAGGGCCGGGCTGATATCTGCGTGCCCCACTAGGGTTGCAGTTGGTGCGAGCACCACAATATCCTGTCTTGGTAAATCATTCGCAATACTGACCACCCCTCTCGGAATATTCACCTTGGATAGATAAGGCAAGTTTCGTGTGTAGGCGTCAGCCTGTTCAAAACTCATTAAGCGCACCCCTGGAATGGTGTAAAACTTTTCCAGGATAGGTGCTTCAGCTGCCGCAACAATAAATACTGCATCCAGCTCGCCACTTTTCAACTTAGCCAAGGCTTCGTCTGGCTTAAATTTTTCTGCGTGCAACTCCTCATCACTAATGCCACTAACCTGGAGCAGCGCCTTGCTTAAAGCCAATGTGCCACTACCATCATTACCAATTGACACACGCTTACCTTTTAATTGACTCAAAATACTCAGTCGTCCACCATCAGCCTTAAAGGCTGGCTCACGATACCAAATCCATATTGGCTCATAAAACATTCCGGCAAGTGACACCAAATTCGGGTGCTTAGCAACATCAGCGACTCCGCCCTGAACCATCGCAAAATCAATCCCAGATCTGGGATCCTCTAATAAGGACAGGTTATCAATGGTTCCGCCAGTGGTCTTAAGCTCAAGTGTGACACCCTCTTTAGCAAGAGAACTTTTTAAACGCTCGCCGAAGTGGAAATATAGACCCGTTGGAAAGCCTGTAGCCATCTCAATGATCTTTGGTGGCGGCGGTACCAGGACCCACAACATACTAAATAGGGCAACTATCAACAAAAGGATCGCTATACCAATAGCTATAGGGTTATAGAGTTGTTTGCGCTGGAAGTTCATAGAAATCTCTCGTATTAAATCTCTTGTCTTTTTTGCATTATGCCCCGACCCCTAAAATACACACAAGAATAGGATTTAGCCAAATAATTCGAGATAAGATGTCATTTTTAAAACAATAATCGAGACAGTAATGAGCCAAGTACAAAACAAGATCGCTTTAGTAACAGGTGCAGGTGTTGGAATCGGCAGGGCTGCCGCTAAAGCACTCCTAAAAGGCGGTTATAAGGTAGTTCTCACTGGCCGCAACCTAGAAAAGCTACAAAAAGCCATCGTTGATATTGGCGGTGATGCAAGAAATTGCCTCGCAGTGACTTGTGACGTAGGAAACCCAGAGCAAGTTAAATCCCTATTCTCAGAAATTCAAAAACACTTTGGTCGGATTGATGTGCTTTTCAACAACGCCGGTATGGGTGCCCCAGCTATTCCAATGGAAGAATTAAGTTACGAGCAGTGGATGCAAGTCGTCAACACCAATTTGTGTGGTGCCTTCCTTTGTTCACAAGAAGCTATTCGAATGATGAAAGCACAATCTCCTCAGGGCGGCAGAATTATTAACAATGGGTCTATCTCTGCGCATGCACCACGCCCAATGTCGGCACCCTACACCGCCACTAAGCATGCCATCACTGGACTGACTAAAACGATCGCCTTAGATGGGCGCCGCTTTAATATTGCTTGCGGCCAAATTGACATTGGTAATGCAGCGACAGAAATGACTGAGCGCATGGCAGCCGGCATTATTCAGGCCGATCTTTCGATTAAGGTCGAAGCCCGCATGGATGTAGATCATGTCGGTGAGGCAGTCCTTCATATGGCTCAACTGCCTCTCGAAAGCAATATCTTATCCATGACTATCATGGCCACGAATATGCCTTTTGTAGGCAGGGGTTAATTACCCACAACTTCCCAAGTGTCCGCATTGGGTGCAGTAGTCGCAGCCATCCTTGCGGATCACGGCATGTGCACCACATTCGGCACATTTTTTACCGACCATTACTGGCGGTGTAGATGCCCCACGAATAGGTGCCTCTGAGAGATCATTCGTAGCGCCCCCATTACGGCGCTCAATAATATTTTGAATGGCGTACCCAATTGCAGCCACCTCCGAGTCATGCCACAAAGGCATACGCGTACCATCAATTTTTTCGAAAGTGCCCAGTCTTACTACACCTCGATCCCAAGCAACTTTGCGCATATCACTTAAAGCGCGCTCTAAAAAGCCTCCGCGTGCAGCCAATGAAAGTAGGCGCATGCTTGAAGTAATCCATTGTTGCGATTCACCATTTTGGCCAACAGGCATAAAGAACTCAATCGCACGCTCAATTGAACCACCAGCTTCTCCCTTCAGAGGCATCGTAATAAATGACACCACGAGATATAAAGTCTTATGACCTTCTTGGGTCCAGTACTCAATTTTTTCAGCGACCGCAGGCAAGATACCTTTGGGGCGACTTTCCACGACGATTCTCATGGGATCTGCAACATCATCATTGGATAGTGAAGACTCTTCCTTATCAGGACCAAGATCCAAGACCGATCCCAAAATACTATTCGGGCGATAAGTAGCTAAGCCCTTCAGGTTCGCACGCCACGCTTGGGTATACAAACTCTTAAAGTCATCGTAAGGATAGTTTGCTGGTACGTTGACGGTTTTAGAGATGGCAGTATCAACAAAAGGTTGCACGGCCTCCATCATGGCAATATGGTCAGTAGCGGACATCTCCAAAGCGGAAATAAAATACTTGGGTAGATTTTCAACATCACCACCCAAATCTCGATACATGCGCCATGCATGATCTTCAACTGCGTACTCACTAGTACTACCGTCAGCTTCACGCTTCTTACGACGGTACACCCATGAGAACGCCGGCTCGATACCATTAGAGGCATTATCAGCAAATGCCAAACTTACAGTCCCGGTTGGTGCGATCGAGAGTAAGTGGCTATTGCGAATGCCAAACTGACGAATATCATTTTTTAGCTTGTCATCTAGTCGACTGACAAAGCTATCGCTACCAAGATATTTTTCAACATCTAAACTTGGGAATGCACCTTTCTCTTTTGCTAATTCCACTGATGCCTCGTATGCGGCATCACGCATGACGCGAGCAATTTTGGCAGCCACAATGCGAGCACCTTCTTCGTTGTATGGCAACTTCAGCATGACTAGGGCATCACCAAGACCAGTAAAGCCCACACCAATTCGACGTTTAATCCTGGCCTCTTCAGCCTGCTCAGGCAAGGGCCAGTAAGTAGCATCTAAAACGTTATCCAGCATCCGCACCTGAATCTTCACAACGGAGATGAATGCCTCAAAATCAAAGCTGGGTTCGCCAGCAAAACCAAAAGGGTTTTTGACAAAACGCGGGAGAATGACCGGACCTAAATCACAACAACCATATGGTGGCAATGGTTGCTCGCCACATTGCCCGGTGACTAAACCATTAAAAATAACTGTGTTGTTGTCATCTTGAGTAACATCAAATACCGGTTCAAAACCAACAGATTCAATTGAAATAATCTCTGACTGAAAGGATTGCGTCTTAACTAATGCCTTATCTTTTACCCATTCATTATATTTTTCTGTTTTTTTGGGAAGCACAAAGCCAATTTCAAGCATAAAACGCTCTCGTGATTCCCCATCAATCACTAACTCAAAATTATCCTGACACAAATACCCTCTATTTCCTCCCTTGCCGTCTGGTAATTCCCTAAGAGCAGACTCTCTTCTTAAATGAATGGCGCTATAGATTCCAAAATTTGAAAGAAGAATTTGTATTTCACTGAGCAATGGTTCACAAGAAGAATTTAGGCGAATTGAACAGCTATTAGACTTGGGGCTGACATTAACCGTTCCATCAGCCTGAAATAAACCACGCAAGTAAGCTTTGACACACTCCTCAGTACCCTTCCATATCACCTCAGGAACGCTTAATTTAGTTTCGCCATTAAAACCATAAATATTCAAAATTCTGGCTAATATGGTCGAGCGTATGAATACCATATCCCGCTCAGGAACGGCTACTGGGTGCAGTTGATACTCTCTTTTATTGTTTGATTGACCACCAACAAGCGTTTGAATGATTTCGCAAAGTTGTGTTGCAAGCGCTTGATCCTCGCCCCATAAACTAACTACAGCGGCTTGCACGCCTTTCCCACGATTAGTAAAGTGTCCATCACCAGTAATCAAGCCCATCAATAATCCTAAGTCCTTATTACCAGATTTACCAAACTGTCCTTTACCAGATTGAATGTATAGAGCATCACCCACAACAAGATCAGACAACCTCACCTTTCCCCTGGAGCAATAAAAGTCATGCCAAGCAGTGGCTTTAATAATGTAACCAGCTGACGTAACAACCTCAAACACCTCAGCATTGTGGGATGTCAAAAAAGCTGGGGTAGATTTTTTGACTTGAATACCAGTTTTTGCCAATCCCAAAGCTCGGTTGTCGACTGTCACCTCTAAATCTTGACCGGAAATGAATAGGTCTCCTATACGTACTAATCCGAACTGAGTGGCCAAACGAGTATCAGCTGTAACACATGGATTGGTCGCTGAAATACTTTCGCAATAATTGAGGTTGTTATCACGATTGATGTTATCTAAAAATAAAATGCCGGGTTCTGCAAAATCATAGGCAGACTTCATGACGGCTTCCCAGATTTCTTTTGCGTCTACCTTTCGATAGACCCATAAGCCATCAGCCCTTTGATATGCACCTCCAGCGATGACATTTTTAGATGGCTTTGCCTTATGAATTAATTCCCATGATTGATTGCCTTCTACCGCCTTCATAAACGCACTAGACACGCCCACTGAAACATTAAAGTTATTCCAACGACCGGTTGTTCTCTTGGCGGTAATGAACTCAAAAATATCGGGATGATCAATTCGTAGAACACCCATCTGTGCCCCACGCCTGGCTCCAGCACTCTCCACTGTCGAGCAAGACATGTCAAAAACATTGATATAACTGCAAGGTCCAGAGGCTATGGAAGCGGTCCCTTTAACCTCAGCGCCCTTTGGGCGAATGCGTGAGAAGTCATATCCCACACCGCCACCACGACGCATCGTCTCTGCAGCTTGCTTGAGGGCCTCATAGATTCCTGGGAAGCCTTCAGCATCAAAGCCTTGAATGCAATCCCCTACCGGCTGTACAAAACAATTGATGAGCGTCGCCTGAATATCTGTACCAGCTGCACTCATGATGCGGCCCGCACCAATCGCGCCATTACGTAGGTTCTCTAAAAAGAGCTTCTCAACATCGGCACGAATAGCGATATCTTCTACCACTGACAAGCCTTTAGCAACACGTTGAAAAATTTGGTCAGGTTCATACTCGCCATCTTTGGCGTATTTTTCAATAAGTACATCAGTGCTAATTGGCTGGATTGACATAAGCTACGGGCTCCAAAGATTTTTCTAAAAGTTTGTTGATTAATTCGGAAACGGATTTAATTTGATTACCAAAAGGTAGTGTTCCTGCGCCGCGGAAAAAGAGGCCTTTCTGCACATTACCAGCTAAAGCGTTACCTAGTACTTTGTCTATACAGAACTGACCCCACTGATCATTGCCATCACGCAGGCCACAATCATGAAGACAATCAAAAATCATCGTGCAGCGTGGTTTTTTTCTAGCCACAGACTTCAAAGCAGGAAGAACCTCAAGGTATTTTTTAAGCCAAAGTGTTTTGACTGCTCGAGCTGGTAAGCCAGCGGCACTCAAAAAATCCACCATATCTTCTGGACCTGCATCTGCTAGAACTTTTTTAAAGCTATCACTCGCATCACCTTCAATAGTCACCGCAAATGCAGTACCCAACTGCACGCCGGATGCACCAAGATCCTGCAATCTCTTAATATCTGCGTAACTAGTAATACCACCCGCTGGTATCAATGGAATCTTGTCCTCCAATCCCATTGTTTTAAATATCGCCAGCGTTTCTGGGATGACATTTTCAAAATTAAACTTGGGATTGTGAATATCCTCAATGCTTGCTGCGCCAACGTGGCCGCCAGCTAAGCGAGGATGCTCAATGATGATGGCATCAGGTAATCGCCCTTTCTTCTCCCACTTGCGCAAGAGTAGATGAATGCCTCTAGACTCCGAAAGAATCGGAATCAAAGCTACATCTGGAAAATCACTAGCGAGATCTGGTAAATCTAACGGTAAGCCTGCGCCAACGACTAGGGCATCAACACCATTTTCTAGTGAGCATTGGATATATGGGGTGTACTCATTCACAGCGCGCATGATATTGACTGCAATCATCCCGCGACCCATTGCTGCTTCTTTGGTAGATTGAATTTCCCTAGTGAGCGCCTCAATATTTGCTTTATTAATCAGCGCCTTGCTTTCGGGGGATGGCAGCAAAGACTTTGTCTTTTCCATCAAATCAGGATGGAGGCGCCTTAAATCAATCGAAGAGATCGTGCCCATCCCACCACATGCAGCTACTGCACCAGCTAGCCTGTGTGCAGAGACTCCAACACCCATGCCGCCCTGAACAATTGGAAGAATGCGTTTGCCCTTAATGGTGAGTGGATGTAAGCCACTGTTGATTAAAGGAAGCTCAAAACTGACTGGTACCCGGACCTGCATTAATCCACTCCTGGCACCAAAAGGCACCCTCTCTGACTTATAAAAAATTCCACCATCAGAGCATGATGAAGGCAGTGGCCATCAACGCTTTTGATACATATCAAGAAAGGATTTGGTATTTTTTTAGACTTACTTTGGGCCTGAAATACAAAGCAAAAAGAACTTTAGAATCAATGCTCAGGAGAATTGGATGCGCAAGTTAGTTGTAGCACCAAGTTAGTGAAATTAAGCCTTGACTACGCCTATTCTGAGTCGCATTTATGAAAAGGGGATTGCTTCTGTTTTGTTGCCAAAACAACGCCATCTCGAATGTTAAAAACATCGTTCATACTCTGATCCAAGATCGATTGCACTTGGAAGTCATCTGAGAACTGAATCAAAGATGTTGTGAGATACGTTTCCTTGGTTTGTAAGTTCTCTGACTGAGCCACAGTCTTAATGACTAAGCTAGATTCATCAAACACGTCGATGGATTTATAGGTGCCACGCCGAACCACTTGAACTTGATTATTGCTTGGCAGCCTGAGCTCATTGACTAACTTACCGGCTTTATCGTAGAAGTAGTAAAAGCCAGCACCCTTGAATTTAGGATTAGCACACATGGTCGAACTATCTACTACCCACCTGCCAATAAGCTTTGATTCGAACTTATTAGAACTCTGAGCTAGAACTCCAGTAGAAAAGATTAAGCCAAAAACAAGACCGAGGGCAACAGCTAGGCGTCTCATTATCCGATCTTGGTTTGAGCTATTCACTAAGGCCTAACTTGATCGACCAAAACCTTCAGATTATTCGTGCCAACCTTCACCGTCTGGATCTCAGAATACAAATCCCCGGGTTCAGCCTTAGCTTGGCCTGATTTAGAGATGCGCACCTCGATCGTTGCTTCACTCAAATTGGAGATTAGAGCAT
>Ga0304729_1001115_pt1 | contig 18261 bp, 36 predicted proteins | sample C_131016_MF_Meta_FD_190475 | JGI IMG/M metagenome (GOLD analysis project Ga0304729, IMG submission 190475) | Freshwater microbial communities from Lake Croche, Canada to study carbon cycling - C_131016_MF_MetaG (v2) (version 2) | ecosystem: Environmental > Aquatic > Freshwater > Lake | place... | reverse complement strand
CGCTTAAGGTTTTTAAGTTCATTGATGACAGCCTGTCCAGGCCCGTTCACTTCAAGGTTGAGTGTTGAGTTCTTGTAAGCACCGGCAAGGTGCGCGATCACCCAAGCAAACTGATAGGTGTTCATCTCTGAGGTAGCAAACTCCGCGACCTGTTCCATGCCATCTGAGTAGCATCGGAAGACTTGGATACAGAAGCGGTCTGCCCAATCACTACTACCATAAGCAGGATCAGCACCAATGACGTAATAACCCTGTTCAACGGGTTCCTCCCAAACCTTAAGCGTAGCCAAACGCTCCGTACTCTTAACCACCTGGGTATCATGGAAGTAACTCCCCATCACATAACGATAACTGTCATAGCTAATCTTCTTGGCAATCTTCATTGCGTCTGTACAACGCGCATTGGAGAAGAAGGAAAGACCTGTCATCACAAAGGCATAGTCTTCAGTGGGAGGAAACTCTTGATACATCAGAGCGTCATCCTTCATGCCTTCGGCCAGCTTCCAACGCCACCAAGCCATTTGTCGGGAAGTGATCTCAAAGTCGTATAACTTCTTAATCTCTTTTGTCCATTCCTTTTCTTCGGGATTGAGCTTGCCATCCCAATAGACGCGATACACATCACTGTCAGGTGCAGCAGAGTAAAACTCGTTTCTCCACCAACCACAGAAAATAGCTTTCTGCGTTCTAGCGCGTTTAGCAGTGGTGTACATGTCATGAAACATATTGAAGCCACGAGCAGTCGATTCAAAGATATACAACCGATCAGGATTAGTCTCTGCGAGAGAGGCCAGCAAAGAGGCTAGGCCTTCTTCATCACCCCAAGAAGAAGTCTCAGTACCATGCAAGAAAGTAATGCCCTTACCACGCCCTAGAGAGCCTTTAGCGCGAGTACCTGCAACCTGGTAAAAGATACGACTACGGTTCTTGAGAGATAAGCTATTTCTGTTGTGAGCAAGCTGGGGAATCTTAAACTCTTTAGGCAAGCCATCCATGTACGCACCCAGCGTACCCCTAAACATATCCCGGTTCTCCTCACTGTCAGTGACCAACGTACCACCCAAACCATTGTGAGTAAAGTGCCAATACAAATCTAATGCTAGGGAGATAGTGGTGATTCCTAACTGTCTACCTTTGAGGATGACAAAGAAGTGGATATCTTGTTCTAGTCCTTTGGCGATCTCATCCATGACATAGGTCTGCGTACCGAGCAACCTATCCATCTTTCTGAGACCTTTCTCCTTAGTCTCAATCTTTAGCTGTGAACAAAAATTGTAGAACTGTTGCAAATTGAACTTCATTTCTTACCCCAGTTGTCTACATCCCAATTCGATATAGCAGCCATCACCTGTTTATCCTTAGCACAGCCAATCAGTTCCTTAACCATGATAGGGTCATACTTAGCTTTCCAGTCTTGTACAAGCTGTAGCTTCTGTACCTTAGTCCTGCAACGTATCGCCCTATTCATCTCTGCCGCATATCTACGCCTAGACTCTTTTAGGCTGTCCTCCATACCCTGATCCCACCCTCAACCTTCCGGGCTACCAGTGTATAGCCAAACTTCTTACTCGCTCTCGTATTCATATTACAAACATTATGAATACTCTTGTCCTCAATCAAGAAACTATCACCTACCTCTAACTCCGCATACGGGTAACTGTTTACCCTAGGTATTGGTATGTCCTTCTCTATTTCCATGTTCCCTCCTTCACCATAATCCACAACATAACACACTACGGAAAATAGTAAAAATTTTATGGGGGATAGCCAGTTGGGGGTCACGCTCACTAGGGGGGCCTGCCCCAATCAATCGACCATGCATCCTAGGCATCGTCTCTATGCACTCAGAACCCGTCCCAAACGGCCGAGAAGGGGCCTAGAATCAACGATCGTTAGAGCGGATAGAGTAGGTATTCTCTCGACCTTATGCCCCATCTGAGAACCCCTAATCCTAATCTACTATTAGATAGATATATCACCAATAATCTAATATATATATTTATATAAATATTTTAGATTATTTATATATTATTTCTTGCATTAACTTAGTAAACTATGTATTCTATCTTCACTGACTGCAATCCTAGCGGTCTACAAACAGGAGCACACACCATGAATACATTTATTGTAGAAGTAACTGATACATTTGGCGGCGAGGCTAACTATGCTTGGGTACGCCGCTTTACTGTAACCGCTAAGAGCTTCAGAGGTGCTATTAGCAAAGTATCCAGAATGATGGGTTATGCTTTCCGTAAGGAATATGACTGCGGAGACTTAGCACGTTACAACGCACAAGGCGCTTGTGTATGTGCTTTCGTCCAGTATGGTGACGAGGTGCAAGCATGAAAGCAATCCAAGAGCTTAAATACTTTATTCGCAATCACGGTTTTGCTGAAGTGGGATGTTATCCACTTGCCTTGCTTATGAATGATGGCGAGGTATTAGACTGGCAAAGCGCAAAGGAAAACTATCGTCAAATATTGAGATCGACCAAGCATAAAGATCAGGATGGTTGGCAAGCTCTAGGCACATTTATATATTGGGAAGGTGAACCGCTAATCTGCGCTCATTCAGGCCGCGCTATTGAATCAGCTTATGGTGTACCAGAAAATAATTAAGTAAGTAAAACCGCAAAGGAGCGGTTCTCCCCTTTCCTAATCTATGAGGTTATTACCATGAACGAATTCAAACAGTATTTACTAGATAACTACAGTCATAACACTCTTGCAGATATAGCCAATCATGGTTGTTCTGGTGGCGTATCAGGCATGATTTACTACACTGAAACAGAATCTCTTTACTCAAAGTTTGCTCATGCCATTCATGAAGCAATTAATGAATACATGGACGCAACAGGAGAACAACCCCTGCACGTTGTAACAGACGATCTTAATCATTATCAGTCTTTTGCTAACAACATGGTTTGGTTTGCCGCTGAATGGTTTGCTCACCAGATTACTGGTGGTGAATACATTGACGAGGTTGCTGCGTAAGAAATTACACGGTAGCACCTGCCGATCAGGTGCAATTCCTAATCAAGAGGGTTTAATTATGAAATACGCCGTTGAGGTTTCTGCCATCATGTCTATTATTGTTCACGTTGAAGCTGACGATCCATCTGAAGCCAGAGAACTAGCAGAAGGTTTAGTCACAATTGATGATTTCAAGGATTGTGAATTATACGTTGAGGCATCTGATTGTTATAAAAATGAGGAGGTTGCAGCATGAATAACTCTACTTACAACGGTTGGACAAACTACGCTACTTGGCGAATCAATCTTGAGATATTTGATGGTTTTGATCCATCGGATTATTTCTCAAAATTAGATTTAGAAGATATACAAGCCTTATCCGATAGTCTTAAAGACTATGCAGAACAAGTTATTTTTGAGTATGGTGAATGTAATCCATCCAGTTTAGCGGGTTCGTATGCTATGGCCTTTCTTTCCGATGTTAATTGGCATGAAATTGCTGAACACATTGCTGAGAATATTACATCATGAAATATGAGATACAACACTTCACACTATGTGATGACTGGGTTAATTGTTGGACTACTTACGATGATCAAGGTAATGAATACCCAACGCTATTCAATAGCCATGATGAAGCACAACAAGCCCTAGCAGAATACTTATTAGAATCAGATTACGAGTATCAAATTGGCAATATTGATACCCGATATCACGCTTCAGAGTACCGTATTGTTCAAGTTGAGGAGATGACAGCATGAATTACTATATTGGACAACAATTCGGCGATTTTACTAGAGAAGCGGATGGGCGTTATTCAGGCCATGTTTTAACGATCAAGTGTATCCGCAGAGACGGCAAGTTTAGCGTAGGAAATAAGTTTGGAAGTGGTGCTTATACGGGCCAGATACTAACTAGGGAACAACTAGACAAGGCCATACAACAGATTATGGGAGAGGTAACAGCATGAGAGATATATTCACTAGAGAGGAAAGACTAGGTATCACTCAACCATCAATCCCTAGCATGATAGTACAAGGTTTATTGTTTGTGATAAGCATAGGTCTTATATATATTATTTTATTATTTATATCAGTTTAGACTGTATATCTGACCTAATTCCTGCTAAAGCCCCCCCTACCCCCCAAGCAAGATTGAGAGATAAGAGAGGAAACTCCTGCCCCTTTCGGGATCGTCACCATGCTTAGGTCTGGTCATTTCCCTAAGCCCCCCGCCGTGACGTTTCAGCCAGCGCAACGATTCCACGTTGTATGCTTTCCTTCCGCGCAGCCACATCTCGGCCCTTAATACGCTCGGAGTGCGGTCTGATCACCAAAAGAAAAACCCCAAGATACTTAGATAGAGGCTAGGCCTTGGCAGGGCAGGTATACGCACGAAACGGAGAACGTGAATATAACCACACAAGCCCCTATCTAAATTCCTTGGGGTTCTCTCCGTTATGTGCCTGACTGCCAGATCAGACAAGCGAACCCTAACACACTTAAATATATTTTGCAAACCCCTTGACTAACACTATTAACCTAATTAACATTGTTCTTGCAGTAACCTTTCCTAAACAACCTAAATGGAGCACACCATGACAATACACGCCTGTGTAGATTGTATTCATATCATCCCCCCTAAACACTCTAATGACGTAATGATGTCCAGATGTGGGCATGAGTTCGAGGTCAATTTCATCACTGGTGAAAGAGATTACAAGTTCTGTGACATTGTGCGTAAGCATGGGCCTTGCACACAACACGCTGTGTTCTTTGAACCCAAGCATGACCCAAGAGATCAAGAGCGCGATGACCACGATGGAGCACCCTTCTAATGGCTGAACCTTCTATGAAAGACTGGAAACAGTTAAACGAACAATTCCAACAAGCACAAGATCAGATCGAGTTCTTAACCAAGAGTAACGATACCTTGTGGAAAGTAATTTCATTTCTAATGGAGCACATCTAATGGCAAACGCAAGAGAGGATTTCGATGACGCGGTACGGAATAAAGCATGGTTTAGTAGCGATACCCGCATGGCATTGGATGGTAAGGCTGTCACGGTTATTCTTCAGAAACAAGGTAAAGCTGAAAGGGAAGACCTAAGCCAAGTAGAAGTCGTACAGGCAGGGCATATGATGGAACCTTTTATAGCCCGTATTGCTGAGGACAAGCTAGGTTATCCCTTAGCCAAAGCAGACTGGACAGGAGTTCACCCAAGTGAGCCTTGGATGCAGTCACACTTTGACTATGTGAAAGAGATCAAGGGCGGCTACATCCCTTATGAGATCAAGAATTACAATCTCAACAGGATGAATAAGTTCTCTGATGATCCCTTGATCCTGCCTGACGCAGACCGAGGACAATTGATACAGGAAGCTATCTGCCTAAACGCATCTGAAGCCCACTTGTGCGTATTGTTTGGTGGTCAATACTTCAGACACTATGAGATGACTGTCACCGATGAAATGAAAGAGGAATTGACCAAGCAGATGGCAGTCTTTTGGGGGCATGTAGTCGCAGGAACAACCCCTGATCCTCAAACAGTTCAAGAGTGCAAGCTAGTCTATGCACAGCAGACTAACGGTGTTGCATGGGCTGACAGAGAAGCAGAGCAGATTGCAGCCCAGTTAAAGCTAACCAAGCAGCGTATCAAAGAGCTAGAGGAAGCAGAGGAAGCAATGACTGTAGCCCTACAGAACCGCATGAGATCATCTGGTGAGCTAGTGACGATGGACGGCAACATCTTAGCCACTTGGAAAGCAAGCAAAGGTTCTAAGCGTTTCGATCCCAAGCTATTCCAACAAGCCATGCCAGAGATGTATGAGAAGTTCTGCTTTGAACAACCAGGCTCAAGACGATTCTTAGTTAAGTGAGGTGACAAAATGCTCGAATTACAAAGAAAAGCATTAAACCAAGCAATTATGATCTTGGACAAACTTAACGCTAGGTATTTTATTGAATATGCAGGAGAAAAGTTTGGTGAATTAGAGATTTTAGAAATCAAACCTAAGCGTGAAAGACTTTATGCAAGAGGCGCACTTAAAGACTACATCACACCTTATTTAACAGAAATGGAGGAAGGTCAAGTGATTTGCGTTCCTTATGATCGTTTTCAAAGAGATCACTTACATAGTGCTTTATGCAGTCACGCACACAGATTGTTTGGCACAGGAAATTACACAACGCATTGCAGTGCAGATGGCATACAAGTATTCAAATGCGCTAATTACAGAACTTTGGTGAAAGAACTATGAAAGCCTTCCCTCACACCTATAAACACGCTACATCTGGCCTATTCATAGAAGAACAGGGCATGGAGCTAAGAGATTACTTTGCAGCCCAAGCCCTTATAGGTTGTGTAACCAAGTACAAAACCTTACCCGTCATGGCAATCAACGCCTATAAGATTGCTGACGCTATGCTTAAACAAAGGGAGCAGAAAGATGAATAACTTAGTTCCGTTTCAAGACATGACCTTGATGGCTGACAGTATTGCTAAGTCAGGATTGTTTGGCATGAAGAATGTCAATGAAGTTCTGGCTTTGATGTTAGTAGCCCAAGCTGAAGGCCTACACCCTGCCACAGCAGCCCGTGACTATCACATCATTCAAGGCAGACCCGCTCTTAAGGCAGACGCTATGTTGGCCAGATTCCAACAGGCAGGAGGAAAGGTGGACTGGACTGACTATACCGATCAGATCGTTACAGGTATCTTCACCCATCCTAATGGCGGTACGCTTAAGTTGTCCTGGAGCATTGAACAGGCTACAAAGGCAGGACTGAATAAGCCTGGTTCTGGATGGTCAAAGTATCCTCGCGCTATGCTGCGTGCTCGTGTTGTCTCCGAAGGCATCAGGTCAGTCTATCCAGGCTGTGTGATCGGTACTTACACTCCAGAGGAAGTGGCTGACTTTGATGATAAGCCAGTCAAGATGAAAGACGTCACACCACAAGCAGTAGAACTACCCCACAACGTCATCGTACAACCTGATGAGGGTGATATATCAGACGTAGGTGAGTTACCTGTTTGGGCTGACTTATCCTTACCCGATGGCACAGTCTATTCCTCACACACCAATGCTGAAGACTGGATATATGCCTACAACGAAATGGTAGAAAAGATTGGCAAGTCTTCCAAGCTATCCGACCAGGAAAAGGCAGAGAAGGTACGCGCCCTTAAAACGGCCAATAAGGGGTGTATGAGCCGACTTAGTGCAATACAGATGGCAGTGATAGCACAAGCCACTGGAAACGCATTAGGAGCGATTACAGACCCAAAGCCACTAGGCCCGTTGATGACAGTGGACGAGTTCACGGATTAACTCAGAATGAACAGATATTGTCATTGCTTAAGAAAGGGCCATTGACTCAGTTACAAGCCTTAGAGTTAGTTGGTACTACCAGACTTGCAGCACGAATCAATGACTTAAGAGAGTTAGGGCATACCATCCATACAGAACCCGTTACCAAGGGTGGTAAGACCTTTGCTAAGTATCACTTAATACAGGAGAAACAACATGGCAGATTTTGAAGTAGCAGATGGCACTAGCTTTATGTGGCCCAATAAAAAGACCAGTGAGAATCAACCTGACTGGAAAGGCGAGATGAACTATCAAGGACAGAAACTTAAGTTTGCCTTGTTCAAGAAGTTGACCCGTAATCAGCAAGAATATGTCTTACTAAAGATTGAGGATGATTCCTGGAAGGATAAGAACCAACAGTCTTATCCTAAAGAAGTCACGCCTAAGCCCTATGACAGTGATGTACCGTTCTAATGGGTAAAGCACAGCGCACCAAGGGAGCAACGTATGAAAGGGATATTGTTCACGATCTGGCTGACTATCTCGGTGTGGACTGTGCTCGAAACCTCGATCAGACACGGGAAGGCGGCGCAGATATTATTTTGGGTAGGTATGTTATCGAGTGTAAGCGGCGTGCTGGTATTGCTGTTTATGACTGGGTAGACCAGGCTCAAGCTGCTTGCAAAGAAGGACAGACACCCATAGTGGTGTGCCGTGCTGATAGAAAGGAATCACTGGCAATTATGAAATGGAAAGACTTCCTAACGCTTTTAGGTAATGAAATCAAGTAACAACCCCTGGAACCTGTACCAGAGTTGTATGAGTGCTCCCATGCAACCGATTAGGACGTTAAGGGGCAGACGTTACAGGCAGCCCCACTAACACTAACCATAAGGAAAAATTATGTCTGAAGGAAAAGTACAACCACACATCTTTGTTGCAACCCCTATGTATGGCGGTATGTGTACTGGTTTCTATACCCAGTCCATCATGTTGTTACAAAAGCAATGCCATGAAAGGAAGATCAACATTACCTTTTCCTTCATGTTTAACGAGTCATTGATAACCCGTGCGCGTAATGGCATGGCTCACGGTTTCCTAGGCTCTGAAGCCACTCACCTACTCTTTATCGACTCAGATATACGCTTCCATCCTGATCACTTCTTTAAGATGCTAGAGGCTGACAAAGATATTATCTGCGGTATCTATCCCAAGAAAGAGATCAACTGGGATACCGTCAAGATGGCGATGGACAATGGTGTGCCTAAAGAGGAATTGAAGTGGCATACAGGTTCTTTTGTGGTCAACCTTTATAACTACTCTGGTTCCGTTACCGTGCCTGTAAACGAGCCTATTGAGATTTATAACGGTGGTACAGGCTTTATGTTGATCAAGCGTGAAGTGTTTGAGAAGCTAAAGGACAAGGTAGGCTTCTACACCAATAACGTCACTGACCTGGCTAATAGCCTACAGGCTGAACGTATCTATGAATACTTCACCACAGCTATTGATGACGAAACGGGCGTACTACTCTCAGAGGATTACTATTTCTGCAAACTAGCTAGAAAGAATGGCATCTCTGTTTGGGCTGCTCCTTGGGTTTCTCTGGCTCACGTAGGTACATACTGCTTTGAAGGGCAGTTGATTCCCGCACCATGATGAACGCTCTCGACTTAGGCTGCGGCCCTAATCCACGTAATCCTTTTGCTGCTGACCTTGTATACGGTGTTGACCTGCAAGACTATGGCAACCCGTTGATCAAGGTAGCAGACCTGGCTATTCAACCCTTACCCTTTGAGGACAACTCATTTGAGTATGTGACGGCCTATGACTTCTTGGAACACATCCCAAGACAGTTATATATCACCGATCCCAAAAAGAACGGTGTGGTGCGTCTCTATCCTTTTGTCATGCTGATGAGTGAGATATGGCGAGTGATGAAGCTAGGCGGTACGTTTATGTCATCTACCCCTGCTTTCCCTCATGCAGCGGCCTTCCAAGACCCTACACACGTCAACATCGTAACGCCGGATACCTTTGCGGAATACTTTGATGACCAGAAAACTTGGGCTAAGAACTATGGTTTTAAGGGAAAGTTTTCAATCAAAGCAATGGATTACTTTGGCCCACACCTAGTTGTCACTATGACCAAAGTAGTAGAGAATGAGGCCTGATGTGTTTCCTACCTCGCGCACCGCAAGTGCGTTAGCCCCTGTGAACAAACCAGGGGTTTTTTTTACCGTTTTGCGGTACGCTTGGACTTACGAAATGCTTCAGCAGTTGGAGCACCTTTACTTCCAGGCTTTCTCATGCGCTCACCAGAACCACGTTTTATTCGCTGTCTCTTGCGGTGGATATTGGCATACAGTCCGTCTTTCATCTACACCCCCATCGTCTACGCGCGGCCCGTCCTCGCTCCCCCTTCCAATTACGAGATCGAGCACAAAATGATCTATGTCTCGGCCCTGATTTTTGTGGTGCTTTTAGGTTCGACCCTGTGGCTTTGTTATATTTACGTCTGCCTTTTGCGGTTAATCCTCCCCCTTTGGATACGGAGAGTTTCTCGCCACGTCCGACTGAAAGGTTCGTATCACTCATATTTACGAGTTCCTAAACGGTCAATGATTAAGGCTTGGTTTCGTGGTAATTCAGACTCACGGGAAGGTACTGATATATGAGTCCATCTGTCGAATTCACGGATGACCTGATCAAAGGGCAAGTCACTGGCAATGACAGCTTTGCAAACCTCGTCAGGCGTCATGCCAGGTACGCGTATGTCAGCAGCGCAGCCGAGGATGTGTTGACTAGTGCCTTTAGAACCTACTGCTTCGTTTACTGCTGGGGAGCGATACGCGGAATTTACCATGATCGGTTTGTTGCCCAGCAATACTTTTACACGCTCAAGAAACTCGGCAAGCCTGGTCAAGTTTACAATGGTGTCTGGACTGGGGGTGTTATCCAACTCCCTGTGCTCAGTAATCGTAAGTTCTTCAAGAGTAAAGTGCGGAGTTAAGTTCATTTGTCTATTGGTGTGCTGTTATGAATCATGTGATCTTTAGCCTGACTAGAAGCACTAGAGCCAAAATAAAACGCAATGATTCCAGTCCAGGCCGTTCCCAAACTACCTAACATAATATCGACTTCAGCAGCTTGTTCAATCTTTCCTGTCATCAAGCCTACCAGTATTCCGAAGAATCCCACTGTGACAATAATTGCGAGAAAAGAAGGTATCCAGCTTTTGACAGTGGTTTGCATTTGCCTAGCACTGGCTCTGTCTTCATTGCCTAGCTTGGCAAAGTCCAGACCTAGTTCTTGTGCCTTGGCCTTGATAGCAAGTTCAGCTTGCTGAATGGCCGCTACTTGCTCACCAGTTAGCTTACCTGTCTCAATCGTCTTTTGTACGTCATCACCAGACATACCCAAGGCAGACTCAAGAGCACCGACAGCCATACCAGCTACAGGACTACCAAGGGCTGACGCAACAGTGGGTGCTAACTTCTCTAAAGTATCTAGCCAATCAGCCATCTTTCCTCCCTGCTAGTAATGACACAATCACTGCAATTAGCTGCAATGTCCACTGTGTCGTATCACCCGTCTGTTGACACGGTATAGCATCAAAATTACACACTGCACCTACTGTTCCCGAAATAGCTACTACATACACCAGTAGCCAGATCAGAATAGTTTCGTGGTTCACTTTTTGTTCCACAGTTCAAACAACGTCTTAATCTTTTCTTCTACTACGCCAATCCGTACATCCATCTTAGCTAACACTATGACTAATGTGACAAAGCCTAAGACCATAGGCCATAGCTTTGCAATTAGGTCTAATGTATCCACCTATAGGCCTTCACCTGGAGTGAAATAACACTCAGATGTGCTTTCACCTATAAACGCAATGTATACGTTAGAGGACGTACCAAACTGTCCTGGTATGGTGTAAGTTCTTGAAGTGCCAGGCACAGATACCAAACAGTACTGTGGGCTACCATTGCTAGGTGCAGCTACCGTAGCCGAGGAGTTACCCGTTACTTGAAAGTAAACAGGCTGTCCACCAGAACCCGTTGGTTGATGATTAGCCACCAACAACTGATTACATGGCCCATCTGCCTGTATTTGTATGATCTGGCTAGTAATGGTGACGTTTGCTTTATACGTCTTTCCCATAGCCTGGAATGAGGAAACTATAGCCATTAGTACACCTTCTTTCCACCACCACTCGTGGGAGACATTTTGGTTTGATAAGGTTTGTCATCCATGCAGAACACGGTTCTATAACCACCTCTCGGTAGTTCACCTGGTTGCCAGGCTTCCATTCCTGCACTGCCATCTCTAGGCAGTTGTGGACGTACTGACTTAGCTATCTGCTGATTCATGTCGTGTGGACGTTGATGTTTTCTCGACTGCATTTGGCATACTCCTATTCATTAGTAAGTAACTGAAAATAGAGAAGAAAGCCATTGTACCCATTCGCTCCCATCTCGGATCGTACATTGTCCAACAAGCCAACGTAAACACTAAGCCTAACGCTAGAATTGCCAACAACCTTTCCGTCACGACTGACAAAGCCAGTCTGACTATTGCTATCCAGTCCATCCTATCCCCTTACTCGTCATCAGTGGCGAAACCGCTTCCCCACTCGTCATCTGACACTTTAAGTCTTATTGACTCTAGTTTCAACGCCCTATCAATTACTTTCATCTTTTCGGTGATCGAGGCTGTTTCGTCCTGCATCACCATTTTCAATGATTCGTTGATCGCCGCTTCCAAGTCCGGGTTGATTCCCTTGTCTTTCTTTGCCATGCTCTATCCCCAATAACGGTACTTTCTGCGGTGTACCTTGCCGCACTTCATCCCAGTAATACGGGCCTGTCGATTTCATGCGTCTCACAGGCCAAGCAAACTACTGAGTTTTGAATAACCTGCGCTTGCTCCACCAAGTAATGCAGCACCGCCTAAAGCTCTTTTTGCTGTTTTTTGCGTGCTTTTTACTGCCTGTAAATCCTTAAGATATTGCATTGCCTCACCATTTATTTTTGGTAAGTCTTCTAACCATAGCTTATTGTCTCTATACCATTTAGCTGCTTGTTCTGCGTTTAAGCCTTTTAACTCGCTTGCTACATGATCTCTAGCCGCTTGCTCAACAAAACGATCATTCTTGGCAACATCACGAAATGTCTGTAGCGAGTCTTTAGTACTAAACAATCTTTTTGGCAAACTTGCAGGGTCTTTTACCAATTCTTCAGCAGCACCTTTGCCAAACACTTTTTCATACAGATTTGGAAGTTTTGATGCTTGTTCGTATGCTTCTCGTGCCTTAGCCGCTTTAGGCACAAGACGATTGACGGTTTTTTCTAGTTCTTGAGCTAATTTACCTGCTTGATTAGAAACAATTGAGTCATAGCCGGTAACAGTTTTAGGCTGTTGAGATATATCTTTTAACCGCCTTATCTCTTTTTCAATACCTACAATTGACGGGTTAGAACTAATAATCTCGTTAGATTGTGCAATCAATCTTTGTTCATTAGGACTTAAATCACCAGCTTTACCCATAACTTTAGCTATGTGATTTTGGTATTCCTGCACAATTTGTGGTTCTTTCCCTGCGCCTTGCTGGAAGAATTTACCGTAATCACGTTCAGCTTGAGCACCACGAAACGATCTGGACATACCTAGACGTTTGGACAAGAAATCTTCTATGTTTCTTCCCAGTGTGCTTACATCTGTTGCTTTCCCAATATTAGATATAGCTTGTTGCGCTTTAGCAGTAGCACCAGGTACAAGGCGTGAAGCAACCTCTGGTATCTGACGTACAGCGCCTAACGCTTTTGCACCAGCAACAGGAATAGCTGCACCGGCCGCACCTTCTAAAACATTCTTAACTGGCTCTACAATTTTTTGAGTAGGTGTTCTTGGTGGCGCATAACCTAAACCCTGTTTTGCAAGTTGCATGGCCTCTTTAGACATACCATAGCCAAGTGCGCCACCACCTATAGTACCCATTGGGCCTAAACCAGAACCAACAAACGCGCCACCTGCTGTACCTAACGCCTCTACTGATGGTTCAACAAATTCTAATGCTTTCTCACCAAACGACTTTTCTTTTGGTTTTGCAGCAAACGGGTCATAATCAACCGCTACGCCTTTGGGTGCGGTTTTTGCAAAAGGATCGTGGTCAACAGGGGTTAAAGGCATTAGTCAACCCTCAGATATTTTCCTGGTCTGTTTGGATCAGGAACATAGTAATGTCCATCATCCGCTTTTCGTGCGTCAGCAGGAATATTTGCTGGTTTTTCTGATGGTGTTGATGTTTTGTTTAATTTGTTGTTAATGTCGTTAGCATATTTATCAACAAGTTCAGGCACAAGATTTTTGCTTTTTTCTAATGCCAACTTTTTAACTTCATCTTGCATATCGTCAAACAATTTAACCAAAGAAGGCGCATCAAACTGGTTTTGAGATAGCAAATCGTTATATCGTTTTTGGAACGCAACGGTTGAACCAGACCGCCCGCTACCAGCCAACGCTAATTCGTAGCGTGTCAACATAGAGGCATACTTTTTAGCAAAGAGTAAAGCCTCTTGATCTGCTTGACTCGCTGTAGGCTCTGGCCCACCAATATTAAATGACGTAATCCATCGTTGAGTGAATTGAGCAATTTGTCCTTGTCGACCAACAAGAGCAGGGTTGTTCTGCACGTCTTTTTGCAAAGACTTGAGTTCGGCAGCAGAACCAATACCATTTGCCACTTTTTCCCGTGCTTGTTTGTCAGCTATATGCACGCCATTGGCTTCAAGCATTTGCGTAAAATCATCTAACTTACTTGTGGCTTGGGTTGCTTGACGTTGCCTTTGCAATCCTTCTTCTACAAGGTTATGACGGCGTGTTTCTTCGTGTGTGCGTTCTGCTTCTTTACGGCGTTCTGCGGCGTCATACAAACGCATCAACGATTCTTTTTGTTTCTCAAGCTGTTTATTGACACTATCTAAATACTCGGCCGCCTTGACCACACCTTGCTTACGGGTTATTTCTGCAAGTAACGGCGCACCCGCTTTTATAGCAAGTTGCTCTGCTTTGATCTGTGCACCCTGATAATCCGTTTTAGCTAACTCAAGAATCTCTTGTTTCTTAACTTGCAACGTAGAAACCAATCTATCTAACGCTTTTGAGTTCTCGTCAAATACGTCTTTCTCACGTTTATATAAATCTTCACGCCCTTTAGTGTGGCCTTCTAACATTCCGTTCATAGCAGACACAGCTTGTTGTGCGTGTTGTTTACCCATACCACCTAATGCAAAACCAATCAAAGTAGTCAAGGTAAACACATTCATCAGGTCTTTAGAAGACTCTTGAGTAGGAACAAACGGCTTATTGCGTTGTTCAATAACCTGATCAATCTGCTTAGAAACATCTGAATTTGCTATGGTTTTACGATATTGCTCTAAACCTCTGGCTTCTTCTGCTAACTTCGCAGTCTCAGACACTTGTTTGCGTTGTTCTTGCAGACCTTCTACTTCGGCAGCAGTCTTATACCCTTCTTCTATCTTGGGTAAGTTCTGCTTCATCTGTACATTAATATCGCCAATTTGACTTGCGTAATCGGGTACAGATGCCTTGTTAGAAACAGGCAATTTACCCATCTGTATACCGAGTGCGTCAGCCATTATGCGGGCACTCCTGTAGTAGCAGTGTTAGCCGTAGTTCCAGGTGTCACACCCATCAATACTCTTGCTACATTGTTTGCATAAGTATTTGTTAAGTTATTAACATACTGATCAGCTTGAATACCGGCAGAGATAGCACCCTGAGCAATCTTGTCACCAATTGCTTGTATCTGTAGTGCTATATTCAAATCACCAGCTAACAATTGTTGACGCAAGCCTTCTAACGCAACTTCACTCTGAACAACACCTACGCCACCACCCGCAGCTTGACCTGCCTGTGCTGCTCTGGCTCTAGCCGCTTCATAAGCCTGTTGAGAAGATGTGGACAATTGACCTGCCTTAGCAGCAGCGGCCATTTCCTGTCCTTGTTTTTGATACGGTGCAGCTTGTTTCATAAATTCTTGTTTGGCTTGTTGTGCTTGTGCCGCTGCGTTTTGTGCTTGAGAAACACCTAACGCTCCTAATGCACCTCCACCAAATACTTGACCGGCAGTAAGGTTTGTTCCTAATGCTTTATTAAGTTGTGAAAGCAGACCTGCATCATCCGGTGGTTTTGGTGCGCCACCTGATAAAACCCCGCCACCATAAGTAGGTGTAGGGGGTACATAACTTGTGCCTACTGTTCCCATTTGTCCACTAATTGCACCTAAACCTGGTGTGCCTAAACCGCCTTGTTCTAATGGAACACCTTGAATGTTAGCTAAAGAACCCATAGTGCTTTGAGTTGGCGCAGCAGGTGGGGTGTAAGTGGGAGAATATGCGGGTGGTTGCATTGCTGCCGTTTGATCTGCAAACTGAGTACCGCCTGTACTTGGTGCAAAACCACCACTAAATGCAGGAGTTTCTGTTTGTGGAATATTGTAAACCGCTTCAGTTTGTTCTGGACTACCGAAAAAATCTTCGCCAAATGATATAGTGTCATCTGCACCTTCAAATTCCATCAAACCAGTATCAGGGTTTTTAGAACCTCTACCACCCCTTGTTTTTAACAGGGCAGCTTCTTTAGGAGTGATGTGCGCTAGGATCGTGTCTTTGCCTCTGCCTTTCTTTTGCAGTAAAGCAGCAACCGCTGGCAAGTCAGCAGTCATCTCAGTGTGTAAAGCCTTCATCAGTGTCTTAGCCATCATGTACTCCCTGTTTCGTCTTTCACTCTAAGTGACGCTTGATTCCATACATTCTTAGGTGTGCCACCCGTCTTGTCAAAAAGAGGGCCGCTCAAATCACCTACGTTCAATGCTTGTGCTAATGCTTGTGAACCTGGTGATGCCGTTGTCTGTGTCGCTGTTCCAGTTGGAGCAGGTGTTGATGTTGAACCAGATGTACCTGCTGTGGGCGCAAATAATTGGCCAGATGTATCACTGCCAAATGTTTGATCGGCTACTTTAGCGGCCGCCCCCGTTACATCCTTGAGAATTGTGTCACCTACAGCTTGACCTGTTTTTAATACACTGCTCGGTATTTGCGGTAAATCTGCCTTTGCTATTGTTGGCAGCTTGGGTAAATCAGATGCCGATGGCAAAGTAGGCAAATCAGCTTTTGTTACTGTAGGTAATGCTTGTTTAACCGCTTGCACAGCAGGATCAATCGCTTGACCAGCAGTACGCACCACGTCAGTTACAGGTTGCACCGCTTGTTTAACATCCTGTTGAGTAACTTCCGGCAATACGCTTTGAATAGCTTGCACTGTGGGTTGTACAGCTTCCTTGACAGACGCTAACGTGCTCGCACCACTTGGTAATTGTTCTGCTACAGCCTGTGTTCCAGCTTGTACTGCTTGGCTTTCAGCAGAGGCAACCGCACTTGTTGCAGCAGCAGTCACACCTGTGGATAACGCTTGACCTAATGATTGGCCGCTTAACAAAGCAGATGTAGTCGCTTTAGCACTTGCACCCGCAGCAGATGCAGCCACTTGCACTACAGATTGGTCTAGTCCGGCTGATGATGCAGCTTGTCCAGCAGCAGTGGAAGCCTGTCCACCCACATATCCCGCAGCAGCAGCAGTCGCAATCTGTTGCACATTACCGCCGTTTGCAGCCGATACCGCAGCACTAGCTACAGGTGCAGGAACGCCAATAGATGTAAGCGCAACAGTTTCAATTACCGGCAAAGGGTTATGCACAACATTTTCAACAGTCTTAGTAATTGTATTGACCGTTTTTGTAACCGCATTGACAACCTGGCTTACTGGGTTTTTACTGCCGCCTCCACCGCCTCCACCGCCCATGTTATGCCTCCACCACAATAGTATTTTGAGGCAGGTTAGTACCAGGAATTACACCCTTTCCTGGATTTAACGTGTACTTTATACCTGCCATCTGATATGCCTTTAACACTGTAGGATTCGTAATGTCTCCTACCACTTTCTTTACACCGATCTTTTTCAATGCAGGTGCAGCTTGCTTGATTGCATCCACAAAATCTCTTGGCTTATCCATGCTCTCAACCAAGATTTCCATTGTGTCTGGCTGAGTGCGATAAGTAAAAAAGAACGTATTGTTGTATCTAAATATCCTAAATTTAGGATCAGTCTGTACTAATTGCGCCAACGCCATCTGTAACGTGTTGGCATCCATGTTGTAATCTTCAGCAACCTTAGCAACCATTTGCTCAACATCTACCCGTTCCGCAGGACTGCGCTGTTTTTTGACCTGAGCTAATATCTCTTGATCTTTTTGACGCGCTGCAACATTTTGATTTTCTTGGGGAGGGGTCATGATAAATTCAACGCCTGTGCTATTTGCTCATGTATATACAAATGACTGGCTAACCAGTCGTAGAAATCTTCTTCAACATTCCAGTCTACATCTAACATATTGAAAGGATTATCTAATCCTAACAGATTAGCAAAGCTCTGATGCTCGTCTTGATGCGCCAATAACCAGTCATCCAGGTTGCTTGTATCAGCATCTATTAGGGGATATGCAGGTACTTTTATGCCTTTTGTAAAGAACGTATCCCTAAATCTCTGATGCTGTATGCCGTTTTCAAACAAAAATACGCCTAAAGAGTCCTTATCTCCAAACTTGACATAAGATAAGGAATCGTAATCCATTACTTATCTGCCTTTTGGCCTAATAGATCAAATATCTTGTTCAACATCTGTTTAACTTCAGCAATGTCTGTTTTGTAATCTTCTTTCATTACATAGGTATGCGGAAAATCCTTCATCTCATCTTCCAAAGACTTTACCGCCTTGTAGATGTTGTTCACGATCCACCCGGCAAGGAACGCACCACCAGTGACGGCATAATCAAAAAGCTGTTGACTGTCCATTAGAAGGTTCCCGCCGTACCGTTACGGCCATTGAGGCTAGCAATG
>Ga0304729_1001112_pt1 | contig 18270 bp, 16 predicted proteins | sample C_131016_MF_Meta_FD_190475 | JGI IMG/M metagenome (GOLD analysis project Ga0304729, IMG submission 190475) | Freshwater microbial communities from Lake Croche, Canada to study carbon cycling - C_131016_MF_MetaG (v2) (version 2) | ecosystem: Environmental > Aquatic > Freshwater > Lake | place... | reverse complement strand
GCTGGAAGTAAGTTCTCATTTTCTCGGAGGGTGACATTGCACCGTTCGGCAATAAGTAAGGTGTTATCGCAGGATTCTGGAATCTCTTTAAAAAGCTCGCGCATCTGCGCTGCAGTTTTGAGATAGAACTCATCATTATCGAATTTGAAGCGCTTGGGATCGGCGAGCGTTGAGCCTGATTGCACGCAGAGTAGAGCTGCATGCGCTGCCGCATCCTCATGAAATGTGTAGTGGAGATCATTGGTAGCAAGGAGTGGAAGCTTGAGCTCTTTACCTAACTTGAGGAGGTCAGCTTGCACGCGAGATTCGATATCAATCTGATGATCCATGATTTCAAGGAAGAAGTTTTGTGCGCCAAAGATGTCGCGATAGTCGCTAGCTGCCCGTAAAGCCTCTTTGTAGTTGCCCATACGTAAGCGAGTCTGAATTTCTCCACCCGGACATCCAGTTGTTGCAATCAATCCATCTGCATAACGAGATATGAGTTCACGATCCATGCGCGGCTTGTAGTAATAGCCCTCAAGAGATGCAAGAGATGAGAGTTTATAAAGATTAGAGAGACCTTGATTATTCTCAGCCAAAATCGTCATGTGCGTGTAGGCGCCACCACCTGATACATCGTCGTCGCCACCATCTGCCCACTGCACACGTTTCTTATCGAAACGTGATTCAGGGGCTACATATGCTTCGATTCCGATGATGGGTTTAACACCAGCTTTAGTTGCCTGCTTATAGAAATCAAATGCGCCAAATACATTGCCATGATCTGTCATTGCAATCGCCGGCATCTCTTGACGAGCTACCTCATTGACTAAATCACCGACGCGCGCGGCACCATCGAGCATCGAGTACTCAGTATGTACATGAAGATGTACAAACGAGTCTTGCGTCGATGCCCGTGAAGCTGAAAAATCTTCAGATGACATGGTGGCGCAACACTAGCGCCTAAGGCAGTACCGCTTCCGATAGCAACGCCAGAGAGTTTTGCAGGTCGAGTGGGTACGGCGCGCGCAAGACAAGGGGCTTTCCATCTGTTGGATGGTTGAAGCGAAGTTCTAAGGCATGAAGCCAAGGTCGAGACATCTTCATCTTCTTACCCAAAACGGGATCTGCGCCATAGGTGGTATCCCCTACCAGTGGATGTCCGAGTGCAGAGAAGTGAACACGAATTTGATGTGTGCGCCCAGTTTCAAGTTCAACTTTTACCAACGAGACTGATCGGTAGAACTCGATAACTTCATAGTGCGTGATGCTCTCTTTACCGGTTGCGACTACTGCAAAACGGTGATCTTCTTTCGGGTGGCGATCAATCGGTGCATCAATAGTTCCTGTTGCTGGATCCATATGTCCTTGTACCAGCGCGTGATAAGTCTTTTCGACATCGTGGTTGCGGAACATCTCTTTCAACTTTAAATATGCATTCTCCGTCTTAGCAATAATCATCAACCCAGATGTACCCGCATCGAGGCGATGCACAACGCCGGCGCGCTCTGCTGGTCCGGATGTCGAGATCGTGTAACCCGCAGCCATCAGTGCACCAACAACAGTAGGCCCCATCCAACCTGGACTTGGGTGGGCAGCGCAGCCAACTGGCTTATCGATGACAACAATGTCGTCATCGTTATATACGACGGTGAGACCAACGAGTGGAGTAAGTGGAATTGGATCTTGATTAAGCGGCGCTGGCATGAGTACTTCAATTACTTGGCCTGATGTCACGCGCTCGGATTTGAGCATTGGTCGGTTATCGGTAGTGATATCGCCATCTTCGAGTAATTTCACGATGGCGGTGCGAGAAAGTCCTAGAACTCGAGTGAGCGCGCTATCAATACGTTCGCCGGCTACACCTTCGGGAACGCTGAGCTGTCGCAATTCTCGTGTCATATGTGGCTACCTTACCCGTGTAATGGGAGAGATATTTCGCAGCGAAAGAATGAGCGCGATGAAAGCGGCGACGGTAATTGCCGAATCTGCCACATTAAAGACCGGCCAATGAGGGATTTGAATCCAATCAATCACAGTTCCATTGAGAAACCCCGGTTGGCGAAAGATGCGATCAGTGAGATTGCCAAGAACCCCACCAAGAAGAAGTCCCAGAGCTACGAGCCACCCCTGCGATGTAATTCGTGGCGCGTAATAAGTAATTGCCACAACTACTAAAAGGGCTAAAAGAGAGAAGAGGATAGTGAAACCAGTTGCAAAGCTAAATGCAGCTCCTGAGTTCTTTACGAGAATTAATTGAAGTGTGGAACCAAAAATTTTTCGGGGAGTTGAAGAAAGCGATGAGAGAGCCCAGATTTTTGTAAAAAAATCACAGAGCCAGATAGTCCACGCAATGGCGAACAATCGGCGCACGTTAGCGGCGCTCTTCCTTCTGCTTGCAGATCATGCACAAAGTTGCGCGCGGAAAGACTTGCAGGCGAGCTTTGCCGATGGCAGCACCACAGACTTCGCAGAAGCCATAAGTCTTAGCATCGATACGTTCGAGTGCACGTTCGGTTTGAAGAACCATGTCGCGCGCATTAATAACAAGCGACATCTCATGTTCACGTTCGAAGGTTTTGGTTCCGGAATCTGCTTGATCATCGCCGGCGCCTTCACCTGAATCAGCAATCAGGTTATCTAACTCAACTTCGACCAGCGCGAGTTCGTGGCGAAGTCGCTCCAGATCCTTTGCAATCTCAGTTCTGATGGACTTCAACTCGGCCGGAGTCCATGGCGCTTCTCCTGCTGCTGCAGTAACAGGAGCAGGTGCAGCCTTAATTGGTTTCAGTGGTGCAACTTTCTTGCCACTCTTGACTGGACGTGGTGGAGGCGGCATTACCAAGCGGCGTTCTTCAATAACAGGTGCGGCAGTTGGTGCAACTACTGTTGCAACTGAGACTGTCTGAGATTTTTCATCGACAGTAAGTGTGGTCTTGCCAATCTTTGAAGGAAATGGACGACCTGGAGTCTTCGTAGCGGCAACCTTCTTCGCTGGAGCTTTCTTAGCAGGTGCTTTCTTTGCAACCTTCTTCGCTGGAGCTTTCTTAGCAACCTTCTTCGCTGGAGCTTTCTTAGCAACCTTCTTCGCTGGAGCTTTCTTAGCAATTTTTTTGGCAGGAGACTTCTTCGCAGGGGCTTTCTTAGCCGCCTTCTTCACTATCTTTTTTCCTGGCACGCCGCGCACCTTATGCGTTTTTGCCCGCGTAACCAACTTCGCCACGCATGGTTTAGACTTCATACGCACGACCTTGCAGGAAAAATGCGTTGATGAGGCCATCACCTTCGGAGCATGCTGGAAGATCCGCTCATCTGAGCGGGGTAGAACCAGCCGATAGCGAGCAATAAAGAGGTAGCTGCAACATACGTTGGTAGCTACAAGGTGGGTGGTACCGCGAAGTCTTACGACTTCGTCCCTCCAAGAGTGTTCTAACTTCTTGGAGGATTTTTTATGTCAACACCTTTCCGCGCTATTCCAGCGGCGATCGATCTTCCTTCCATGGAACACTCCATTCTCGATTTCTGGCGCAATAACGACATCTTCCATAAGAGCACAGAGTCACGTGCTGGTGGAACTCCGTGGACCTTCTATGAGGGTCCACCAACTGCAAATGGAATGCCCGGAACCCACCACATTGAAGCGCGCGTATTTAAAGATGTATTCCCTCGCTATCAAACAATGAAGGGAAAGTACGTAACCCGTAAAGCGGGATGGGACTGCCACGGATTACCCGTCGAGATTGCAGTTGAGAAGGAACTTGGATTTGCTGGAAAAGGCGATATCGAAAAATATGGCATCGCACCTTTTAACGATAAGTGTCGTGAATCTGTCACACGTCACGTTGATGCATTTACCACCATGACTGAACGCATGGGTTTCTGGGTTGATTTCGATCAGGCATATTGGACGATGGCGCCGGAGTATGTAGAAAGCGTCTGGTGGAGTCTTAAAGAGATTTGGAAGAAGGGTCTGCTTGTTCAAGATCACCGAGTTGCACCGTACTGTCCTCGCTGCGGTACCGGACTTTCAGATCATGAACTTTCCCAAGGATATGAGACAGTCGTTGATCCCTCTGTCTTTGTGAGATTTCCTGCAACATCAGGTGAACTTGCCGAACTCAAGGCTTCGTTCTTAGTGTGGACAACTACACCGTGGACACTGGTCTCAAACACTGCAATTGCTGTGCACCCGGATGTCGATTACGTGGTGGTGAAAGCAACTGTAGAAGAGGTAAGTGAGGTCTTAGTTGTTGCCCAGCCATTGCTCTCAAAGGTCGCTGGCGAACAGGAAATTATCAAGACCATCAAAGGCAAAGATCTAGAACGCATTACCTACACACGTCCATTTAATTACCTGGAGATTCCTGACTCGCACTTTATTGTCTTAGCAACATATGTAACAACTGAAGATGGAACCGGACTTGTGCATCAATCCCCCGCCTTTGGCGCAGATGACTTACTTGTCTGCCGCTCGTATGGACTTCCGGTCGTAAATCCCATTGCTCCTGATGGCACTTTTCTTCCCGATACTCCCGTTGTAGGTGGAATGTTCTTTAAAGAGGCCGATAAGCCACTCGTAAAAGAGTTAAAAGCTTCCGGTGCTCTCTACAAACATCAACCTTACGAGCATGAGTACCCACATTGCTGGCGTTGCCATACTGCGCTTATCTATTACGCACAACCTTCTTGGTATATCCGCACCACATCGATTAAAGATGAGCTCATTCGCGAGAATCAGAAGACTGATTGGCACCCCGAAACAATCAAGACGGGTCGCTATGGTGATTGGCTCAATAACAATATTGACTGGGCACTTTCTCGCAATCGCTACTGGGGAACTCCTCTGCCTATTTGGCGCTGCGACAATAAGCATGAGGTCTGCGTTGATTCGCTGAGAGAGCTCGGTTCTCTTGCCGGTCAAGAGCTAAGCAATTTAGACCCACACCGTCCTTTTGTTGATGACATCACCTTCGCATGTGCAGAGTGCGCAACAACAATGACGCGCGTACCTGAAGTTATTGACTGTTGGTACGACTCAGGTGCCATGCCATTTGCGCAGTGGGGTTATCCGCATAAAGCAGGCTCGGTTGAGAAATTTAAAGCGGCCTACCCTGCCGACTTTATCTGCGAAGCCATTGATCAGACTCGTGGTTGGTTCTACACCTTGATGACGATTGGAACTTTGGTCTTCGATGAGAGTTCTTACAAGAGCGTTCTATGTCTTGGCCATATCCTCGATAAAGACGGCCGGAAGATGAGTAAGCATCTAGGCAATGTTCTCGAACCAATTTCATTGATGGATCAACATGGCGCCGATGCTGTCCGTTGGTACATGCTGGCAGCTGGTTCACCATGGTCTGCCCGCCGCGTTGGCCATGATGCAATCTCAGATGTAGTTCGTAAAACTTTACTTACCTATTGGAACACCATCTCTTTCCATGCGCTCTATGCAGAAGCTTCTGACTTTGAACTATCTCAGAGCCCAAAACTTGCTGACCGCTCGATGATGGATCAATGGATTATCAGCGAACTCAACGCGCTCATTGCAGAAGTAGATCAGGCATATAGCAATTTCGATTCACAAGCTGCCGGAAAAGTTCTAGCGCGATTTATCGACGATCTCTCCAACTGGTATGTACGACGTTCGCGTCGCCGGTTCTGGGATGGCGATCGTGCCGCACTAGCCACTCTTCACGAATGTCTTGTGACGCTGACGCAATTGCTCGCTCCGATGGTTCCCTTTATCGCAGAACACACTTGGCAGGTACTCGTGCGTGCCGCCGATTCCAGCGCCGCTTCATCAGTTCATCTGACTGATTTTCCTGTCGCAGATTCTTCTCTGATCAATACCAAACTCAATGGACAGGTCGCAATGACCCGTCGTGTTGTCGAACTTGGTAGATCGGCTCGCGCCGAATCTGCAATTAAGATTCGCCAACCTCTGCAGCGCGCTCTTATTTCAGCACAAGGTTGGGCGCAGTTACCTGAGGAAATGAAGATTCAAATCTCAGATGAACTCAATGTTCTCGATCTAGAAGATATTGCAGATGCCGATGGAGATTTGGTAGATATCTCAGTCAAAGCAAACTTCAAATCACTCGGCGCGAAGTATGGTAGAGAAGTACAGGATGTTGCAAAGTTAATCAGCGCATCCGATCCCACCTCGTTAGTGAAGGGACTTCGCGCAGCGGGCTCTGCACAGGTCGGCAACTTCGCTATCGACCTCGATGACCTAGTGATTACCGAAGTTCCTAAGAGCGGCTGGATGGTTGCCAGCCATGATGGCGAATCCGTCGCCCTTGATCTCGCACTGTCGCCTGCACTTAGCGCCTCAGGCAATGTCCGCGAGGTAATTCGCCTGATTCAAGAACGGCGCAAGAGTGATGGCTTTGAGATTTCCGATCGCATCACAGTGCGATGGAATGCTGGTGTCGACCTAGCGCAAACTATTACACAGAACACAGCTCATATCAGTGACGAAGTTTTAGCGCTCTCATTTGAATTCGATCAGGGAGTCGCTATAGAAGAGAACGAACTTGGAGTCGGAGTTACTCTTACTAAGGCTTAATAACTAGAGAAGAACGGTGATTGCGCCCTGTGCAAGATTGATAGCAATCAGCACGACGATAAATGAGAGATCAAGCGCTACTCCACCGATGCGAAGTGGCGGGATGAAGCGCTGCACAAATCTCATTGGCTTATCTGTGATGGCATAAATGAATTCAAATATCGCCAATAGGATTGAGTTGGGACGCCAATTACGAGCAAACATCCGGATGTAATCGATAATGATTCGCGCGAAGAGCGCAAGCTTAAAGAGCCCAAGTAGTTGGAGCAGAACTGATCTAAGCATTACGGGTTAATCAGCTCTGGTTGAAGAATGATGCCTGAGCGGCATTCTTCTCTTCATTGCTGACACTGACATTTGCAGGTGAGAGCAAGAAGACTTTGAGGCTAATACGTTCGATGCGACCGTTGAGTCCAAAGACCAGGCCACTTGCAAAATCGACGAGGCGCTTGCGTTCGCTCTCTTCCATGTCATCAAGGTTGATGATCACAGGATTTCCTTCACGGAAATATTCGCCAACTTTGCGCGCCTCAGAATAAGAACGTGGTTGTAAAGTCATGATGTTGTATGAAGATGGAACTTCATCTAGCAAGGCAGGCTGTGAAACTGCTGGTTGATGTGATCCAAGCACTGTGACTCCGGTGCGTTCGCGCGCTGGTCGCGCAACTGCGGCACGTGCTGGAACTTCGGAAACTATGGTCTCTTCATCTGAGTCGACGAGGCCAAGGAAGCCCATCATTTTATTAAGTGCTGACATGTGACAAGGTTACTCGCGAGGGGTGCGTGGGCCGAGGATTGAGCTACCAACGCGAATATGTGTCGCACCGCAATCCATGGCGATTTCATAATCACCAGACATCCCTGCTGATAGCGATGTGGCACCTGGATACCTAGCGATAAAACGTTGGTGGACTTTAGAAATCTCGGTAAATGCACTCAGTGGATCCGCAGCAACTGGTGGGACACACATCAGGCCCAGCAAATTGAGATTGGGATGCTCCTGTACCTGATCCGCCAGAGTCGGTAGCTCGCCTTCGAGAACTCCCCCACGCGATAGATCGCCATCGAGTGAGAGTTGGAGAAAAACATCTATCGGCTTTACAGCTACTGTCGCAACTTTGGAGATATGCCCTGAGTTATCAAGTGAATGAATGACATCTGCCCATAGCGCAATGTCACGCAACTTACGACTCTGAATTCCACCCTGGAAATGCCATGTCGCTTCCACCTGCGCTGACTTTTCAGATCCCTCTTCGGTGCGGTTTTCTCCAAAATTGCGAACTCCGAGTTGATAAAGAATCTCTACATCGCTGACGGGATACGTCTTTGTGACAACAATCAGAGTTACATCCAATCGAGAAATTTTGCTCTGTACTTGGCCTAATCGTTCCGCAAGTTCATCGCGCCGGCTCATAAGGAAATAATCCCAGCTTGGCGACCGGTCACCGAATCGCGTCGATACGAGAAGAGATCTGGATTTTCCACCGTGCAGCGAGACTCATCGATTACCGAGACTTCTTCGGTGAGAAGGACGGCGCGTAGCGCTGCAGGTAGATCAAGAGAGTGTGTGCCGCTTGATGTCTGCGCTGCTGCAGCTGGATGCAGAGTTACTACTTCATCGAAAATCTCCGGCGAGACTTCATAGCACCTCCCGCAGATTGCTGGACCGATAATTGCTTCGATATGGGTCGAGCCCATTTCTCTCATTACTGCCAGAGTCCTTTGTGTAACTTGATTGACCAAACCTTTGCGACCTACATGCACTGCTGCAACTGATTGAGCAGATCGCAATAACAAAGGGATGCAGTCGGCAACTTGCACTGCCAGTGAAATTCCGGGAATTCCTGTCACAAGCGCATCTGCGGTCGGATCTTCATCAGTCACGGATTCGATGATTGCAACGCGATTACCATGCACTTGGCTCATAAATTGAAGTGGGCCTACTTCACCTTCTAGCAAAGTTCGATTGGCTTGTACATGCTCGGCATCGTCATTGACATGAAAACCCAGATTGAAAGATGCAAAAGCACCGGTGCTCGTGCCCCCGGTGCGATTGGTGAAGCGGTACTTCATGAATAAAGAGCTGGCTACTTCATAAAGTCTGGAACATCAATTTCATCCTCTGAAATCAACTCTTCAAATGTCACGCGCTTGCGCGGTGCTGATGAATCGAGATCGAGCGCTACCGAAAGTGGGTCATTCGAAGGGATTGGATCTGCAATGCCGCCAAGAGTCGTGGCATTGATAACTGGCATATCAACCTTCTTCGGTTCTCCGCCAGCAAACCCAGCTGCTATAACTGTAATGCGAACTTCATCGCCTAAAGCATCATCGATAGTTGTGCCAAAGATAATGCGCGCATCGGGATGTGCAGCTGCCTGAACTAATTCGCAGGCTTCGTTAATTTCGAAGAGTCCAAGATCTGAACCTCCTGCAACTGAGAGAAGTACACCCATCGCGCCATCGATAGATGCCTCCAGGAGTGGACTTGAGATTGCAAGTTCTGCAGCGCGCGTTGCGCGATTGTCGCCGCGTGCGGAACCGATACCCATCAGCGCTGAACCAGCATCCGTCATGACAGTCTTCACATCAGCAAAGTCAAGATTGATGAGACCTGGCTGAGTAATAATTTCAGTAATGCCTTGCACGCCCGAGAGGAGAACTTGATCTGCGCTCTTAAATGCATCGACTGCGGTAATTGAGCGATCAGAGATTGCAAGGAGTCGATCATTTGGAATGACGATAAGAGTATCTACCTGCTCGCGTAGTAATTCGATTCCTTCATCTGCTTGACGTGAACGAATCTTTCCTTCAAATGAGAACGGCTTTGTTACAACTCCAATAGTGAGGGCACCAAGATCGCGCGCAATCTTTGCAACGATTGGCGCACCGCCTGTGCCAGTTCCGCCACCTTCTCCAGCGGTAACAAAGACCATATCTGCACCACGTAGAATTTCTTCGATCTCTTCGATGTGATCAATTGCAGCTTGTCTTCCTTTTTCAGGAGCTGCTCCTGCACCGAGACCTTTCGTTGATGCACGACCAATATCAAGTTTTACATCTGCATCACTCATTAATAAATGTTGTGCATCTGTATTGATAGCGATGAACTCAACGCCTTTTAATCCGACATCAATCATGCGATTGATTGCATTTACTCCGCCGCCGCCGATACCGACAACTTTGATGACAGCTAAGTAATTCTGTGGTGCAGCCACGTGAGTCCCCCTTAAGAACTGTAAACCTCTACTTGAGGCATACATTTCTACTCTCTATATGGCGGTCAAGGTATGTCGTTAGATAGGAGTAATCAAAGACCGCCACGAACTATTTTCTCAATGTGTACTTGATACCTTGAAAATGTTTTTTTTAAGAATTTCTATTTCACTATTGGTGCATGTGGAGCACTGATATCAATTCGCTTTATATTTTTATTTTCGGGAAGTGCAATAAGGGCCTTAATTACTTGGATTTTGAGGGGCGTCTTCTCATCCTTGCCCCACTCGACTTGCAGATCTTGGCCCGCAACATTGATATGAAGTAAGAACGTGGCCGAGTCGCGGGCCGAGAGCGAAGTTACTTCAGATTTGAAATCTGCGGGAAAGGTTTGAAAGAGAGCGATTGCGGCCAAGCCAGTCTTGGGATCGGTGGCACTAACGGTCGGAAGATTTGCGCCAGAGAATCCGGGTAGTTGAAAGACCTTGCCGGTTGCATCGATTGTCGAGCCGTTGAAGAAAGCAGTCGGAACTCGCGGCTTTACTGCGATCTCAATATGGCCACTGAACCAATGACGCGAGATATCAACTGACTCGATCCAATCTATCGAGTCAAGTCGGGTGGCGATAGCTCTCGGTTCTACTCGAGCAATCTTCTCGCCCGGCGCAATATCTAATCTTTGGACTACTTGGCTCTTGCTATCTGCAGTGGGTGCGCCAGAAACCGTAATTGTCGAAACTGAAAATATGGAAGACCATGCAAAGAGGTAGACCAATCCAGCAAAGAGCGCGATTGCCGCAGCTGAAGCTAAGGTAAGCCGAGAAATTTTACGCAAAGCGACGTTGCAATCCCTCGGCGATAATCGGAGATAGTGAATTTACATCTCCGGCACCCAAAGTAAAGATGACATCACCAGGCTGTGCTAATTCGATGACGCGTTCGGCCGCAGCTGCGAAGTTTGGAATGTAATGGCCGTGCTTCATCTTCTCAGCAATCTGCGCCGACGTTACTCCAAGGATAGGTTTTTCACTTGCTGCATAAATCTCGAGAAGCGTTACATCATCTGCCAGATCAAGCGCTAGCGCAAAATCTCCAAGAAATGCTTGGGTGCGAGAAATGCGATGTGGTTGAAATATGACCAGCACTCGCCCGGCTCCGGCATATCGTCGTGCCGCTTCTAGCGTCACTCGAATCTCTGTTGGGTGATGTCCGTAATCATCAATCACACGTATTCCATGAACTGTTGCAGTTAATTCAAATCTACGACCAGCGCCACGGAAATTATGTAAACCTTCTAGTAATTGATGAACTGGCAGATCGAGTGATAAACCCATAGCAAGGCAGGCCGCTGCATTAAGAAGATTGTGATGTCCAGGAACCTGCAACTCAAGGTTTCCTACTGCGCTTCCTTTCCAGAGAATGCGGGCCTTCGAACCCATTGGATTAAGGGTGATCTGGTCTATCCGCAGATCTGAACCTTCTTCTTCTCCATATGAAATTGGCCTACAGGAAAGCGCAGAATTGCCTAGTCGGGAAGAACCCGCATCATCTGCGCAGTAAACGAGAAATCCTTGTGGGGAAATTGTTTGAGCAAACCGATCAAAGATCTGAGTAACAGCTTCTGGGGTGTGAAAGAAGTCCACGTGATCATGTTCAATATTTGTGACGATGGCCGCCATTGGCTGGTATTCAACAAAGGAGCCATCTGATTCATCTGCCTCTGCAACGAAGAAATCCCCCGTGCCGCGATGGGCATTGGAGCCAGATGCAGTCAGAGTTCCACCGATTGCAAAGGAGGGATCTACTCCACATGCCTGCAGTGCGACCGTCATCATCGATGAAGTTGTGGTCTTTCCATGTGTACCGGCCACGGCAATGCTGCGTGATCCGCGCATCAAGAGCGCCAGCGCTTGTGCGCGCGTCAAAATTGGAATCGAGCGTTCAACTGCATATGCCATTTCGGGATTGGAAGCAGAAATCGCTGTCGAGTAAATAACAACATCGGCACCTGCAACATGTGCTGCCTCATGCGTTGAATACACCTGCGCACCTAACGCCTTGAGCGCTACGAGAACGGATGAATCTTTTGCATCCGATCCTGATACTTCGATTCCATCAGAGAGCGCGATGCGCGCAAGCCCACTCATACCCGATCCACCAACACCGATGAAGTGAATCTTCTTGCCCGTGAGCGAATCCATCTACTTGCCTTCCTTTACTGCGTGCTCGATGAGCGCCACAATCTTAGAAGCCGCCTCGATATCAGCTGCTGAACCCGCAACTGGAGTTGCGGCGCTCTTCGCCAAGAGCTGTTGCACATGAGCGATGAGCCACTCGGGGGTGAAACGATTCTGCTGCAGAATTTCTGCTCTTCCTTGGGCAACCAGATCAAGGCCATTGAGCGCTTGTTCGCCATTGCCGATTGGCAGAGGGATAAAGAGCGCAAACTTTCCTAGTGTGTTGACCTCAGCACAGGTGACTGCGCCACTTCGTGAAATAACAATGTCGGCTGCAAGATAGGCAGTTGCCATATCTGTGATGTAGTTCTGGGCGCGATAACCTGCAGATGATTCAGGTAGCGCATTTCGAGAACCCACACCATGCAGAATCTGAATACCTAATTCTTGCAGCGAGCGATGTGATGCCGCGATAACTTCGTTGATTGCCGCAGATCCTTGTGATCCGCCAAAGATAAAGATCATTGGTTTGGAATCTACGAAACCGAGTTCTCGCTTGGCTTCGCGACGTGCAGAGCTCCAATCAACGCTGGCGGCGCGAAAAGCGGCCACCACATCTTCACGTAACGGAAGTCCTGAGATTAGAGCGGAAGAGAGCGCTCCACTCTCGACTGCATGTGTGACTGCAGTAAATGGTGTAAACCGCGCACCAAGTCGATTAGCTATTCCAGGCCGTGCATTCGCTTCATGGATAACAATCGGAGTTCGAGTAAGAGCTGCTGCTAGATATGCTGGGCCTGATACATATCCCCCAAAACCTACGAGTGCATCTGCACCTCTCAGAAGACGAGCGGTCTGCCGAATCGAGCGAATGAGTGAGAATGGAACGAGGAGCAATGAAGGAGAGAGTGAACGAGCAATCTTCACTTTGGAGATGAGTGAGAGATTGAATCCAGCATCAGGTACGAGAGTCGTCTCCAGACCCGAACGTGTTCCGAGAAAAGTGATTGCGAGCTGCGGATATCGAGCGCGTAATTCTCGTGCGACGGCTAACGCTGGTTCGATATGGCCAGCTGTACCTCCACCGGCGAGAACTATCTTCTTCACTTGGTCCGTTTCTTAACAATTTCTCTTCGCACTTCTGGATCACGTAGCGCAGCACCCGCCACAAAACCGAGCGCACAAATCGTCGCTACCAGCGCCGAGCCACCATATGAGACTAGAGGAAGAGTTACGCCTACAACTGGAAGAACGCTCGTGGCAGAACCAATATTGAGAAAAGCTTGAACGGTAATCCAACAAGCGATACCGGCACATGCGAATCTGACCATGGGCTCCTGCGCACGTAGCGCGATACGAAAGATTGCGTAAATCAAGGTAATGAGAAGCACCAGAACAAAGAGTGTGCCGATTAAGCCGAGTTCTTCACCAATAACAGAGAAGATAAAATCGGTATGCGCTTCAGCAAGATTTCCCCACTTCTGTCGGCTGCCGCCGAGACCAACGCCGAAGAGTCCGCCACTAGCCAGTCCGAGCAAGCTATGTGCCGGCTGCCATCCTGCATATTTGTAATCTGCAGGTGCAAAGGGGTTGATAAATACCAGAAAGCGCGCAGCGCGATATCCGGAGGTAACAATAAATGCGGCGAGCAAAACTCCGCCCAGCGCTGTAATCGCGCCAAAGAGTCGTAGACGGATACCTGAAACAAAGAGGAGCCCAGCAAGTATTGCCGCCAGAACTGATGCAGTTCCAAGATCGTGGCCATACATAACTAGCGCCATAATCAGAAGGAATCCTGGCCCCATCAACATGAATACGTTGACATTAAATCGTCCAGATTTTTCTTTTCTGGCCAGGAGGAAGCTGGCCCAAAGAATCATAAAAAATTTTGCAAACTCGCTAGGTTGCACATCAATGAATTTGAGATTAATCCAGTTGGTATTTCCATTAACGGTCTTACCTACACCTGGGATAACCAGTACGCCGAGTAGCGCAATTGAGATGACCAGGCCGAGGCGGCCGGCAGCTTCCCATCGCGCAGTAGGAAGTTTGGAGAGATATCCAGCAAGAGGAATGGAAATCGCCACAAACAATAGTTGGCGAAGCACAATCGAAATGGCGGTTCCCTTGCTATCGATTGATTGAATCGATGACGCCGAGAAGACCATGATTAATCCGAGAAAAGTGAGCGCACCCGCGCTGATTAAAAGCATGTAAAGATGGTTTACCGGCTTGGCGAGAAAGTGAGTCTCTGTCTTATTTGCCATCGCGAACCACCTTCTCTACCGCCGCCGAAAATCTATCCCCGCGATCGCTATAGGAAATAAATTGATCCATCGATGCGCACGCTGGAGCTAAGAGCACTGTATCGCCGGCTTGTGCACGATTATGTGCGGCACGAATTACTTCTTCCATCAGCGAATTACTCGTTCCGCCCCTTACATAATCGCTAGGAGGATTGATGGAGATAATTTCAACTTGCGGTGCACGTTTGCGAATTTCTCGGGCAATTAACTCTTGATCTGTACCAATCAGAATCGCCGTTTTAATCCGACCTTTAACGCGTTCGACGAGTTCGCCCATCGTGGCGCCCTTGGCTAAACCTCCTGCAACCCAAATAACGGAGAGCGCAGACATGACAGATGCCGCAGCGGCATGAGGATTGGTGGCCTTGGAATCATTAATCCAGGTAACTCCATCCTTCTCCAGAATTTTCGCAATGCGATGTTTACCAGGAGTAAAGGCAGTGATCGCTTCTCGAATTGCTTCATGTGAAACGCCCACTGTGCGCGCCAATCCGGCAGCTGCCAGCGCATTGGAGACGTTATGCGGCACCGTCGGTTTCACTTCTATAAGTTCTGCAAACATCGCTGCTTCTTGTGGATCTGCCACAAAGGCACGATCAATAAGCAGTTCTTCCACTACACCGATCTGACCCGGGGCGGGAGTATCGAGAGAGAAGAAGACTTTTCTACCTTGCCACGCAGAGGTGCGAGAAACAATTTCTCCATCATCGCCATTAAGAATTGCGGTTGTAGATTTATCAAGAATTGAAATTTTATCCTTGGCATATGCGGCAAATGAGCCGTGCCAATCGACATGATCTTCTGCAATATTAAGAATCGCGACAGCTACGAAACTAGGATCTTGCATCCAATGTAGTTGGAACGAGGAAAGCTCCAGCACTAGGTAGTCATATTCTTCGCCAGATTCCACAGTTTCAATGACGGTAGTTCCAACATTGCCGCAAGCGATGGCGCGAAGTCCGCCGCTACGCAGCATCTGTGCCGACAGTTCGACAGTACTTGTCTTGCCATTGGTCCCAGTGAGCGCAATCCATTTCTGTGATAAGCTCTTTAAACTCCATGCCAGATCTATCTCATTGATAAGCGCTAATCCGGCTTCGCAGGCACGGGAAATTAATGGATGATCTTCACGCCAACCGGGAGAAATCAGAAGTAGATCAAAGTCAGTGATTTTGATGGCCACGGGAGCAACAACAGCAAATTCTGGAACCTCTTTGACTGACTCATCTGCCAGCGTGACAAGTGCGCCTCTGCGATGTAGCGCTTGAGCACAAGCAACCCCGGTGACACCTGCACCTGCAACAAGGACTCGCTTGTCGCGTAACTCTGAATACAGTGCCTGTGCCATTGAAGTATTAGCCAGCAACCCATTGGGTGTAGAAGAGGCCTAAGCCAAGAGCTACGCCGAGGCCGGCAATGATCCAGAAGCGCAGCACAATAGTGACTTCGCCCCATCCGAGTAATTCGAAGTGGTGTTGAAGTGGCGCCATCTTAAAGAGTCGCTTTCCACCTGTTGCTTTGAAATAGAGAACTTGAAGTGCGACAGAGAGAGTAATAATCACGAAGAGCCCACCCAGTGGAATGAGAAGTAACTCAACTCTCAGCGAAGTAGCCATTCCAGCAAGTGCTCCACCTAGCGCTAGTGAACCGGTATCGCCCATAAAAATCTTGGCCGGAGATGCGTTCCACCAGAGAAAACCTGTACAAGATCCGGCAAAGGCTGCAGCAAGTACAGCTAAGTCGAGTGGGTCACGCACGTTGTAACAATTTCCTGAAGCAGCAATAGCGCAGCTCTGCCCAAATTCCCATACCCCAATTAATACAAAGGCAAGAAAGGTCATTACTGAGGCGCCGGTTGCTAATCCATCAAGACCGTCGGTGAGATTAACGCCATTACTTGTTGCCGTCACCATAAAAACTACCCAGATAATGACCAGCACCACTGCCAGAGAGATGCTTGTGTCGCGCACAGTTGAGAGATGATGAGAAATCGGAGTGAGACCTTCCGGATCAGGGAAATGAATTCCGAGATATCCGAAGACCGCTGCTGCAAAGACTTGACCTGCAATCTTCTGTTTAGCGCTAATGCCGCGAGAGTTTTGACGCGACACCTTCATAAAATCATCGACGAAACCAACTAATCCCAGCGCCACAACAAGTCCAAGGATGAGAACTGCAGATACGGTGACTGAACTCTGGGTGATGAGGTGGGCAATCAGATATGAGAAGAGTGAACCGAAGATAATGATGATTCCACCCATGGTTGGGGTGCCGCGCTTTGTTTGGTGCGCAGAGGGGCCGTCGTCACGAATAATTTGGCCATAACCTCGACGTGCTAAGACTCGAATGAGTGCGGGTGTTGCAAAGAGAGAGAAGAAGAGCGCCAAAGCACCAGCAATCAAAATTAATCTCATTCTGCTTCGCCCTCCTGTACTCGAGTTAACCATTGCGCAGATATCGCATCGGCCAAAATTTCTAGCTTTTCAGAACGTGAGGCTTTTACCAAGACAACATCACCTTGGTTGAGATTCTCAGCTACACCGATAGCAGCTTCGATATCAACGCACCGATGTACCGTTGTATCGCTTGCCGACGAGATAGTTGCGGCATATTCCGGCGCCCCTACGCAGACGAGATGATCAATTCCTAGTTCGGAGGCAAGACTGCCAATAGCGGCGTGATCTGCACTTGATGACTCGCCGAGTTCATGCATCTTTCCTAAGAATGCCCAAGACTCTCCTCCTCGTTCTTGCGCAAAGAGAACCAAGGTCTGTAGCGCTGCCGCGATTGCTTCAGGGCTGGCGTTATAAGCGTCATTAATAAGTACTAGTGATGGAAGTTCCTCAATCTGCATTCTCCACTTAGCGTGAGACTCGGCAGTAGAAAGGCCACTTGCAATCTGATCGAGTGAGAAACCCAAAACAGTAGCAACTGCAGTTACTGCAAGTGCATTGGCAACTTGATGTAACCCCACGATGCGAAGACCTACCGCGCTTCTACCTTCGGGAGTGATGAGATCGAAATGGGCGCGACCTTCGCGAACTTCAATATCTGCGGCACGAATATCGCACTCACTAGATTCGCCAAAGGTGAGCGTCTTACCTTTATGAAGTTTCGCCATTGCAGGAGTGAACTCATCGTAAGTTCCGAGAATTGCTACTCCTTGAGCGTTAAGCGATTGGATGAGTTCAGATTTGGTTGTGGCAATGGCTTGTATGGATCCAAATTCACCAAGATGGGCAGAGCCAACTTTCAGGACGACGCCGATATTTGGTTGAGCGATGGTGCATAGGTGTGCGATATCGCCCGTGTGACGAGCTCCCATTTCGACGATGCAATATTTAGTTGATTCGGTGCATTGCAAGAGAGAGATTGGTGCGCCAATCTCATTATTGAAATTTCCCTGTGGGGCAACAGTCTCTGCCGCCGAGGAGAGTATTGCCGTAAGTAACTCTTTGGTTGTGGTCTTTCCCTGAGAGCCAGTGATGCCAATAACAGTGAGATTTAAGAGATTGCTACGGACATGCTGTGCGAGTTTGCCCAATGCGATGACCACATCTTCAACCAGGATATGTGACTGCGTTACTGCGCGAGAGGTTAATGCAAGTACTGCTCCGTGAGCAAAGGCATCGGCTACAAATTCATGGCCATCCACGTGTTCGCCTTGCACGGCAAGAAAGATAGATCCAGAAGTAGCGCTACGTGAATCGATGACAGGTGCCGCAGAAACTACAACATCCTCACCATGTAACGTGCCATGAACAACGGCTGCAATCTCGGAGGCCTTCATCGCAATCATGGTCGCGCCTCAATTGCCTTCGCGAGCTGAATGCGATCATCAAATGGAGTAATGACGCCACCAATTTCTTGTCCGCTTTCATGGCCCTTACCAAGAATAAGAACAGTATCGCCAGTCTGCGCCAAGCTGGTTGCATATGCAATCGCTTCCGCTCGATCTGCAATGATGCGCGAAGGCGCTATAACTGAGAGTTGACCAACCATCTGATCCAGAATCTCGGCT
>Ga0304729_1001111_pt1 | contig 18273 bp, 30 predicted proteins | sample C_131016_MF_Meta_FD_190475 | JGI IMG/M metagenome (GOLD analysis project Ga0304729, IMG submission 190475) | Freshwater microbial communities from Lake Croche, Canada to study carbon cycling - C_131016_MF_MetaG (v2) (version 2) | ecosystem: Environmental > Aquatic > Freshwater > Lake | place... | reverse complement strand
GAGACTTACCGACGCCAGTTCCAGCCAAGGCAATATTAAGTGTTTTGGCTGGGAGACCACCTTTTGTGATTTTGTTGAAATAATCAAGGTCGAAGGGTATTCTTTCTTCTTTTCTGTGGTAGAATTCATATCGTTCATCTGAATTTTCTAGATAATCATGTCCAACTGAATTATCAAAACTTACTGCCAACGCATCAGAAAGTATCTTTGGTATTGCACCCTTCTCATGCGTCTTGTCTTTGCCATCCAATATTGAAATTGAGTTGAGGACCGCATTATAGATAGCCTTCTCTTGACAAAACTTTTCCGTCTTGTCAATGAGCCAATCTTCATTACTGTTCTTGATCTCAAGTCTTTGTAACTCTTCCACATAATCTTCGCATTTCTCAACTTCATCATTTGTGAGATTTCTCTTTTCTTTGATGGAAATTGAAATTGCTTCAGGAGAAGGAGGTGTATTATATTCTGTCGCGAAGGAGTGGACTTCAGAGAAGATAAGTTTATCAACGCCATTGAAATAATCTTTATTTAAGAACGGTAATACTTTTCTGAAATAATCAACATTAAATATAAGATTCCTCAATATCAGCTGTTCCATTCTCATCAATAATTTCCTGTTCCAGATTTCCAGACATAATTTCAACCAACAAATTACCAATGTGATTTTTGAAGTCTTCACTCTTCTCTAACTTTTTTGGTTTCATCTTCTTAGATTCTATCACATCGTATGCAAAAAGTAAATAGGCTTGATCATCTTTTTCTTCGAACTTGACTTTGCCATACTTGAAAATGGTTCCTTGATAATCACCAGTTAAAAGTTTAATATGTACTGACTTATCGTCTTTTGATGGATAAATGTAATTATAATCAACACCTTCTTGCATTTCAGCATTCCTCCGATTTGATAATTTGACCGTGTGATATGCGATATTTGTTTTCAATAAACTCTCTAAATGATTTTTCATTTAGAATTGGTAACCAAAAATCTTTGGTATCTGTGTCTTTTTCTCTATATCTTTTTTCTTCTACTTCACCGGTTTCGATATTGACTTTAGAGTACCATCCGTTAGAGGGTTTGACAACGTGTCCGGATTCAATAGCCAATTCAAGGAGACCAGACCAACGGCTGATGCCACCATCAAAAGATACAGTAACAGGTATTTTAGATTTTTCTTTAACATATCTTGATTTCTCCACATTGATTATGAAATCATAACCAACGACTTCTTTTCCATCTTTTTCTTGTTGACGACCAATAATAAAGATATTATCAGCTGAATAATAAGAACCGGTACCGCCGCCGACAATTGCTTTGGGGAACATACCAATTTCCATGTATGTATGATTTACCACAATCATAGGAATATCTTTCAATGACAAATGTGGAGTTACCATACGAAACAATGATTTAACTTGTTTTGCTCTTGACATATCAGCAACAGATTTACCATCAAGAGCATCATCAACTTCTTTCTTTGAAGCCAGATTGCCAATAGAATCAATTACAATAATCAAATGGTCACCACGTTCAACATTGGTGATTTGAGTCATAATATCGAATTTAAGTTGTTCAATATCTGTTAGAGGAGTATGAAGTACCCTATCAGTATCGATTCCAAAAGAATCAAAGTAAGATTGTGGTGTGCCAAATTCACTATCATAGAATAAGAGTGCTGCATCTTCATATTTCTCCAAATAAGATTTCGCCATTAACAAACTGAATGCTGTCTTAAAGTGTTTACTTGGACCTGCCCACATAGTAAGACCAGGTGTAAGACCGCCATCAAGTTTACCCGATAATGCAATATTAATTGCAGGAATACTAGTAGAAATCATGTCTTTATCGGTAAAGAACTTCGATTTGGATAGAATTGCAGAATCTTTAATACTGGAATTCTTTTTGATTTTATCAAGAATACTCATTTTACACCTTAGTTAAAAAAATCATCAAGTGAACTGGTCTTTTCTGTTTTCCATCCCATACAGTCTAGAATAATCTTGATGGGATCAAGAAAAGCTTTGTTGAATTGTAAATCATAATCAATATAATTGTCAAGACCCATTTCTGTGGGTAATTTGGACGGATATGATATCACTGTATCTTTGAGTGGATTTGGCATCTTGAGATAAGTAAACTTCAACTTTTCACCATCACGAATCATCGGATATTGTTTATCCAGATCCATTTTCTTTAGCAACACATTATATAGAATCGCACCTTTCACATGAATTGGAGTTCCCTTCTTATATAATGACGATGCGTCAGACCACTTGCTCAGACCATTTAATCCTCTAGGAAAAGAAATCTCTTCTGGTGGCAATCCTTTGAATTGATTCCTGAAATTCTCAATGAATAACTGCACATCCTCTTCTGTACCAGTCATCATCAAATTAATAGCAGATTTCATCTTCTCACGAATAGCTGAAGGTGTCGATGACTTAATCATTTCAAGACCCATGACTTTCATCTTGGGTTCTTTATACTGAACACCCTCATTATTGTAAACATTAAGAATGTAACGCTTCTTGGCAGTCCAAACACCTTTGTTTGCTAATGCCTCGCGTTTCATTCTCATTTTTTGGTCGTAGGCGTTAACATAAGAAGCAAGTTCAGAGTAACTTCTATCAATATACGGTTCAATCTTATCCTTACAGATTTTGTCCATGAAGGAGATAACTGTTGCAATCGACTTTCCCGATTGTACGAACTTGTCCACAAGCGGACCAAGATTGAGGTAAATTGAATCCGTATCTGACGCAATAACATAATCACTATTACTCTCCAAAAGTTTATTCATATAATCATTTATTTTATTCTCAATCCATCGAATAGAAAGCTGTCCTGCCGAAGTTACACCAAGTGCCATACGCAAATCGTAAAATCTAAAATACTGTGAACCCAAGGCACCATAAGCAGAGTTCAATGAAACTTTCTTTGCAAGTTGTAGATTGTCATATCGTGCAATTCTTTTGGACAATTCGTGCTTCTTGTTTGCATCAGTTTCATTTTCATAATCTTGCTTGGATTCAAGCATCATATTCTTGAACTTCTTTCGATCCTCATACATTTCTTCCATCATTCTAGGTAGAAAACCTTGAAAGTTTGTTTTGAAGAACTGTCCGTTGGGTGTCAGAGTTACACCATCAAGTTTAGAAGTATCAATCACTTTGTTCAAAAGTTTATCAACAGTTACTCCTTGAGATAAGACATTACGCATATCTTGAGTATAATCTTCAGGCTCAATAAGAGTTTCTGGAGAAATATTATACTGCATCATCAAATGTGGATATAGACTATTAAGGTCGAATGATGCCACCCAATTATGCAATCCAACTTGCGGATCTTTTACATAGGCACCTTCAAAAGCCGATTCTTTATCTTTGACAATTCTTGGTGGAACAATGATGTTTCTTTCCAACAAATAAGAATATGTCATAGAGTCCCACATTCTGGTTTGTGCAAAGATATCCTCATAATTAGACTTAGTATCATATGCAAGAGTTAAGCCGAGTTCAATGAGTTTAAGTTTATCTTCCATACGAAGAATAAGTTCAACGTCTTTGATATTATACTCAATGAACAATTGAAAGTTTTCACGATATAATGTATGAAGATTACCATATTCTTCATACGACAACTTGCGTTCACCGAGTTCCACATTTGCAATATTATCAAGACGATATGATTCTTGTGACTTGCCACCAGGTGCATACCACTTGTAAAGTTCAATATAATCAAGCGAGGCAACACCCTCAAAACCATAGGCAATCATTTCTCGGCCGTTGATGGTAGTCTTTCGTTCAGACACATAATTCCAAGGAGAAAGTCTCCTGGTCTCATCCTCACCTAGAATTTTACGAAAACGATTGATGATATATGGAATATCGAAAAACTTGGTGTTCCAACCGGTGATAACGTCCGGACACCTTTCTGTCCAGAGATTTAGAAATTGGCGACAAAGCGTCCATTCATCCTTACACCGAATGTAGTGTTCATCACCGTTCGGTTTATATTCACCACAACCGAAAACCCAGGTTGCACCATTCAGATAAGAGATGGTAATAGCTGTGATGGGTTCATTTGCTTGATATGGATCAGGAAAACCATTCTCAGAACCAACTTCGATATCGATAACGGCAATAAGTACCTTGTCTTGATCCCATTCAATCATGCCTTTGTGTTGATCGGCAATGAATGCATATTCAAAACGATTGTTACCATAAATCTTAGATGCACCTGAAACATTATCAAATTGCTTGATATAGTCTCTGGCTTCACGCATTGTGCCAAATACTTTTTGTTGAAGATTGAGGCCCTCTAGAGATTTATAATCAGAGGGAATTTTTGATGGAATATAGAGGGAGGGAGAATATTCGATTCTTTGTTTTACTCTCTTTCCGTTAACAACACCCCGATAAAGGATGTTGCTACCAGAAACTTGAATATTTGTGTAGAAAGTTTTACTCATTAACCAGTAATCAATTGTTTTGGTGGAAGAATGATTCCCGATCCGAAGAGTTGTTCATAATTTGACTTAAAATCTTCAGCAGGTACATAAGAGTATACCACATGTGTACGCATAATGTCAATAGTTCTTCCTGAAATATCTTCAACGTGTAATGGAAAAGGAGAAAATCCTACATTAGGCATACCGTCTTTACCACGAACGATAGAAATACCCACAGGATTTTTTAATGTGAAATCTGCATCAGTAGACACATCTTCTCCAAGAACATCTTCACCGGTAACAAGTTTAAGTGCAATAATTTCCATAATTTTACCTCAGAAAAAAGAAACCCCCCAGTTTGAGCATCGTTGATAGGCTTGGAGGGTTTTGTTGTTGGAAGCGGGAGATGGAATCGAACCAACGGCCTCTAGATTATGAGTCTAGCGTTCTACCTCTGAACTATCCCGCAATAGACTAGTTTTCGAAAATCAAAATAATTTGGTCGATTGGAATAATATATAGTTCATCTTCCACCTTGGTTGCTGCATTCCAATTAACCAAAGCAATCTCATCAACACTAACATCTTCTACATCAGAACCAATCGCAATAATCTTGGCCTTGTCTGGTTCTTCAGAAGACTTTAAAATAATTCCTGATGCCGTTTCTTTTGCAGCTGCAATACGTTCGATTAATACATTATTTCCAGTTGGTCTAAACATTATTACTCCATAGCAATTTTATAAAAATGATCCGAATGTTCTTTTGGTCTATCCCACTGATGAACAACAGGAATGACACGATTCAAATTATCAACCAACTTACCATCAGAGTCAAACATAAATTCTTTTTGATGGTCCAATGTTGCAACAGCATTATCACAGTTATTGTACACTATGTAATTATTAAATGCGCCATGTCGTATTAGATGGTTATGTATAGGCTGGTCTTCACCACCTTTAATTTGAATTCCTCTATTTGAGAATGATAGTATTTCTTTTGACATAATATCAAAATAGTTCAACATTCCATTTTTTGATCCGATTGTAGTTCCAGAACAAATAATATTTTTATCACCGATATATGACATTTCAGATGGTCCGTACAGTGACATAATCCATCCACCATTGCATTTGCAATTTCGAATTTTTTCTGGTTCTTCGAAAAATTCTACATCATAATCAATATTGGTGTTGATGAAGGGATCGTTTTGGAAAACAACATCCCTAACATCAGAAATAAAAACACGTTCAACATCATATTGTTGTAATATTGAAGAAAAAATCGAATATCTCATCCATTGAATATCATTGTTTTGATTTAATCCACTCAATGTGATATGCGTAATATGATATTCGACAAAGAATTTTTCCAATTCATCGGTCAGTTCTTTGATAACAAATACAACTTTATCATCATAATATTTTCTCAATGAATATACAAAAGGTTTTAATGAATTAACATCATAACCATATGCAGCAGACATTACTATTTTTTTCATATATTCTTACTTAAAATGGCTGGCGATGTAGGGATCGAACCTACGACCTAGGAGTTAACAGCTCCTCGCTACTGCCTCTGAGCTAATCGCCAATAAATTGGTCCGGGTAACACGATTCGAACATGCGACCCTCTGCTCCCAAAGCAGATGCTCTACCAAACTGAGCTATACCCGGATAATAATTATTAAAGAATGATCATTATCAAAATCATTGATAAGAATGCAGATAAAATCAAATACTTTTCGTATTTTGCAAAATAATCATTCATTTGTTTTCCTTTGAAAAATGGAGCCGGCGAGAGGACTTGAACCCCCGACCTACTGATTACAAATCAGTAGCTCTTCCAACTGAGCTACGCCGGCAATAAACTAAATGTTACTCAACTTTCTATTTAATTCTTGTTGAATTTTATGTTTTACTTTGGGTGTAGAAGTCTTCGCCAACGCCTCTTGTAATTGTACTACACTGTGTGCTTTCCAGTTAATACGACCATGTCGGGTTTGCATTGGATCACTATGTTTAATACCTTTCATATTACACCTTCGATGTTTTTCCACAAATTGTGCAGGATGATTCAGACTTCTTCTGATCAAGGTTCATTACTCGCATACCTTCACCATACTTCTTATCTTGGTAATCAGAACCATGAGAAGGATTACCCTTACAACCACACTTCTTAACAACTAAACCTGCCATAATTACCTCATCATTTTAAATTGGAGCGGGATATCAGAATCGAACTGATGACAGAAGTTTGGAAAACTTCAGTTTTACCATTAAACTAATCCCGCATTAAATTGGCTTCGGGTCAAGGATTCGAACCTCGATAATCAGGATCAAAACCTGATGTCCTACCTTTAGACGAACCCGAAATATTTAACTATTATATCTTATATAGTTCTTTTTGTCAACACTTATTTGGCCTGCCCGAAGGGATTCGAACCCCTGACCGACGGCTTAGAAGGCCGTTGCTCTATCCTACTGAGCTACGGGCAGATAAACTCAATCACCATCAAAATAATTGATATCCTTAGTGTACCAGGTAGATAATGTTACTCGATTATTATCCAACACTGTTCTGACACCATGAGTACATCGTTCATCGCTGGGAAAAAACACCAAACTACCAGTTTTGGGTGTACAATTATAATAACTTCCATGTTCATTTTTGATGAATGTTTCACCGCCAACATAATCATCATTACAATATGTAACAGATGTTATATGCCGACATCTAAATTGTTCTTCCGTTGGACCTGAATATCCATTATCTTTATGTTCATTCATAGATCTGCCAGGTCTCCACAAAACAATATCAGTAAAATGAGGATATACCGGTTCTCCAATTGTTTCTTCAATCAATTTAGAGACATCCATACGATACTGAGATATCTTATTTTTTAATAATGAATCTGTGATAGTACTGTATGGTACAGTATCATTTTGATGCCATGGCATTACATTTTGTTTTAAGAAAAATGAATTGTACTTTTTTAAAACAGTCAATAAATTATACAACTCTTTACATGTACTTTCGTCCAAAACATTATTAAATTTATGAATTAATGTCGATCCGGTTTCTTCTTTTTGCATTTCATTTCGATGTTTTCATCGAACATTCATTTGAGGGCAATCTTTTTGCCACACCACTTCATATCGGATGTCACTGACAGCAACCACACACTGTTGTAAACCAGCAGATACAGCTTCGTGTTGTGCAAAGAATTCAGCACCTATAAATCCGATAAGTGTGAGAAATCCAATTGCAATAAATCCCATCATACCATTAATCATAATTATCTCTCCGTTAATACAAAATGGTGGGCCCCCTCGGACTTGAACCGAGAACCTATGGATTATGAGTCCACTGCTCTAACCATTGAGCTAAAGGCCCGTATTCTTTAGAAATGTATTGTCTGACCTATTTGGGATTGAGGTTGCATTCCTCTCCGAAGCGACTAGTCAGTTATCTCAGGATTCGTTCCTCGCCAGTTGAACCCGAATAGTATATGCGTCCATATACGCTACCTTGACAATACATTTCTAAAAATTGGTGCGGATGGACGGAATTGAACCGTCAAGACCGAAGTCGGCAGATTTTAAGTCTGCTGTGTTTACCAATTTCACCACACCCGCTTCATTCACTTTACGAAACCATTATAACAAATGATCCGCACTTTGTCAAGCTGCACCCAAAACATGTTTTAATCTATCAGCCGCATATGATGCCGCAAAAGCATTTGGTTTGATATGCGGATCTAAGTTACAAGTCCCTCTGATATAACCAATAGCTTGTTGTACAACACAAGAAGAACCATATCTCAAATCTGGATTAATATCCAAATGCACTTCCACATATCGATCTTCAAGCACATCAGATAAACTTTGAAACAAATCCGATACCTTATAAACTTCATTCATAAGACGCATCGATGGTTTGTTTTTCTTTTGGTCATAATCTCTTTCACGAATAACATCACCAAAGATTTTGCAACCGTGTTCACCGTCGATGTGTACAACTACAGCCAATGTGTAATCAGCATACCATACACCTTTCACTTTAAATCTTTCAGAATCAGCACCCAGATAGATTCTTGTTTCCTCTGATTGTGTTGAGATAAATTCCTTTACTTCCTCCAGATTGAAGTTTTTCATAAATTTCCTTTATGTTTAAACAAGTAACAACTATATATTATCTTTAATACATGATTGGAGAAAATTATGGATGAAATTATTGGTGTAATCAAAAAGTTTGCTGGACAACGTTGCTTTTCCGATTATATGTTTTGTGAAGGACAAACCTTACAAGTTCAACAGTATCAACCACTCTTTGCGGTCATTGGATATACTTATGGTGGTGATGGTAAAAACAATTTTAAATTGCCCGATCTAAGACCAAATCCACCATCAGTTCTGAATAATGGTTGGGGCAATGAACCCAAATACATTATTTGTGTAAATGGAATATATCCCCCTTTTGAATAAATTATAAAATAAAACCACCCAAAAGGGTGGTTTTTTAATTTGGCGACCTGTAGGGGTTTCGATCCCCTTACCTCCGCAGTGACAGTGCGGTGCTCTACCAATTGAGCTAACAGGCCATTAAATTGGTGCTACCGTTACACTATAGAGGCGTAACTCTCACTTGTTCATATATTTAAGATAGGCCTTGGTCCAGTCTGAAGAAATTTCATTCTGAGCATCTGTCAAAGAAATTTCTCCTTTGCAGACCATTTTGTGCAGTTTGTTTTCCAATGCATCCTTATCTCTAGCATTCCAGGGGAAAGTAGTATAACTTTGTGGCCATAGATTAGTGATATCATTAGATCCACCCAACTCCAATGAGATTAAATGATCAACTTCAAACTTATCACTCTTTGGATCTATATTATATAATTCAAAAACTTTTCTTTTGAGTGATTGTGGAACATTTCGCACAGTTTTGGTATACCCAACAGTACAAACATTACCTTTTGTACCTTTTAAATCTACTGTTCCAGGAGTCAACTTGGGATCTTGTACCAATGGTAATTTAGATTGTATGGGTGTTTGTGCATGTACATAAACTGAAAATAACATTAAATATAAGAACTTTTTCATTTTTTATCCTTTTTTTTCTCTTCTTCTTTTTTCTTACTAAAGATTCGTTCCCAATTATCTTCAAACTTTTTACGATCTACTGAAAATGGTCTGGGACTTGAACCTTTACCTGCCTCTCTACTCATCAATATTACCAGGTTCGGTGTTTGATTTAAGTTTAATTGCAGCACCATGGCCAGCCGCAATTGTGGCTAGAGCCACACCCAACTCAGCAATGCCAACTACACCCCCGGCCAGTATGGTTGCTCCAGCGACCAAACAGATTGTGACAAAACTGGCCCCCCAGGTAACACGACCCATGCATGGAGTTTCATTATCCTTTCCGGTTATTAATTTTTTAATCATGGCAACTTACTCAATTGAAAGTGCATTCCATCGGGCTTCTTCCAAGTACCACCCCAGTCGAAACCAGCATCAGTGAAACACTTTACCATTTCAGGTGACATTGTTGGATGCTTACCGAAACCATTCCAAGCTGCATTTACATCAACAGCAATACCCCAAGAATGTAATGAAGATGTTGCACCACCACGTTTCTTGCGAATATTAAAACAACCGTCCCATGTCTTCAACTGACCAACAACACCACGGTCAATTAAATTTCTAAAAGCGTGTGAGAGTGGTTCAATCATATCTTTATTGCAATAAATCCTCTTTGGAATATGACCAATTTCCAATTCAGCAGGTACATCCCACATGATCATATTGCGTTCATTTGAAGGATCTCCATATTTCTTTAAGCAGTCAGTTGATTTAATCATTTTTTACCTCGTTTGATTTTAAAACTTCAATACCACACTTTTTTAAAAATTCAATTCCAGTGGTATTTCTATAATCTTCTTTGTAGAAAACTTTTTCTATTCCTGCTGTATAGATTTGTTTTGCACATTGAATACACGGTGAATGTGTGAGAAACATTGTGGATCCTGCACCACTTTCTGATGACTTTGCAAGTTTTGCAATTGCATTTGCTTCCGCATGAATGACTTCATCTTTTGTGAAAAATCCAGATCGCGTGCCATTATCAACAAAATGTTCACACTCATTAGTCCATCCAGCAGGCGTGCCGTTAAATCCTATTGATATTATACGATCCTCTTTAACAATAATAGCACCAACTTGTAATCTTTTAGCATATGACAATTCGGATGTTCTTTTCGCTATGTCCATATAATAATTAATGAATCTATCTTTCATGACACAAACCTGTGATATTTTAATTTACCTTCATCTCTGCGAATTGCCAGGTGCAATGCGATAATTATCTTCAACACTATCTGCGGTAGAGACTTCTATAATCGTTCCTTCTGTTACACAAATCAACTTATGTGGTTCACACGGTTTGTTTCTCCAGGTGTCTCCTGGTTCGAGATAACGGTCACGAAGAGAAGCATCTTTAGTGTCAATATATCTTACAATAAATCTACCATCTAAAACATACCAAGTTTCATCTTTCTCTGCATGAAAATGCATTGAGAATTCGGAATTAGGTTTAAACCTCAACAATTTACCACAATATTTTTCATTCGTGGCCCAGATTAGTTCATGTCCCCAGGCTTTGGGTACAAATCCATCAAGTCGCATAACAAATCACCATATTTTTTAAATGAAAACAAATATAAAAATCGTCAACAGAACAATAGCAATAACATAGTTTTTTGTGAAGATTTTATTCTCAACAACAATTTTTTGTTGTTCTACTTTCTTGCGATTTTTATTTGAAGTTTTTAATGCCATTACTTTACAGTCTCCAAGTTGTCTTTACGCATCCAATGAACTTGCAATGTTTTCATTGGATATTCTTCCGGATTAAGTTTCGTTACCGCCAAAAAATCTACTCCATCGATATTCTTCACAGTATCGGTTGAACTGATATAATATATATCTGTCAAATTACCAAGGGGTCTGACTTTCTTTATAACGGTTTTTTTATTCTTATTCATAGTATTCTCCAAATAAAAAAGGGAAATTTCTTCCCCTTTATTCTATACTACTTCTTATCGGAAGTCAATAGTTTTTCTTCACCAATGGGAATTTTCCTTGGTTTCTTTTCTTCCGGTAGAATATTCTCCAAATTGATTTTCAATACACCATCAACAATATCAGCAGATTTCACATAAACAGTATCAGATAACTTAAATGAGTGTGTGAAGTCTCTTGATGCAAGTCCATGATGTAAATATTCAACTTCAGTATTTTCAACCTGAATTGCACCATTTACTGTGAGCTGATTGTTTTTCGTTTGAATATCAATTTCTTCTTTTGAAAAACCAGCGACAGCAATCTGAATTTGATAATTATCATCATCAAATTTTACGATGTTGTATGGAGGATATGTTGATGGTTTCTTATTACCAAGAAATTCATCGAACTCATTTAGAGTTGTGAATAGACGATCAAAACCAACAGTTGACGGAAGTAGGCTCTTGCCATATGTATAGGTCATTTTGTTTCTCCTTATAAAGCGAGTTATTAATAAAAATATCACCCCAGAGGGCATGATAGTTGCCGGTTACCGATCCGGCGTAGGCATACGCTCCTACGGCAAGGCGATCCTAAGGTGGATCTATGCGTCCCATCCCGATGGGAACAATATTATTTATACAGTTTTTCTCTTTCCAATGTTATATTTGGGAATTAATTCCCATTCAGATTTTTCTTTGTGTGAAATAATCTTAATTTGAGAAAGGAAAATAGGCTCGGGTGTTTCAATCTGTTTCTTATTGACAATCTCAACCAAACCCCAATCTTCTAGCAATTTGGTAATTGCATTACGTCTAGATAGATCATTCTCTGAAATATCAGTGGGTTTACCATCAAGTGCAAATAACTCTTTAAAATGGACGATATAATAACGTCCTTGTTTATGAAGTATGTGACATGATTGATAAATAATTTTGTCTTTCTTGGATGCAACACCAATACGAGTCAATGTCTCCCTTACCTTGAGGAAATCATCTTCCTCTATCAACTTTACTTCAACTAAATCTGAAATATTAATCATTGCTTTTTCACTCCGCCCTTGTCCGTTTTTCGTTTAATCTCATCGATTTGTTCATCGGTAAGAATGCGTAATGCTTCCTTTGCTTTTTGATTGGAGTAACCAAAATAGGTTTTAACACATTCCAAGTTTTCATCAATCTCTAATTTTTGCCATTTTTTGAACGGCCGTTTCATAGATCTTATACTATTTAGAAGATACCGATATTGCATATCTTTATCTAGGAAGGTAAGTCTATTTAATTCAGCAACATACAAAAGACAATCACGATGATACGACAATGCACGATTTACAACAAACGGAACATAATCCTTATATTCCGAATCATGTTCGAAAGGACTTTTCTTTGATTGCAAGATTGATGGTATAATTTCTTTGAATAAATCTGGCATAAGATTAGTCCTTAAAAGAACATTCCATCATGATTTCCGTTAAACAAGCCATCATTGTGATTTCTTGATCCGGACAAAAAGATGATCTATATTGCCATTCACCAATCGTGGTAATTAGAGCAGGAACTGAGGAGGGACTTAACTTTTCCCACAACACATCATAGAGTTGACGAAATATCTCAGATATATCACGATCACTATTATTGGTGACCCACTTTCTGGCGCCACTCAAATCTTTTTCTTTCACGAACTTAATTAAATCTTGAATCTGAACTTCGTTAACAGAGGACAAAATACCCTTATCGATAGAACCAGAAACGGAATATCGTTGTAACTCATTAAGAATACGACGATTATCTGGAAAATGTTTAGTGATTACCGCAGCAACAACTTCTCTGTCATAAGAAACTTGTTCTTGATCTAGGATCCAAGCAACTCTCTTAAAGAATTGTGTGGCCATCTTGGCCTTACTACCATTAAGTTTAAAGTCGATTACAGTGCAACGAGAATGTATTGCATCAAGAATTCTATTCTTAAAATTACATGTGAAAATAAAACTACAATTTACAGAAACTTCTTCAATAAGAGCTCTAAGTGATTTCTGTGCGTCTGCGGTAAGATTGTCAGCTTCATCCATGATGATGACCTTTCGTCCACCCGTGAGACTCATCGATGTTGCATAGCTCTTAACTTGAACTCGCATATCATCAATACCCCGATTAGATGAACCGTTCATCAACAAGAAATCACAACCAACTTCACCACACAGTGATTTTGCAATCGTGGTCTTGCCGACACCGGCAGTACCAGAAAGAAGGAGATTTGGAATCTCCTTGCGATTTACATATTCTTGAAATGTATTTTTGATGTTTTCGGGAAGAACACAATCTGAGACTTTAGACGGGCGATACTTTTCTACCCACAGCATATGATCCATAATATAACTCCATAATAAAATGTGCCTCCGAAGAGGCACAAAACAAATTAAACTTTACCGATTGCTTCAGACAAAGATTCTAATTCATTGTGTTCAGCCACAACTTGAGCTAGATTTTGTCTGTGCTTTGTAACAGCAAGTTTCTTGACGATCCTCTTGGGAATTCCAAGATTTTGATGTACGACATCACATACATCCGCGATGAATTGATTCATTCCATCAATCTTGGTCATCTCATCACAAATTTCATTAATCGCACTCTTCAGTTCTCTTAATTGTTTCTCATCAAAAGTTCCATAAAGAGTTTGAATGGAAACACTCATATATTAATCACCATTAAGTGCTGTAATAACTTCCAGATCGGATTCGGCAACAGGAATAGTTCCATTCACCAAACTGACAATCGTAGTTCCTTCCAGTTCACCTTCCGCTGCCGTAAAAACAGCAACGACATGATCTGAATTAATTGCTACCTTTCCATTATTAACCTTATCTGTAAACCATACTAATGACATATTATTCTCCAAATTTAGATTCTTTTGCTTCAATTGCAATCCAATAATCGACTTCCTGAGTTGTGTTAGTAAACTCAGCAAGTCCCCGTGATGATATTTTAACATCATATGTTCCTGGAATCATCTTCCAGTTTTCAGTCAAAAAGACCGCTTTAAAATTAATACCAGTATTTTCTCCAACTTCAATCGAATGTGTGTGTGCAGAATCATCCTTTGAATTGAAACAGGTTAGATGAATTTTGCTACCGTTCGATTCAATAGCAATATTTGGTGATTGCAAAACACCCACACTCTTCATAACAAACGCAAACACTTCTTCTGTTAACTTGAACTCGACATCAACAGATGGAAGATTAAGATCCTTGTCCGGAGGAGTGATGATCATTTCTCTTGCGGTTTTGCGAAATTTAAGCTTCGACTTTCCACTCTCAAAAATGATATTACTATCATCGAAATTTAGATCTGGATCCTTGAAAAGGGAATGGACAGAAAGAAATTGATTCAAATCAAATACACAAAAAGAATCTGAAAAAGAGTCTTTCAATACTGCCTTGGCAAGAACAGTCTTTCCGGGAGACATTGTTGCAAGATTATTACCAGACTTAAATTCAATTCCAGAATTGATCGATGCAAAATTCTTCAAAATAGTCAAAGTATCATTAGAAAGTTTCATTATTATTCCTCATTATAAAAGAGATTACCATCATATCAAAATTATACGAATTTGTCAAGATTTATATTCATTTTTGATTTTGTTAATTCAGTATCATGTTCATAAAGAAACATGAGACAACAAATTGCATGTGACAGATGATGAAATCCAGACTCAGAATCATTCTGTTCTCCTTCTTTCCATGCCCACAGATGTCTCTGAGCAGCATCAAAATATCTACGAATCGAATCATCGACATGCTTCCAATTGTCGATCTCATATTTCTGGGCACCAAATGTAAGAACATCAACAGCTGATCTTAATGCTTTTGGTGGAAGTAAACCGTACATTGGTTTACCATGATCGTATTTCTTACCAATAGATCCTGTGATTATGGAATCAGCAATTTGACTATTCATCGTGTTCATCACATCTCCCCAACATAATTTGCAACAGCAGGCATATCACCTTGGAAATGATACGTACCAATATGAGAAGTTCTCATCCAAGGACACAACCAAATTTCACCACCAATCTTACGCCACATCTGACAGAACATATAATCTTCAGAAAGATAACGTTCGGATCCACCACCAGTAATACTATCGGCGGAATCAATGACGGTATCAAAGAATGCGTGAATATAACGCGATCCATCAAAATGTGCCTGGCCAACATGATCTGGCTTGTATCGAATCATTGGATATGATTCTTCCATCTTAGTAAAGACTTCTCTCTTGACCAACATAAATCCAGTTCCAATTTCCAGAACTTCAAGAGGATCGGATACATTAAATTGAGCAGTACCCTTAACAGGATTGAACACAAAATCGCCCGTAACTTTTTCGAGTTCTCCCGTATCAATTTCAGGATTCTTCTTGATTGCTGTCACAACAGACTTCCACTTAATTGCTTTCTTGGGATATGGACCACCAATCACATCTTTATCCAAAGCCAACATCGCAATCACATCATTTGGATTAAAACTAACATCGGAATCCAGAAACAATAAGTGTGTGCAATCTGAACGATGTAGAAATTCATCGACAAGATAATTTCTTGCCCTAGTGATTAGCGATTCGTTGAATAGGAATGAAAATTTAATTTGAATTCCATATGCCATGCTGAGTGCTTGTAAATCGAGACATGCTTTCATGTACAGACCATGATTCATACCACCATACATCGGAGTGGCAACAAATAACTTATTCTTCTGTAGTTCTTCTTTTTTAATTGAAATTTCCATTTTATAATTCACCTTGAGATTTAAAATTAGTTACGAGAGTCAAACCATAATTATCAACTTTCTCATTTATATGTATGTCTCTCTTTAGTCGTAGTTGATTTTTCTTGAAAGGACCATAGTCAACATAATGATGCCATCTATCATATCTCCATTCAACTCTGGCAACGTCTGGATGTAAGTCTTCCAACATCTTAGATTTATTGATAGTACCAGTAGCGTTCATGTGTCCATCTCGCCATTTGGTCTTATCCGTTTCTCCTTCTGCATGATAAAATTCAGCAGTATTTCCACCTTTCACTGTTTGTGTTGCACACTTTCCTTGTAAAAATGCATTAAACTGAACGGTACAATCGCCATCTTTAAGTACTCTCAAACAAATATCAGTATCTTCATTATATCTTCCTCTCCATCGATGTTTACAATCATTGGAAATAAGAAGACATGAATAAATCCGAGTGTTCTTCACATATGGCGGATAATAACTGTTCGGCGCAATGAAAAAACGATATTGTATTCCGGAAATAGGAATGTTTTCATATCTATCAACAAAGTCTTCACAGATTTTAAACATTACACCAGACTCCACACGAATGCGTTGATTCTGTTGCAATCGATAAAAGTCCGAAATATTATCGTCCATTACCCAATGTTTTTCTGCGCCAATAGAAATAGCGTGATCCCATGCCCAATTTCTTGCGCGTCCAGGACCATCTCCATGATTGGAAAATGGAGCTACGAGTAGAGTTACATAATCTCTGATTCCAAAATTGTCAAGAGCATTTTCATATGATTCTTCATCTTGTGGTTCAATCACAATATAATGAGGAACTTTCATTCTGGAAAGTGAACGCGAAGTAATCATGGAATCCGCGCGACCTTTCGACACAATATATACTGGATTAACAGGATTAGTATTTACTTTATTGACTTCAATCCATCTTTTTAATGCATTTTCATCTTTATTGAGTTTTGGATGCCAAATACTTATAGTCTTTTCAGACAAATCTTGTTTAATTCGAACTGACAAATCTTTATAATCATCTTCCGTCTTAAACAAAAATAAGATTTTTTCATGTGGAGGATTGTTCGCCTGATCATATTCGGGCATTCCGATCCAATGATTTTTCCATTCTTTGTCTTCGTCAATTTCTTCTTCATCTAAGAATTCATGGAGATTTGATTTTTTCGAAGGAGTTGTTGACTTTAGTTTTACACTAACAAAACTACTTTCACTTTCTTCTCCGAGCAATTGACTCAGATAATTGCCACTTTCATACAAATATTCTTTTGTACCATTGACAATTTTCTGTCCGATCAATTTCTGAAATTCTATGTAATCATGATCATTTCGGAATGAAATGAACATTTTCTTATAGTAGAAATTTTCTTTTTGTTTGTTTTTATTTTTTAAATTCAAAGATTTTTGCAAATCTTCTTCAATCGATTCGGTCAATTCTAAAAACTCTCGAAGTGATGCCGATCCATAAGTATCGTCTTTCACTCCAATCAAGCTTTCATATTTTGTAGATTCTTCTACTTCTGATTTCATACTGCATTCAACCTCTTCTGAGCATTCGTATATCTTTGAAACAACTTGTTAAATTTACCGCGTTTCTTTAATCCCATTTTCAGTGACATTGGTTTTGCACGTTCTATAAATGTGATTCCGTTAAGATGATCAATTTCATGTTGGACGACATGAGCAGATAATCCATGAAACTCTGTAGAGTGTGTTTCGCCATTATAATCCTGATATTGTATAACAACTTCCTTCGGTCGAGAAATCTTGAGTGCCAACATAGGAAACGACAAACAACCTTCTGCTACCAAACTCTCATTGACAGAAGTAGTTAGGACAACTGGATTGAACATTGCCACATATTCATCATCAGCACCCATCACAAAAACACGATAATCGAATCCACATTGATTAGCAGAAAGACCGAATCCTCCTTTGGTTCGACACGTTTCTACCAACTGTG
>Ga0304729_1001108_pt1 | contig 18285 bp, 22 predicted proteins | sample C_131016_MF_Meta_FD_190475 | JGI IMG/M metagenome (GOLD analysis project Ga0304729, IMG submission 190475) | Freshwater microbial communities from Lake Croche, Canada to study carbon cycling - C_131016_MF_MetaG (v2) (version 2) | ecosystem: Environmental > Aquatic > Freshwater > Lake | place... | reverse complement strand
GTTCATCATCCTCACCCTCATCGTGGCGGTGGCGGCTTTTAATTTGGTCACTACCTTGGTGATGACGGTGACTGACAAACGTGCCGATATCGCCATACTGCGCACACTCGGCGCCAGCCCATCGAGTATCTTGGCGATTTTTGTAGTGCAAGGCGCAACCGTCGGCGTGATGGGTACTTTGGGTGGGCTGCTGCTGGGTCTTGGTGTGGCGTTCAATATCGACGTCATCGTCCCCGCGATCGAGCAATTGCTGGGAGCGAGTTTTCTGCCGCGTGATATTTACTTGATCAGTCGTATGCCGAGCGATCCGCAGTCTGCTGACATTTGGCCTGTGGCTTTGATATCGCTGGCCTTGGCGTTTGTGGCGACGATTTATCCGAGTTGGCGTGCTAGCCGCATCCAACCTGCTCAGGCTTTGCGCTATGAGTAGCCCTCTAGTTTTGACAATATGAACAAGTCAACCGTTTTAGAAGCGCAACACATCAGCCGGCGGTTCAACGAGGGGGCCTTGGACGTCTCTGTCTTACAAGACGTGAATCTCTCCGTGGCTGCTGGCGAAACGTTGGCCATCGTCGGCGCATCGGGTTCTGGCAAAAGCACTTTATTGCATATCTTGGGTGGATTGGATTTGCCTACCTCGGGTTCAGTTAACTTGCTAGGCCAAACATTGGGCGGACTGAGCGCCAGTGCATTGGGCGATTTACGCAACCAGCACCTGGGCTTTGTGTACCAGTTCCATCACCTATTGCCTGAGTTCAGCGCCATCGACAACGTAGCCATGCCTTTGTGGATTCGCCGCATGGACCGCAGTGCGGCTAACGCGCAAGCCAAAGAACTGTTGGAATCTGTAGGCCTCGGCCCACGCATGCAGCATCGCCCCGCAGAGTTGTCTGGCGGCGAGCGCCAGCGTGTGGCGATTGCCCGAGCTTTGGTGACGCGCCCTGCTTGTTTATTAGCAGATGAGCCTACAGGCAACCTAGACCGCAATACGGCAGACCTTGTGTTTTCCATGATGCTCAACTTAGCCCATTCACAAGGCACCGCCTTTGTGGTGGTCACGCATGACATCCAACTAGCGAGTCGCTGTGACCGACAACTGCATTTGGTAGCGGGCAGCCTGCAAGACTAAGGCCATGCCTTGGATAGACACCCACTGTCACCTTGACGCCGCAGAATTTGACGCCGACCGCGATGCGGTGCGCCAACATGCCAAAGCTCTGGGCGTAGAAAAATGTGTCATCCCCGCCGTTATGGCATCCCACTTTGACGAATTGCGGTTGCTAGCCCACCGGCATTTAGATGCCTACTCCTTGGGCATCCATCCGCTTTACACGCCACAAGCCAGCGACGCAGACCTCGCTACTTTAGATACGCATCTGCATACGCACCATAGCGATCCAAGATTGGTTGCGGTAGGCGAAATTGGTTTAGATGGCTTTGTGCCTGAAATCAACACACCTGAAGCTTTCGCGAAACAAGTGCATTTTTTTGAAGCGCAACTGCAACTGGCGCAGCGCCACCAGTTGCCCGTCATCATGCACGTGCGGCGCAGTGCAGACGGATTGCTCAAAGGGCTTCGAAGATTTCCGGTGGTCGGCGGCATCGCCCATGCTTTCAATGGCAGTCTTCAACAAGCCCAGATGTTTATCGACATGGGCTTCAAGCTTGGCTTTGGCGGCGCGATGACTTACGACCGCGCAACCAAGCTAAAAGCCCTTGCTACAAAGTTGCCGTTATCGGCCTTGGTACTAGAAACCGATGCACCCGATATTCCGCCAACTTGGATATACGCCACCGCCGAGCAAAGAGCGCTTGGCCAGCCCCAAGGCAGGAATAGCCCCGCCGAATTACCCCGTATTGCCTCGGTTTTAGCGGAACTGCGTGGCATCTCGCTAGAGGAGCTTGCTGCCGCCACGTCAGCCAATGCCAGACAAGCGCTACCCCGCCTACAATGATCAACGTGAGCAATACTGTTTTAAACGCCGACCTGCACTGCCACTCTGTGGTGTCTGATGGCACCCTCACCCCCGAAGCATTAGCGGCCCGTGCCAAAGCTAATGGCGTCGAACTTTGGGCACTGACCGACCACGATGAAATCAGTGGCCAAGCACGCGCGCTTGCCGCCGCCAAAGCCCAGGGCATGCAGTACCTCACCGGCACTGAAATCTCCGTTACTTTCGCTGGCCAAACCGTGCACATCGTTGGCTTAGGTTTCGACCACGAAGACGCAGGCCTACAACAAGGTTTGCTCAAAACCCGAGGTGGTCGCAGCGAACGCGCCCAAGAAATGTCGCAAGGGTTGGCGCAAGTTGGCATACACGGTTGTTACGAGGGCGCACTGAAATATGTCGGCAACCCTGAACTCATCTCGCGCACCCACTTCGCCCGCTATTTGGTCGAGTCGGGCGTTTGCGCTGACACCCACGAAGTGTTTCGTAAATATTTAACCGACGGCAAGCCTGGTTTTGTGCCGCACCGCTGGGCTTCGCTCAAAGAAGCCGTCCAGTGGATCACCGAGGCACAAGGCATTGCCGTGATTGCCCACCCCGGGCGTTACAACTTCACCCCGAATGAGGAATACGCCTTTTTCACTGAATTCAAAAACCACGGTGGCCAAGGTGTCGAAGTGGTGACTGGTAGCCACACCACTGCCGAATATGTGGAATACGCGGACATGGCCAAAGAATTCGATTTACTCGCTTCGCGCGGTAGCGACTTTCACAGCCCAAAAGAAAGCCGTATTGATCTTGGAACGCTGCCTTGGTTGCCCGGTCAACTCACCCCTGTGTGGGAAGCCCTGGCCCATCGCATCCAATGAGCACCGCTTCTAAGCACACGTCCGTAGACGGCTCTCCTTTATCAGCGCAACAGGCCTTGGCCGGCATGCTCTATGCCGTGATCGCGATGGCGTGTTTCACGGTGCTCGATACGACCAATAAATTTCTTCTGGCTAGCGTTCCCATGTTGATGGTGCTGTGGTTTCGTTATGCCTTTCAAGCCGTTGCAACTACCGCTTTGATGTTGCCTCGCAAAGGCCGGGCCGTGTTTCAAACCCGCGCTTTGAAACTCCAAATTGTGCGTGGCTTGTTACTCCTCACTTCTAGTTTTTTGGCTTTTGGCAGCCTGATTCGCATGCCTGTTGCCGAATTCAGTGCAATTGCTATGTTGTCGCCCCTAACAGTCACCATCTTGGCGCGCTTTGTCTTGAAAGAACACGTTTCTAAGTTGCGTTGGGTGTTTGTATCGGGCGGCATGGTGGGTGCCATGCTGATCGTTCGACCCGGCGGTGGCATGGACGCAAGCCATGCTTGGATTCCTTTGCTGATGGTGCTGTCTTACTCCACCTTTCAGATTTTGACCAGCCATATGGCTAAAACAGAATCTCCAGAGACCATGCACATTTACACCGGTTGGGTGGGCGCCTTGATTTCCACTGGCTTGGTGTTCAGTGTTTGGACCACCGAATTGACTGGTTTTCAATGGATGCTGATGGTTTTGATTGGTTGTGCTGGCACTTTAGGGCACTACTTGCTGATCGTCGCCTTTGCGCGCGCGCCGGCTTCGCGTGTTACGCCTTTTCTTTACAGTGGGATTGCCTTTGCCACTTTGACGGGTTGGGTGGTGTTCTCACACATCCCAGACCCGATCGCTTTAACAGGCATGGCATTGATTGCCCTGTGTGGCTTGGGCGCTGGCTGGCTCGGTCAACGCGAGCATGCCAAAAGCGTTCCGCCCTCGCACGATTGAGGCAACCCAGCCATGGCCCAGTTTCTGCAGGTCCATCCTGAGAACCCGCAACCGCGCTTACTCAAACAAGCCGTCGCATTTTTAGCCAGCGGGGGCGTGGTAGCCGTACCGACCGATTCGAGTTACGCCTTGGTGTGCCATTTGGACGATAAAACCGCCGTCGAAAAAATGCGCCAAATCCGCCAAGTCGATGACAAGCACCACCTCACCTTGCTTTGTCGCGATTTGTCTGAGTTGTCGAACTACGCCAAGGTAGACAACCGCCAATACCGCTTGCTCAAGGCGGCAACGCCCGGCGCCTACACATTCATATTAGAGGCCACCAAAGAAGTCCCTAGGCGTGTGAGCCATCCGCAACGCAAAACCATCGGTCTGCGGGTGCCTGAAAACAAAACTTTGCTGGAGCTTTTAGCGCTGCACGGCGAACCGCTTCTTGCCACCACATTGATTCCCCCAGGCGAAACGGAACCCATGAACGACGCCCAAGAGATTCGTGAACGCTTTGAGCATCAACTTGCTGCCGTGATTGATGCAGGCGCTTGTCCTCTAGAAGCCACCACGGTGGTGGACCTCACTAGCATGGAGGGTGGCGGTGACCCTACCCTCATTCGACAAGGTCAAGGCGCCTTGCGCACCTTAGGCCTCGAGTAGGCCAATTGCTTCTGACGCAATGCGACAATTCTTTTCATTCATCATTCAAAGTTAAATCCATGAACGACCGCGTTCTCTCTGGCATGCGCCCCACTGGCGCTTTGCATTTAGGCCATTACCACGGCGCACTCAAAAACTGGGTGCGTTTGCAGTCTGAGATGGAGTGCTACTACTTCGTAGCCGATTGGCACGCCCTGACCACGCACTATGAAAGCCGCGAAGTCATTGAACAAAACGTCTATGAGATGGTGATCGACTGGCTAGCAGTAGGCCTCGACCCAAACAAGTGCACCATGTTTTTGCAAAGCCGCATTCCAGAACATGCTGAGCTTTTCACCCTCCTCGCCATGGGCACTCCATTAGGCTGGCTAGAGCGCGTGCCCACTTATAAAGACCAGCAAGAAAAGCTCAAAGACAAAGACTTGGCGACATACGGATTTTTAGGCTACCCCTTGTTACAGGCTGCGGATATCTTGATCTACAAAGCCAAATATGTTCCGGTGGGCGAAGACCAAGCAAGCCATGTCGAGTTGACCCGCGAAGCGGCTAGACGCTTCAACCATCTCTACGGACGCGAGGCCAACGCCCTCGAGAAAGCCCAAGCGAGTCTGGCCAAGCTACCCAAAGACAGCGTCAAGCGATTCGAGAAATCCCGCAAAACCTACCAAGAAACGGGTGACGCCAAAGCTTTGGAAGGTGCCATGGGCTATCTCGCCAGCGCCACAGAACTCGATTCACTAGACCGCGAGCGGTTAGAGGGCTACTTCAAGGGCACTGGCAAAGTCATCTTGCCCGAGCCCCAAGTCTTGCTCACCGAGGCCAGCAAGCTACCCGGCCTAGACGGCGCCAAGATGAGCAAAAGTTACAACAACGCCATTGCTATCCGTGAAGAACGCACGACCCTCGAGCACAAGGTCAAACGCATGCCTACCGACCCCGCCCGCGCCAAACGTTCGGATACGGGCAATCCTGAAAACTGCCCAGTCTGGCAATTCCACAAGATTTACAGCACAGAAGACACCAAGGCGTGGGTCACCCAAGGCTGCAAAACGGCAGGAATTGGCTGTTTGGAGTGCAAACAACCCATCATCGATGCGATCTTGCGCGAGCAGCAACCGATGTTCGAGCGTGCTGAGAAATACCTAAGCCAACCCAAGCTAGTTCGTGATATTGTGGACGCAGGTACTGAAAAAGCACGCATAACCGCCCGAGCCACCATGCACGATGTTCGGGCAGCAATGGGGCTAAACTACTAACATATACGCGCAGGAGTAATAAAAATGAGTATGTACATCATCGATGACCACCCCCTAGTCCGTTCCGCCATTGCCATGCTGCTGCGTCGCATGCGTTCATCGACCAAGGTCATCGAATTAGACAAATTTAGTGAATTGCAAGCCGCCATCATCAAAAACGGCGAACCCACTTTGTTTGTACTTGACTTACTTTTGCCTGGCGTCAAAGGCACCAGCGCGGTTACCGAAGTCAAAAAAATGTATCCCGAAGTGCCTTTGGCAGTTTTGTCGTCCATGCCTGCTGGCGAAGCAGAAGAAACTTGCATCGAAGCTGGCGCTGACATCTATATCGAAAAAGCGACCCCCAGCAATGAAATCGGCGAAGCACTCAAAGGCTTGTTTGCGGCTGAAAATGGCGACGAAGAGACTATTCCTTTGGGAGACACCAAGCTGTCTAAGCGCCAAAAGCAACTCATCATCATGTTGGACCGTGGCTTAGGTAACCGTGAAATCGCGGAAGAACTTGATATCAGCGAACACACCGTCAAAGTTCACCTCTGGCGCCTGTTCCGACGTCTGGGCGTGAAAAGCCGCACGCAGACGCTGCACTTTGCCCGCACGCATGGTTTGCTGTAAAAGGTTTTAGTGAAATCCAACTGGCTCTAGCCCTGCGGCAGGGGTTTGGAGACAGCAAAAAAGGTCCTTAAATGGGCCTTTTTCATTGCAGCGGTTCGCGCACCATCAGATTGAGACCGCTGCTTCCAAGTTTTACAGGGGTCAGGCTCACACCCAAATCTCCCGGTTGTGCGATGGCTTGGCCGCTCTTGGAGATTCGCACCTTTACCGTCACCTCGGTCATGCTGGAGAGCTTGGCGGCTGGGTTCATGGCTGTGCTGTCATCCAAAACAAAGTCAAAAGGCAATTTGTCTGCCGTGGTTCTGACAATCGCCAGCGGCATGCGCGAGCCAGACACAGGCGTCGCGAAAACAAACACCGTGTCTGTTGGTGCAACTTTGTCCGCCAGTTCTTTGATCACACTCACTCTGCCAGTGATTCGCGCGGTACTTGCTTGGGTATTGGAAGCGCCTGCTGAATTGTTGCTAACCGAAGCGCCGTTATTGGCGGAATTTGAATTGGGCTGACCTTGCACGCTGGCCATCGCATTGCTGCGTGAGGGCGCGGGTGGCAATCCCATTTTTTCTCGCGTTTGCGCAATGGCGCGGTCCAATTCAGGCGCCTCGGGAGATGCTGGTTCAACCACTTCTCTGGCGCGCTCCCAAAAACGCAACGCAGATCGATAATTCATTTCTGAATAAGACGCGCTGCCAGCCAAAAGCAAAGCGTTTAAGTGCTGTGGGTCTACCGTCAAAACGCGCTGAATGATGGCCCAAGGCTGTCCTGCAAAGTTGCCCTGGTTTTTTTGCGCCAAGACTTCGGCATGCTCAATCGCCAAGTTGTCGTCTTTGCTCAGCGCCAATGCTTTTCTAAAGGCCACATCCGCCTCGTCAAATTGTTCACGCGCACGTTGGACGCGCGCGAGCATGATCCAGCCATCGACTTGATTAGGCTCATCCTGCAAGCGTCGTGTTAAGGCCGTGGCCATTTCAGTCAACTTTTCGGGCGAGATGTCAGAGCCCTGCCCCGCTTCAGCCTGCAGGACTGCAGGATTTAAAGCAAGGGGTTGGCCCATGACGGCATACATCAAACAAGCAGTGACAGGCACCAAGAAAACAAAACTCATCACCCATACCCATGGTGCGCGCCAGGCTTGGGTAGTGGATTTTGCAATTTGCGCGCTGTCGCCCACATCTTCCAGCAAGCGCCTAGCCAGTTCATCTTTGGCGATCTGCAACTCTTCGCTACTTAAATTACCCAACCCATATTCTTTTTCTAAGTCACGTATTTGGTCTTTGTAAACGGCAGCGTTGGCTTGTACAGGGTCGTCTGCGCGATCTTGCGCTTGTTGAGAAGCATCTGCGCCCAGTTGCGAACCACGCCACAAGCTCACACTGATGACAGCCAACACCACAGCCACCATGGCCAAAGAGTAAAGAAGAAAAATTAAAGTTGGATTCACATCAATCTTTCAACAACTGTTCGACCCGCGCGCGCTCGGCTTCACTCAAAACGTGAGGCTTCACGGTTGCACGGCGCTGACGCAAATACACCCACATAAAGATGGCTGCCATCAACAACGCCACAAATGGACCAAACCAAAGCACCCACGTCAGGGGCTTGACTTCAGGACGATAGAGCACGAAGTCGCCGTAACGCGACACTAAAAAATCTTTGATTTCTTGGTCCGATTTATTGGTGCGAATCAAGTCACGCACCTCGCGGCGTAAGTCATCCGCCAGTTCTGCGCGAGACGAAGACAGCGACTCGTTTTGGCACACCAAGCAACGTATTTCTTGCGAAATATGTACCAAGCGGGCTTCTACAACAGGGTCTTCTGCCATGGGGCTGGCTTCGCCTGCATTTGCCAAGCCTATGCACAAGCCCATTAAAAAAACACAAATGCACTTCATGATTTACCCAGGCCCTGCATCAGCGGCAAAATTTTCTCAGCCAAGAGTTGGGGCGTGACCGCCCCCACGTGTTTAAAGCGAATCACACCTTGCTGATCGATGACATAGGTTTCTGGCACGCCATAGACCCCATATTGAATGCCCACGCGGCCATCTAAATCCATCACCGATGTGGTGTAAGGGTTGCCATGGCGTTGCAGCCACACCGCACTGCGTTCACGCGCCACTTGTAATTTGATGGCGTCGCTTTGTTTGGCTGCAGGGTCTTGCGGTTGGATTTCTTTGTAGCTTAAACCAACGATAGGGATTTGGTTTTTTTCTGCAAATGCCACTAGCACTGGATGTTCTTCACGGCATGCCACACACCACGTTGCCCACACATTGAACATCCATACCTTACCCAGCATCTGCTCTGGCGAAAACGTTTTATCACTCTCTAATGTCACCAAATTAAAAGCAGGTGCAGGCTTGCCAATCAAGGGCGAGGGGATTTCGCGTGGATCACGGTTTAAGCCAATCGCTAGAAAGATGACTAGGCCAAAGAAAAACACCAAAGGGATAAAAACTTTTTTCACGCGCGGTACCTGCGATCTAACGCGGCTAACAAACCGCCTAAGACCATCAGCAAGATCCCGCCCCACAACCAAGGGACGAAAGGTTTGTAATAGACCCGCATGCTCCACTCGGTACGCGCATCGTCTAAGGGTTCACCGAGAGAGACATACAAGTCGCGCATAAACCCTGAGTCAATACCCGCCTCGGTCATGGGCATGGCCGATGAAAAATAGCGGCGCTTTTCGGGCTGCAGAGTTTCGATCACTTCATTGCCACGCTTTACCTCGACATCAGCGCGGACGGCTTTGTAATTCGGTCCAGTGACTTCGCCGAGCGACTTCAACTGAAAACTGTAAGGTGCAATAGTGACCACGTCATTCACATGCATGCGCACATCGCGCTCTACTTCATATGAATTAACGCCCGTCACGCCTACCACGAGAACAGCCATGCCAAAGTGCGCAATGTTTTGTCCCCAGAAAGACAGGCCTATGCGCCCAGGTTTGCGTAAACGTGTGACCACCTGTTGCAAAGTTCCCAAGCCCACCCAAGCACCCAAGAAGATGCCCAACATGGCACCAAAAGACCAACCGCCTAATACAAATGGCAGGGCAACTGCCAGCACCACTGAGGCAAGACCGGAGAAGCGCAAGGTATACGCAATCTCAGACACCTTGGCTTCACGCCATCGCGCAATAGTGCCGGGCACCATCAAAAACACCGTGGGCACTAACAGCGGCGCAAATACTGCATTGAAATACGGAGGACCGACAGACAGCTTGCCCATGTTCAATGCGTCAATGATCAGAGGGTAAATCGTGCCTAACAACACGGCGCCAGTTGCCACCACCAGCAATACGCTATTGGCCAGTAAAAACGATTCGCGAGAGACCAACTCCATGCGACCACCCAATGTGACGCGAGGGGCACGCCATGCAAACAAGGTCAGCGAAGCACCGACAACCACCGCCAAAAATACCAATATGAACACGCCGCGTTTGGGGTCGGATGCAAACGCATGCACCGAAGTCAACACGCCAGAGCGGACCAAGAATGTGCCGAGCAAGGACAAAGAAAAAGCGGCAATTGCCAACAACACAGTCCATGCTTTGAAACTGCCACGCTTCTCGGTCACCATCAGTGAATGGATCAAGGCCGTTGCGACCAACCATGGCATGAGCGATGCGTTTTCAACCGGGTCCCAAAACCACCAACCACCCCAACCGAGTTCGTAATAGGCCCACCATGAACCGAGGCCGATACCAAAGGTGAGGAATGTCCATGCAATCACTGTCCAAGGACGTGACCAGCGTGCCCATGCGGCGTCTAAACGGCCACTAAGCAAAGCTGCCACAGCAAAAGCAAATGCTACCGACATACCCACATAGCCCATATAGAGCATGGGTGGGTGGATCACGAGGCCAGGGTCTTGTAAAAGAGGATTTAAATCACGGCCATCTAAAGCGGCAGGTAACAAACGCTCAAATGGGCTGGAGGTGGTGAGGATGAAAAGTAAAAATCCAACGGAGATTAATCCCAACACACTCAATACCCGCGCCACCATGTCGAGTGGCAAGCTTTTAGAAAACAGCGCGACGGCCATGGACCAAAGCGCCAACAACAACACCCAAAGTAAAAGCGAGCCTTCATGTCCACCCCATACGGCAGCAAACTGGTAAGGCTTAGGCAGCAAGGAATTGGAATGCTGGGCAACATAGGTCACCGAAAAATCATTCGTTAAAAAAGCAGTCGCTAGAGCGGCAAAAGAGAGCGCCACCAACACAAACTGCAATATCGCCATAGGTCTAGCCAGAGACTGCAGCGTGATTTGCAAAGATCTTGACGGCAGATATGTTCCCGTCAAAGGCAACACACCTTGAATCAGCGCGATGATGGTCGCCAAAATAAGCGCGAAATGACCGAGTTCAGGAATCATGGAGTGCCTAAGACTTTGTTGTGTGTTTAGGGTTTTAAAGATTGCGCAGCTTTAGCAGCTGCTGCTTGGTCCATCGCATGCTTGGCTTCTGGGGGCATGTAGTTTTCGTCATGTTTGGCTAATACTTCGCTGGCAACAAACATACCGTCATTGCCTAGCTTACCTTGTGCAACAACGCCTTTACCTTCCTTGAACAAGTCTGGTAACAAACCCACGTAAGTTACCGGCATTTCTTGCAAGGTGTCGGTAATGACAAAACGCACTGAATTGCCGTCGCGCACCAAGCTATTTTCTTTCACCATGCCACCGGCACGAAAGGTACGGCCATTGGGTGCTTCGCCTTTGCTGACTTGCGTAGGTGTGAAGAAAAAAACCAAGTTGCTTTGAAATGCATTCAATACAAATGCGGCCGCCGCACATAAAACTAGCACACCTACTGCAATCCACATGAATCGACGCGTTCTTGCTTTCATAAATTACCCTCGTTCTCTGCGCGCAATTGGGTAAGGAGTTGCTTGCGCGCCAAACGCGCCTGCCACACTTCAATGGCCATGCATGCAATTGTCACACCCATGCTGCCCCAGACATAAATACCATAGCCACCCATTGCCCAAAACTGGGTCCAGCTGTCCCAAATCATGCAGCCTCCTGCGCAATCGCTTGCACCCAAGCAGTGTGCGATTCACGCTGCAAGATAGTGGTGCGTACCCGGCACAAAACCAAAGCAATGGTGTAGAGCCAAAAACACAAGGCCATCAACAACATACCCCACAACATCACTTGCGCCATGCTGGGCGATTTGGTCAAAGAAACGGAGGCACCTTGGTGCAGGGTGTTCCACCACTTCACAGAGAAATAAATGATGGGCACATTGATAGCGCCCACAATCGCAATCAAAGCGCCTGCACGGTCACCTCTTCGTTGATCATCAATCGCAGATGTCAAAGCGATGTAACCTAAATAAAGAAAAAACAAAATAAGTTCTGATGTCAAACGTGCATCCCAGACCCACCAAGTACCCCACATAGGTTTGCCCCAAAGGGCTCCGGTCCACAAAGACAAGAATGCAAACATAGCGCCAGTCGGCGCCAAAGCACGCGTCATCATGCCCGACAGTCGGGTATTGAAAGTCAAGCCCAACACACTCCAAAACGCCATAGCGAGATAAATCACCATCGACATCCAAGAAGCCGGAACGTGTACAAAAATAATGCGGTAGCCCTCGCCTTGTTGTGCGTCTGCCGGCGCCACCATAAAACCCAACCATAAGCCCCACACGCCAAGCACTGCGGCTAAGGCTGCAAACCATGGCCACAAGCGCCCAGCCAAACCATAAAAGGCTTGCGGTCCAGCGTAGTGAAACCAAAAATTCGCGCGCAATATATTCATAAACCAATTATTCCAGTGCAATGCGCAAAGCAAAAGCAGATGCCAAGGGTCCAAAGAACACAGCAGGCAACAGCATCGCCATCAAAATTGACAAATGCGCTTGCACACCCAACCCACTTACCTGCGCCTCCACTGCGCCAGCACCAAAGACCAACACTGGCACAAACAAGGGCAATACCAATAAAGACAGCAACACACCACCACCGCGCACACCCAAAGTTAAAGCAGCACCCACGCCACCTACCAAAGACAAAATCGGAGTGCCCAACAAAAGGGCCAAAGTAAGAGTGACCAAGGCATCGCCAGAAAGGTCAAACTGCAGTCCTAAAACAGGGGCCAATAATACCAATGGCAAGCCTGAAACCAACCAATGCGCGAGCATTTTTGCCCCAACCAATAAGGGCATTGCAACCGGTGACAAAGCCATTTGCTCCAACGTGCCATCGCGGTAATCTGCTTCAAACAATCGCTGCAAAGCCAACATGGAAGACAGTAGCGCGCCCACCCATAAAACACCTGGGGCAATATTGCGCAACACATTCATCTCTGGGCCAATTCCCAACGGAAACAACGCAGCCACCACCACAAAGAAAAATACCGCACTCAATCCTTCACTTTTGCGACGCCAAGCCAGTAATAAGTCACGCTGCGCTACCGCCCAAAATGCTTGCCAAATCATGCCGCTACCAATCGAATGGGTTGGACTTCGATTGCATGGCCATTAGTCTGCAACAACTCCACTGCTTGGTGGCTGGTGAAAAGCAACATCCCCCCTTGCTGCACGTGGTTGGCTAGTAAAGCGCGCAAGTTGTCTAGAGAATGCGCATCCAAAGCGACAAAAGGTTCGTCTAACACCCATAACTTTGCTGCAGTAACAGACAAACGCGCTAAGGCTGTACGGCGCTTTTGTCCCTGTGATAACACGCGCAATGGCAAATGTGCGCGGCTGTTTAATCCCATTTTTCTCAATGCATCCATGCCTTTTTCGTGGGACAAACTACGACCCGCCACTTGAGCTTCGAATAATAAATTTTCAATCGGCGTTAAATCTTCTTTGAGAGACAGGTTGTGGCCCATGTAGCACAGCGTTGCACGAAAAGCTTCCACAACCTCTGGGTGTTGCCTGGTCAATGCATGTCCATTCCACAAGACCTCACCTGAGTCAGCAGGAGACAAGCCACAAATGATGCGCAATAGCGATGTTTTACCTACGCCGTTGTCACCTTCCAAATGCAAGGCTTGTCCAGCTTGCAAAGAAAAACTCAACGGCGTAAACAAGGGCTTATGACCACGCACGCAAGAAATATTGGAAATAGTCAGCATGGCTTTTTAAAAATAACTGCCCGCATAGGTGACAACTTTTCCACCTGTGCTCATTTTGAAGCGTGCAATACCTGCACTGCGGATGGTGTTGACACCCCCAAGGTCCAACACACGTACACCGCGCGCTTGCAACTCTTGAATGCCATGCCACAAGATAAGGTTGTGCGCGTGCTGATCGCGGCCTACATCACTGGTCCATCCCACTTGGTAAGTAGCAGCCTCACCATGGATCAAAAATAGCATGCCTGCCACTCTGTCGCGACCGATATCTGCGCGGATCGTCAGCATATTTTTGCTCGGCTGCTGACGCGACTGGGAATACAAGTCAAAGAACTGCAAGGGTAATCCTGATAAGCCACGCTGTTCACGCTGTTGCATATCAGCATCTAGCAACCAACGGTATTGGCCTGGGTTGGTGCCTACGCGGTGAATCGTTAAATCGGAATTTTCAGCACCCCCCAAACGATGCCTCCATCGTTTGTCTAGTCCTGTGCGCAAGTCTGGCAAGGATTTGGTGATATCTAGCATCACCGAGCTCTGCCCAGTCATCACTTTGCGCCATGGCGAGAGGCCGAGATCTGCACCTGCCTCCTCTGCAGGTGTAAATAGCACTATGCGCAATTTATTTAAGGGAATGGTTTTTTTGAGAGTCTGATAAATCCGCTCTTTTTCTTTCGCTGTCACAGGTGCCAGCCATACCGGACCCAACGAACACAATGCCATGCTTGCTAATTGCCCAGCAAAATAACGCACGATAAATTGCGCCAAGGCAACAGGCGCACCGTCGCGCGTCACCCATGCACGCAACACATGCACGCCTAAAGTTTTCATGCAGGCGCCGTAGGCCCAGTCTTGCTGCAAGGCTGCGCCAGTGCGTGCATTGTGCGCATCCCAGGTCGCTGCGTCTATTGCATCCCAAGTGACTTTCATGCGCCTAAAATCTCCGCATGTTTAAAGCCTACGCCCAACGCAAACAAAACGAGACCGTGATGGGACATCGTTTGAAAGAACCCCACTTGACTTTGTGGGTAGTGTTTTGGGTGTTTGTTTACCTGGGTCTGCCACTGCTGCTGATAGGCAGCGTCATCGACCTGTTGATCCAATACTTCACCGGAACCTGCACAGGTTTTTGGTGTTGGTTTTCTTGATTTAACAAACACGTATTGCGTCACTATCGATTAAGACGATTAACTCGATTAAGGCCGAATACAAGGGCCCGACAAGAGCACACGAACTGTTTTGCCTCGGTACTCCATATCGTTAAAGGCTGTCATCATGACCGTTTCGCGCTCTATGCGAATCTCTGACTCGAAACCTGTTGTTTTGTTTTTACGTGTCACACCCATTTGCTTTTGAGAAGTGAGATTGGTGCCAGCAAATTCCTCAGTCGTCAAACTGCTGGCCTGAACGGTGTAGAGATTAGAGCCCACTACTTTCATGAATATATTTTTACCCATGGTTTGGATTTCTACCACCACCTTTTCTGGTTTGAGTTTTCGTTCATCTAAGGCGGGGATGACGCCTTCCAACTCACAAGATATTTTGAAAGTTTGGGCCGCAACTGGCTGGGTGAGAAACATGCCGCATAAAACAGCGGCTGAGATGTGCGCATAGAAGTTCATATAAATGCTCCTAAGGCATTATCGCGATTAATCAACCAGGCAAAGCCACCATATCCAAGCTTTTTGCACCTGCAGCTTTGAAATATTCTTTCCAAAAAGTAAAGAGCTTATCCACTTGTAGGCTCGGGGTGTTCTGCAAATAGTGAATTTGAATATCTACGTCTTTAAAGTTGATTTGGGTCTTGCGTGCATAAACAGTATTAGAAAACTGCTCAAAAGTTGGAACAGCTTTGTACATATTGAGTTGTTTACTATTTTGTAATAAGTCCGTCAAAATGATTAAGGTTTTAGGTCCCGACACATTGCGAGGTTGGATTGAATTCAAACTCACCATTTGCAACATTTCCAAGATAGGCGATTCTTGTGCGGGCGAAGCGCCCAATAGCAGTGTGCTTTGATCAAATATAGGCGTGAGAAAACGGTCTTTGTATTGCTTATTGATTTTCTTAAGGTTTTCTGTCAATTCATCATGGCCCTTGCTATCGCCAGGACTACACAACTCAACCAAGGGCTTGACCTGGGTCAGAAAATCATCTCCCAAAACAAATATGGAAAGCAAATAGCCAGGAGGCGTTTTATTGGTGACTAAATCGGTCACCAAAAGATCAAAGGCGGCTTTTTGTGCAAGGTTTAACGGGTCTGTTTTGTCAACTAATAAAATATTGTGGCCTAACGGGCCTTGCAGCGGGCATAAAGTGTTTGGATCTATTCCTGATTTTTTTTGGTTCCACCACCAACCAAAAGCGGCCAAAGACGCAATAACCAATAAAAGCGAAAAAGTACCAATCAAAATATTATTTCGCTGCCGCATTTTTGAAGACTTGCTTGCACGCGCCATTAAACAAATCCCTTTTTAAGCATTGAGAAATTTAACTTGGTAGGGACTTTTTGCATGAAATTAAGCTGCTGCACCAACTTATCGAACATGGTGTAAATCTTATCAACTTGCATCGGTTGATTTTTTTCTAATGTATGAAAATCATTCAAAAGTTGTTGGTATGTTTGCTCGTGCTTAATGAAGTCTGGACTTTCAATCGACGCCACTCGAAGAGAAGGCAAGGTATCAAAGTAAGCAGGACGCAAGCCATCTTTTCGTGTCCGGCTATTTTCTATTCGAAAGATTCGTAATGTTGCATATAAAGCCACTTCCGAATCATTAAGTGAAAGTGAGAAGTTTTGAAAAATAACTGCTTTATCTTCCATCAGTTTTTTGTAATTGAATGCCAATTGCTTGCAATGAAATATTTCATCATTGATAGCATCTAGGTAATCTTGTTTGATGTCTTCTAGAGACGAACGAACTTCCTCGAACTCCTCTTCAAATTCATCGCATGCAAACTTAGCTCGCCTAGTAATTTCTCCATAGCCTGGGTATAAATCATCGAGAAACAAGCCATCGATTAAGGATGCGATACCAAATCCAACTGTTATGAGAAATAAAACCCACGCCACTAAATCATTTAGACCCAAAGGCGCGTGAATCAAAGAAAACCAAGCGTCTTGTGTTGGATTATTACTTTCCAACAAAATTGCATTACGCAAATGTCCAATCGCCAAAGATACGCTGACCATAAAGCTGATAGCCAATGCCAAGGCACTGAGGCCTAAAAACTTTAGTGCAGGCTTGATATGAAACGCCCATCTCACCGCTGTTTTACCCAAGATAAAGCAACCAAACACATTCAGACTAGCCATACTCACGGCATATAAAAACCCGCCCAGTAATCCAGTGGTCAAACCTTCTGCAAAAAACCCAGCATTAAAGACCCCCTCTAGGATCACCAATAACATCAAGATCGCATAACGAAAGAAAAGGCCAGAGCTATCAGGAAAAATTGCATCGCGTGCTAGATTGTTTTGTTGGCGGAAATTCTCTAATTCGGAGATTTTCCTAGAAGCTGCAGTGCTTAATTTATCCAACCATGCATTTTGTTCGTTAAAAATAATTAATGCTTTACGCTCGAACTCAGTTGGATTTATTTCAGATTTTTGTTCGCTTTTATTTGAGAGTAGTTCAAATATTTTTTTGTCAATTTGAGCCATGTCCCAAACAGCTTTATTTTTCTTTTGCTCCCTCACTGACTCTATATATCGAACAACTTCTTGTTCTATAGCAGTCATACTCTTGCTATGAAAAGAAGGTAATCCAAATTCACCCAACTTACGCGCTTCATCATTCAGATGGAATCGCTTAGCTATTTCCATCGCATCAAGGCTATCGAGATGGCTTTTGTTAAAAAACAAATTCCATCTTTTTTTTATTTTTGAAACAAAAGTATTGATAAGTTTCATAAATCCCTGACAAGTTAAAGGATTCTAGGATATAAACTGTAAGTCTAATTCACTGAATTTACTCTTTCTAAGTCCAATCAAGGTTTACTTTTCTTCTATTTATAACCAAGCCTTTGCATGAAGAGTTTTTATGAAACCTTGGGTCTTCTTCCAAGCGCAGATGACGTTGTCATCAAAGCCGCTTTTAAGGCTTTGGCGCAAAAATACCACCCAGACAAATACAAAGGGGACATTGATCATGCCCTAAATGTCATGGCAGATCTAAACGCGGCCTATGCGGCTTTGAGAACCAAGACACTCCGGCAAGCTTACGACGCAAAATTAGCAGCATATTTTGCAAAACATTTAAAGCAAAACGCACCGCAAACCAAACAAGAAATCCATATGGAACTTGTTCAAAAAATCAAAAAAAATGTGATCGATGAAATGGGAGTGATAACAATTTTTGAAGAGTTATTTCAGTGCGAGGTAAAAGTCCAAACTGGATGGATGAATTCATACAGCACTGTGATTGAAAAAAATAAAGTCACCCTAGATTTTGTTGGGCTGAAAACAAAAATTATTGAGCATTTAGAGAATTGATTTATGGTCCAAACCTACCCGTTCGAACATATTCGGGCAAATCCGAATGAATTAGCATTATTCAACAAAATTCTTCCTAATATTACAAAGGAGATGCCTGAATATTTCCGAACTATGGACATTGCTAATAAAAGTATTGAGCAAAAAAACATGTTCGGAAACCCACTAGGAATTCGGCAAGACTTGGGGTTTGAAAATTCTTTAAAGGTTTTGCTGATCGCTTGCTTTAACGATGGCCTGTTGACGGAGGGTGATACAGCTGAAAAAGCTATAGATATTTTTCGATCACTCACTCTCAAATGGTATGCCTTCGGTAACAAATTAGACAGCTGTCTTTATTTTGCTTACTTTGCTTATTCGTGCCATTCTTATGCCGCTAAGCTTTTTAACGACTACTTAAAGCAAAGCGATTTTTTAGCTGGTGG
>Ga0304729_1001106_pt1 | contig 18304 bp, 20 predicted proteins | sample C_131016_MF_Meta_FD_190475 | JGI IMG/M metagenome (GOLD analysis project Ga0304729, IMG submission 190475) | Freshwater microbial communities from Lake Croche, Canada to study carbon cycling - C_131016_MF_MetaG (v2) (version 2) | ecosystem: Environmental > Aquatic > Freshwater > Lake | place... | reverse complement strand
AAGAAGACATCAACTTCAGCGCTTGGCTCAGTGAAGGGGAAGAAAGATGGGCGCAAACGAGTTGTTACATCTGGACCGAACATGTGACGAGCAAAATTATCGAGAGTGCCTTTTAGGTGCGCCATCGAAATGCCGCGATCAACCACTAAGCCTTCAACTTGGTGGAAGACCGGACTATGGGTTGCATCAAGTTCATCGGCTCGAAAGGTACGGCCAGGCGAGACGATATAAATAGGTGGCTCATTCGTGAGCATCGTGCGAATTTGTAAGGGTGAAGTTTGGGTGCGCAAAACCAAACCTGCACTTAGCGGCTCAACAAAGAAAGTGTCTTGCATTGTTCGTGCTGGGTGGTCTGCTGGAATATTTAGCGCATCAAAGTTCAGCCAACTTGATTCAAGCTCAGGTCCTTCAGCTACTGAATAACCTTGCGCCAAAAAGAAATCGCTAATGTCATTTTTAATAATAGTGATTGGGTGTAATCCCCCAGCGTGAGAAACTTTAGCCGGCAGAGTTATGTCCACAACTTCTTCAAGCAAAATCATTTGATCGCGAACTAGCTCTAGTCGAGTGGTTTCATCGGCAAGAGCTGTTGCTATCGCCGCTTTTGCTTCACCAATAATTTTTCCAACAGAAGCTTTTTCCTCTGGAGCTAGCGAGCCTAGGCTTCGACTGGCCAGCGAGATCGGTGCCTTATCGCCAGTGTGAGCTAAGCGAGCTGTCTTAAGTTCATCGAGGTCTCCCGCAGCGGCAAATGCTGATTTGGCAGCATTGACCCATTCATTGATTTCCTGCGGATTCATGTGGTGGAGTCTACTTGGTTGACTTTACTTATCGTCGGCAATTTTTGCGGTTAACTCGTACAAAACTATCGAAACTGCGGCTGAAAGATTAAGACTTTCGGCATTGCCAGCCATGGGAATTGCGAGTTCTTTAGTCGCTGCCGGAATTTCGAGGTCAGCTAAACCTCGGGCTTCATTTCCGAAAATTAAAACCGTATTTTCATTTATGAAGAATTGGCGAATTGATTTCTTGCCGTCTGCCGACAAGGTCGCAAAGCTTAAATTAGGAATAGCCGATTGCAGTGAATCTAGTGACACTCTCTCAAAAACTGGCAAGTGCCAAAGTGAGCCGGCAGTCGAGCGGACAACTTTAGGCGAGTACATATCAACGCTACCCGGTGAAGTTATTACTGCCGTTGCACCGAGCGCATCCGCTGATCGCAAGATTGTTCCGGCGTTTCCAGGATCTTGAATTTCATGTAAATAGAGCAAAATAGATTTTCCAGATAATTTTAAATTTTCTAAATTTGGATTTGGAATTTTACAAATAGCTAATATGCCTTGTGGCGAAATTGTTTCGCTCATTGCTTTCATGACCGCATCGGTGACGTCTTCAGTTTTAAATTTAGTTAAATCAATTTGGTCATTTACTAAGCGAGTTCGACCATTAGGCGTTAGATACAAAACATCAATCTGGTCAATCGCCCTTGCTTTAATTGCTTCGCGAACGAACTGTGCACCTTCAGCTACATACCGGGCACTTTCACGTCGCTCTTTGGCGCCTTTAGAACTGATAAGAGCCTTCACTCGCGCAATATGCGGCGAATGAAGGCTCTCGATCATTATTTCTAATTTCTATTTCGTTTAACGAATTAGAGTGCAGCTAAGGTATTGCGAGCAACTTCGACAAGCGCTTTGAAAGTCGCTGGGTCATTAGTTGCTAGCTCTGAAAGTAAACGGCGATCTACTTCGATGCCAGAAACTTTTAGACCTTGGATGAAACGGTTGTAGGTGAGACCGTTTTCACGAGCAGCCGCATTAATGCGCTGGATCCAGAGCTGACGGAAGTCGCCCTTCTTATCCTTGCGATCGTTGAAGGCATAAACCATTGAGTGCGTAACTTGCTCTTTCGCCTTTGTGAAAAGACGTGAACGTTGTCCGCGATAACCGCTAGCACGTTCTAGAGTTGTACGACGCTTCTTTGCTGCGTGGACTCCGCGTTTTACTCTCATTTAACTGCTCCTTACTTCAAACCAAGCATGCGCTTGGCTGTTGTTGCAACGGTTGGCTTAGCTGCGGACTCAGTGCTCAAACGTCGAGTAAGACGTGAGGACTTGCGCTCGAGTAAGTGGCGCTTTCCGGCGCGCTCGTGCATTACTTTTCCGGAACCAGTGATGCGGAATGTCTTCTTCGCACCACTATGTGTCTTCATCTTTGGCATCTTGGGTCTCCCGTTGCTAGTTCTTATTCGGTCTCTGCTGCAGCTGCTGCTGCATCGGCTTTAGCTTTACGCGCTGCCTTTGCTTCGGCTACTGCTTCAGTTTTGCGCTTAGTTGGACCAAGCACCATTGTCATATTTCGTCCCTCTTGTTTTGGGGCGAACTCGACGAAAGCAATTTCTGCTACATCTTCTGCAAGACGTTGCAAAATCTTGTAACCGAGCTCTGGACGTGTTTGTTCACGACCACGAAATTGCATTGTCACCTTGACCTTGTCGCCACCTTTTAAAAACTTCTCGATATGATTCCGTTTGGTTTCATAATCGTGAGTTTCAATCTTTGGTCGCATACGTACTTCCTTAACCACAATGTGGGTCTGGTTTTGGCGTGCTTCCCGAGCTTTCTGCGCAATCTCGTATTTGTACTTTCCGAAATCCATGATTTTGCAGACAGGTGGATTAGCTTCTGGTGCGATCTCAACTAAGTCGAGACCAACTTCATCAGCCATCTGTAGCGCAACTTCGATATCTACTACGCCAACTTGTTCACCGGTGTAACCGATTAAACGAATTTGGGGTGTACGAATTCGATCGTTGATACGCGGGTCAGTTGTGATTTTTACTCCTTCTATTTCGGTTTGCTTCTGGTTTGCTGGTACTTCGCGCTCAGTAACCGCGCCATGCAAAATGAGAAACCGCCAAGGAGCTCGACTGCAGCTGAAATAACTTCAACTAAGTTGAACTTCGACATACCAGGAACCCTTAGGTTCTTAGGTGGGAGCGGTAACTCCTCTTGCAGTAGCGAACTACTGGTCTGAGGAAAAGGGTACTAGAGGGGCAGCAAAAGGCGAAATTGAGCCTAATTCGAACTTAAAACGCTTATTAAGTGGGCCTCAGCCCATTGCGTGAACGCCGCCATCGACGTGGATGATCTCGCCAGTAGTTTTCGGAAACCAATCCGAAAGAAGAGCGACTGCTGCCTGCGCAGCGGGTACTGGATCAGTTACATCCCAGGCTAACGGTGCTCGCGAATTCCAAACTTCTTCAAATTCGGAGAATCCGGGAATTGATTTAGCGGCCATAGTTTTGATCGGGCCAGCTGCCACTAAGTTGACGCGAATATTTTCGGCACCGAGATCGCGAGCTAAGTAACGCGATGTTGATTCAAGCGCTGCTTTAGCAACACCCATCCAATCGTATTTAGGCCAAGCCACAGTCGCATCAAAATCAAGTCCAACAATTGAAGCGCCACCAGTAAATAAAGGTCGAGCCGCAATCGCTAAGGACTTGAATGAAAATGCTGAAACTTGCATAGCGGTTGCCACATCTGCCCATTCGGTATTTAAGAAATTTCCGCCTAGGGCAGCTTCGGGAGCGAACCCAATTGAGTGCACAACCCCGTCTAGACCATCAACGTGTTCGCGGATGCGCGATTCAAGTGCTGCCAAATCAGTTTCGCTAGTTACGTCTAGTTCTATTACTGGGGCCGGTTGAGGCAGTCGTCCAGCGATACGAGTTGTTAATGACATTACTCGACCATAAGAAGAGAGAACAACGGTCGCGCCTTGTTCCTGAGCTAAACGCGCTATATGAAAAGCGATTGAGGCGTCAGTTAAAACGCCAGTTACCAGAATTTTTTTGCCAGCGAGAATTCCCATTATTAGTGACCCATTCCTAATCCGCCATCGACTGGAATTACGGCACCAGTTATATAGCTAGCTTGTGGTGATGCTAAGAAAGTGACTACCTCGGCAATTTCTTCAGCTGAACAAAATCTTTGCAGAGGAACAGATTTAGCGATTTCTTCGCGGCGCTTTTCATCTAAAGTTGAAGTCATATCGGTTTCAACAAAACCAGGTGCAACGACATTTGCCGTAATCCCACGACTGCCGAGTTCGCGCGCAAAAGAGCGCGCCATCCCAACTAAACCAGCTTTACTAGCTGCGTAATTAACTTGCCCAGCTGAGCCAAGCAGGCCAACAACTGAACCGATAAAAATTATGCGACCTCGCTTTAATTTTAATAAACCTTTGGTGGCGCGACGGGCGGTGCGAAATGCACCCGTGAGATTCGCATCGATCACATCGGCAAAATCTTCATCGCTCATTCGCATCGAAAGCGTGTCTTTGGTTATTCCAGCATTGCAAACGACAATCTCGGGAGCTCCCCATTTTTCTTCTATCAAAGCAAACCCAGCATCTACGCTCTCGGTTGAAGTCACATCCATCTGAACAGACTCAAAATCCAGTGGAGCTGACCCGGAACGATAGGTGACGATCACGGTATACCCCGCGGCCTTGAGGGATTTAGCGATTGCTGAACCGATGCCACGATTACCACCTGTGACCAATGCGATTGCGCTCATAGCAGGCAAGGTTACTCGTTACTTCTGCGTAAACCTAAGAACACATCTACTCTAAGCCTATGGCTGATGAAATTTTCGACGTAACTAGTGCGCAACCGAGCCTCAGCAATGATCAAGGTGCTCGCCAGAAAAGATATTTCATTTCGATGATGATTAGAACAGTTTGCTTCATTCTGACTGTCGTAACTCCAAGCCCAATTCGTTGGTTTTTTCTAGCAGGTGCTGCTGGCTTGCCTTACATTGCCGTCGTCATCGCTAACGCTGGCCGTGAGACCATGATTCCTGGCCAATCAGTTATTAGAGAGAAACGTCGCTCGATTTCCTAACGATTTTATCCAGTTAGAATTCCGACATGCGCCAACGTGAGAAATTTTCAATTCTCAAATCATTACTGGTGCTCATCGCAATCTGTCTTTGCTTATTAGCTGCCCAATGGCAATATCACCGTGGCATTCATCGGCATCATCAAAATTTTTTGATTGAAGAAAACATCGCCGCCCCGAAAATTACACTTAGCGCAGCTGAAGCGAACTTACTTAAAAGCGAATGGCGCACCGTTACCACCTCGGGCACTTTTGATTCGCGTCAAACAATTTTGATTCGCAATCGTTACTTTGAAGGAAAGTACGGTTTCGAGTATTTGACCCTGTTTACTAACAACCAAGGTAAGAAATTTTGGGTTGATCGGGGCTGGATCGTTGCTGGCAAAGATGCCTTGACTGCTCCCCTATTACCGTCAACGCCTTCTGGAGTCGTGGAAATTTCCGGCCGACTGCGACTTGATACATCGTTACCTCGCGGATCCTTCTTTGCTCTTCCGCAAAGCGGAACAGGTTTAATTAGTAAATGGAATGCCCAGAAAGAAGTTAAGACCGAAAGTTATTATTTAGATTTACTTGCCGGGTCAACTGCCGAACTGACTCCAGCAGTTTCGGCGCAGTTGCCAGAATTAAGCGATGGTCCGCACATGGCATACGCGTTGCAATGGGTTTTCTTTGCTGGCCTGTTTGGCTATGGGCGAATTTTAATCCGCCGCACCAGATAAATCTTGGCGGTTATAAAGCTCGGCATATAAAACATTCTTTGCTACTAATTCATCATGCGTTCCGCGCTCAACTATTACGCCTTTTTCCAGCACGAGAATTTGATCGGCATCTCGCACAGTGCTTAATCGGTGAGCAATGACCAAACTGGTGCGGCCCTTCAACGCAGCACTTAGTGCCTCGTGTACCAAAGCTTCATTTTCCGAATCTAAGTGCGCAGTCGCTTCATCGAGAATTACAACTTGCGGTGATTTCAAGAGCAATCGAGCAATTGCTAAGCGTTGTTTTTCGCCACCGGAAAGTCGATGTCCACGCTCTCCCACCATTGTGTCAAAGCCATTTGGCAATGATGAGACAAGTGACCAAATTTGCGCAGCTTCGCAAGCAACCTGCATCTCTGCCTCCGTTGCGCCAGGTTTGGCGTAACGTAAGTTTTCGCCAATTGTGTCGTGAAACAGATGTGCATCCTGCATTACAACGCCAATATTTTCGCGTAGTGAGGCCATAGTTAAATCGCGGATATCTATTCCGCCCACTTCGATAGAACCTGCAGTCACATCGTAGAGTCTGGGCACCAAAGCGCTGATCGTGGTTTTACCAGCACCAGAAGGACCAACGAGGGCAGTCATAGTTCCGGGGTTAGCGGTAAACGTGAGTTGATTGAGCACAACTCCACTCTCGACAGTTTCCGGCTTTGCTACTGATTCCAGCGAAGATAAGGAAATTTCTTCAGCTCTAGGATATGCAAAGGAAACATTCTTAAATTCAACTGCTAAATCTTTTCCAGTTAACTCTTTAGCACCTGGGCGATCTTGAACCATCGGCGCTAGATCTAAAACTTCGAAGATGCGCTCGAACGAAACTAAGGCAGTCATGACATCAATACGCACATTTGATAAGGCCGTTAGCGGACCATAAAGGCGAGCCAAAAGCGCAGTGATCGCTAACAAGGTACCAACGGTGACTGTGCCATTAATTGCTAAATGACCGCCAATTCCGTAAGCAATTGCAGTTGCTACGGCAGCAACACTAGTTAGGGCAATAAAAAAAATACGATTAAGCAGTGCGATCTCGATGCCAATATCGGCAACTTTTCGTGCCCGGGTACGGAAATAACTCTTCTCGTCGCCTTGACGTCCATATAGAGATACCAACATGGCACCTGAGACATTGAAGCGTTCAGTCATCGTCGAAGACATCTCGGCATTCAAATTAAAAGATTGACGAGTTAGAGCCTGCAACTTTTTACCAACCCATTTCGTTGGCATGAGAAAAAGCGGAAGCAGCAAAAGAGAAACAATCGTGATTTGCCAAGATAGAACCAACATGGTGCCAACAACCAAAATTAAACTAACCGAGTTACTTACAACGCCCGAAAGCGTGGCCGTAAAGGCTTGTTGGGCCCCAATTACATCTGAGTTAATTCGTGAAATTAAGGCACCAGTTTGCGTGCGAGTAAAGAAAGCAACAGATTGGCGCTGCACGTGTTCGAAAACTTGTGAGCGTAAGTCGTAAATCAGACCTTCGCCAATTCGAGCAGAAAACCAACGGCCAACAATGCTGATTAGCGAATCAAAAATTGCAATGAACGCGACGGCCAAAGCCAACTTGGTTACGAGTGCACCATCTTTAGGAATTACGCCTTTATCAATTAATTGACGTAATAAAAGGGGCGACGTAATAATCAAGAGAGCTTCGACAACTACGGTCACCAGGAATATTGTGATGTGCGTTTGATAAGGTTTTGCGAAAGACGCAATTCGCTTTACGGTACCCGGTTTCAGTTTTTGATTTTTTACTGATGGGTCTGCGGTCATCGACCGAAAGGTCATCCAGACGGCGTGGTTAGACATTTATCAAACCGTAAAGCCGAGAGCGCGCAGCTGATCTCTTCCGTCGTCAGTGATTTTATCTGGACCCCATGGCGGCATCCAGACCCAGTTAATTTTCACATCACTAGTAAGTGGCGCAAGTGCCTGTCGGGTTTGATCCTCAATGACATCTTGAAGAGGACAAGCTGCAGATGTCAGAGTCATGTTAAGGATCGCAATGTTGTTTTCATCAACCATGACATCGTAAATCAAACCTAGATCGACCACATTGATACCTAGCTCAGGATCAACAACATCCTTCATTGCCTCGGTTACATCATCAATCGCTGCTGTCATCATGCATCCTTTACTCGACTGGTAATAAGTCTATCTATTAATGGGCTTGAGCTTGAACAACTGCGTCTTTGTAGGCCATCCAACCTAATAAAGCGCATTTAATTCGAGCTGGAAACTTTGATACACCGGCTAGCGCAACAGCGTCCTCGAGTACATCGTCATCTCCAGCCATGGTGCCTTTACTCTGCATAAGTTCAGTGAAATTTGCGACAACTGAATCGGCCTCGGAAATAGTTTTTCCAAGTAATAAATCACTCAAAATAGAAACGCTCGCTTGGGAAATAGAGCAACCGACACCATCCCAGGTAATAGCAGAGACTCTATCTCCTGCTAATTTCACGTTTAAAGTAATTTCATCACCACAGCTTGGATTTACATGATGAACTTGCGCATCGTAATCGGGCGCTAAACCCTTATGTTGCGGACGCTTATAGTGATCAAGGATTACTTCTTGGTAAAGACTATCTAATTGCATTAGTTAGCCCCAAAATATTTCTGCGCTCCGATAATTCCGTCGATAAGTGCGTCAATGTCACTCTCGTCGTTATAGAGATAGAGAGATGCGCGAGTTGTTGCTTGTACTCCAAGTTTTCTAGTTAACGGCCAAGCACAGTGATGACCGGTGCGGACCGCAATTCCTTGAGCATCTAAAAATTGGCCAAGATCATGCGGATGGATTTCAGCTAACGTGAATGATGCAACAGCGCCACGGTCGACCATGTTCGACGGACCAACTAAGTTGAGCGCCGGGATTTCTTGCAAGCGATTTAACAAATATTCGCCTAGTTTTTGCTCATGAGCATAAATTTCGGTCATGCCAATTGCCGCCAAGTAATCTAAAGCCGCAGCTAAACCAACTGCTTGCGCCATATTTGGCACACCAGCCTCATGGCGACGTGGTGATGGTGCCCAAGTCGCATCAGTCATGGTTACAGATTCGATCATCGAGCCACCGAACAAGAAAGGCGATAAATCTTTAAGTAACTCGGAGCGGCCCCAAAGAACTCCAACCCCGGTAGGGCCAACTGCTTTATGACCAGAAAATGCGAGGAAATCAATGTCTAACTCTTTTACATTTACTGCTAGATGCGGCACAGATTGGCAGGCGTCGAGAATTACAACTGCGCCGACCTCGTGAGCGCGGGCCACGATTGCAGGAAGCGGATTAATCGTGCCTAAGACGTTTGATTGATGAGTGAGTGCAACAACTCTGGTATTGGCCGTAATTATCTGCGAAATGTTAGAAAGATCTAAGCGGCCTTCGGCATTAACTTCAAACCAAGCCAACTCCGCACCGCTGCGCTTTGCCAGCTGCTGCCAAGGAATTAAATTCGCGTGATGCTCCATTTCGGTAACGACTATGCGGTCGTTGGCAGTTAAATGGAACCGATTATCTTTTTCGCCATTACTGAAGGCATAAGCCAATAAATTTAGACTTTCAGTTGCGCTCTTAGTGAAAATAATTTCATCAACCTGCCCGCCTAAAAACTTAGCGACGGTTTCGCGAGCTCCTTCGTAAGCATCAGTTGCTTCTTCGGCCAACTGATGTGCTCCACGATACACCGCAGCATTATGGAATCGGTAGAAATCACTTTCGGCCGCAATGACTGAATTTGGTTTTTGACTTGTTGCACCCGAATCTAGATAAACCAACCTTTTCCCATCGCGGATAGTGCGCTCAAAGATTGGAAAATCTTGGCGCACTACGCGAGGGTCAAAAGACATTTAGTTATTACTTGCTTACGTATTCGGCGTAGCCATTCGCTTCAAGTTTTTCAGCTAGCTCTGGGCCACCTTCTTCAGCAACGCGGCCATCGGCAAATACATGAACGAAATCTGGCTTGATGTAACGCAAAATACGGGTGTAGTGAGTAATCAACAAAACACCTAAGTCGTTTGCTTCCTTAGCGCGAACTACACCTTCCGAAACAATTCGAAGAGCATCCACATCTAGACCTGAGTCAGTTTCATCAAGAATGGCGATTTTTGGCTTAAGAAGTTCTAGTTGCATGATTTCGTGACGCTTCTTTTCGCCGCCTGAGAAACCTTCATTAACGTTGCGCTCCGCAAAAGCTGGATCCATTTTTAAAGCAGCCATTGCTTCTTTAACTTCGCCTACCCAAGTACGCAACTTAGGTGCTTCACCGCGAAGTGCAGTTGCTGCGGTACGCAAGAAGTTAGAAACTGAAACGCCTGGAACTTCTACTGGGTATTGCATAGCTAGGAATAAACCTGCGCGAGCACGTTCGTCGACTGTCATATCAAGTAGATCAACGCCATCAAGCGTTACGGTACCGCCAGTAATTTGATATTTCGGATGACCCGCAATTGAGTAAGCCAAAGTAGATTTTCCAGAACCATTTGGGCCCATGATTGCGTGGGTTTCACCGCTCTTGATTGTTAGGTCTACACCTTTCAAGATTTCAACTGGACCGTTTTCGGTTTCTACTGAAACTTTTAGGCCGCGAATTTCAAGTGTGCTCATAACAATCCCCTACTTAACTTCTACGGTTACGGAATCTCCGTCAACCGATACTGCGTAAACATCAACTGGAGCTACGGCTGGCAAAGTAAGCGCCACGCCGGTACGTAAATCAAACTCAGCGCCATGTAGCCAGCATTCAATTTTGAAGCCGGTTACATCGCCTTCAGAGAGTGATGCATCTGAATGGCTGCAGGTATCACCTATAGCAAAAACTTCGGAACCAACTCGTGCCACACAAATTGATTTACCATCCTTTTCAATACGAACAGGTTTTCCCTCAACGAGCGAAGTAAGACTTAGATCGCTCATAGTGATGCTGCTTTCTCTAATTCGCTGTCGATGCGATTCATTAATCGTTCTTGAATCTCGGAGTTTCCGATTTCAGCCACAATTTCGTTAAAGAAACCGCGAACTACTAATCGACGGGCATCTTCGACTGCGATGCCGCGCGACATTAAGTAGAAAAGTTGTTCGTCATCAAAGCGACCAGTGGTGCTGGCATGGCCGGCACCGACAATTTCACCAGTTTCAATTTCTAGGTTAGGAACTGAATCAGCCCGAGCGCCGTCGCTTAACAGCAAGTTGCGGTTTAACTCATAAGTATCAGTGCCCTCGGCAGCAGCCCGAATAAAGACATCGCCAATCCAAACGGTATGAGCGTCTTTTCCGGCCAAAGCACCTTTGTAATTAACTCGAGATTTAGCGTTTGGAACTAAGTGATCGACGAACATGCGATGCTCGAAGAATTGCCCAGTGGTTGCAAAATAAACACCAAGCAATTCGGCCGAGGCACCTTGACCTTTGAATTCAACGGTTGGAAGCAAGCGAACTACATCTCCCCCAACAGTGACAATGATTGATTTAAAGGTTGCATCTTTATCAACGATGGCATGCTGACGTCCGGCATGAATAGTTTTTGAATCCCACTCTTGCAAAGAGACCACAGTTAAGTTCGAACCAGGTTCGCAAATGATCTCAATATCTTCAGCGATAAGGTGGTCACCAGAATTCTCGATGATCACTACTGCTTTTGCATGAGCACCAATTCGAAGTTGAACTCGTGAAAGTTCGGCATCAGTTACTCCACCAGCTAAGCGAAGCAGTGAAATTGGTTCAGTCAATTCAGTATTAGCTGCAATTTTTAGCACTGCAACCGAACTAGCTGCTTCGTGAATTCGTCCAACGATTACGTCATCAGAACTTGATTCAGTCGATACTAATTCGCGAGCAATTCTTTCAAAAGTAACTCCGGCAGAAGCGTTGCCAACTAGAGCCAAAGTGTTGCGACTAGCTAATTTAAAAGTGCCATCATGTAGACCGCCTAGGCGTTTGAGCGGCGTAAAACGCCACGCTTCTTCGCGCCCAGTTGGCGTTAGATAGTTAGTAGTTAAGGTCGACATCTTTAATTAACCAACCGCGCCTTCCATTTGGAGTTCAATTAAGCGATTTAGCTCAAGTGCGTACTCCATTGGTAGTTCACGAGCAATTGGCTCAATAAATCCGCGCACAATCATCGCCATAGCTTCATCCTCAGTAAGTCCGCGTGACATCAAATAGAAAAGTTGGTCATCGCTAACTTTAGAGACAGTTGCCTCGTGGCCCATTGATACATCGTCTTCACGAATATCGACGTAGGGATAAGTGTCTGAACGTGAAATTGTGTCAACTAACAGTGCATCGCATTTCACTGTGCTTGCTGAGTGATGCGCACCTTCTTGCACTTGAACTAAGCCACGGTAAGAAGTTCTTCCGCCACCACGTGCGACTGACTTAGAAATTACGGAAGACGATGTGTAAGGCGCCGCATGCACCATCTTGGCGCCAGAATCTTGATGTTGACCTTCGCCAGCGAATGCCAATGAAAGGGTTTCGCCTTTTGCATGTGGGCCCATCAAGAAAATTGCTGGGTACTTCATGGTCACCTTTGAACCAATATTTCCATCAACCCATTCCATAGTTGCACCTTCAGCACAAGTAGCGCGCTTGGTAACTAGGTTGTAAACATTGTTAGACCAGTTTTGAATTGTGGTGTAACGAACGCGAGCGCCTTTCTTAACAATGATCTCAACTACGGCAGAGTGAAGAGAATCTGACTTATAGATTGGCGCAGTACAACCTTCGACATAATGGATGTATGAATCTTCATCGGCAATGATCAAAGTACGCTCGAATTGACCCATATTTTCGGTGTTAATACGGAAATATGCTTGCAACGGAATATCGACGTGCACGCCTTTTGGCACATAAATAAATGAGCCGCCAGACCAAACTGAAGTGTTTAGAGCTGCGAACTTATTATCGCCAACTGGAATCACGGTTCCGAAATACTCTTTAAATAGTTCAGGGTGCTCTTTTAGCGCAGTGTCAGTGTCTAGGAAAATAACGCCTTGCGCTTCAAGATCTTCGCGGATTGAGTGGTAAACAACTTCGGACTCATACTGAGCTGCTACACCTGATACCAAGCGTTGTTTTTCGGCTTCTGGAATACCTAAACGATCGTAAGTATTTTTAATTTCTTCTGGTAGATCTTCCCAAGTTGCTGCTTGCTTCTCGGTGGAGCGAACGAAGTACTTGATCGTGTCGAAGAAAATTCCGCTTAAGTCAGAACCCCAATTAGGCATTGGCTTCTTTTCGAAGAGTGAAAGACCTTTAAGTCGAAGATCTAACATCCACTGTGGCTCGGATTTCTTAGCCGAGATATCGCGAACTACATCCTCGTTAATACCGCGCTTGGAATTCGCGCCAGCATCATTTTTATCAGACCAGCCGAATTCGTAATTGCCGAGTCCATCGAGTTCTGGGTGTGCGATAGTCATTAGTTGCCTCTCCGAGCACTAGTTTTACTTGCTGTTTTTGTTACTGCTTTTGGAATATAAGTTGTGCAAACCCCATCACCATGTGCGATGGTCGCCAAGCGCTGTACGTGTGTTCCGAGTAGCGCTGAAAAAGCTGCGGTTTCGGCCTCGCATAGCTCTGGAAATTCTGCAGCCACGTGCGCAATCGGACAATGATGTTGGCAAATCTCTTCGCCCATTTTTCGTTCGATCACAGTTGCGGCATAACCTTGTTCGGTCAGAAATGTTGCTAACGCTTCGGTTTTATTAGCTTCCTTGGTTATGGCTTCAAAACCTTTGCGCTCAATGTCGTCGGAACGAGTTTTTGCGAATGCTTTAACTAGATGCTCTCCGGATTGCGCGGACATAAACTTCAAGGCCGCAACAGCTAGGTCGTCGTAGGAATGCTCAAACTTCTCACGGCCTTGATCAGTCATAACAAAAACTTTAGAAGGGCGGCCACGGCCACGGGATAAACCAATATGGGGTTCGCGAGCTTCGAGAATGCCATCGGCAATCAAGTTTTCTAAATGTCGACGAATTCCAGCCGGCGTTAGTGCCAAACGTTCGCCAAGCGAGACGGCCGAAGACGGCCCGTTTTCTAGAATTGAGCGAGCAATTGCATCGCGGGTGCGCAGATCTTCGCCCGCGGCTGGCGCACTCATAATCTGGCTTTTCACAACAGTAATGTATCGTAAATCGACTCATTCAGCCGCGTGATCGGCGCCTCAGGCTTGGCCAAGAGCTACTGACATAGGGTTGGGGCATGCCGATCCTCTACCTAGTTCTGGCTCTTCAGGCTGGAATTGTCCTGACGGGTGGAGCTGTCCGACTCACTAAATCAGGACTCGGGTGCCCAACTTGGCCAGAATGCACACAGACCTCATATGTCCCAGTGGCCGGACAAGCTGAAGGAACTTTGCACTCGTGGATTGAATTCGGAAATCGGTTACTTACCTTTGTACTTTTTGTTGCAGCAATTGCGGCGGTTATTTATGCGATTCGCAAGGCGCGCAAAGATTTAATTTGGCGGGCAGTTCTTCAGCTAGCCGGAATTCTCGGTCAAGGTGTTCTAGGTGGCATAACAGTTCTGACGAAGTTAAATCCATTGGCGGTTGCTAGCCACTTTATTCTTTCGATTTTTTTAATTGCAGGCGCGGCTTCGATAGTTGAACGTGCGCGTACCCCACTGATTTCGATTAGACCGACTGAATTTAAGATTCGCGCTCTAGCAACGGCGCAAATGTCGTTAACTTTTATAGTGGTATTGATTGGAACTTTGGTCACGGGTAGCGGGCCGCACGCCGGAGATTGGCAAGCGCCCCGTTTACATTTAGATCAACGCGCAATTACTTGGTTGCACGCTGATGCAGTTATCGCCTTGCTCGGGGTAACGCTGGCATTATTGGTAGTTTCAGAAATCTCACCTGAAACAAAGCGCCGAATTAAATTTTTCTTCGCTGCAATTTTAGTTCAAGCACTAATTGGATATACCCAATACCTACAAGGTTTACCTGAGCTGCTAGTAGCTGCGCATGTTCTAGGTTCAACTTTGGTTTGGATTACTTCTTGGCGAATTTGGCTATCAATTACTACCGCAGAAAGAAAGTAGGAGCAACTATGAGCACGATGATCGGTTGGACTGAACTTGATGATCAGGCCGTCACTTATGCCCGCGCCCTTGCAATGGATTCTGTACAAAAAGTCGGTAATGGCCATCCAGGCACAGCAATGGCACTTGCGCCAGTTGCTTACAATCTTTTCCAACGCCATCTAATTCATGATCCTTCGGATCCAACTTGGATTGGCCGCGATCGATTTATTCTTTCTTGTGGGCATTCATCAATAACTCTTTATACTCAATTGTTTTACAGCGGTTATGCCCTCGAAATGACCGATCTACAGTCTTTCCGCACTTGGAATTCTTTGACTCCGGGCCACCCAGAATTTGGACATACTGCGGGAGTTGAAATGACAACCGGCCCACTTGGCCAAGGAGTTGCAACTGCCGTAGGTATGGCAATGGCGGCACGCTTCGAACGAGGCATGTTTGATCCGAATGCAGCAATCGGTGATTCATTATTTGATCACACCATCTGGGTAATTTGTTCAGACGGCGATCTCGAGGAAGGCGTTAGCGCTGAGGCATCTTCACTTGCCGGAACTCAAGAGCTTGGTAATTTAGTTGTAATTTATGATGATAATCGCATTTCAATTGAAGGTGATACACATAATGCATTCACCGAAGATGTATCTGCGCGTTATCGTGCTTACGGCTGGCAAGTAATTGAGGTACCTGCAGCCAGTGACGGCAACATTGATTTGCCTGCAGTCGATAGCGCAGTGATCGCAGCAAAATTAGAGCAAACTAAACCTTCGCTAATTCGCATGCATTCGGTAATTGCTTGGCCGGCACCAAAAGCAAAAGGAACTGCGGGTTCACATGGTTCGGCGCTTGGTGCCGAAGAAATTGCCGAAACAAAAAAGATTTTAGGGTTAAACCCTGACGAACATTTTGCGCTTCCGGCCGAAGTTTTTGAACATGTTCGAAAAGTTAAAGAACGTGGCGCGCAATTTCGCAAAGATTGGGATACCCGACTCGCTAAGTGGAAATCAAGTAATCCAACTCAAGCTGCGCTTCTGGAACGACTGCAGAAGAAAGAGTTACCAGCAGGGTGGGATGCCGAACTTCCAGTTTTCGAAACTGGAACAGCAATTGCTACTCGAGCTGCATCTGGGAAAGCAATTAACGCACTCGCTAAACAAATGCCTGAACTATGGGGTGGCTCGGCTGATTTAGCAGGCAGTAACAACACCGATATTGAAGGTGGCGGTTCATTTTTGCCGGCAACGAGTGCGATTAAAAATGCAAGCCCGTACGGACGCATTGTTCATTTTGGAATTCGAGAACATGCGATGGGCTCGATCCTTAACGGTGCAGCACTACATGGTTTAACTCGCTCGTTCGGAGGTACCTTCCTAGTCTTTAGTGACTACATGCGACCAGCTGTGCGTTTGGCCGCACTTATGAATATTCCAAGCACTTTTGTTTGGACACACGATTCAATTGGCGTCGGCGAAGATGGCCCAACTCATCAACCCATCGAACATTTTGCGGCTCTCCGAGCAATTCCTAATCTTGACGTGATTCGACCAGCCGATGCGAATGAAGTAAGCATTGCCTGGCGAGAGATCATCACGCGCCGCTCTCCTGCTGCAATTATTTTATCTCGCCAAAATCTTACGGTTATTGATCGATCAACTCATGCACCTGCCACGGAGGTGGCAAAAGGCGCTTACATTTTGAAAGCTGCTTCAGGCAAAGCAAAGGTGACTTTGATTGCAACCGGTTCTGAGGTTTCGTTGGCACTTGACACCGCGACAGCACTTGAAGCAAAAGGCATTTCGACTGCCGTAGTAAGTGCGCCGTGCTTGGAATGGTTTGATGCACAACCTGCTGCTTACCGTGCAACAGTACTTCCAGCTGATTCTTTGAAAGTAAGTATTGAAGCGGGAATTTCTCAAGGATGGCATCGCTATATCGGAAGTGATGGTTTAACTATCGCACTTGAACATTATGGTGCGTCAGCGGCAGCGCCCGTCTTGTTTAAGGAATTCGGGTTCAGTGTTGAAGCAATCGTGCCAAAGATTGAGGCTGCTCTGTAATGGATATTTCACTTCTAGCATCCGCCGGTTGTTCGGTCTGGCTCGATGACTTATCGCGAGCCAAGTTAACTGGCACTGATAGTTACTCTCTTCAGCCGCGTATCGCAAATTCTGGCGTGGTCGGAGTGACTACTAATCCAGCAATTTTTAAAGGTGCTATTTCTGATGCCACTGAATATTCAGTCGACATCGCTACGTTGAAAGATAAGACGGTTGAAGAAGTAATTACTAAATTAACTACCGACGATGTGCGCCAAGCCTGTGATTTATTTTCTAAAATTTTCCAGGAAACTAACGGCTTCGATGGTCGAGTAAGCATTGAAGTTGACCCGCGTTCGGCACATGACACCGTCGCCACCGTGGCTGAAGGTAAGGCCCTGTGGCAGATTATCGATCGACCAAATGTTTTAATTAAAGTTCCGGCCACCCTTGCAGGACTACCTGCCATTACCGAACTAATCGGAAATGGCATCAGCGTAAATGTAACTTTAATTTTTTCGATTGAGCGATATGTACAAGTTATCGAGGCTTATAAAAATGGCATCGAATTAGCAGCTAAGAACGGTAAAGATTTATCGCAGATTCATAGTGTTGCCTCGTTTTTTATTAGCCGCCTTGATACCGCAATTGATCCTGTGCTCAAGGCTGCAGGTAACGTCCTGGCCAATTCACTATTAGGTGCTGCTGCAATTGCAAATGCCCATCTGGCATACGAGCAATTCGAAAAAGAGTTCGCAACTTCAAGTTGGGCTGCTTTGTCAGCCAAGGGCGCAAATGTGCAACGCCCACTTTGGGCCTCTACCGGCGTAAAAGATCCGGCTTACGATGACACTCGATATGTTCTCGAATTGGTAGCGCCTCTGACCGTAAACACCATGCCGCAAAGCACTCTCGATGCAGTCATTGATCATGGGGTCTTTAAAGGAAATACCATCTCCGGAAAATATGAAGAAGCCCGGATTGTCTTTAACCAACTTGCCGAATTAGGAATTTCAATTGAAAAAGTCACTGCCGACTTAGAATCCGATGGAGTTAAGAAATTTGCTGAAGCCTGGAACGAACTCTTGGTCAGCGTTAAAGGAGCTATGGCGTAATGTTAAAAATATCCGGTCACAAAGTTGCCACGATTGATCGTAATAGCGATCTTTACAAAAAAATTGCAGCAGTAAATCCGCGTCTAGCCGCTAAAGATTCAAATATCTGGGGCGTTGCAGCACAACCTGAGGCAAGCGTGCGCCTTAACTGGATTGATGCGCCAGAAAGTTCCCGCGAACTACTTCCACAATTAGATGCGTTGAGTGCGAAGTTTCGCAACCATACCCGGGTCGTTCTTTGTGGCATGGGCGGTTCTTCGTTAGCGCCTGAAGTTATCGCAGCTACCTACCGAAAAGATCTTTTTGTTCTCGACTCAACTGACCCGGTGTACATACATCACGCCCTGGCTGGTGACCTAACTAAAACGGTTGTTGTGGTTGGTTCGAAATCCGGTTCAACAATTGAAACGGCTTCACAACGAGCACTTTTTA
>Ga0304729_1001103_pt1 | contig 18322 bp, 20 predicted proteins | sample C_131016_MF_Meta_FD_190475 | JGI IMG/M metagenome (GOLD analysis project Ga0304729, IMG submission 190475) | Freshwater microbial communities from Lake Croche, Canada to study carbon cycling - C_131016_MF_MetaG (v2) (version 2) | ecosystem: Environmental > Aquatic > Freshwater > Lake | place... | reverse complement strand
CTCTCCAACGGTGGCACTTCCATCGTCATCAGGGGAGCCTAAACAAATGAGTGCAAAGATTGCAACAGCCCTACATAACGTGATGGCCAAAGTTACGTATGTGCAAAAGGGAAGTGAGAATAAGTTTCACGGATACAAATACGTTTCAGAGGCAGACCTGCTTGAGAAGCTGCGTCCGGCTTTGATTGAGGAGGGGCTAATCCTTATTCCATCCGTGGAAATGGTCCGCCCAATGGATGAACACGGCAACACAATTGTGGACATGCGTTACGAGATTGTTCACAAAGATGGCGACTTTTGGCCCCACCTGATCCGCATTTCTGGTTGCGGCAATGACCGCGCCAAGAATGGATCAGTTGGCGACAAGGGGCTTTACAAGGCCATCACTGGTGCCAATAAATATTTCCTGTTTAAGTTGTTTCAAATTGAAACAGGAGACGATCCTGAGCGGGATACTGCTCCGGTGGCTCAAGAGGCTCGACAGGCAACGCACGCCCATTGGCCAGATTATACTAAAGACTTATACAGCTATATGAAAATTTTCCAGACGGCGATTGAGTTGTGCAGGACGGTTAAAGAGGTTCAAGACTTTTGGAAGCAGGAGTTAAAAGAAAACTTCACCAAGATGAATTTGAATAAAGACGATGCAGATTATGAAGCTTTGCGTCAACTATGTGCAGACCGCGTAAAAGAGATAAACGCTGAAAAGAAAGGAAAGTAAGATGGCTTACGAACAGCGCGACAATAGTGGCTCCCTTTTTAAGAATGACTACAAGAAAACATCCGCGCAACCGGACTACACTGGCAATGGCATGTTTAATGGCATTGAAGGTAAAATTAGTGCGTGGTTAAAAGATGGCCAACGGGGCAAGTATATGTCACTTGCCTTTACGCCAAAAGACGAAATGGGCGAACGTGCGAGCGCCCCGAAAGCGGCTTCCTCACAGAGTAAGACAATGACGAAAGCACCAGTCAAGCTTGAGGAAATTGAGGATGAAATTGACGACGAAATACCCTTCTGAGAAGTCCGGCACTGAATATATTGCCCTCGCCTACCGCACCGATAAGTATGGTCACGTAAGGAAGACAAAGCTTGGCCGAGCATTTACCGGACGCAAGGAAGGGACAATTAATATTAATTTTGAGGCAGTCCCACTTCCCAATCAAGAAGGCGAGTGTTGGGTTACCTTAGTTCCGTATGACCCTGATTTTGGTGAGCAATACGAATGACCAAATTTATATCTGACTACATGATGGAAGAAGCCCTGACGTTTTTGGCAACGCACAGCGCGTTGGGTGCGGAGGCTAGGTCAGATAGGTTTAGGGCGGAACATGCAAGAAAGAGGATCAGGGCAAACCTGATCCTCACCTCTGAAGAAAAAACATCTGCCATGAAAGAGGCGTGGGCAGAACAACATGAGCGTTACGCGGAGGCTGTAAATGACGAGGCTGATGCTATCCGTAACGACGAATACTTACGTGCAGAACGCAACCGCGCAGATGCCGTCATTGAGGCTTGGCGCTCAGAACAGGCAAACCAACGAGCAGGAAATAGTTTTAAATGAGTCGCGAAAATCATGAGGCTTTTATAAAACGCCTTGAAAATTCCAGTGCCGCCGTTTTCCGCGTTGCTGAATGGATTTATGCACAAGGTTGGTCCGTAAAAATACCCGCCATAAGATACGCACCCTATGGCAGCAATCCACTTGATTACGTTGACGATGGCGATATTTATATGCAGCGCGATGGGGATTGGGAGCGCATTGACGTAAAACATCTTACAACTGATTTTACCGATATTACCGATTGGCCGTACAATAAAACTATTGTCAGTTCACAAATTCCAGTGGATAGGGCTAACCCACCATCAAAGGCCTACATAATAGTTAATAAGGCAATTACACACGCTGCTATTGTTTGGAGGGCAACCCGAAAGCATTGGTATGTAGAAGAATTATACGCAACAAATTACAAAAGGAATGAAAATTTTTATATATGTCCAAATGAATATGTAGAATTTAGGAAAATAATTAATGACTGAAGACATGGGAACTACCGCCCGTGGCTCATTATCAGGCAGGCGCAAGCTTGCTATATGGGAACGGGAAAAAGGTTGCTGCATGGTGTGCGGCGTAAAATTAATGACTGGCCAATTCATATACGAGCATGTACGTGCTTTAGAATTAGGCGGGACTGATACAGACGATAATATTAGACTTACGTGCAAACCTTGCGCAAAAGAAAAAACAAAAAAGGATCATAAAATGGCAGCTAAAGCAAAAAGAGTTAAACAAAATCACCTTGGTTTAAAACAGTCGCGCACGCCAATGCCATATGGTAAAACGTCTAAATGGAAGCGCAAGATGGATGGTACAGTAGTCCCGCGATAAGCGTGATGAAGCTATCCGCCCCACTTGTGGCGCTACTTATGACGGCCTGCCAAACCGTTCAAAGTCCCGCCCAACCGTCCCTGCACGAGATGATTCGCGCGGCAGCGGTTTCGCACGACATAAGCCCCGAAATTGCGCTTGGTCTAATTGATGTAGAAAGCACGTTTAAACCCACCGTCTCAAAGGATGGCAATTACGGACTAATGCAAATTCGTCTTGCAACGGCCAAGTCTATGGGCTTCAAGGGCAGTTTAAAGGACTTAATGTTACCTCAAAACAATCTTGAATACGGTATGCGGTACTTGCATTATTGCTACGACAAATACGAAGACGTAACACTCATGCTAGGTTGCTACAATGGCTCCACGTCCACCAAGAACCGTTACCCAAGGCGCGTCCTGAAGGCATCCAAGAAGTATTAAGCCGCAACCTGCTTGGCGATGTTAAGAGCCTGCACAATGGCATCGTCTGGCATGCTAAGCATATGCTCAGTGTGGTCAGAGTTTAGCTTTTTATTGCGCATGGTTTCATTGATGAGAGAGTCAGCCTTCTTGTCAATGACTGACCCGCCAAGCGCCCGCTCGGGGCGAGTAGCGTATTGGGGAGGCGGCGCCGCGCGTACTAAATTAAGTGTTGCTCCGTCAAAGTAATTTGACATCTTAGATAGGAATCCAGATGCCGCTTTATTTTCGCGGGCCATCTGTCCAATTTGGCGCCAATCTTTAGGGTCTGTTGATTGAGCCAATTTCATTATCTTTTGGCCAATTGACGCTTCTCTGGCATTAATTATTAAACCGCCCGTAACTCCGGCAGTAACAGCCGCACCTTTAAGAGCAGTAGCCCAAGCACTTGGATCTAAAGTACTTCCACTGGTAATTAAACCAATCAAAGCACCCACAACAGGTTTTGATTGTCCAAGCGTACCTAATAATGACTTTTTGGATGATTCAGCAGTAACTTTTAACGTATCTGCTTTAGCCATTAATGCTTGAGATTGAACACGACCATAAATGTCATCAAATGCTTCATTACCCAAAGCTAATTTAAGTCGCGCTACAGAATCTTCCTTGTTCATAAAATTTGCGACTGCATCAATTCCTTTATCATTTAACATTTTTCGCAAATAAGCCGCAGACCCACTAGCAAAATCTGCGCGTTGTTCTTTCGTATATTTTGTCAGAGACTGCGCTAGTTCGTCAGCCTTAAAAATATCCATATTTTTCATAAAATTGTAGCCCGCTTGAGGTGCAGACGCGGCATTGAAAGTTTCACTTGCCTTATCACGCACTGCCTCGTATCCGGGGACAGCATTGTCTAAACTTTTCGTAAGTTGGGTTTTTAATTTTTGCAATCGTGCAACTTCCGCCATATTGGGTTTAGTTGCATCCGCGGCATTGCTAATTAATCCGTCCAAGACTCTTTTAGCTTCATCATAATAAGCTAAATTTCCAGAAATAATTTTATCGGGTGTTCCTGCTGTAGCTTTTATTTCAACCATTCCACGATCAGTAGGTTTAAAACTTTGAGGTGTCGCAGGCGTTCCTTTGATAACTTGCGGAACTATAATACCCGATTCAGGGTCAGTGGCATGTGATTCAACCTGAGCAAACACCTTTTTCATAGTGTCACTTTTACCAAGATAAGATAATTCAGGCGTAATTTTGACAGCCTGCGCCTCTGGAGTTGCCTCAATAAATTTATATAATTTTGAGCGTGTTTCTTCACCAATGCGTTTTTCTGCATTAGCAACATTTACAGGGTCAATTGGCGCCCCCATAATTGTTTCTAAGTCTTTACCAAAACCTAAATCAGCTGTTTTAGTGCGGGCTTCTATGTTTTTGTTTAATTCTCCTGCATATTCTTGAGCAAGCGGATTATCCATGCCATATTTTTTTAACACGGCACGAGTGCGTGGACCCGCCATGTCGTAAACCATAGGACTTAAGCCATTTTGGTAAGCTTCATGTAATTGGTCCGGCGTCATTGCCGCTTCATTTGTGCGCAAATCTTCAGCAATTGCTTGTGATAATTCTTCGCGCGCAGTTGCGCCTGTCATGGTTGCCCACTTAGTTGCTTTTGCTAAACCATAGCCAACAGGCAACCCAGCAAATGACCCGATAATTCTGGCAGCATTTTCGTAATCTTCGTAACCATTTTGCGCAGCAGCTTGACCAGCAACCTCTGAACTGAGGCCCGAAATTGCCGCCATACCAACTCGTTTTGCTGCACCTTCTAATGGGCCAATTACAGCGGACCCCGCAAACCGCGCTGCACTGCCTGCAAGCTTTGACTCATTATAAAATGGTTCATAATCCAAAGATGGCGCAACATCTTTTGCTTCCCGCTCAAAATATTGCGAAGTTGGATATAGAATAGGTTTACCCGGTTTGGATTGATATTTTGGCGGAACACGCGGGTTAAATGTAGTAGTACCCATTTGTACAAAGTCACCTGACTTCACCTCGTCTGGTGTAGTTGCGGCCTCTTCTGCCGCGCGGTCGCGTTGGACATCTGCGTAAGTTTTATTTTCAGGCAATAATCCCGCCACATCCCGTGCATAATCATAAGCTTTTTGGGCGCCACTTTTTACAGCGCCATAAACCATAGGAACAATTGATGGAGTTGCAGGGATATCCGCTGCAATACCAAGGCCAAATTGAGAGCCTACTGTTTTGGCAATGTCACTTCCTTTTGAAGGCGGTGCCTCAAAAGTAAAATCATCTAAAGTTTTTGCGGGCGATGTTCCTGTTTGCCAATGGCCACGAGGCTGCTCAATTTGCGGAGCATCAAACATATCAATAGTAGATTTATTTGGATTAGGTTCCATTATCTCACAACCTGTACAGGGGAAACATCAGTCCATTGATACTTTTTAGTATTTGAATTAATTCCAACAAATCGTGCTTTGACTGGCTTTTCTAATGGTTTACCTTGCGGGTCTTTATCAACAATATACATTTGACCCGAGATCATGCGGTTAGGTTCATTTAAGGGAGTTGCCCCCTTAACAGCAATATTAGATGTCGCGTCATCAATATATTTACCCAATTTGTGAGAATCTATCCATTTTTGAGTAAACTCTTGTCCATCAAATTTTGTGTCCCCAACACGTTTGCGTTCAGAGCCAGCATCTTTGTAATAATCTTTAAGCCAGTTAGTAAGTCCAACTTTTTGGCCAACAAGTGTTCTGTATGATTCTGGTTGAATGGTTGCAGTGGGTTCGGCAAATTTTTGACCTTGAATTTCAGTTTGCAAAAGACGTTGGCCCGGACCGACATTTTCTTTTAAATCGGCAAATAAGGCTTGGTTTGTATCTTTTGCTAATCTGTCAATGTTTGCTTTCATTTCAGCATTTGCGCCAGTAGGATTGACACCAAATGCACGTCCCACCGCCTGTGCTGTTCCTTGAACATTTGCAAAAATATTTGGTTCAAAATTTTCACCAATTTTTGCAAATAAATCATTATTCATTTCAGCTTTTTCTAATGCCATAATTGTTTCAGGATATTTTGCAAATAACTTTAAATTTTCAGGCAACATTTCTTGTTGCTTTTTCCATTCATTCCATCCCGGTACAGTAACAATATTGCCATTGGCATCAAGAATTTTACCTTTTTCAGAAACTTCTTTACGAATACGTTCAGCTTCCTCTCGCAAATTATAAGCACCAACTTTATCACCCGTTGCTAATGCTGCCTTTGACCGTTCAATAAGTATTTGGGGTTGCAAATCTTCGGGCAATCCACTGTAAAGATTATTTGTTGTATCCGCTTGTGCAGCTATTGCGGGTGCTGGAGGCGTAACGGGCGCCTTGACAGGTTCAACAACAACGGCAGGCGCAGTCGCAGGTTCCCCCTCCGTAACTTTTGGGGTCATAGCAGGAGCGGCAACAGCAGGGGCAGGTGGCGCAACGGGGGCGGGGGCAGATACAGGTGCCGGGCCTTCAACCGATGGCGTGGTAAGTACAGTTCTTGCTAAAGTTGTAGCGGGATCACCTGCCCCAACTTTGGCGCCCATGCCAGACAAGGCGCTTCCTTGAATTTGCATCAATATTTTGCGCTGTTCTTGGAGCCTGTTGTACAACTCAGTGGCAACGCGCTCTTGTGGGTGACCCTCTTTTGGTAAACCTTCGGGCGTTAATGCACCCGTCCCAGCAAGCAAGCTGTAGCGTGTATTCAAGTCATCATAAATACGTTGAACCGATGAAAGCGCATCAACACCGACACGGCTTCTGTCAATGCCAAGACGTTCGCGTTCAATTTTACGCTGCTCTTCTGTCAATTCCAATTCACGCTGCTGCTTCTCGTAGGCGCGCTTATTTGCAATGGCATTGTAATACGTGCCGAGACCCTGCGTGGCGCCCTCGCCAACACCCACGCCAAAGAATGGCGACTTGCTGCTAAGCATGCCCAGCCCTGCCGCTAGAAGGCCCATGCGAGCCTCGTCTGACATTGGCTTGCCCGTCATTCTTTCAATTAAAGATTGGCCGTCCTGAGACGTTTGTGTGGCTTGCTGGGGGTCTTGGACAGCGCCATCTCCGGCGTAACCGTGACGGCCAACGCCACCCCCATCAGCATAACGCCCCATCATTCCACTCATGGAATATTGATTGGGGTAATTAGTTGCAGGAATAAGATCAGCAGGGGCAACGGTTCCAAGGCCAAGATTGCTGCGGATTGCTGCAATATTTGACTTCATATTACCGCGTTGCTCTGACGTGGCATTAACCAATTGCTTGGCCACGTCTTGCATGCCAGTATCTTCGTAAGCCTTTGGAGCATCAGGAATATTTGTTTTTCCGCCCGGCTTTTTTGACAAGAGGCTTTCAGAAACACGCATAACATCAGCCAAAGTTAATGGCTTTGTTGACCCCCCGCTTGGTTGGTCCGAATAGGGCATGCCACCCAACTCAAAATGCGCGCGGCCCAATCCATCCGCGTGAACGCCGCCACCCATCCAGCCAGCTAAACCGCCATCAGCAAAGTGACCACGCTGAGCGGCGCCATTGACTGCCTTCTCGTAGTCAACCATGCGCATGCCCTCGCCGTCCTTGTGGACTGCATCAGGGTGATGTTTCTCAACTTCTTGCGCACTAAGGCCAAGCATCGTGTGGCCGTCATTCTTGTAGTTAAACTTGTAAATCTTTTGGCCGTCATACGTCTCTCCGACAGGCTCCATGTTTTCCTTGAGGCGCTCGTCAGACCCCCACGGAATAGATGCCAATGAAGTAAGACCGCCCAAAATTTGAGAGCCAATATTCGGCCCGGGGGAATTTGTGAGAGCCGTGCCACCCGATTGACCGCCGATCCCAAGCAGCAAATTGGCAAGATATTGCGTTGTCTGGAATGGATACGCCTGTGCGGCTTGGAATTGCTGCTGATTTGCAACGTCCTGAGCCTGACGCACGGCCTGCTGCTGAGCGCCCGCGCCAAGTTGAGCCTGAGCGCCCTGCAATGCCGCAGTTTGCGCGCCAGTACCAAATTGTCCCAACGTGGAACCCGCTTGAAGTTGGCGAGCTTGGTCCGCATTAAACTGACCCAACGCTTGGCCATAACCGCCTTGATAAAGATTGGCCAATGTTTGGCCGGAAGCTAAATTTTGCTGCCTCGCCAATTCAGCCTGCGCTATCCCGCCACGGTCGCCGCCAAAGGCGCCTTGGGAGATGGAATTGCCCAACAGTTGCTGTCTTTGTTGGGCATTGGTCTCATTTAAATTGGCCATTGTGGCATTGGCAACGCTGCCAATGTAGGGCGACATATACTGATTAAGCTGCTGTTGGCCAAACGGTGTTGCTGCCTGTTGGACATACCCCGCGCCCGCCTGATAATATGGCTGCGCTAATCCAGCCGCCGCGTTCACGTTTTGGATGCCCGCCTCTTGTGTTGGCGTCAAACCCGCAACCATTTCGCCTTGGTATTGTTGGAATGGCATATCCGCAACCGACTTCGCACGGTCCGACAGCATTTTATAATTAGCCATCGCCTCTGGTGGTGGCGAATACGAAGAACTGGTTGTTGATGTACCTTTAGAACCACACACTGGTCTTCTCCTTAAGCAGTCAATTCAGCCTCTTCAGGCTGTCCGGTCTTTGCCCCGTAAATGAAGAAAGCACCAGCGGGCATGCCAAAGTGTTTTTCATACAACTCTACTTTAGCATTTGTTCGTTGATTTGACAAAACCCCAATCATTAGAGGTAAGTCCAAGCCATCAGCGGCTTTTTTGGCAAATTCTATCATCTTGTGAACGCGCGAAATAGTTGCATTTCTAAATTCTGGGCGCACAAATACAGACATTTCTTCAAGAAATGGCGTATCCGAGTACCAATTTGTCGCCACGCGAAGCAATATCATTGCCTCTAAGTTATCTTTTTTACCCACAACCCCAATAATACCAAGGTGTTTGTAAAGAAGCGGACGTATCATTGCGCGCACTTTGTCCTCATTAAGATTGAACATGCCAATCTCTTGGTGGATTAATCGCGCTAGGACCATAATGCCCTCCTCGTCGTCTGGCTGTGCCGTCCTGACAAGTGGCTCTGTTGTGACGCGTTCATACTTTGGCATGCGCTTGCGGGCGCTTTTTGAAAGACGGACGCGCTGCTTTTTAAATCCTGAATCCATGTTAATCCTTTTTGGGGCCGGGAAGTTTTTGGAGAAGTTTAATGTGCTTCTTGCGTAATTTCATTACATATTGGTCAAGGATTCGGTGGCCCTTGGCAAGATCACCATCGCCAAGCCCAGCTACTGCTTGCGGTTTAACAACGTACTCTCCGCCAGCAGCAACAATAGGCACAGGCTCGCCAGCATTTGTAAAATGGGGGTCATTATATTTTTCTACCCAAGCGTCAATTGCTTTAAAACCCGCAAGAGTATTGCCCTCGCCAATGTAAGCCACCTCTTCAGCAGGGATGACATACGCTCCGGCGGGTACATGCATAGGAAGATGGTCTGTGCGGCCAGCCACGGGACTGTGGATAGGACCAGTATGGATAATATTACGCCCATTTCCATGCGAATTTCCTCCATTAGCTTTTCCCGAGCGGGCAATGTTTAATGCCGCAGCTATTGCTTGGTCATGTGGATGACCCGCACGGGACATTTCTGAAATGTTTTTACTGATCGTTGCTTGGCTTGAGCCGTGTTTAAGGGGCATTAGGTATATCCTATAGAAACGACCGAAGTGGTGCCTGTCACGATTGTTAACCCAGAAGAAAATGGCACTTGAATTTGGTACGTGCCAACATCTAATGAAGTTGGAATAGCATAAATCCTATTCCCCGTTAGGGTATTTGAGTTATTGGTGTCGTAAATATAACCTATTGTAGTCCCCTTGACGATAACACTAATTGTGGCCAACCAACCAGATGTTGTTTTAATAACTTGGGTTGTTGCCGCCGAAATTTCCTTAGTATTATTCGTCCCTGCGTGTAGGTTTAAGGCGTTAACATAAGCATTGATTGCCTGAACGCCATTCTTTTGGGTGGTAAGAATATCGTCAAGTGATGCCATAACTAGAATTTCCCATCTAATTGATACCGATAGCGCATGGCACCAATCCGGTAAAATGTATTAGTTGCAGCAGTGGTGCCGTCAGGAGATGTAGAGACACCAATAGACAGCAATCTGTTGCGGATGCGGGTTGAAATGTAATCCGTTGAAGAGGTTACGGTATATGGCCCATAAACAGTTGGCGTGTCGCCGGGGTAGTCCGCTCCATAGAATGTTACGTAAACGGTGGCCGGGGAAGTTGCCCCGCCCGTTCCGCCGCCCCCAGTTGTAAATTTAAAGTCAGGCCAAATTTGGTCAACAAAGACCATATTGTCTGCTTCATTTAGCTGCATGTAACCCGTTTGGAACGAGGAGACCATGCCAGAAGTTCCGTTATTGTAACCCAACTCGTGTTGATACAATACGCCATTGGAACTTGCTCCAATTGGTGGCCCAAGTACAGATTGATCAATCCAAGCAGTCCGGCTCAAAGTGCCGTAATCCCACTGCTGGGTATTGATATTAAATTTTACATACGAGTCATTATAGGTGGCGTTTGTTGAGGGGTAATACCAAGTAATTTCTCCAAACGTGCTATTCGTTGCGCACCGAATTAATGAGTAAAGGTTAATATTAATATTTTGGAATACTTTATCCCACACGGGACAAGGAATAACTTGGGGGCCAGACGAGGACATCATCATGAATTTTTGTTGGCTCATCCAATAAGTTACGCCGTTCATCAAGCCAACTGCCTTTTTAGCAATTAACCCAGAACCATCCGCAATTTTGTTAAACCCATAGACGTTTGGTAACCCAACATATTGCATTGCCCAAACAGCCAAATCGGTCCAGATCAACGCCTGCTGCGGACCTTGAATTGCCCCCACAATCATGGAACCCTCGGGGATTCGGTATGAGCCAGCTTGGTTATTGGATGATGCGGTCCATGTTGTTGGGTTTCCGGCGTCAGACCATGTTACTAATAACGGATCTTGGATGCCAGTTGCAGTTGAGCCATACGCCACAATTTGACGCGCTGGCATGGCAACAAAAATGCCTTGATTTTGCAGCGGAGTATTGGGCAGCAAATAAGCGGTTGTTGAGCCAATTGATGGATCCCAGTAATAAATAGGACCACCTTGGGGGTTTGCTATTAAAAGTGATCCAAAGTTATTAATAGACCAATCTGAGGTTGTAATAGTATTTACCGTAATGTTAGTTAAAGACTGGCCGACACCATAGCCCCCCAATCCATAACCACCCGTGCCATATCCACCAGAGGCGTACGCGGATGGAATATTATAATAATATTGAAAATGAACGTATCCGTTATTCATTGTAACTACAGCTGTGGCTGCCGCCGCTGTACTAATTGTAATTTGATATGATGTTGACGATGGGATGGGGTTGCTAGAGATTAAATATGAACCATAAATAGTCGCGCCGACAGACGTTGTTGACTGAAGAAAGGTTGAAGTTTGATTACCAATATACGAATTTAATTGATTAACCGTGACATAATTTTTTCCGGTTGTTAAATTAAAAGTAGTTAAAGTTGATTTAGTTGTAGTCGTACTTGCTAATGTTGGAACTAATATTGTGTAAATATTATAATACACATCATTTATTGGTGCAGTATTAATTGTGTAAGTTCCATTTAATGTAAAATTACCCGTTATACTAATAGGAGTAGTAATTGTTACGCTATAACCAGCTTGCAATTGGTTAGGTATATATTGTGTGCCACTACCAGAACTGAATGAAATTGCCGTTCCACCAGAGGTAGCAGAAATTTGATACGTCGTCGTAGTTGGATTAATGACGTAGTAAGTTGTTCCTGCCGTTAAAGCACCGGGCAAAGAAGATCCAATAAAAATAACAGGCGTATTAGCTGTTGGAACATTCCCTGTAGCGCCAGATGCTAATGTTCCGACTGTTACTATACTGGATGCAAAAGTTACAGATTGAACACCAAGGCCAATATCATAAATGGTTACAACAGTTGTTCCATTTGAATTGGTAGCAGTATTAGTTGAAGCAACGGGAATTGTAATAGTCTGCACACCACTTTGTGTGCTGCTTAAAGTGCTGATTGCCGTGCCACCAACAGTTAAAGCAATTTGGAATGCCGTAGAGCCATTTGTTGCGGAATTAACTACATAATAAACCGTATCGGCAACAAGAGGGGATGGCAATGAACCCGTTGTTGAAAAAACAATAGGCGTCCCATTAAGTGGCGCAGCCAATAATGGATTAGTTCCCGTTATTGTCGTAGATGACACTGTTTGAGGCGAAGAAACAATGTAAGTTCCAATACCGCCAGTACCCGTTCCAAGAGCCGTAACTTGAGTGCCTGAAGTTACACCCGTCCCAGAAATAATTGTACCGACGCCAATGGAACCAGCGGCAACTGCCGTAATATTGAGAATGCCCACGCTATTTGTTGTAGTAATTGAGCCAGTACCGCTGAAGGATGTTGGCGTTATAACGGCAGGGTTAGCAAGGGAAATTGTAACAACTTGGCTTGGGCTTGAATAAGAATCACTTCCAATAACTTGGGGTGTAATATTTCCCAAAAATCCCGTGGATGCTCCCGGGATGTAATAAAGCCCAGTTGTCGTTCCAACAGCCAACCGCGTAACGGAGTTAAGGTCTTCCCATCCACGCAATTCAGTAACATTCCCAACACCGTTGTAAGTAAATGTTTGGGCTGTCCAAGCTTGCCAACCGCCAAGTTTCTGAACTAGGCCCATGCCATTTCGGTCTGGGATAAAACGGACGAGTTGAGATTGCGAAAACGCCGCCTGATTAAGTGCGGGTGTCTCGTTGGTGTCAATACCCGGTATCAGCTTCATTGTTGCGTGTGGCATGAATTACCTCGTAGGTGTTGCCACGGCAGCAGGTGAATAAGATGTCCAACCTCCGGCCTGATACTTCTTACGGGCCTCCTCAACCATCGCACCCTTCAGAAGGGCTTGATACTGACTTTCATACGTTTGAGCCATTTGCGGGTCGTCACTAATCCGACCAAAGTTGCGCTGGTACGCGCTGATGTAAACCATGCTTGCCAAAATAAGCAAGTCTGGCAAATTTTGGCTGATAAATGTGTAAGTTGTGTCGGCTTGACCTGAAGCGGCGTAGTTGTACAGGGTTGGTTGACGAGAAGTCCCCGTGATAGTGAATGTGTAAGTTCCCGTTGCAGGTGTCCAAGGGCCAAAAATGATATTTTGGTTAGAATCAACCGTGGTCGTGCTGGTCAATTGGTCATTACCATACACCGCAAAGTATTGCGGCGTACCTGTTGTCCCGCTCGTTGCGTAAACATTTTGCAGGAAACTTTTTGTAACTGGCAATATGGGTGATACGTTGCCGCTTGGGTCTGTCACCGTAATTGTCTGCAAAGTAACAAATTCTTGGGAGGGCAAAGAAAATTGATTAGTTGACGTTGCCGTTATAGTAGTTGTTTGTTGATTTTGGGTAGCCAAAAAATCCAAGTCTCGTTGGATTCTTAACTCCGCGTAATTAAGCATTTGCGGAATAATATTGGTAAAGTTAGGGTCGGTTGAAGTAACAAGGCTATTGGGGGAAGTCCCCGTAGTAACAAGGGTTTGCTGCAAGATAGCCATAGTGGCAATCTGGGTAACATATAAGTTATAAGTTAAACCCGTAGTTGCAGTAGTCATTTTTTATCACTTAACCATGCTAAAGGCTGTGTTCTCAACTTCCGAAACACGCCGCGCCCAACCTTTCCCGAAAGTACCATAAGTGGGCAAACTTTGCAAAAAGGCTAATCTTGCTTCGCAGACTCCCGAAGCAATTTCACGAGCGTTAGCCGCTTCACAAGCACTAATTGTGGTTTGGCCGATTTTTCCGTCCGCACCAACACCAAGTACCTGTTGAAGGGTTTTCGCCGCACGGCTTACCCCACTATTAACAGCCATATCAAAAGTGGCATAGTCAACGCCAAGAGGAAGTGAGTCACCACTGATTTTATCCCAATACTGTTTTTTGTATAGTGGAGCCACGTCTTGTGGCCCCAACGCCCTCATAGCCGACTCATCCACTGGATGCCCAACATATTCCTCCCAGACCTTTTTGGTAACTCCCAAATTGGTCATGCCGCCGGGATCAGACTTTAAATTTACAAACCCGCCTTCATGCTTAAGCACCAAGGCAAGACACTGCTCAAAATTGTCTTTCACCGCTCACTCCAAAGGCTTTGAGTTATAAATCATGGTGTCTTTCTTTTGAGAACCAGAAGATGAGCCAAAATAGAAAGCTATAATTCCGCCCCACGCCGTCTGTAAAGCACCCAATAAAAGTAGGATTGCCTCATTCCCAGATGTGGGTAAACCATAAATTAGCATGTAAATCATAATAGAAAAAAAGCCGACCGTAACTCCAATAGCCAAGGCGCGGGGTATCCAGTCTTTGGTTTCCTTTTGCATGTCACGGGCAGACGCACGATCACCCGCCGCAATCCGCTCTAAATCAATGTCCAAACTTTTCATCTGAACTTTAAAATCTGCATCAATCTTTTTTAACGCGGCCAACTGATCACCCGTTGGATTAGCAAGGGCGGTCATAATGTCATCCTGAGTGCCATCCTCGTGGCCAAATAAGGCGCCGGACAATGCCTTTACGGCCATGCCAGCCACTGGCCCGCCAAGGGCAGTCGCGATGGTTGGGGCAACTGAACCAATTAATGGTCCAAAATTTTTGAGAAAATCCATTCTAGTCCCCTTCGTTCCTGTGTCCCTTGGAAGCTAACATAATACCAGAAAGCGTCCCAGTTAGAAATGTTGCAATAGGAGCAATTAGTTTAAAAAATTCCCTATCATTAGGTGCTTGAGCATCAACTGGTTGAACTACAAAAATGAGACTATACAAAACTGCAAAAACCGTCCCAGTAAGTGTGATGCAAAGACTTATCCCAATAATAAATTGAAGCAAGGCGTGAAGGCCATGCTCGTCTATTTTGCGCCGTCTATGATGCCGCACGGGTTCTTGTTTAGGGTCTTTATCAGGTCTTCCGCGCATACGCCACTTGCCTTACATAATGGTGGTTTACATTCATCCAAACCCCAGTTGGACGGGTCTTGGCACTTGTATCGGAATCTGTCGGAGCATCCACTTAACAACAAAATACCTATGGCAAAAATGATTCTCATTACCGCCCCGTCAACACAAGAGTAATGCCAATCCCAGCCATGCCAAAAATAAGGAAAATCACAATTCCGCCAACCATAAGGGCATCCTTGCGGTTTTCTTCCTGCTCTTTAAGTTCCGCCGCCGCCTGACGGGCTGCTTCCTTACGCATCTCAATCACTTCCCTCTGGATAGCATCCCACGCTGGCCGACCGTACTGAGCAACGAACATATTCTTTACGTTCAACTGCATTTCAAGGGCTTTTTGCTTTGCAGCATAAATCTTAATTGCCTCTGCCTCAAACTCTTGCTGAGATTGAAACAGTTTTTTCTTTCGTGGCGTTGAGGCTACCGTAACGATTTGGCCTATTTTGCCAAAAAGGTTACTTACCTTTTCAGCAGTATCCATCACGTCTTGACCAGCCTCAACGGCTGATTTTATAGAAGAATACAAACCCGTGGCGGCAGCTATGAGCGTAAACGGGTCCATGTTTAATCCGTATTAATTTTCAGAAACTACTCTAGAAGCATCCTCAGCCGCTTGAATTTGTGGCTGTGCTTGTGCTTTTATGGCTTCATAAACGGTAAGCACTGCCTCAAGGGGTAATTTACCAAGGCCAGCCAAAATCACATTTACTTCTGCAAGAGTAAGTTCAAAGTTTAATTTTAGATTGTCCATTATATCCTCTTAAATGGTGGGTTTTGAATTTGTAAGGTTTTTAACTCAGCAAGTTAATTATTAATACAACAAGACACCCATGAATAGACTATTTTTAAATAATCAGACAGGAGCCAATGTGCCAGAAGTTAAGAAAGTATGAATAATGTTGCCGCCAGAAGCTGTTATTGTTCCACCCGTAAATCGTGGAGGAGCCGGGTAACTAATAATAACAATACCAGTTCCACCACTTGCACCGCTGCCGCTACTATAAGCGCCGCCACCGCCACCGCCGCCTGTTCCATCCGTGCCAGCCACGCCATTTGAACCGTTATTTGTTTCGCCGCCGCGACCGCCGCCGCCAAGACCGCCAGCGCCCCAAGTGCCGCCGCCTTGATTATAACCAGAACCGCCGCCGCCACCTGCGTAATAAGTTGCTGTGCCAGTGATAGATGATTGCAAACCGTTACCGCCAGCACCACCATAGTTTACTTGAGGTTGTGAGCTACCCGCCGCCCCTGCGCCACCACCGCCACCACCGCCGTTCCCATAAACGGGAAGAGCGCCATTATTACCCTGCCCAGCAGTACCAGTTCCCACAGGCGAACCACCACCACCGCCGCCTGAACCGCCTGCTAATCCAACCGTATTATTTTGCGTTGAACCGCCACCGCCGCCCCCAGTAGCCGACGCAATTGTAACCCCACCTCCAACTAAACTTGAACTGGTTCCGCTACTACCTTGGTTACCTGATCCACCACCGCCAGTGCCGACCGTGACTGTGTATGATCTTCCTAATACAAGATTAGTTGTTCCAGTCAAAAACCCACCAGCACCGCCGCCACCGCCAAAGAAGCCACCGCCGCCACCGCCACCTGCTACAACAAGGTAACTTCCGATAAGAGGAGAATTAAGAAAACCAAATGCAGCAGCCGATGCAGCGCCTTGTGTAATGATGGTTGGCATTATTCTATCCTCATTTGAAGGAAGAAATTGTGGCTAAAACAACGTAAGTTGAGGCTGCGGTCTTCAAAATTGTGTAAGTATACACGTCAGTTGAATTATTTGTCCCAGTTGTTGGGGCTGTACCGCCCTGCCATTTTGGAGTTACTGTGCTGCCATCAATTTGAAGTACGGTATTATAAAGACCATAGAACGTAGCCGTGTGTGTACCAGATTGTGTACCAGATGTAGCAATTGCCGATCCACCAACTGTTGCGGAGACATTGAACGTAGCACCAGAAGGGTTAATCACATAATAAGTTGTTCCCGTTGTTAAACCTGTTGGAAGTGCGCCTGTTGTTGAAAATGATACAGGGGTTCCAGTTGCTGGAGCAGTAGTAACCGTGAACACGGCAGGCGTTGCAATTGTGATTGTGGCTGTCTGTGCGGTAGCATTTTGATTAGTTACCAAAAATGCCAATGTCAGGGACTGACCAATACCCATCAAACTATTTAATGTAGTCAATGAACTGCCGCGAACATTAAGAGTCCAATTACCTGTTGCTGCGCTTGTGTAATACAATACAGATTGCGTTAAAATATCGTAGTTTATTGTACCTGTTGCAGAAGTAGCCGATATAGTCGCCGTTTCAGCAATATTGGGTAGGTTTAACGCCAATTTAGAACTGCTACTGATGTTTAAAGCATCAGCAAATTGCGATGAGAAAGTGGCTGTTTGTGTGCCGCTTTGCGTACCAGATGTATTGATGGCCGAACCGCCAACACTCGCCGCAATGTTAAATGTCGTGGCTGTTGGGGCAATAACATAATAAGTCGTACCCGCAGTAATGCCCGTTGGCAATGCGCCAGTCGTTGTAAACACAACTGGTGTATTAACAACAGGAACTGTTGTGGCGGTAATTTGCGCAGGTGATGCAATTGTTATTGTAACCGTTTGCGGCGCAGGTAAACCAATTGTCGTAACACCCGCAATAGTTGCCGTTCCAGTTACTGATAAGTTAGTAAATGTGGGGCTAACCAATGAGTTGGTGATGTTACTGTCGGCATACGATGTGCTTGTGCCGTTGCTGTAAATAAACGACGACGAGTTTTGAGAAATGGTCACACCAGAGCCAGACGCGCCCGTTCCTGTGGTGACAAAAGTTACAGTGTACGAACCCGTTGTGTTGTTCGTGATGATCCAAGAACTGCCAAACGTATTAGCCGTTGAACCCGTGATAAATGTTGGTATTGTAATGGTGGCGTTAGATGTCAGCGTTCCGCTAATAACAAGCTGCTGCGCTGTCCACCAATAAACCCCGTTAATAGCTGCCGTGCTGGTGGTTAAGTTGGTTGTGCCGCCAGTAGTAGAAATAGCAAATGATGAACCAAGGGACTGGTCCATCGTGGTAAAGTTAAAGTTAAGCGGAGTGTTCCAACCAGTGTCACCTTGCGCTGGCTCTTGAAACAACTTGTTCGTGGTGATTGTATTTGCCATGAGGTTTACTTATCCGCCTTATTTTCTAACCGATCAAATATCTTGGTCAGCATATTCTCAATTCGGTTTAAATGCGTAGCCAAGTCGTCCTTAGCAACATACTTTTCCGCAATAACTGCATCTTTTTGAGCAATTATTACTCTTAAATCATTAATTTGCGCTTGGTTTGACTTGATCGCCTCTTCTTTCTGGCGAT
>Ga0304729_1001099_pt1 | contig 18346 bp, 14 predicted proteins | sample C_131016_MF_Meta_FD_190475 | JGI IMG/M metagenome (GOLD analysis project Ga0304729, IMG submission 190475) | Freshwater microbial communities from Lake Croche, Canada to study carbon cycling - C_131016_MF_MetaG (v2) (version 2) | ecosystem: Environmental > Aquatic > Freshwater > Lake | place... | reverse complement strand
TAATTAGGGCGACCAGTCTTCAGGTCGACGCCATCTGTCCAATTGACTTTGTCAAATGGATTGGCCGCCAATAATTTTCCAGTTGCCGCATCAACCACATACAAAAGACCACTCCTATTGGCCTGCATCACAACTTTCTGAGGCTTACCATTGATTTTCAAAGTGGCCAGAATAGGCGTTTGAACTGCATCGTAATCAAAAGGATCGTTGGGCGATGTTTGATAATGCCAGGCCATCTCACCAGTTTTGGGCTTGATCGCAACGATTGAGTTGGTATAGAGATTGTCTCCCTTTCGACCCCTTGGATTCCAAGGCGAAGGATTGCCCGTTCCCCAGTAAACCAAATCGAGCTCGGGGTCATAACTGCCAGTGACCCAAGAACTTCCACCACCTGTGACGTTGGAATCCTTTTCCCATGTATCAGCGCCCTTTTCCCCAGCGGCAGGCACGTTGTAATGCCTCCATAAATGCTTTCCTGTGTTGGCATCGTAGCCCTCAATAAAACCTCTGTGTCCGTACTCAGCACCGGCAACACCGACAATGGCTATTCCGCCAACAATCAAAGGCGCGCCAGTCATTGCGTAGCCATTTTCAATCGTTGCGGGCGCTGGGGACGCCGTTCTCCAGAGCTCTTTACCTGTTTTGGCATCCATCGCAATCACGATGTTGTTCATCAGCGAGCGAACAATTTTCCCTTCATAGATGGCCGCACCACGGTTCACAATACCGCAACAAACAACCCGAAGAGTCTCTGGGGGATACTCATGCGCAACACGCCAAATGGGCTTACCAGTCAACGCATTAACAGCAGCCGTGGAGTTATGCGTGGTTGCATAAACGATACCATCGTGAATGATTGGAAAAGACTCCGCTCCCCTGTTGTCGTTCATTGAATACGACCAAATAGGAACTAACTTTTTGACATTGCTCTTGTTGATTTGGGTCAAAGGACTGAAGCGCTGAGCGTTATAACCCATCCCATAAACGAGAACATCGTTGGCGGTTTTACCGTCATTGATCAAGTCTTGGGTGGTCTGCGCATGAGCGCCCAGCGTGGTCACGCTGATGAGCAAGCTCATCAATAAATTTGCTTGCATGGTTTTATTAATTTTCATAATTTGCCTCCTGTAACCGAGCATTGTAAATAACTGATGGAGACAAAGACGTATGATTAACCACTAGAAAAAGGGGCTAAAAAAAGTGATCAAACGATGTGCTCTAAATGTTTCTTGCTTGAATAAAATTCAAAAAGCTTTAAATTCTGAAGATTTAAGACATCAAGATGGTGACAGTTCATGTGAAGGCACATTTGCCCACCAAGCGAGTAACTTTAACGCCCAATTGGGTTTCAATCTTTGAGACGCCTAACGATCCAAGGCACCACAATTTCCTTAAAAATTTCATGATCTTTTAAGGTTTTAGATCTCCCCATGTGTCCGCCCTCAGGGTTTACCCAGGCCTCCTTGGGTGAACCAGATCTCAAAAGCAAATACAAGTCTTCAATAGGGACTTGAGTGTCTTGAGAGCCGTTGACCAGCAGCATAGGGGCAGATGGGTTACCAAGCCACCCAGCATCTTTGATTGACATTTTTGGGCCATAGGCTAAAAATTCATCCAAAGTTTTTACGCCATAAATTGCTGAGCGAGCCTCAAACAAACCGAAGATATATTCGGTATTGCCTAGAGCTTTCCTTTGCCACTGGGGTTGAAAGTATTCGTGAACAGGGCCGGCTTGAACAACCACACCTTTTAAACGCTTAATCTCTGTGTAGCCCACTCTCGCGGACCAATGACCACCCCAGCTTCCTCCAAAAACAACCACCCTTGTTGCATCGATATCGCTGCGTTTTTGCAAAGCATCAATTGCCGCAGAAAACACGCCTTCTGCACCAGGTTCAATCTTAATTTTGTTTTCACCTGTGCCAGGCATGTCCATAGATAGAAAGGCAACGCCATGCTTCAAGTATTCAGCCTCGCGTATGGCATTGTTTTCTTTTCTAGAATCAAGCCCTCCAACGGTGATCACAATAGGCGGCTTGATAACTCCTTTTGGTTTGCGCAAATAACCAGTAACCGATTGGCCCTTGAAGTCAAAACTGAATGGCTCGATGACAGGGTCAATGAGTTTTGCATAGGCTTTGAAAGATTCTTTGGCCCGGTCATAAGACTTGACGGTCATTGGAGAATCCTCTACGGGGAAACGACCAAATAAATAATATTGCATGGCTTGTTGGTAGGCTTGAGCCGCTGCATTTTTATCTTTGCCCTCAAGAGATTTGGCCTGATCCATATAAAGATCACCTATGGGCATCCAAGCAAGCGCCCAATCATCATGACTCAAACTCTTTAAATTCTTCAACGCTTTTTCAACGTCATTTGCCTTTAACTCTGCAACGGGATAAGCCCCGCGATTGGCACGATCTTGAATTTCTGTCTTGAGTTGTTCCAGGGTCCTAGCAGGAGCAATTTGTGCAGACACAAAAAACACCCAGCAAAGTGAAGTCATCGCAAAACAAAGGATTTTAAAGAAATGGAGTTGATTCACAAAAATACCTTTCAAACAATTGAGCCAATCGTTAATGACCAAAATCAATCCAACAGATGCAATGATTAAAATCAGAAACTGATGGTTTGAGCTTAAATCCAAAACCAATCAGTCAAACTAAAGGTTAATACCAGTTTAAAGACTCAATAAATTGCTGTTCATGCCGATCATAATCACATGGGTAGTATCTTAGGAGATAAAAATGACCACTTTTGTCGTATCAATGACCATCTTAACCATGCTTTTGATTTTTTTATTTATGATGGTGGATAAATGATCTGATCAACTTTCCAAGATCAACATTTCCCAGGAAAAGTCACGCGACCGTCTGTCTCAGATTTAATTTTTAGGGCCTTGGTGAGCAGGCCATTGCCATAGTAACTGCTCACCGTGACTGAAATTTCCACAATTTGCTTAGGCGAGAAAAATTTAGAGAATGTCTCAAAGGTCGTGTCTTTGACCTCTCCACCATTGGCCATCTCATCGACGAAGGCCAACATCGCTTTTTCTTTTTCATCAAAAAGCACGGACGTCTTCCAGTTTTGGATAGCCATTATTTTTTCTTTTGGGTAGCTACAAGCACTGGCCAAAGCATAGTGTTGGTTGAGTTCGTATTCCGATCCCACGATACCGGCAGTTCGAATGATGACCAACTCACGTAAAAACCGAGAAGTCTCAGCCTCTAACCTAATTGCCCTGGCCAAGGCCAGAGTCCCCTCCATGATTTTAGGCGCATGACCTGTGGTCAGCTGAAGATTGATGATCGCACCGCCGGAAGCTAGTCTTGATGCTTGCTCTTTGATCAAAATTGGGTCTGTGAATGGCTGTGGAATATCGGGTAAACGTGAAAATGTCCCATCTGCACGAGCAAAGCCAAAGAAAGTCAAAGCAATTGATATCCAATATTTTCTCATCCAAGACACTCCACTTAATAAAAGAATCCGCACTGGATGGGGCAAATGCCAAAGCTCCAATGACGAATGTTTAAACTTTAGCATGATTTAATATTGATAAATCCTAGCGAGAACACCTAGCTTGTGCAAAGAAATTCAATTTTTCATGGAAATGAATTGACTTATAAACACACCTTTATCAGTAAATCCTCCAATGCTTTCCTTTTCAAAGGCTTAGAACAAAACTCGTCGATACCTACCTCTTCGCATTTGAGTCTGTCTTGCTCGGATAGTGAAGCCGAAAGAGCAACTATGGGCGTAGAAGGTTTTGACATCGAACAGGACTCCAATTGACGAATTGCTGTAGCTGCTTCAAAACCATCCAATACCGGCATATGACAATCCATTAAGATGATGTCAAAACTTTCTTCTTTGAATAGATCTATGGCCTGCTGGCCATCTTTGGCCAATATGCATTTGCATCCCAATGAGTGAATCAACATGCTGTAAACCGATCGTATCATTTCGTTATCATCGGCAAGCAATATTCGAAGATTGGTGAAAGAGCGCTCTTCCTTTTTTATTGCCTGAACATGTAACAAAGGGACGATCGCTTGTGCTTGCTTGCACTCAACAGGTAAAGTCACAATGAACTCACTACCCTTAGCAAGCTCAGAATGAACTTGGATTCTTCCATCCATAAGCTCAACCAATTTTTGGGTAATCGAAAGGCCAAGACCTGTACCACCATAAGAACGGCTCTCAGAAGAATCCACTTGGAAAAAAGGCTTGAAGAGATTACCCATCTCTTCCTTAGGAATTCCTATTCCGGTATCTTTTAATTTAAACACCAAAATCCCAAAGTCTTTCTCAGCAGAGTCAAAGCTCAGTGTAGCATTGACACTTACAAAACCTTGATGGGTAAATTTAACTGCATTGGCAATTAAATTGGTCAAGACTTGAATCAACCGCAACTGATCAATATTGATCAATGTATTTTCAGCAATTGTGCTGTTAAGTTTTATTTCAACTCCCTTGGTTTGAGCCAATGGAGTAAACAGCTCAACACAATTACGAACAATTGGTAGAACATATTCGAATTTACGAGAAATCACAAGTGCGTTGGCTTGTATTTTAGAGTCGTCCAAAATAGCGTTCAATAAGTTAATAAGATGAGCGCTCGCAGTACTGATTAAATTGAGCATTTTTTCTTGCTCAGCACTGACTCCCATGCTGTTCAAAATCTCGCACGCTCCCAAAATACCGCTTACCGGCGTTCTCAATTCATGACTCATGTTCGCGATGAACTTTGCGTGCAAATCGGCATCGACTTTACTTAAATGCTCTCGAATAGAAACTCGAGTTTGTTTCTTGTAGATCGATTGAATCAACATAGCGCCAGCTATCAAGCAAAAGAGACCAATTGATACAGCGATAATCACTATCAACAGTGAGCGCGTCCAAAATAAACCACTTTCAAACAAATTAAAAGATGTCCTTGCGATCAAGTCTAAATTGACTGACTTATTGATAATCCCATTTTTATAAAGTGAATTGAATTCATTTTTTTCTTTTGATGTATTTTTTGTTGCCGTGATTTCAAAGTTAGTCCACATCAATGATAGTTGCATGCCATAAGACTTAAAAATATCGTTGACCAACTCATCAACCCAGCTTGGATCGATAACACCAATGACTGCGCCTATGTATTGACCTGTTTCCAAATGAATTGATAAAACTCTAGCGCCTAAGTGACGATTACCTTTTATAACTGTTGTTGAGACTGGGATATCAAAAACTGAATTTTGAGCAATCTGCGCAGCTTCTTCAAAAGACATTGGAAGATCTAAGGTTGGAGAAAATGCAATCGGTTTTGAATTCTTATCGAGAACAACAATATTTCTAATTGCTGTATTTTTAAAAGGATAGTTTCTTAGAAGCTCAAATGAGCTTATGCTTTCTAGATCGGCTTCTGACTTAACGATTTTTCTTGCAGCCTCAAGTCTTTCATCCAAGTATAGAATTTGCCCCTCGAAATTGGAGAGAACCATTCTCTCTACAGCCTGAGCACCAATGAATTTATTGTCGATCTCTTGCTGATGCAAGGTAAAGATATAACTGGCCGCAATTCCAAGCATCGAGACAATGATCAAAGTCAATGTACCCCATAAGACTGATAATTTGAATTTTTCTTTTTTAAAAAGATTCGCTTCAATGGCGTCTATTTTCCTCATGTTGAACCTTGCAAATAGCCACCTTCGACCATGATTTTTCTCACGTTTGGCATGACGCTCATCAAAGCTTCTTTTGAATCCTCTTTTTTTGTAATGGCCGCATAAATGGCTTTACCTAGAAATTCTGTGTTGATTAAATCCCATTGAGCAATGATGGGCCTCCAGTCCGGATTTGCAAATGTCAACTGTTCTTTTAACAATTTAAACTGAGGAAATCTTTGCTGCATCGCTGGATCACTTAAGGTCGACAAGCGAGTAGGCACTCCTCCAAATTGGCAAACCATGAGATCTTGCTTCTTACTGGTAAGCCATTGCAATAGCAAAAATGCACCTTCAGGGTTTCTAGAATTTTGAGCAATCCCCATACCTAAACCACCCGTCTCTGAGGAATTGAAAACACCTTTGGGATGAAGAGCATAACCAATATTTTGCGCAAATTTCGATGATGCATTTTGCTCTATGAGTGAATAAATCAAAGACGAATCTAAGTACATGCTTGCTTGACCTTTGATAAAGGAGGCGATCATATCTCCTTGATCAAAATAAGGAATATCCTTGGGTCCAGTTTCTACGATGAGCTTTAAAGTATCCAATGCATCTACAGCGCTTTGGTTTGTAAAGGCAGGTTCCCATTGATTGTCAAAAACTTTGCCTCCTAGAGGGCTTAAATGCAACAACCAAGCATGAACACATTGATGGCCCACCAATCCCCTAGATGTCATGGAGCCTTGATGTGTTTTATCATGGATGACAGGCAACATCCACTTCAGTTCCTCGTAAGTTTTTGGCGGAGATAACTTGAATCGATCAAAAACATCTCTTCGGTAAGCCAAAATCGAGGTTTCAGCTCCATAGGGTATGCCATACAGGCTAGAACCCTTTCCACCAAGATAGCCTTTGACCCCTCCAACCATACCTATATTTTCTAAATAAATAGGAACAATATCTTTTAAGTCATAATTTGGATCCGTTAAACTCTGATCCCTAAAGAACGACTCTAAGTTATGTAGCAGTTTTTTCTTTACATATTCAGTTTTCCACATGGCCACGTAACTCACCAAGTCAAAATCCCCCACTGCCTTGCCCATCTCCAGCATTTGCTTGGCCTTGATGTTTTTGCTGTCCATCCTCTCAACTTCTACACGTATACCTGTTTCTTTTGTAAAAAATGGTAATAACTTCATCATTGCAAAATAGTGTGGATGCGCGGGAATACTGATGACGACCTTAGAGCCTTTGTATTTGGCATAGTCTGGTCCCAAAGCTTTAGAGTCAAGCGTATTGGCTCGAATATTTTTCATCAGCGAAAAGCTTTGATAAAGCCCCATGACTTGCAAAAGTTTTCTTCTATGCATCATCGTCTTATTTTTCATCTCAGTAACCCCAAAAGATCTGCTTTTATCAACAAATCAACTTCAATAAAGATACTTCAATGTAACTCGTGAAATCAAAACCATTGAACTTTAGAAATGCACACATAGAGCAGGACATCTTAACAATTATTTATTATAATATACTAATATTTTCATTGTAATTAACTAATTAGTATAATTATTTTTAATTTATGCTACTTCCCCGCTGGCTTCTTTATTGCGGCAAATACCTATGATCTACCCAATAAACCTAGTGGACTTTCCTTTGATGAAAATGGGTAACTCAATTTATCAAGATGTCAAATTGACTTTAGACTTGGTGCTCACTCTTGGCATAGCTCTAAGCGGTGACAGTCTGGATACTTAAAAAACGAGCAATGTTCTATTAAATATTCAGGGGGATAACATAGGCGACACGACAAATTGAATCAAATGGCTTGATTCTTTTCAGCACTTTTATTATTTACGCTTGGCTCTAGCGCACAGTCAGAGTTAATTTCAGCGGGAAATGGGTTGGTCAATAGACTACCTGAACGCGCTTTATTGCTAATTGTAGTGACCGCATCAACAGTCCTAAGCTTCGATACAAACCAAAACGTCCATCTAAAGCATGAAGAGAGGGCTTTTCATCATGATCATGACGTATGGAGCTTAAATGTAAAAAATGGTCAACTTGGGTCACGGCTATCGGCCTGCCTTTTGCAACTTGACAAGCAAAAAGCCCGGTCAGACCGGGCTAAGTTGTTGAAGTATATGGGGTGGCTGATGGGACTCGAACCCACGACAACAGGAATCACAATCCTGGACTCTACCAACTGAGCTACAACCACCGTATGCTTAATTATAACTTGAAGTCAGAAATTATCAAATTTTGGGCATCTTTTAATTCTCAACCAGAAAGCTCATATTACTTGTCAATAGAACCTAAAGGTTTTGTAGAGACTTTGAATTGCTCTTTGAGGTAGTTGTAATAGGCCAGACTTTCGGTTTGTGCCAACCATTGACCAAACTGCGCCTTTTCACGACTTCTATTGGCTGAGGATGTATCGCTTGGCTCAACCTTTAGAACTTTAATCACAGCGTAGCCATCAGCGCCAAGGTCAACACCCGCAAAGACTGGAGTGTCCTTTAAAGGTGCTCTAAGGGCGGCCTCAACGACCTTTTGCGACCAGTCTTTGGTTTTCTCTCTGGAAATGACGAAGGCGGCTGGTAAGTTGGCAGAACTCGGATCGGCTTTCCAAGCTGTGAGCTTGTCCTCACCTTGCTTCTTTGCCAATGATTCGGCCTTTTCGCGTTTATAGAGCTGCTCGACTTGCTCTTTAACCAGCGAGAAATCTTTTGTTTTTGCGGGCCGATACTCACGTACGCGTGCCGCCACCAATGTATTGGGGGCAACTTCAATGGCCTCGGTGTTGTGCTTTTTCTCCACAGAATCTACTGAAAATACAGCACTTAAAAATTTAGGGTTTTGAAGCCAAGCCGGTTGTAATGATGCATTGGTTGCATTGGGCTGTTTGTTAAGTGCATCTATGGTGCCGAGTGGCAACTTGAATTTATCAACGACAGGCTTTAGGCTTTCAGATTGCTCGTAGACCAAGTTGGTGAACTGCTCTGCAACTTCAGCAAATTTCTTTTGAGATTGTTGCTTCTTCAAATCACTTTCAATGGAAGACCTAGATGACTCAAAACTTGGCATCTGAGGCACCTTGATATCAACCAATTTGATGATATGAAATCCAAAATCTGATTCGACCAACTCACTTATTTGTCCTTTGTTTAAAGAAAAAGCCACATCTTCAAACGGCTTGACCATGGCTCCTCGGGCGAAGAAATCGAGATCCCCCCCCTTACTGGAAGAACCAGGATCTTGAGAGTATTGCTTGGCCAAGGCAGAAAACTGATCTGGCGATTTCTTGACTTGAACCAATACCTCAAGTGCTTTTGCTTTGATCTTTTCCTTTTCTGCCGCAGACATATCCTTAGACGCGTTCAACAAAATATGGCTGGCCCTTCTTTGCTCTAAGCCAGCAAGTTTTGATTGATTTTGTTCAAAATACGTTCTGACATCGGCTTCTGACAAGCTGATACTTTTTTGAACAGTTGGCAAATCCAAAACAACATACTCAATAGAGGCTTGCTCTGGCGATTGAAACAGGGACGAATGGGATTGATAGTAAGCATTGAGCTCATCGCTGCTAGGCTTGATAGAGGCAAGAAAGTCTAAAGGCGAGAATTTGACAATTTGAACCGTTCTATTTTCATAATATGCGTTGAGCGTACTTGCCACAAGCGTTGCAGAGTTGATGACGGAGTTGCTGACTCCGGAGAGCACTTGTTGGGTGGCCAAATCATTTCGCATTTGAGCCTCAAAGGACTCAGGCGTCATGCCTTGGGCGGCCAAAAGATCTTTGTACTTTTCAATATCCAATGAGCCATCCGGCTTTCTTAAAGTGGCTATTGCAGGATTTTGTGACAACGTATTGGCCAACCTTTGATCGCTGACTTGCAAATTCAAGTGGTCTGCGGCCATTCTCATGACACGGTCTCGAACCAAACGCTCAAGTGTCCCAAGTTTTGCCATGGGTGAGTCAAACATCTTCGAATCTAAATTGGGCATGGAAGCCCTCATCCGCTCAACTTCGCTGCGGTGAGCATTGTCCAATTCGGATTGAGTGATCTTCTGACCATCAATATTTGCAACCGCCTCCCCCTTGTCCAAAAATCGGTTGTAGCCATCTATACCAAAAAGTACAAACGAAGGAAAAATCAGCAGAAACAGTAAAAACTGCATGATTTTGGTGTGCTGACGGACGAAATCAAACATGCGACCCCACGAAAAAGTAGAGATTAAAAAAACAAAAAGGCGAACTGCGTTCGCCTAGGGTCGGTTGGTGGGTGATGACGGGCTCGAACCGCCGACCTACGCCTTGTAAGGGCGCCGCTCTACCAACTGAGCTAATCACCCAACCTTTAACCTTTAACCAGATTAATTCAAGGCTTCTTTCAAGGCCTTTCCTGGCCTAAACTTTGGTACCTTGGCGGATTTAATTTTGATGGCCGCGCCTGTGCGTGGATTGCGACCCGTACGAGCGGCTCTTTTGGTCACAGCAAATGTACCAAAACCGACCAAAGAAACTGTTCCACCCTTTTTCAAGGTGGTCTTAACAGCACCTACAGTAGCCTCAAGGGCTCTAGCGGCTGCAGCCTTAGAAATATCAGCATGTTTAGCAATATGTTCGATCAATTCAGATTTGTTCACAAAAAATCCCCTACCCAAAAGCGTGATGTTTATCGATAAATTCAATTAAGCATTGTAAATGAAATCCATCTAAAAAGCTTAAAGCAAAACAAACTCATTTTTATCATTGATTGATCAAAGCGAATCATCAATCAAACAATAAATAAATCAGCGTGGGAGCGGATTTTAGACGATTAATTAAATCAAAAATGCTTTTTTAGAAAGAAATTTTGTTAAATTCAAATGCATTGAGCTATCGCTTTCCCTAGGTCAGACGTTTGACCGGTTCCACCAATATCAGGGGTCAACGGGGCCCCACTTTGGGGCTTTAAACTCGCCTCGATCGCGGTCAGAATAGCATCATGTGCATTCTTGTAACCTAAAAATTCAAGCATCATTGCACCGCACCAAATTTGACCAATTGGATTTGCGATCCCTTTTCCAGCAATATCCGGTGCAGAGCCGTGGACTGGCTCAAACAAAGATGGCGTTTCGCGAGTGGGATTCAAATTGGCCGATGGCGCAATCCCAATCGTGCCAGTACAAGCGGGACCCAAATCGCTCAAAATATCACCAAATAAATTGCTTGCAACGACCACATCAAAGAAGTCAGGACGTTGAACAAAATGCGCTGTCAAAATATCAATATGAAATTTATCCAACAAAATATCTGGATATTTTTTCGACATCTCTTGAACCCGCTCATCCCAAAAAGGCATGGTGATCGCAATTCCATTGGATTTGGTCGCACTGGTCAGATGCTTTTTTGGCCTTGATTGCGCCAATTCAAATGCGAACTTCAAGACCCTATCAACACCGACGCGGGACATCACCGTTTCTTGCATGACAATTTCACGCTCTGTACCAGCATACATACGTCCACCGACACTCGAGTATTCTCCCTCGGTATTTTCGCGAACAATGTACATGTCAATCTCTCCTGGCAAACGCCTCGAACCATCGCGACGCACTACAGGAGCGATGATGCCCGGCATGAGCCGAGCTGGCCTTAGGTTGATGTACTGATCAAACTCACGCCTAAACAACAAGAGTGAATTCCACAATGAGATGTGGTCAGGTACTTTTTCTGGCCAACCCACTGCTCCGAAAAAAATTGCATCGTGCCCACCAATTTGGTCTTTCCAATTGTCTGGCAGCATTTTCCCATGCCGCTCGTAATACTCACAATTTGAAAAATCGAAATGATCAAATTCCAAGTCAATATCAAATCGATCTGCTGCCGCTTGAACGACACGAATACCCTCTGGCATCACTTCTTTGCCAATACCGTCACCAGCAATGACAGCAATTCTTTTTTTACTCATTTTTTTGTTCCTTTATGATAGGTGCATCAGCCCCTAAGGCCAAGTGAACACCCCAAGCCGTTGTGACAACGCCAATGACAGTGATCCATGTAATGACTTCATCAAACAAAAGCCAGGCCATCATGGCTGTAGTTGGCGGCACCAAATACATCAAACTTGTGACGGACTGAGCCGCACCACGCTGAATCAACAGATACAACAAGGAGCTACCACCCAAGGTCAACCCGACAACAGACCAAGACATTGCAATAACAGATTGAGGGTTGATTATAAAAGACTCTGCCTCCATCAACATCAAGGGCAAGGTCACCATAGCAGCAGCCATCAATTGAATTGAATTTGCAGTTCTTACATCACATGGCTGAACGAATGACTTTTGGTAAAGCGTGCCAGTGGTGATAGAAAATAATGCAAAGACGATAAAGGGCATGGTTTGTGAATTGATTTCACTGCTCACCGCAAGCTTGTTCCATAAAACCAAGGTCAAGCCCACAAAACCGATGATCAATCCAAACCACTGTTTTGTTTTAATTTCACCCCCACGAGAAGATAACCAGATCGCTGTCAAAACGGGTTGAAGTCCAACAATCAAAGCAGAAAGCCCTGAGCCCATGCCAGCTTTGACTGCAGCCCAAACACCGCCCAGGTAACCCGCATGCATCAGCATACCAGTCACCGCAATATGAAAGGCTTGTTTTCGGGTTTTTGGCCAAGATACCTTAGCGATCAAAATCCATGGAACAAAAAGCGCGATGGAAAAAATATACCTAAAAAATAAGAACGTGAAAGGAGGAGAATTGGGCATGCCCAACTTTGCCACGATGAAACCGGTACTCCAAATGAGCACGAAAACGGCCGGCATGGCCATGATCCATTGGTTTGAGAGATTGAATTTTTGATCGGTCAAAAAAGTGCTTTCCGAAAATTCACTTCACGTGCTGGCGAATGACGGGCAAAGCTTTTTGCAAATAGTACACCATGGACCAAACCGTCAAAACAGCTGAGATCCAAATGAGGATCACGCCTATTTTGCGGGTATCTAAAAAGTCAAACAAAAGACCATCGTACAAAAGAAACGGAATCGCCACCATTTGGGACGTGGTCTTGAGTTTGCCCAAGAGGTGAACCGCCACACTTCTAGTCGCACCCAATTGCGCCATCCATTCCCTCAGGGCTGAGATTGCAATTTCCCGACCAATGATGATCAAAGCAACAAAGACATCTGTACGCCCAAGGTGCAAAAGAATCAAAAGACAAGCACAGACTAAAAACTTGTCGGCCACAGGATCTAAAAATGCACCAAAGGCAGATGTTTGGTTCATCTTGCGAGCCAAAAAACCATCAAGCCAGTCGGTCAAGGCAAACACAACAAACATGCTTGTTGCAATTAAATTTTTATGTTCCATCTCCATGGGCAAGTAAAAGATCGCCACGATCAGTGGAATGGCAACAATTCTTGTCAACGTGAGAAGGGTTGGAATAGTAAAGAACATAGTTCTGGAGTTTAGTCGTAAACGATCTGGATTTGGCCTTCATGGGCTTGAACCATCCAACTGGCCAAAGCAGCGTCAGACGGGAAAAACTTTGCTTTTGAACCCAATTGAACCTCCGCACTGACCTTTTCACGCAAAAGACACAATCGAATGGGTAAACCTCGAAGCAACTCGCCTTGCTCTGTCTGCTCAACTTGGGCCGGATGGTCCTTTAAGATCCTTGCAATTTCAGGCCTTGTTCCATTCACCGTTAACTTTAAATATTTACCAAATCGACACCTGGCAGATGGCAAGTCCCAGAGTTGCGTCACGTTGAGCCTCAAGCCACCAGAGAATCGATCCGGCTGAACTTTACCCAGTACCACCACAACTTCGTCGTCGCGCAACAAATTCCTAGCACTGTTCAACAAACCTTCGTCTACTTTTGCCTCAATAAAGCCAGATTTATCATCTAGCTTGAACAACCCAATACGACCATTTTGAGCATTGATGGTTTTGAAGTCCATGATCACCCCGCAAAGCACCTGTGGCTCACGCGAATCCATCAAGTCTTCAATTTTACGTTTGACAAACTGTCGGACCTCACCCTCGACTGCATCAAATAAATGCCCAGATAAATAAAACCCAAGAGCGGCTTTCTCCATCATCAAACGCTCTCTGACCTCCCAAGGGATTTGATGCACCAAGCCTGGCTCTTTTGAGCTGGAACCATGCTCATCGGGAGCATCAAACAGCCCCGCTTGATGCACATTGGCTTGCTGGGAGGCAGAGAATTGAAAAGCCAAATCTATAGAAGCAGAGAGTGCTGCGCGGTTTTGATCCATTGAGTCAAAAGCGCCAGCCTTGATCAAGGCATCAAGCGTTCTTTTGTTGAATTTAGCCCTGTCAACGCGAACACAAAAATCAAACAAGCTCTTAAAGGGTCCACCCTCTTGTCTGGCCAACACAATGGCTTCAATCGCTTGTTGACCGGTCCCTTTGATTGCACCTAAGCCATACCTGATTTGCTTGTCCGTGATGGGCAAGAACACATATTCACCACGATTGACATCTGGTGCTTCAAAAGAAATGCCTAATTTTTTAGCATCTTCAAAGAGCACTTTGAGTTTATCTGTGTTGTCCATTTCAACAGTCATGTTGGCGCAAAAAAATTCTGCGGTGAAATGGACCTTCAACCAAGCGGTGTGGTAGGCAAGCAATGAGTAAGCAGCGGCATGAGACTTATTAAAACCATACCCAGCAAATCTCTCCATCAAATCAAAAACCTCATCGGCCTTGATCTCTGGAATTCCTTTTTTAGATGCGCCCTCTCTAAAAATAACTCTGTGCTCGGCCATTTCTTCAGGTTTCTTTTTACCCATGGCTCGGCGCAGCAAATCCGCACCACCCAAGGAGTATCCACCCAAAAGCTGAGCGACTTGCATGACCTGCTCTTGATACACCATGATGCCATAGGTCTCAGATAAGACAGTCTCGGCCAAGGGGTGCGGGTAAGCGACCTCCTCTCTTCCGTGTTTTCTAGCGACAAAACTAGGAATCAAGTCCATGGGACCCGGACGATAAAGTGCATTCAAAGCAATCAAGTCCTCTAGACGAGTTGGCTTTGCATCTCTCAACATGCCTTGCATGCCTCGGCTTTCAAACTGAAAAACCGCCTCAGTCTTTCCTTCTTGAAACAAACGATAGGTCTCTTTGTCGTCAAGAGCAATCATCTCGAATGAAAAATCACACTCTGTGGGGTGTCTTTTAACAATTAGGTCTCTGGCGATGTTCAAAATCGTGAGCGTCGCCAACCCCAAAAAGTCAAACTTGACCAACCCAGCAGCCTCGACATCATCTTTATCAAATTGACTGACAGCCGCTAGACTTCCAGGCTGTTGGTAAAGGGGGCAAAAATCGGTCAATCTCCCTGGCGCAATCAAAACACCTCCTGCATGCATGCCCACATTGCGTGACAAACCCTCTAAGCGCTGAGCCATGGTCAACAATGTTTTGACATCCTCTTCTCTCTCAAACCGCTCTGCCAATGAGGGGACTTGCTCCAAGGCTTGAGCAATCGTGATGTGCTGCCCTGGCTTATTGGGAATTGAATTTGATATGCCATCACAAAAGCCATAACTCATGTCCATGACACGGCCTACGTCACGAATGGCAGCCCTTGCACCAAGGGTTCCAAAGGTCACAATTTGACTGACAGCATTGACCCCGTACTTTTGCTTGACATATTCAATCACCCGATCGCGATTGGTCTGGCAAAAATCGATATCAAAGTCAGGCATTGATACACGCTCAGGATTCAAAAAACGCTCGAAAAGCAATTTGTATTGAAGTGGATCCAAGTCAGTGATTTTCAATGAATAGGCCACCAGTGAGCCAGCGCCTGAACCTCGACCTGGTCCAACAGGACAGCCATTGGCTTTGGCCCATTGAATAAAATCACTCACAATCAAAAAGTACCCTGGAAAACCCATCTTCAAAATGGTATTGATTTCAAAATCAAGTCTATCCACATACTCTTTTTGATTCAGCTGCAATTGAACAGGATCGGGAAACAAAAGAGCTAAGCGCTGCGCAAGCCCCTCGCTTGAGGCTTGGCGGAAATAGTCTTCAATGGGCATTCTTGCGCCATTGACAAGAGGTGTTGGGTAATCAGGCAACTGGGGCTTACCCAAGACAAGAGTCAAGTTGCACCGCTTTGCAATCTCTACAGTATTGGCAAGGGCACTGGGAACATCATGGAACTTGGCCAGCATCTCTTGTTGGGTTAAAAAGTACTGTTGCCTTGTGAACTTTCTGACACGTCTTGGGTTGGCCAAAATTTCACCCTCGGCGATACAAACACGCGCCTCATGCGCTTCGTAGTCATCTTCTTGTGTAAATTGAACCGGGTGGGTCGCTACAACAGGCAATTTCAATCGTTGAGCCATTTCAACAGCTGAACTCACATACAACTCATCATCTGTGCGACCAGCCCTTTGCAGTTCAATGTAAAAGCGGTGAGGAAACAGACCAGCCAATTTCAAAGCAAGCTCACTGGCCTTGGTTAAGTCTTGCTGTAGCAGCGCCTGGCCCAAGGGCCCAGCTTGCGTGCCCGACAAAAGAATGAGTCCATCAGACAACTCACTGAGCCAAGTCCATTTGACAAGAGCCAAGTCTTTGTGAACGTTTTGTGTCCAGGCCCTGGTGATCAATTCACAAAGGTTCAAATACCCTTGATTGTTTTGTACCAGTAAAATGACTTTGGATGTATTTTGTAATGAGTCTGAGCCAGCTGACTCCAAGATCACTTCTGTTCCGATGATGGGTTTAACGCCCTTAGCTCTCGCTTCTTTGTAAAACTTGATTGCGCCAAACAAATTACCCAAGTCCGTGACAGCCAAAGCGGGCTGATGATCTTTTTGCGCAAGTTCTACAACCGTCTCAATGCGATTGGTTCCGTCAATGATGGAGAATTCGGAATGAAGTCTTAGGTGAACAAACATGGATGGATTGTAGGCAAAAGTGGGCTTTATTTCAGAAACCTTCAAGTTTCAAAAAAATATTTTTTAGCGGTTGTAAACCTACGGCATGAATAATGAGAAAATTATGTTCTTATTTAACTCATTCAAAAACTAACCTATATAGATAGCGGCCACACTCAACACAAGCCTTGTATTGATTCATCTGGCAGGATTTCAATCGGTTTTATTTGAAATACAAATCATATTTTCTCTGTGAATACAGTACTGAACATCTCGTGCTATAAGTTCATCACCTTGGATGATTTGACTGCACGTCAAACCAACTACCTAGAGAAAGCAAAAGAACTTTCACTTAAAGGAACCATTCTTTTATCGCTAGAAGGTATTAATTTTTTTCTAGCGGGTAGCGCCAAAGACATCAACTCTTTTGTAAATTACTTGAAAATCGACCCGAAATTGAGAGACCTCCTACCTAAAGAAAGTTGGTCTGAATCTCAGCCTTTCAAAAAGATGCTGGTCAAAATCAAACGTGAAATCATTCGCATGAATCACCCGACAATCCAACCTGAAAACGCTAGAGCTCCCAGTGTTTCAGCCCGTCAACTTCAAGCTTGGCTCCAAGCAGGCAAGGATGATGAGGGTCGAGAGGTCGTCACCCTAGACACAAGAAACGACTATGAAGTTCTAGACGGTCGATTCAAAGACGCCATTGAATACAACATTGGACACTTCGGTGAATTCCCTGAAAAAGCCAAACAAAACATAGCCTCGCTTCAAAACAAAACCGTTGTGAGCTATTGTACGGGTGGCATACGCTGTGAAAAGGCAGCTATCTATTTACGGGAGCTGGGTCTTGAGCATGTTTACCAACTTGAAGGCGGCATTCTCAAGTATTTTGAAGAAGTCGGATCCGATCATTACGAAGGCAACTGCTTTGTCTTTGACGACAGACGTGCCGTGACGGCGAACCTCCAACCGGCCAACAATTAGACCCCTGCTTTTTTGACGTCTGCCGCAAAGCAAAGATCAAAAAAAGACCGGAAAGAGGGCGAAACTTTTAAATGTACACCCTCTTTGCTGACTTAAGCTTTGAGTTTTCGAGCAATGTCGGCAACTCTTTTACCGTAGGCCTTGGCTGTATCCAAATCAGACTGAGGAATTTCAGATGCGCTTTCTGTAGCACCGACTTGGGCCATCACGCCAGAGTGTGAGCCCAAGCGGTTGACAAGCCCGTCGTTCAAAGAGGATTGTCCGACCCACAGCATGCCATTTTGCATGGCCAAGGTGATGAAATACTGAAGGGTCGAGAACTTATCCCCACTTAAATTGGCTGAAATCGTGAACCCCCCGGCAACTTTGTCGACCCAGGCCCGAGAGAACCATTTGCTGGATGTTGCATCTGCAAATTTTTTAAATTGCCATGAGACCATTCCCATGTAAGTCGGAGAACCAAAAACAATTGCATCGGCGTCATCGAGCAAAGCCCAATCGGCCTCACTGACGTTGCCATCGGCATCGATCACGACCAACTTTGCGTTAGCACCCTCAGCAACAAATTGAGCCAAACGCTCCGTATGGCCATAGCCAGAATGATACACAACGACTGTCTTAGACATTTAAACTCCTAATAAAAAAACAAAAATCTACTTCCATGGGTTTCTAAATTCACCACTAGGCACTCAAATCAAACACCAAAACTTCAGCGCCAACACCCTTTTCTACAACCAAACCAGGTTCTTTTTCAATCAACAATGCGTCGCCTGTCAACAAGATCTGATCGTTCA
>Ga0304729_1001097_pt1 | contig 18350 bp, 38 predicted proteins | sample C_131016_MF_Meta_FD_190475 | JGI IMG/M metagenome (GOLD analysis project Ga0304729, IMG submission 190475) | Freshwater microbial communities from Lake Croche, Canada to study carbon cycling - C_131016_MF_MetaG (v2) (version 2) | ecosystem: Environmental > Aquatic > Freshwater > Lake | place... | reverse complement strand
TCATAAGATTAAAACAGACTTCAGCTTATGGACAGATATAGTATTACATAAGGATAAGAAGGCTATGGAAAATATGATTAAGTATTGTAAAATGGATGTGGTTCTTCTTGAGAAGGTCTTTAATGAGCTATCTAAACACATAGACCCTAAGACACATTACGGAGTAATATTTGGCCAAGACAGAGGTAGCTGTCCAGAGTGCGGTGCAAGTGGTGGCAATCTAGTGGTTAATAATAAAAGAGTAATGGCTAGCGGAACTGTTAAGCTACAGATTAAGTGTAAAATCTGTGGAAAATTTCACACAAAAACAGATAAATAACCTATGAAAAACAAAGACTTATTAGAATTGCTATTAAAAGATGTTACTAGATTTGAAGTTATAGACCATTCTAAAAAGATGCGTGGAAGATATGTGGTTGAATATGGTATTAAGGTTGAGGTATCTATTCAAGACGATGGCAAGACAATGAAAGTATTTTTAAACGACCAAAACAAATAAACCTATGAAGCAATTTGTAGATGAAAATAACTACCCTTTGTTTGATGGTGTATACAATTTAAAACCAAAACCTATGAGCAAGGTATTAGATAAGGTTATATCCGACCTAGAGGACCGAGAGATATTAGGAATTAATAAATATGGAACTACCTGTGACAGAAAGGATTATGAATTAGTTGATTGGCTACAAGAGGCATACGAAGAGACGCTTGATAAAGCTATGTATTTGCAAGCTGCAATAAGAAAGCTACAAGAGAATAATCAAGTTTATTAGTATATTTACAGCTCAATAAAATCTATGAAACTTAGTAAAAAATTTAATAAAATGTCGTTGCAAGAACAAGAGGCGTACCTAGTAAAAGAACTTCAAGATATGTACATAGCAGAAGATGCTATTAAAAAAATGCTAGGTAAAGTTAGAGGTGGTAATAAAGTAAACATACAAACAGAGCCAGATAGACCGGATGAAATATTATTAAAAAATGCCGAATAAAATTACTATACCTAATGAGTTTAAATTAAATGGTAAAAAAATTACCGTTCAATATGATGACGAGTATTGTGATGAAAATGGATTGCTAGGGGAGGCTGATTTTACAGATAAGATTATAACTTTAACATCTAAAGATGGTGGTAAACGATTGCCAAGGGCTGAAATACATAAAACATACTACCACGAATTAACACATCTTGTTTTAGACGCTGCAAGTAGACATCAGCTAAAATATAACGAGGAGTTTGTAGATGCAGTTGGTTTGCTTCTTTACGAATACGAGCGTACTAAAAAATATTAATATCCACTAAATTGATTAGGGCTGAATGTTTCTATCAAAGGAGTTTTCTTCTTTAAGATAGCTTGAGACTTAGTCTGTCCAGTTAATGTCAACAACATAATCATAAAAGATACAGTTCTATCAAACTTAGTTCTATTGCTATGGTCATATCTTTTTAATTCGTCTAATAAGTCAGGGTAGTTAATCAAATGAGAATAATGCTCTACATAGTTAATACAATATTCTAACTGCTTAGACAAGGCGAAGGCATCAGCTGAACTAACCCCCCTCTGCATTACATTAACCTTAGTCTTTCTTTGTGGGTCCACCACGGCATCTGGCTTCTTACCAAGCATAGGTAAGCAATTTCTTTTAAAGTCATTGTCTGATTTAAAATACTCGTAGTAATCATCCCCAGCATCAGACTCTATAGTTGCAGGCACCCCGTAATACATTGAGGCCATTAACATCTCCTTCCAAAATAACTTCTTCATTTTAGGTCTTCCAAAGAAATGGGCCACAGGAGCCCCACTACTTTCCTTAGTAGTATCTACCTTCTCTCCTATCCAAGCTGAGCCTTGAGAGCCCTCTCCTGAGGTCATAGAGTGTCTGAATGGGTCAATACCAAATCCATACTCTCCTGTATTCCTTGGGTACATTACATTACCCCTAAACTCAAAATTATTAGCCTTGATAGGGAACTTATATATTAGCCAATAACCGGCAGAGTCATCAGCAAATTGTATCTTATCCTCCCCATCTATATAGAACCTTCCTCTTCTTAAAGGAATAGGCTTTTCTTTTAGATTCATTTCTTGTAAAAGAATATTATCTAAATTAAAATGACAATCAGCTTGGTTAAACTTAAAAGCCTCCTCTTCGTTTAATGGATAGTCTCTTGTATCTTGGTCATTGTTTCTGTAATTAGCAAGGATAAATTCCTTAGCCTCCTCTTTCATAGACATACCATACTCATCTATAAATCCAGCTAAACCCTCGGAGGCGGGTGCAAAATATCTTACTAATTTGCTTGGGGTTATTCTTCCACTTCTAAACTGATTACTATCATCCCATAGGTTTTTAAATTCCTGCCCACCATTATTAGGAGGATTAACAGTAGATACCATCAAGGCAAAACCTACCTTATTAGCCCCCTCTGTTAAGGTTTTTTTAACAATGTTCCAATATTCTGTAATTGGTACCTCTGTTGGAAATTTAGAGGCCTCATCTATCAGCAATCTACTCCATCTTCCAGAGTCAAAGGAGTTCAAGGCTGTGTTACGCCATTCTATAAATGAATTAAGACCTTCTCTTTTATTAAAAAGACCTTTGTTTGTTTTCTTTCTTTTAGATTGCTTTACTAATATCAATCTTTTTTTAGGGTCTTCTGTTCCGTCTGTTCTTGGCTGAAGAAACATTGGCATAGCCCTAAATCCATACACCACCATATTAGCAAATAAGTCAGAGGCATCCCCTCCTGTCTTTGATATAATACCACATCTAGTGTTCTCTGTGTTACTTGCTTCTTTGGTAAGGATACAAGAAGCCTGTGAGGTTGCTCCCTCTCTACGCTTTTTAACCCTAATAACGCCTAATATATTTTTGTCCTTGGAAATCTCCTCATAGAATAAGAACCACTTTCTATCAGCATCCCTATAATCCGGGAATATTCCTGACTCTAATGTCCAATAGTTAAGGTAAAAATAATGGTCTCCTGTAATAAATATAGGGAAGCCATTAGACATAAACCAATAGCCCTCTCTGCATCTTGCAAACTCTCTTTTAATAAATTCTATTTGCTCCTCGTTGTAACTTGGTACATCATCCTCATCAACCTCAACCTCATAAAAAGAATCTGGTATCTCTATCCTAATAAACTTTTGCTTCTTAGTAGGCAGATTACTCCCATCTATATCTTTTAATTGTGGTGCGTTAGGTAGATGACATTCAATGCCATAGATAATATCTATCATATAACAAAGGTAAGATAAAAAGAATAGGGGATAAGAAAAAATCCTACCCCCTATAAGTTAGTAATTACGGCCTAAGAAGGGATTAAAAAGGAAGGTCTGCTGATGCAGTTTCCTTAGTTGCTCCCGTTGGTGTCCAAGTATCAATGCTGATCTGGACATCCTTTCCAAACTTATCGGCCTTGCCGATGTTGATGTTTAATTTCACATACTTCTTTCCGTTAAAGTCTTGTACGTGCTGATTAATTACTTCTGGGTTAACAGTAACTGATAACCAAGTGTCATTCTTTTTTACGCCTTTACCAGCGTAAATCTTTGGTGCTTTTTCCATAGATGTTTTTTTTATTTTAAATTAAGAGTCTCCGATTTTAAATAGGATAATGCAGTTCTCAATACCTCAATTCTATAATGCATTTCCTTTATTACCAATTCAGCCCAAGTATCATAAAAAGATACCCCTGCAACCTCAGCGTTTAGTATGGCTTTCTTTTCAGCAGCTGACCCATTGTAGTTATCTGTTATAGTCAACTTGCTTACAATGTGCCTTTCTAATAAGAATTGAAATCTTGCCTTACATTCTGCTGCACTACCTTGTATGTTTGTTATAACATTTAATTTTTCTAATACTGACATTGGATTAGTTAGGTCTACCCTAGATGATACAGCTAATCTAACTTGTTCAAACAATATCTTAGTATCATCAAATTTTTTCTGTAATTCCGGTTCTTTGAATAACTTCTCCATAGATACATTTTTTTATTTTATATTTTTTCATCCAATTGTATAATTGTCTTTCTTCAATACCCATTAACTTAGAGGCATCTGAAATAGTGTGTGCTCTGTTTAATGCCTTTATGGCAATTTGTTTGTAGTTGTAGTCAAAATTTAATATTTCCATTATTCTGATTTTATATGTCTTATTGCAAATTCTTTTTTATAATTTTCAATATAAATCCTTTCTCTATTTGAAATGACTCTCCTCAAAACATTATCACTTATTCCTAATTTAGCACAGGCTTTTTTTGCGGTATCAAACTCTATTCTTTTTTCTCTTCTTTCTTTTAAATCGGCTATAGTCATATCATATAATGCTACTCCGAATTTTATTACCTTCATATCGCAAAGTTATTATTTTAGTTTATCAAAATGGTAATTCTTGCATTATTTTTTCTAATTCTTCTTCAGTTGGTGGAACATAATCTATCTTAGGCTCTACCCTTCCTTCCCTTTTTATTGGAAGCCAACCATATTCATCTGTAAACTCAACAGCATCTTTCATCATAAGTTTAATCATCTGACCTCTTGGGGTTGTGTTGCCACCAGTGTCCTTATTACGCATCTTGTTTACATATATTTCGGTTATCATCCAAGTCTGAGGGTCTTGAATATTTCTATTCATTGTCAAGAATATATCAGCCTTGTTATAAAGTACGGCACCACCATCAGCATCGGCAGGCCAAGGAATTAGCTGATTGCCATCCTTATCCCTTTCTCTCTGTGATTGGCTTCTTGTATGTAAGGCTACGAATATTGATATGTTTGTTCTTTTGGTAAACAAAAGCATATCTGTATACATCTCCATATCATTATCATACTTAGAATTACCCTTAACCTTTAGGGCGTTGATTGGGTCAATAAACAATCCTTTTATAGAATGGAATTTAGATACCTTCTCAGCGTATTTAAGGAGGTCATCGTAAGAATGCATAGTATCGTTGTTGATAAAGTACATCCTCTCATTAACCCACTTCAAGGCCTCTTGAAATTCAAACTCAGAACACTCTTTAATCTTCTTGCCTACATAATGTTCTACCATTCTCATCTTTACCGAGGAGGTTCTATTTTCTCCCGTATACACCACCCACCCCCAATCGTATTTATAGGAGGATAAAAATATCAGCCAAAAGGTTAAGGCAGTCTTGCCGGTATGGGCGTGAGAAAGTAGGGCATAAAACTCTCCCTCCTTAAGTAAAAGATATTTGTCCATATCAGTATACCCAAAAGGTAATCCCATAGGGATAAGCCCAGCTCTATATCTTCTTATGTACTCCTCATCAGCCTTGTTACTTACCAAGAATGAAAGCTCCTCATCTATCAGACCCAATTCCTCAATAGCTGTCCTTTCGTAGGTGGCAAGTTCATTAATAGGCATATACTGACCAGCTTTTACCCCATCAGCTACCGCTTGAATCTCAATTTCAGCCTCCTGAGGCCCAAATTTCTTCAAAACCTCAAACTCTAAAACCTTTTGGGCTATAGACTCCTCTACAAGTCCCCCAGAAACCCATCCTCCGACCAAATAAGCGGCCTTAATTACCGAGTGGTGTCTTTTACCTACCTCTGCCTTTTGTACCATTTTTGAGGCTATATTGAGCTTTGCGTAGTCAGTACTAACGCCAGTCATTAGCATCCCCTCATTATGCACATTTTCTATGACCTCAAAGAAAGTTTTACTATCATTATTAATATAGATGTTAGGGTCGTAGGAAAAGAAAAGAATCCTTGATGGGTTACGAGCCGTAGGGTCAAACATTGGATACCTTTTAAGCAAGGCATTATAATGTTGCTCGTGTTTATTCCCATCAGCTATCTTGATTAATCCGTGTAACCCTGTGCCAGAAGGAGATATCCATAAGGCATAAATAAAAGGGTCTTTCTTAGCCTCCTCCTTGTACTTTTCTACATCAATGTCATCCACATCAAATGGGATAAACTTTGAATGTATGCTTAAGGAATTATCATTACGATAAGATTCGTAGATTGTACCATCTTCCCTTGTTTTTCTAATAGGTATGGTAAACTCTCCAGCAAATAATACGCAAGGCAATTCTTTTTTTAGCTGAGTAATTACCTCCTGATCCGTTTCTTGCCTAATCTTTTCTACTTGGTCTTTAGCCCTACCATTTTTAATACCATCCAAAACATTTTGTAAGTTTACCTTATAGGGGTTACCTATGTCACTATACTTTTTGAAGATTGTTACCATATAATTCGTTGTGATATTTCCAAAGTTCGTTTTCTAATTTCTTAATTTTAGCCCTATATTCTATCTCCGTTGCCATCCAATTGGTAGCTGATTTAATACTATTCATTACAGATGTATGGTCATTGAGACCAACATACTCAGCAATTTCTTTTAGGGTCAAACCAGTAAACTTTTTAAGTAAATAAGCACAAGCGTGTCTTGCGTTTATAATTTCTCTCTTTCTACTTTTTATTATAAAGTCCACCTCAAATTCTTGCTTAACTAATTCTATAATTTTATCGTGTGCAATAGGAAATGATATTTCAGTAAAGTCTTCTTTAATACCTTTTAGCATTACACTTGACTCGTGAATAAAATATCTACACCTAACAATAATATCATTTAGCTCCCCAATGGCTGTCGTCACCTTTTCTTTTTTTGTCATAAATACTTGTTTAATTGTTCTTTATAATACTCGTGTGTTCTTTTCATCCAATCAATAGGTACTCCTTTGCTGAAATATTTAGCATTATAATTAGTCATCATATAGGCTTGTATCTCATCTTCAATAACAGATTTGTTATATCCTAATACCATCAGATTATCTTTAAATATTTTTTTATAATTTTTTGGTATCAATGAGGTAAGAACATTTGACGTCTCCTTATAGATTTTGCTTGTATAATATAAGGCGTGGCACATCTCGTGTTTGAATGTACTACCACTATCTATTTTAGTACCTATGATATAACTGCTTAGGCTATAATTGTGATTCCTAAGAATCTCATCTATAATCTCCTCCATTACATCATCATATGGAGTCTTATTTTTAATAGCAATCATACAATTAACAGCCACCTTAAAAGGTATGTTGAAGCCGCTCCAATCTTTAGCATAGGTAAAGGAGTTTTTATTTTTCATAGAATACCACCTTACATACTCCCACATATCAAAGTCGGTTTCAACAAATTGTTCGCTATCTGATTCATAGAATTCTTGTACCCTACAAAATAGCATAGCCCTATCGTAGTCATTAGGGACAATGACAGCAAAGACATTATCCTTTACTTCTTTAAGAGTGTATTCTATTTTCATAGCTTTTCTATTTCTTGTTTAACATCATCCCAATAACTTTTATTAGACATAATTGTATTATCTAAACGAAATATTATTGGGTTAGCTTCAATTACTTCATCTACTGCTATTAATGCACATTGTTTAGCTTCTTTAGAAACTATTTGTTTTTGACTATGCATTTTAAAATATAATTCTTTTGCTTTTTCTTTTGGTGTCATTAGTCGTTATTTTTAACCCAATAAGGTAGTGATATAATAGGCTTAATGCCCTCCATCATATACCAAAAATCATAAGACATATTGAAGCATTCTGGATGCTCAAGACAATAGTTAAATCCGCTACATAGCTTTTCTAATTCTCTTCTACCATACTTAGTAAACTCAGCTGATACTTGAATCAAGCCATTGTAGTATGGCTCTCCCTTCTCTATTACATAGAATCCAAATGATTCTCCTTTTTGGGTATAGATAGCCGTTTGAATATGGTATTGATAGTTAAAGAAATCTTTGTTAAGCGTATCTATTTGACCGCTTTGAACTGACTTAATATCTATAACAGCATTAGCCTTTACAATATCCTTGATGGTCACAAAAGGCAATCCTTGAATATCTATTCTTTCTTCCACCTCGGTTTCAGCACCCTCCATTAATATTTCAAATTCTGGGTTGCTGCTTATGTATTGAGTCAAACTAAATAACTCATTGTGTAATTTATCGTCAATCATAGTCTTGCCTACTGATTCAGCCTCTAATCTAGCATAGGTCTCTTTGCCATCCTTTGTACGCATATCTAACTTAGGAATCACAACAAAGTTTTTGTCAAACTCTTGTGGTTCTAGCAACATACAATGTAAGGCTTGACCATAAACTAAAGCTGGGGTAGTCTCCTTTGGCTTGTTACGATAATTGATAAATTGTTTTGGACTCTTTGCAAACTCTTTTATTGAAGAGTAGCTTAATGGCCTTTCGTTAAGGTCTTGTAATGTAATCATAAGAATTTTTTTATTAATAATGTAATGTCTTTCCCATCCCTAATATTTATAAACCCAACTAATTTTATTGACTTGTTTTTGTTTTCAAACTCAGTACTAATTGGCATCTTCCTCTCTGACCAAAAAGGTTCTTTGATAACCTTTAGGTCAAAAGCATATACCCCAATAGGCGTTGAATTGATATACCTTACATTGTCGCATTTAATTAGCTTGTCCCATTTGATTTTCTCTATCAGCAAATCATCATAATGGGTTCTTCTACATTTGAACTCGTATCTAGCATTTCTGCTTAGGCTATAGGCATCAGAGAAATCAAATTCTTCTGTCTGTGTTAGATCTGGAATATACTTCTTGATTATATCAAATAGCTTTTGTTCGTTTAGGTCTATCATAAGGATTCAATTATTTTTATGGTCTTGAATAATTGCATAGCCACTTGAGGGACTATCGCATTACCATAGGCCATTATGGATTCTTTTCTCCATTTAGAAAAGGTGATAGAGTCCAATTCGCGGGGAATCCCATCATCTCCTCGACAAATAGGGGGTTGAGTTGGGAATTGGCTGAAGTCAAATTCGGTGTCCCATTCAGTATCCTCGCTGACTGCTCTAGGCTCAGCCCCATCTCCTGTCCAGATCTTGTTATATTCTTTCCATCTGTCAGCGTTCTGTCCCCCTTGAAATCCCTCGTGCAAGGTGTTGGTAGCATCCTCATTATAGCCATTTGTTTTAATGGGTTCTGAAGATTTACTCCCTTCTCCTTGTGCCTCTGTTGGGCCGCCTTGAATGTTTCTGGCATCCTTGGTGTGTTCCAATCGTAGGCCGAGGGAGTGGGCAACAAACCAAACTCTGTCTCTTTTATGGGGAGCGTTGACGCTTGCAGCTGGAATAAGAAACGATTGGACTTCATATCCTTCCCTTTCCAAGTCAGCGTACACCTCGTGGAATACCATCCCTTCATTCCAACTAAGGAGTCCACGAACATTCTCGCCAATAACCCATTTGGGTTTGACCTCTTTAATGACTCTAAGCATTTCTGGAAAGAGATGTCTTTCATCGTCTTTCCCAAGTCGTTTTCCTGCACTTGAGTATGGTTGGCAAGGTCATTACGGGAACCCTCCGCAAACAATAGTGTCTGCTGAAGGGTTCCATCTTGATTTTTTAAGGATTTCATAATTTAATGTTTTTATATCATCGTGATGATATGAGTTAGGGAAGTGGTGTTGAAGCACTCGTCTGCCAAATGGATTTATTTCGCAAGATAAAACATTATCCCACCCCATTTTTTTGGCAGCAATTTCTATACCTCCAATTCCACTAAATAGGCTTATTACTTGCATAATTATTTGGTTAAAAGGTCAGCTACTTTTTTAGATACATTGTACTTTTTGCGTACATCTACTAGCTTAAAGCCATTTTGTAATGCTGCCTTAACCTTATCAAACTCATCAGTACCCTCGTTTAACCAAGGCTTATCAACTACCTCATCAGCTATTTTTTTAGCTATGATAGTAACCTTATCCGATGCCTTGTTGCCGTCATCATCCTCATCCTCAATGATCAGGTTAAGCAGTCCACTTAAAGAATATCTTTTTGCGTAGGATACAGCCGAGCCATAGTCTTGGGCTGATTGTTTGTTAACAACGATTGGAAAGATTGAACCCATAGACTCTCCAGATTCTGAGTGCCATACCTTTGTTTCAACCAATAGCTGACCCTCAATAAATATGTTGGACTGAGTTACTACTAAGCCATTAGCGTTTAATGGCTCTTTAATTGTTTGCTGAATGGTATCCAAACTTGCATACTTAGATTTAAAGAATGGATTGTCAGCTCCCTTGATAATAGGTTTTACTTGCTTGTTAAATTCAACAAGACTTTTTAATAGTGCTTTCATATGTGTGTTTTAAAATTAAATATTCTCTCCTTTCTCAGTTCTTATAGTCCCAGCTATTCCGTGCTTCCAAAAGCTATTTAGAATAGTTACCTCTAGTATTTCATTAATGGTCGTTATAGACTCATCATTAAGTAAACTGCGAGTAGAGGTTGATAGGATTTTTCTTACGCTTTCTTGGACATCAGTAATGATTGTCTCTTGGATATCTTTTATCATAATGTGTGGTTTAGGAATTCAAAGTTATAAACAATTGTGGATTACACAAATTATTTAGTAACATTTTTTTAATCTTTTTTTTCAAATTCTAATAAGGTTTCTTTTTTAACCTCAGAGTCGCACTCCTTAAGAAGTTCAAACTTACTTAAGGCTTGTGGCCCACTTTGGGTGGAGTAAACTGGCTCCCAATAGGTGCCAGTCCATTTCTCAATGTTATACCAAATTGTTTCCTTAATAACATTGGTTTCTTTTTGTAGTCTAATTTTCATTTTGATTTTCTTTAGGGAATAAGACAATTGGTTTACTTGGTTTACTATGCTTCACCACATCCATAATTTGCTTATAGGCCTGGGGGTCATATAGTAATGAATGATTAATTTCTGTAATGATTAATCTTTTTTCCACATCGTCTAGCTGCTGATACTTTGTCATTTGTTTTCGGTTTTGTTTATTAATTTAATTAAAGGTTTACGATTCCAAAATCTTTTTATGTGCATATGAACACCACAACTCTCACACAAATAATGCTCGTGACCATAGTGTTTGTTGGTTGACATAAACTTAGATATTGTTTTCCATTGGTGTCTGTGCATCAACGACCTCAACATTTTCATTGGGTTTATCATTGTCTTGTTGTTGGTTAGATAATAAGGTGTCAAATGTCCCAATCATAAAGATGGTAATAGGCATCTCAGCCTTCTCCTTGGCACTAAAGTTTGTGTTGTAGTCTTTCTTTAACTGCTCATAGTTGCTTGCTACAAAAGTCGCTAGGGCGTGTAGGATGTTATTTTTCATTCTTTGTTGTTTTTACCGACTAAATAGCCGATGGTGTAAAATAATAATGCATATAGGAATTTCATAATACGGCTTCTATCTGTTTAAAATGTTCGGTAATGTCTATGCTATTGCCGCCTATGTAGATTTCAGCTGATACAAAAGTCCGTTCACTTTCATCAATGAAATGATGTCCGTGTCCTTCTTCTGTACGATATCTTTCTTCTACATCATAGTTTATCTTTATCTCAGCATCTAGCCATTCAACTCTTTTCCATTCTATTTCTTTTCTAACTCTTTTCATAGTATAATTGTTTCTTTCCAATTACCAATAGGCTCACCGCTAATTAATCTTAGAAAGCAGTTCTCGGCATCCATTAGTTCTTGAAAGTGAATAGGCTCTTTTTTATCCTTAATAGGATTCCAATCAGCCCAATCTTTGTTAATAAATATCAGTCGTTTTAAAATGCTGATGATAGTAATCTGCCTTTTCTCTATGGTATAATAATACATAGAGTCGTTGATGTAGGCTCCCATCCATTGGTGTTTAATGATTCTGTGTTTCATCTTCTTTAATTAATGGTGCGTTAATAAATTCGTAAATAATCCAAATCCATAATATTACAAGTAAGCTCATAGCTATTTTCATAGTATCATTATTTTAGATGACATAATGTTTCTAACCTCCTTACCTTTTTCTTTCTCAACTTCATTTAGTAGGGCGTGTTTGAATTTCTTCTTCATCTGACCGAAAGCCTTGGCTTCTCTTTTAGCCTCAGCTACCTCCTGTTTTGTTAGCTTTTCTTTCATTTTAATCTTCGTTTTGATTGTTAAAAATATCCATATAATAATAGGCTGCATTTATAATCCTCTCAACAAGTTCATCATCAGTTAGGTATACCAACTCAGATGAATCATATTCATCCGTGAGAAGAATCTCTAACGCTTCAACAAGGTCTCTTCTTTTCATAGTTTTTCAATTTGGTCATAATAATAGTCATACCATTCATTAAATACATCTTGGGCTTCATCCATATATATGAGGCAATCATCCTGATCCCCACCATCAGTTACCCATACCTCATCTTCTGAGGCCCCAATTTCCATCTTCATTCTTTCGTGAGCCAACTCGCTAGCCAACTCAACGATGTTGATTGTTTTGTTCATAGGTTATTTGTTTTGGTTATCTATTTTTGGCTCATTTCTAAACATATGTTCTGCTAATTTGTATAATTCGTCTATAACTTCATAAGGAGTTTTATTTGTTCTACATTCAGTAGTAATAACTGCTAATGCTGCCATTAATAATCTTCCTTCAGTAATTTGGTAATTAATTTCGTTTAAATCTTGTATCATAGGTTATTTGTTTTGGTTATTTACATATCGTTGTTCATCTTGTAATAATGTTGCGTTAAAATCTTGAATACTTTCTTCTCTATCGCTTTCATACTGATGTATATATATCCCTATCGTATCCCAACATATACCTATTTGGCAATCGTGGTGTCTTAATAGGTCATCTAATATTTCATCAGCCTCTTGTTCGCTTAGCTTTACGCCTAGCTCATCAGCCCTCATAAGTACATCTTCGGTTGCCCAAATAATTGAAATCGTTTTCATTTGTTATTTATTTTAAATTATAAAACTGGTAAGGTTGTTTGCTTACCTTTCTTGTCATATACGAATAAAGCCCCACCATCATTGCCTTCGTCATCCATTGATACAATACATACATTTCCATCACTTAGTTCAAACATAATGGGTCGCTTATTCCAATACATATCCTTGCACATATCTTCATCCATATAGTTTACAGCTATAATGGTCTTACCTAGCAAGGTTTTCCTTGCCACTTGATTCCATTTAAGGTCTAGATTCTTTTCCATAATCTTGGGTTGGTTGCCTATACACCATAAGGTTTTGATTATTAATTTTGCGAACGATGATAGTAAAAAAGCTCCCCCCTTCTACCTAGAAAGGTTAGGGGGGATATAACAATGAACAAACTAATATATTGCGTTAACAGTAGGTAAGGTTTCTTTACCATACTCTTTCTCATAGGCTCTCTCATCATCTAACATCATCTCATACTCACAATCGGTACACATATCACAATCCCATTGCTTAACATAGGTTACCTCACCTACTTCTTTCCACTCGTTACAACACTCACAAATGGAGTAGTCAAAACCTTCCCCACTTTCCTCCCCACTTGCAGTAACCTCCTCCACCTCGAACTCATCCTTGCTGTATTGGTATCTTGTCTTGCTATTACTGACCTTGGTACCATACCAACCATCAGCCCAATCAGTATCATAGGCACCATAACCATACACCACCTTAGCTCTCTTGTAGGAGGTGTTGGAGAACCAAGCACCACCCTCTGACCACTCGCCAGCTTTCTCATTCAAGATGAAGTAGTCACCCTTATCATCTAGGAACACAAACTTGTTGCCAGATCCTATGGTGTACTCAAGTATATTCATTATTGCTTTATTCTTATAGAAGTTATAGGGCAATGGTTTCATCAAGGCATTGTTGAATATCTGTGTGTCATTCTCCTTACTACCTTGAGGCACATTAATATCTAATATACCATTGTGACAGAAGTAAAGGTTCTTATGAATCTTGAACGGATGGCAGTTATATTCATTGATACCACCACTTGTTGCGATACGAAAGTGTATGACAACACTTGAATCAAGTTTAGTTCCCTCTTGAACATAGTCGTAGAACTTGTCAAATGATTGCATTTCTTTCTTAACGACTATCTTACCATTGTCAGTATACATTATACCGCCTCCGTGTCCATTGTTGTCCCAACAATTTTGAAGCTCTTGTCTACTGATTACATTTCCCTTTGGTTGTATTGCGATAACACACATAATTATATATTTTTTGTTTTAATAAATTTGTTTAACATATTGTATTCACTTGACTTGCTGACATATTCCTTGAATGATTCAAGCGTTATATCTTTGCAATCTCTAGTGAAGTTGAACAAGGCATAACAGAACTCAATGTTCTTCATAAAGGATTGATAGTTGAGAGTACCCCTAAAGATTCTTATCTCAATTGTCCTATCGTTTTGTAGGTTGACAGCAACATACCTTCTACTATTGCCACTTTTCTTTTTGGCTTTATAGATAACCTCAGAGGTTGATTCCTCCTCAATGGTTGCCCATCTATTAAGGTTGTCAATCTTGCGTTGGGATATTGCTGTAACGAATTCTTTGTTATCTATGAAGAACTTAATGAACCTATATAACTGCCAAGTCCCAAATGATTTCTTGCTGAGATGTATATGCATCCCACAAGTATCGGAGTCATAAGACCTATACCTCTTGTCTATTAAGGCATTCAGCATCTTCTTAAAGACATCCTCCTTATGCTGATGAATGTAGGCAATAGTCATAGGGTGGGTAACAATCTCAAAGCCATTACTTAAACTGCCATCGCTTTTGAAGTAGTAGGCATCGTGTTTGATTTCCTTTACCATATCTCCTTTGTTGGTATTGCTTTCATTCTGCTCCACCTCCAGTTCTATACCAAAGTATAGGTCATCTTTCTCATTGAGGTGTTCACCATCAGCCTTGTAAAAGATAGGAGAAGGTCTATAACTATAAGACATTATAGCTCCCCTACCGCTGTCGGCACATCTATTACATAGCCAATTGTCATCGTCATCATCACTATTGACGCAGTCTTCATTGGCACATTCGTTATTACATTCACTACATTCAAATGTCCCTATGCTGTCTCTGCATCCCTCGCATATATGACCAATCCCACGAACTCTAATGCTGTCGTAATAGTTTGAGTGATACTCATTGCATCTGTCACAATACCAAGAATCATTTTCACAACATCCTTCACACCAACACTCCTCGCCAGATCGTGTGTTGACTCTTGTAAGGGATAGTTCTAGGCCATACTCTTCACAAGAATCGCACCAATCTAAGTTTGTCTTGCAGTCATCACAATAACGTTCGTCATCAATTACTGATAGGTCATCGCTTTGATAAATCTTGTCGCAATCACAACACGGATGGTAGTCATCATTGCAAGTCTTACATACAATCCCATCTTCAGTAGTAAAGGCTTCTCTATCTTCCATAGAGGTTTCGCATCTAGCACAGCATAATGCTGTGTTTGTTAGATTTTCCATACATAAAGTTTTAAGGTTTGAAAATAGTCTCTCATCTCATTAGCCGAGAGTACAAGAAAGTTTAGATGTGTGTTTGAGTCGGGGCATAATCCGACTAGGTGGAGTAGTGTCTCCATAGTTTAAGGTTTAGTTTACAAAATTAAGATGCAAATTCCTAATGAAATGTTAAAGTTTAAAAGGATGACTTCATCCCCTTACATACACCATACCCTTGCCTCTGAGCTGAGCGTACAATCCTATCAGCTAAGGCCCTTGGTAGGATCTGGATAGTGTTGCCAGTTTTGTGGTTGGTAATAGGTGCACAGCCGACTCTAGGTGTATTGCTACATTCCAAGCAATACGAGTAGCCGCATTTTGTTAGTCTAAGTAGTGGCATATTTTGTCCACATCTTACACATTTGGTTTGTTCCATAGGCTTATAATTGTTTATTTGGTTTCTATTATATATGTAAGTCCGTCATTGTACCAATGTATGTTAGTTGCTCTTCGCCCATTGTACTTGCCATCTTGTATCCAACATTCCTCTAACATATAGTCGTTGGCCTCATCTACTGAGACGATGGATGTCTTGCGAAAGTCTGTCATCCCCTCGGACCTGGCGAAGGCTTCTAGCTTAGGTTCTAGCTTATCAATATGATAACTCTTATATTCCGACCTATCTAATAGTAGGTGGTATTGTGGTTTAGGCATAATGTTTAATTTATTCAGCTGAATAATCGTATAGGTCATCAGCTGAGGATTTGTAAATTGTTTTTACCTTGTTAATAAATTGGTGGACTTTTCTTGAATTGTCTAACTTATCTAGGGTAACCTCGTAAAGTACCCTATGCGACATTACATTAGGAACACAAGCCCATAACATTAGATAGTTTGTCCCTATTTGAATGTGGTAGAAGTCATTCAATATTATTTCGGAATCTACCTCAGCCCAATAGTCGGCCTCTGATGTCTCTCTTACTACTATGTTATTTTTAACAAGTAGGTCGTAAATAATTTTAAGCATACTCAAATTTTAATTGTGATTGATAGGCAATTTTCTCCATCACCTTGCGGATCTGGTTTTGGGCCTCTTGTCTTGTTTGTCCTAATTGGACTTGTAAATCCACCATCTTGTCGTAGGTGGTGATACGCTTTCTTTTTGGTTTGCCATTGGCAATTACCTTTGTTATATGTGTCATAACTGTTTGACGCCATTTGACCTCTTGGCTGAGTCTAGTCTATATTTAGAATTGAATCTTACGTCTTAAACGATATAAAAAAGAAAGGACGCCCAATGATCTGGACGCCCCTTCTTAGGTGTATTACTTTTTAAATTGTCTTACTTTGTCTTGTTCTATGTGTTGCTTCCAATCTTGCGATGCTTTCACATCATAGGCATATATTAGCCATTGTTTTGGTCAATGGGTCAGCGTATGCGTATCCGCTTAATTTACTTTTATTTAATTTTATAACTTTAAAACTTAGTATAAAAAAGTAACAAAATAGTTATTTGTCCCCTTGTTTGGTGGACATACTTTTGCATTTATCTATCTTTTGAATAGTGCGTTAATTTTAAGAATGTCAAAGATGCTCGGTTTTCTTAATGTAGGTATCTGCATTTCGCAGATAAGCATTTCGCTTTTATGTACCTAAATTGCACCATTATAAAACCTTCTTTTTAATGGTATATTTTTGCACCCTTGCAAAGTTTTGAACTTTTGATATAGACTACTTTTCAGCACCTATAAAACAAGGGTTGAAATATTACAAATTTTTGTAATATCTAGTAACTAATTGCATAACTAACCAAACACTAAAACCCTTTTGACCTTCCGTTTCTTTAAGTAATGGAAGTAAATTTTTAGGCGTAATATCCTCGCTTTTGTAATTGGCAAAAGATTGCAAGAAATTCGTATCAAATTGTAATAATCTTTTAATGCAATAAGATATACTTTTAGCATCCTTTTTATGCTCGTTATTAGTATCAATTTTTGAACTTACTAATTGTTTCCCTTTAATACCTTCTTTAAGGTACAAAGGCGTTTTAGTAGCTTCTTTAGGCTTTTCAATAGGTGCAATCGCACTAACTGAAATACCTTTTTTAGATACGTTAATAACTTTAGTTACTTTACTAGCTTTTTTAATGGAAGCTAAAACCATTTCATTTGCTTGTTTCATTGTTTTGAATTTTAAGCGTTAATAAATTGAAAGAACTAGAAATCGTTTCCGAAATCTTTTGCAATATATAACTTACAAACAATATCAGCCAAATATTTTAATAACTATTTTTAAAAAACTTTTTTTAGACTGAAAATTAAATATATATATATAATAAAAATAAATATGTGTTAAACAGTATTTGAATATGGATATAAAAAAACAATTTAATAAAACATAAAACAAGATATAAAACACTATAAAAAAGCATAGTATAAAAGTATAAACATATAAGATATTTATTAAGATAATCATTAAGCTATTCATATATCCATTGGCAAAAATTTACATCTAACATTTTAATATTGTTAGATTATCCTTTCAAGGTTTATAAGGTGGACTATATTAGTTTAGGGTAAGAAACATAAAAATAAATAGCTATTAACTTTTGCTTTGCTCTATTAATTTAGTAGACTATGCAAGGTTATCAACCTATGATATTTTATTTATATATTTAAAAATAATAATATTTTAGGGGACTCGGTTATTAGTAATTTGGTTACACCCCCACCCCTGGCATAGTGGAGGTATATGAGTCTCACTACCACAACCATATCTATTCTAGGGGTACACCTTCTCGCACAGACATCTTCTCCACCCACCCTATACAATACCACCAAGGTGTCATTAAACGCCTATATGAGGCTAAAAAGTGCCTTTAAACGGACCTAGGGTAATAGTACCTATTCAGCTATTCCAGTCTATCTTCGTCTCCCCTTGGTCGCCTAGATAGTAATACATTACTGCAACACCCCTCAAACTCAACCCTGTAATGAAAGAGTGTAACAAAAAATGTTACAATTAGATACCTATTGTAACAAAAAA
>Ga0304729_1001090_pt1 | contig 18411 bp, 14 predicted proteins | sample C_131016_MF_Meta_FD_190475 | JGI IMG/M metagenome (GOLD analysis project Ga0304729, IMG submission 190475) | Freshwater microbial communities from Lake Croche, Canada to study carbon cycling - C_131016_MF_MetaG (v2) (version 2) | ecosystem: Environmental > Aquatic > Freshwater > Lake | place... | reverse complement strand
TTGCAAATCTTGAAGCTCAGGTTACTTCTGCTCAGCTAGCAATTGGTGAGCAGTCTCGTCGTTTTGGTGTTGCCAGAGATGTTACCGACCTCCTGCTTGAGAAAGTTAGTGCGACGATGGTCGCAATTGAATCTGGCGGTTACACCATCAAGGCTGATCCATCAGCTACTCCACGATTATTAGAAAGCATTTCAAATTCAGTCAAGGATGCTTTTGGGGAAATTCGTAGACTTTCTGATTTGTTGGCTATTCAAGAATCCAAGGCTGTTGCACTCCCAGGAATAAGAGATCTAAACAGTCTGTTTGTTACCTACCGTGAACTTGGTTTCAACATCAACTTCAGAGAGAATGGCCCAGCAATCGAACTTGTCGACAGCGCGTCGCTAGTTGTCTATCGCATAGTCAGCGAGTCCTTGGTAAATACGAGACAGCACGCTCCCGTTAACACAGGTATTGATGTCGATTTCATTTGGACAGACATCGCCCTGCAGATTTTGATCAAGGACAACGGGGAAGAAACATCAAAAGCCAATGCAGCTGACACCACGGGTTATTCAGTGGCGGATGATCAACAGGCTCTAACCCAACGTCCAACTGGGGTAGGACTGGATTCATTGGCAGAGATGGTGCATCTTTATGATGCAACAATCGAGTTTGCTCGTGTTCCTGGTGTTGGCTTCAAAGTTTCTGCAGCTTTCCCAAATGTCGTTAAATACCGCAAGGTGAAATAGTCCATGGCCGGTACCATTCGTGTTGCACTAATCGGAGGGTCAGAAGCCCTTCGTCAAGCCAGAAGAGAAGTCTTGGATAGAACTTCTGGAATTGAAGTTGTTTACGATTCGGATAGTTTTGCTCTAAGTCAGTTAGCTGTGTTGGATCTAACTTTTGATGTTGCTATTTTCGATCAACGGTTAAGCAACATTTCGGCTTACGAGTTCGTCTCTGGTGTTCAAGCCACGGCAAAGGTAACTGGTTTTGAATTAGGAAGAATACTTATCTCTTCATCTTTTAGTGACCCTAAGTTACGAATAGCAGCTATTGAGGCTGGAGCTGTTGACGCTGTTTTTGTTAGTGATGGTTTAGAAAATTTTGTTGAGATTGTAAAGTTGGCGTCCAGTCCAGATGCGGACTTCGGCGCTAGGGAAGTTATTTATCTTGTTGAAGAAGACCTTGTTGATTCAGCTAAATATGCTTTTGCTAACAGCGCCCTTGAATCACTAGATGAAAAGGAAGTGGCAATCCTAAGGAACTTCTGTGACTTGAAAACAGATAGCCAGATTGCGCAAATTGTGAAGGTGCCAAAACTGAAAGTTAGAACCACCTTGGTTAAGGTTCAAAATCTTCTGATGCTTAACACCAGATCACAATTGCTGTTGATGCTCAAAAAACTTGGAGCGATTTAGCCTTCAAGTCTTTCTTCACCTGGAAGCCAGCTAAGTCCAGGAGTTCCCCAACCACGTTCTGTTACAACATTGGCTGCATCTGATTTATATGGCTCAGCTAATCTGTCGACGTAGAGTGTTCCATTTAGGTGATCGAATTCATGCTGGAAGATCCTGGCAAACCAGCCTTCGGCTTCAATGAAGATTGGATTCTGATCTAGGTCAACGCCTCTAAGAGTGGCTCGGTCTGCTCTCTTTAGTGGGAAACGTTCACCCGGTACTGAAAGACAACCCTCAGATTCGCTTTCCCATTCTGGCTCGCCCTCAGGAATTTCAGATAGTTCAAGGGTTGGGTTGATGACTACACCGCGTTGCTCGGTGCCATCTTCCTTATCCCAGTCGTAGACAAAAACCCTTAGGTTTACGCCTATCTGTGGTGCTGCCAAACCAACGCCTGGCGCCTCGTCCATGGTTTCATACATGTCTTGGACTAATGCCCTTAGGGAATCATCAAACACAGTGACCTCTTGGGCTCTGGTGTGTAGGACAGGGTCGCCGGTAATGCAGATAGGTCTGATAGTCATAATTCAAATTTACCCTAACCCGCGTTGGTAAGTCGGGTGGGTAGGCTTGTATTGATCTGGTCAGGTGGGAACTAATTGAAGATTTTAGCGATATGTCTAGCGCTGCTGTCCGCAGTCGCTTTGGCTGTTGGAACGCAACTGCAGAATGGCGCTCTTGACGTTCAAAAAAAGGCTGCGCTTTCTGGTAGGTCTCACTTAACACTCAAGCAATTTCGCAAAGTAGCTCGTCACCCAAGATGGGTGTCTGGTCTAGCTGTATCGGGCTGTGCTTTGATCTTGCAGTTCTCTGCACTATCTTTAGCACCATTGATTCTGGTTCAACCAATCGGGGCAATTGCATTGGTCATCACATCTGTCATGAACGCTCGAATAACAAAGACAAGGTTGAACAGAGCCTCTATTTATGCAATAGCCATGAGCACTGTCGGGCTAGGTGCTTTTGTGATCATGGCTCATGATGTTTCGGTGGAACCAAACATCGATGACGCTGCCTTGATAGACATTCTTTTGATGGTAGCTGTACTAATTGGAACATTTGCATTTATTTTCTTAAAGGGCAGCAGCCGTTTCAACCCATTAACTTTCATCATCGGCGCAGGGGCGCTCTATGGTTTTGTTGCAACACTCACCAAGGTGGTAATCAAGCGGGCATTCAGTCAAGGTGGTTTTGACAGGTTAGTGGCACTCAAGTTTGATCTTCTTACAGATGGTCTAACCGTGATTGCTTTAGGTGCTCTTGTAACTGCGGCTCTATTAGGTGGTTGGTTTGTTCAGAATGCTTACACCTCGGGACCTCCGGACTTAGTAATCGCAGGTTTGACAGTGATTGATCCTCTCGTTGCAGTTAGTATCGGTGTAATCCTCCTGAAAGAGGCCATGGATGCTCCTTTGCCTATCATTTTGGGCTTTGGTGCCAGTGGCGCAGTGGCTGTAACCGGTGTTTTCCTGCTATCTAAGTACCATCCTGAGCTCTTAGGCAAGGCCTAGGGTAAACTTGAACTCAATACGAAGATCAAGTTAGGTTCTACTCTTGGCTCAATCCATCAGACATCCAGGTCAGCCGCTACGGGTGCTCATTGTTTCTGACACCTTCCCGCCAGACATCAATGGAGCGGCGAGGTTTACCGAGCGCTTAGCCGGTGGATTAGTTCGTAACGGAAATAACATTCACGTCGTTGCTCCCGCCTATAACAAGCAGTGGGGAACTTTCACTGAGGTCCACGACGGTGTTCCAATGACTGTGCACCGCTTACGCTCACATAAGCTAATCGTCCACAAGACCTTTAGATTCGTAATGCCTTTTACTATCAAGAAGCGAATCGATGCAATCCTGGACGGTTTCGAACCAGATGCCATCCACTCACAATCACACGTAGTGCTGGGAAGAGTTCTGGCCCGCAGCGGTAAAGAGCGGGGTATTCGCCTAATTGCAACCAATCATTTGATGCCTGAGAATATCCTTCGCTATATTCACTTGCCCGAGTTCTTGGATAAGAGAGTTAAGGCAAGACTTTGGAAAGATTCCGGAAGAGTGCTTTCTAAATTCGATTATGTGACTACCCCAACAAGAAGAGCAGCGGAGCTTCTTGAGAACGCTGCCGGTATTGGAAATGTACTATCAATCTCTTGTGGTATCGATGCCAACAAGTTCGCGAATGACACAAAGACTACCAACAAACCGTTCAGAGTTTTATTTTTAGGTCGCTTGGACTGGGAAAAGCACGTTCACAACCTAATCAAAGCCATGGCCAAATTGCCTAAGGAAATTGATTTTCAAATTGAGATTGCTGGTGATGGAAGCCAACGCAAATACTTGGAAGACCTAGCTTCTCAACTCAAGATCAAAGACCGGGTTAAATTCTTGGGGCACATCTCCGAAGAAGAGTTGCCTCTTGCATACGAGCGAGCAACTGTATTTGCAATGCCTTCAATTGCCGAGTTGCAATCAATTGCAACCATGGAGGCAATGGCTTCTGGTCGTCCCGTAATTGCAGCGAACGCAATGGCTCTGCCTCACCTTGTTCACACAGGGGATAACGGTTATCTATTTGAACCTGAAGACGTTGACGATTTCGCTGCTTGTCTATTGAAGGTGGCAACGGCTGATCAAAAGGAACTTGACCGTCTTTCTGAAAACTCCATCCACTTGATTCAATCTCACGACATCAAGCGAACACTCGCCATCTTTGAGGGTCTTTACCGTGGAGATCAGGATGCAAGACAGCAATCGGATGACAACCTGGAATCTTATTCAAGACCAATTGGAAGACTAAGCGTGGCCGTTCGCCGAGCTGAAGCTCGCATGCGTAAGCAGGCGTTGGTTGCCCTTGGCAAGATTAGCGATCTGGGGGATGAGATCAAGGATGGTCTAGACGAATTCAGAGCTGACGTTGTGAAGCAGGCTAAAAAGGTAGATAAACAGGTCCGTAAAGGAGTCAAAAAGACCGTTGGCAAGGCTAAGGACGTCATTAAGCGCTTAGACGAGTAAATTAGTAGTGGCTGGGGGCGTTAGCTCAGCCGGTTAGAGCAGCGGACTCATAATCCGTCGGTCGCGGGTTCAAGTCCCGCACGCCCCACCAGATTACGCTTAGATAACATCTGATTGATGCCATGCTTATTCAGCACAAAATAGCTAAGTAAACGCTTACAGTCGTATTTAATACCTACACGAAAGAGTTGTATTGTGCGCAATGGTGCCCCTGCTAAACGCCTAATAGGCCTAGTTCTAGCCACTTTGACTGTTATAGCCGGTCTTGTTTCGATTGATTCCAAGCCTTCGATGGCTGCAGGAAATCACCGCATCACGATCCATTACCAGCGCTACGACGATTCCTATAGCCCATGGAACGTTTGGCTTTGGTGTGATGGAGCAGCGGGTGCTGCCTACGAGTTCACCAAGACTGGCGCTAACTACGCCACCGATGACTTTGGAGCCTATGGCTCTTGGGACATCAGCTGCACGAACCCAACTGACAAAGTCGGTTTCATTATTCGAACGGACGCTTGGGCAAAAGACCCGGATGGCGACCGTTTTATTGATGCAGGAATGCTAACTCCGGTTGAAGGTGTTCAAACTGGTGAGATTTGGGTTAAGACAGGTTCAAAGTTCATTTGGACTAAAGCTCCATCTGACAAACCAAGTTTGCTTGGAGCACAGATCACCGGTCTTAGAACAATCAAACTTACCTTTGACAACACATTCAGCTTGGATGCTGAAAAAGCCAACTTTACTGTTCGTGACAATGCCGGTAATAACGTAGACGTTTCAAGCTGGGCTGCTATCAGAGGAAGTGCAGCGGTTGGTTACTTCACTACCTTGACCCTTGCAGCAGATGTGAAAATCGGAACTTCATACACAATTAGTCACCCGACATACGGGACCATGGAATCAGATTTAGGTTCGTTGTGGACTTTGCCTTCGTTCAATAACCAGTACTTCTACAGCGGTAACGATCTAGGAAACACTTATCTAACCGGATCAACAAAATTCAGAGTGTGGGCGCCTACCGCTGATTCACTTGACTTAGTTACTTACTCATCAGCAACCGCAACTACCGATTCCGGCACTGTTTACCCAATGGATAAGGATGTCAAGGGAACCTGGACTTACACCTTGTCTGGAAACCAAGACGGCACTATTTACATGTATCGTGCACACTTTGGTCTGAAAGTTAATGAAGCAATTGATCCTTACGTTCGGGCAGTAACAATCAATGGTGACCGTGGTGTAGTTGTTGATCTTGCTAGCACTAACCCTGAGGGTTGGGCTTCATCAACTAGACCAAATAATCTCCTAACAGGTAACCCGACAGACGCAACAATCTATGAGCTGCATGTTAGAGATCTTTCAATGGATGGCACCAGCGGCATTCCTGCTAACCACAAGGGTAAGTACTTAGAATTCACAGATTTGAACACGAAATATACAAAAGCTGGTAAGACTACATTGACCGGTCTATCTGCGATTAAGGATCTTGGCGTTACCAACATTGAGTTGCAGCCAGTCTATGATTTCGGTTCAGTTGATGAAACTGGGGCGGGAGCGCAGTTCAACTGGGGTTACGACCCTAAGAACTACAACGTACCCGAAGGATCATATTCAACTAATGCTGCAGACCCTAAGGCTCGTATCCGTGAGTTGAAGCAAGCAGTTATGGCGATCCACACAGCAGGACTACGTGTGAACATGGACGTTGTTTATAACCACGTAATGGACAGCTCGGGCTTCTCATTTGAGAAGCTCGTGCCTGGCTACTGGTACAGAAGAGATTCAACTGGTCTAAAAACTAGTTCTTCTGGTTGTGGAAATGACACTGCAACCGAGAACCCAATGGTTTCTAAATTCATTCAGGACTCAGTGAACTACTGGGCAAGTGAATACAAGATGGATGGTTTCCGCTTCGACCTTATGGGGCTGATGGACTTGACAACTATGAAGGCCATCAGAACTCAGCTAGATCTCATTGATCCAACCATCATCATGATTGGTGAAGGCTGGGATCAAGCAGGTCTGCCTGCCGACCAAAAGGCCGACACTGCCAACAGTTCAAAGATGCCGGGTATCGGAACTTTCAACGCTGTTATGCGCGATGGAATGAAGGGAAGCGTTTTTAACGATGGTGACATCGGTTGGATTTCCGGTGGTTTTGCTAACTATAGCGGCGTTAAGACTGGTATTACCGGTAACGTAATTGACTTCACTGGGACACCTGTCGTGGGTGTCCAACCTGGACAATCAGTTAACTACATTGAATCGCATGACAATGGAACATTCCTTGATCGTTTGCGTTTGAGCATGGGAACTGATATTCCGATGAAGACCATTGCACAACTTGACAAAGTTGGTAATGCGATGCTGTTTGTCTCTCAAGGTGTTCCATTTATTCAAGCTGGACAAGAATTCTTGAGAAGTAAGAACTTCAAAACGAACTCTTATAACCTTTCAGACTCCATCAACTCACTGAAGTGGGCAGACCGAATCACATATGCAGATAACGTTACATATCTGAAGAACATCATTGCTCTTCGTAAGGCTCACAAAGCCTTCAGAATGGCAACCTCAATCGCAGTCTCCGCTAACCTAAAGTTCTTAAGCTCTAAGCCTTACAACCAGATTGGTTTTAGTCTGAACGGTAAAGCATTAGGCGACAAATGGGGAACCATTGTTGTTTTAGCGAACTCAGATCCATACTCAACTTCTACTGTTACCGTTCCAGCAGGGACATACAACGTGGTCGCAGATGGTAAGACCGCCTCGCCAACGACCGCTAAAGGAACTGCAACTTTGAGAACTCTAAAGTCGACTGGGAAAGTAGTTGTTCCTGCAATGTCAATGATCATTATGTGGAAGTAGTTTTCTTCCATCTTTGAATGTAGCTAAGACCTCGAGGGAGTCAAATCCTTCGAGGTCTTTCTGCATTAAGTCTTTGTTTAGAAGTACGGCATCAAAATACGACCCAACGGAAAGCTCCCCTTTTCCTGAGCGAAGCAGATTTGTTGCGGCGGAAGTGTAGGCACCAAGAGCTTGTTCGACAGATACAGATTGGGCTGGGTTATGCGGTACTTGATCCGCCGAAAACCTTCTAAACACTGCAGTTCTAATGCCATCTAATGGAGCATGAGATGAAACAGGCCAATCGCTTGAGAACGCGGTGGGCACTTCTAAATCAATCATGTCCTTGAATGCGTAAACACTGTTGATTCGATCCAGACCAAGATGCTTCTCACAGGTTAGAAGTAAGTCATTGTTTTGCGCCCAAAATGGTTGCACAGAAAGTTTCACCTTCAAATCCGCTATCCGGTTTAGCAGTTTAGGATTTGTCAGCTCAGCATGAGCAATTAAAGCATCAAGGCCTGGGTGTTTTTCAATGGCATCTAATGCGAATTCAACAGCGGCGTCGCCAATCGCGTGCATGTGTGATTGAAGTCCTTGCTTCTGAGTGAAATCAAGGGCTAGGTCGAGTCCATCCACAGACCAATTTAGATCGCCGTTCTCACCGGTTGATAGGTACGGCTCAGAGACAGCGGCAGTTGCGGACCCGAAGACACCATCAATGAATATCTTTACAGCGTGAGCACTAATTGACGTGGTTGACTCTAGTGTCGCAAGGGCCTTGGTTATGAAATCAAAATCTTGGGCGAGTCTTTGAGGGTTTAGCGCAAATGCGAGCTTGTAGTCGAGTTTAAGTAGTTTCTGCCCCGCTAGGTAAACCTCAAATAGGCTTTCATCCACCCAGGCATCTTGAACTTCTGTAATACCTGCTGCAATGAGTAAATCTTCCGCCTTTAGAAGCGCTTGCACGTCTTCGGTAAGTGTTGGTTTAGGTGCGTGCTGAAGGACCAAATCTTTTGCCGGTTCTTCTTTGAGTATGCCAGTTGCTTTCCCGTTAGAGGTTTCTATTCCACCGGTAGTAAAGCTGGGCAGGTTACTGTCGTTGATTCCTGCGAGCTCCAGTGCTTTGGAATTGACCCAAATTGTATGGTGATCATCGGCATGCAAAATGACAGGGATGGTGTCAACGTAGCCATCTAAGGTGCTCGCGGTAATTTCACCGGTAATTCCACGGTTATATGTTCCCGCGTCAAGCCATGTTAAATCAGGGTTTGCTAAGAAATGGTTTCTCAGTTTTAGCCCGAGTTCCTCAGTTGTTTTTGCATCTCTAACATTCAAACCTAAAGCCTCACGGCCTCCAAGAATGGGGTGGATGTGTGTGTCTCGGAATGATGGAATCAGTGTTCCGCCTCCGAGATCAACGCTGTCAACCTCGAAAGCCTTTAGCCAATCTTTAGGACGAACAATTAGTCCGGTGTCATCAACGTAGATGTCATGGACCTTGGTGAAGGGGTCTATGTATACAGTGCAGTTGTAATAGCGAGTTACCATTAGCCACGTTCGTTTAGGTAGCAAACACCGCAGAGTGACTCATAGGTAACCTCAACACCATCGATGGCAACTTGAGCACCTTCAAAAATAAACTCTCCATCAAATTTTCGAGCGTTGAACATCGCTTTTCTTCCGCAACGACAAATGGTCTTTAGCTCTTCAAGTGTGTGAGCGAGTTCCATCAGTCGCAATGATCCAGGGAAACCGTTGGTGAGGAAGTCTGTTCTAATTCCGTAGCAGAGCACAGGAACGCCATCGAGAACTGCAAGTTCTAGAGCTTGATCTACCTGGTCTCTGGTTAGGAATTGGGCTTCATCAATCAGGAGACAGGAAAGGTTTTTGATCCCAGGAATAATTAGATCGTTATTGGCGTGCTCATGAACTAGGTCTCTGAGGTTATCCGTTGGTGTGATTAGGAAGTCGGCTCGGCGGTCGACTCCAAGTCTTGAAATAACTGCAGCATCGCCTTTGGTGTCGATGGCTGGCTTGGCTATTAGAACCTGCTGGCTGCGTTCTTCGTAGTTATAGGCAACCTGCAATACGGCAGTGCTCTTACCGCTATTCATTGCTCCGTATCGGAAATATAACTTTGCCATTTAGGTCCCGTTCCTTGCCTCGTTACCAATGCTAGCCAAGCAGATAGCCGATTTTGCTTATTTGGGGTTGCAGTCGTAATCTATAACTCTTCGGTTTATGACTTTAGGACGTTGGGGAAGACGCACCTAGAGAAACCGGAGGTCTTAACATGCGCAGTGCTAAAGTCCAGTCGACTTTGGTCATTCACGCCTGCCCTACGGGCTCCATAGAGCCTTTAGAAGAGCTTCTTGGGAAGAAACTCAACTGTTCTGAACAGACACTTCTAAAAGGCACCTACTCGTCTCAGCTGGGGATGAGGTTATCTTGGCTCGAAGCTGAAGAACTCATGTCACAACTTCATTCGTTGAATGGACTCTATCTTGACCTAAGCCAACAGGGATCCGAGCGAGGAGTATTGTTCATGCTCACACCGGGGTTTGGGATATTCCGTGCAGAAACCAACCTGGCTGGAGAAATACTGCTAACAGAAGATCGCATCTGGGGGATAGTCCAACAGGCAAACGGTAATCAACGTGAGTTGCAGCGACTTATGAGATTAGCTCTTGGTCAAAGCTGGGATGACCTACTAGAACCATTCAGGGCTCAACGAATCAACAGCAACGTAGTTTTACTCAACCAAGCAGGTTAGTTATAGCTGCGGAAAGCAACTACTGCGTTGTGACCACCAAAACCAAAAGAGTTTGATATAGCCAAGATGTTATCCCCGATGGTTCTAGGTTCGGTAACGACATCGAGATCAATTACTGGATCTCTATCAAAAACGTTAATGGTTGGTGGGGCAGTCTTCTCGTGCAATGCAAGAACAGTGAAGATAGCTTCGATAGCTCCAGCACCACCTAGTAGGTGACCGGTTGAAGATTTGGTTGCTGAAAGCGGAATGCTCTTTAGGTCTTCACCAAAAACACGAAGCAGAGCTGTGTATTCAGCAATGTCACCAACTGGAGTGCTAGTTGCGTGAGCGTTAATGTGACCAACATCTTTAGGTTCAGCGTTAGCCATCTTTAGTGCACCGATAACGGCTCTAGCTGCAGCTGTTCCCTCAGGATCTGGTGCTGTGATGTGGTGAGCATCGCTTGTTACATAACCACCAGCAAGTTCAGCGTAAATCTTTGCTCCACGAGCTAAAGCGTGTTCTTCTGTTTCAAGAACAAGAGCACCAGCACCTTCACCCATCACGAAACCGTCGCGACTGATGTCATAAGGTCTTGATGCCTTCTCAGGCTCATCGTTACGTTTGGATAGTGCATGCATGGATGCGAACGCTGCCATTGGCAGTGGGTGAATAGCTGCTTCACAGCCACCAGCCACAACTATGTCGATCTCGCCAGAACGCAATCTTGTGATGGCATTCGCAATTGCTTCAGTTCCTGAAGCACAAGCTGAAACAGCAGTTCTAACGCCACCACGAGCGGCGATGTCCATACCAATAGCCGCAGCTGGGCCATTAGGCATCAGCATCGGAACTGTCATCGGAAGGACTCTACGAGGACCTTTAGCGTTTAGAGTGTCGTAAGCGTCAAGCAGTGTCCAAACACCACCGATACCGGTTGCAAATTCAACTGCAAGGCGTTCTGGAACAAAGTCTGTGATGTTTGCATCTGCCCAAGCCTCACGAGCTGCAATTAGAGCAAACTGGCTTGAAGGGTCTAGGCGCTTGGTTTCCTGAAGGGTTAGAACTTCGCTTGCAGGAACCTTTGCGGTACCAGCGAAGGTAACCGGAAGTTCATGTCTGGCAACCCACTCGTAATCCAAGGTTCTGATCCCCGATTTACCCTGGAGGAGTGCTTGCCAAGTTGAGTGCACGTCACCACCGAGAGGCGTGGTTGCGCCTAACCCGGTGACGACGATTTTTTGAGACAAGAGTTATTTAGCCTTGTGCTGCGGTGATGAAGTTAACTGCATCAGCCACGGTCAAAAGGTTAGCGACTTCCTCGTCAGGGATCTTAACGCTGAACTTCTCTTCTGCGTTAACAACGATGGTCATCATTGAGATTGAGTCGATGTCTAGGTCGTTGGTGAAAGACTTCTCCATCTTCACTGAATCAGTGTCGATACCGGTCTCTTCGTTAACGATTTCTGCAAGGCCTGCTAGGACCTGCTCTTGTGATAGTGCCATTGATTTCTCCTTGGGTTTTTCTTCTTTGTTAAGTTTAGGGCAGAACTACTACTTGGGCCGCGAAGGCAAGGCCTGCACCGAAACCGATCTCTAGGGCTAAACCGCCAGATTTCACGGTGCCATCTTTGAGTAGCTGGTGCATAGCCAAAGGTACGCTGGCTGCGGAAGTGTTACCGGTATTGACGATGTCTCTTGCCACTGCAACAGATTCAGGTAGGGCTAGCTGTTTGACTAACTCATCAATGATTCTGATGTTGGCCTGATGGGTAACCAGGGCTGACAGGTCTTCTGCTTTAACACCGGCAACTTCAAGAGCTTCCTTAGCAACCTTCACCATTTCCCAAACAGCCCACTTGAACACGGTTAGACCATCTTGACGGATGGTTGGCCAAGTTGATTCACCATCCCTGAATTCAAGTAGTGATGAGGTCATGCTTACCGATGACCAGTGAGAACCATCTGAACCCCAAACAGTAGGCGAGATTCCAGGTGTGTCAGAGGGGCCAACAATAGCGGCACCTGCACCATCACCTAGTAGGAATGAGATTGAACGATCGGTTGGATCAATAAAGTCGCTTAGCTTCTCACCACCAACAACAAGCACGAATTTAGCAACACCTGAACGAACCAATGCATCAGCCTGAGCAATTCCATAGCAGTAACCTGCGCAGGCAGCTGAAATATCGAAAGCAGGAGCTGGATTAGCCCCAATTAGATCAGCTAGCAAAGTTGCAGCCGAAGGAGTCTGGTATGGGTGGGTAATTGTTGAGAAGATAACCGCACCAATTTCCTGAGGAGTAATACCTGCACCTTTGATGGCTTCATTAGAAGCCTCAACAGCCATGTCAATTAGAGATTGAGTTTTTGAAGCACGTCTTCTGGTGATGATTCCGGTGCGCTGTCTAATCCATTCATCACTTGAATCAATTGGACCTGCAATGTCGTCATTGGTAACGACAAGTTCACCGCGGCTAGCACCAAGCGAATAGATTCTTGAATACTTAACAGTTTCGAATTGCTTCAAAGTTGGTTGATTCATCTAACCCTCACTCGCGATTAATGCTTTAGCAGCTTCAAGATCTTCCGGTTGCTTCAGTGCAACAATTTCAATGCCTGGCATTCCGCGTTTAGCTAGACCAGAAAGTGTTCCTCCAGGGGATAACTCAATAACACCGGTAACACCAGCTTCGACCATGGATTTCATGCATAGATCCCAACGAACAGAGTTTGCAACCTGACCGACAAGAAGATCTAGAAAATCTTTTCCAGAATCAACTAGTTGACCTCTCTGGTTAGACCAAAGTTTCATACTTGGATTTTTTGGTTCAAGTGTTGAAACAAAATCTGAAAGTTTAGAAACGGCAGGTTCCATGAACGAGGTGTGGAAGGCACCAGCAACGCTAAGTGGAATAACTTTGCTTCCCTGTGGTGGATTAGCAACAAGTTCCTTAATCTTTGAAGATAGACCGGCTGCAACTATTTGACCTGAGCCGTTGAAGTTTGCCGGGTATAGATCAAACTCTTTTAGTTTTGCAAGAACTAATTCTTCATCGCCACCAAGAATCGCAGCCATGCCAGTTCCTGTTGTTGCTTTTGCTGCATCAGCCATTGCTTTAGCTCTAATGTTCACCAAACTGATTGCTTCAGCTTCAGTTAGAACTCCTGAGATATAACTTGCCGCAACTTCGCCAACCGAGTGACCTGCAACACCAGCAACAGAAGTCCGGTTCAGGAGATTTGCTGTTGCAATGCTCGCTGCAACAATCAGAGGCTGAGCTATTGCGGTGTCTCTAATTGTCTCTTCATCGGAAAGGGTTCCATGTTTGATGAGATCAAGTGAGATAGTGTCCGAAAGTGCTTCAATGTTCTGCTTGAACGAATCATTTTCTAACCAGCTGTTTAGAAAACCTGGTTTCTGAGAACCTTGACCTGGACAAAGTAGAATAATCATGTTTTACGCGTCTCCGCCTGCAGTTCCAGAAGTTCCAGCAGTGACATCAAGCAAACGATATTTATCGATAGCTTTTTGAGGAGCATCAGGAGAAACTTCACCACGAGATGCGAGCTGCTCCAAGATGCGAACCACAATCGATGGACCATCAATCTTGAAGTGACGTCTAGCAGCTGCTCTAGTGTCTGAGAAACCAAAACCATCAGCACCTAGAGTTGCATACTCACCTGGAATCCACTTACGAATCTGATCTGGAACCTGATGCATGTAGTCGCTAACACCAAGGAATGGACCTGGTTCACCAGCAAGTTTGTTAGTTACGTATGGAAGTGGAGCAGGTTCACTTGGGTAAAGGAACTTCTTCTCATCGCAAAGCAATGCATCTCTTCTAAGTTCGGTCCAAGATGTTACAGACCAAATGTCCGCTGAAACATCCCAGTCTTCTTGAAGAAGTTTCTGTGCTTCAAAAGCCCAAGGTAGTGCAACACCGGATGCAAGAATCTGCGCCTTCTTACCTGCATGGTTGTTTGAGCTAACTCGGTAGATTCCCTTTAGGAGACCATCAACGTCTAGGTTCTCTGGCTCTGCAGGGTGAATGATTGGCTCGTTATAAACAGTTAGGTAGTAGATAACGTTTGGATCTGGATGGGTTCCTCCATACATTCTCTCCAAACCAGCTTTGATGATGTGACCGATCTCATAACCGTATGCAGGGTCATAGGTAATAACTCCAGCATTGGTGGCAGCAATCACTGGGGAGTGACCGTCTGCGTGTTGCAAACCTTCACCGGTCAAAGTGGTTCGACCAGCGGTAGCACCGATCATGAAACCACGTGATAACTGATCAGTTGCTGCCCAGATTGAGTCGGCTGTTCTTTGGAACCCAAACATCGAGTAGAAGACGTAGAACGGAATCATTGGCTGACCCTGAGTTGCATATGAAGTTGCAACTGCAGTGAACGCAGCAACCGAACCAGCCTCGTTGATACCGGTGTGGAGAATTTGACCAGCTGAACTTTCTTTATAAGAAAGAAGTAGATCGCGGTCAACTGAGATGTAGTGCTGACCATTCGGGTTATAGATCTTTGCTGTTGGGAAGAACGCATCCATACCGAAGGTTCTTGCCTCATCAGGAATGATAGGAACGATCCTTGGACCAAGATCCTTGGTGCGAAGAAGATCTTTTAGTAGACGAACGAATGCCATGGTTGTTGCAATCTCTTGCGTTCCTGATCCACCCTTGGCAACATCGTAGGTCTTATCTTCAGGTAGTTCGAATGAAACGTATTTGCTTCTTCGTTCTGGAAGGTAACCACCGAGTGCTCTTCTGCGCTCATGCATGTATTCGATTTCCGGTGTGTTTGAAGCTGGTCGGAAATATGGTGGTTGATATGGATCTGCTTCAAGAGCTGCATCTGAAATCGGAATGTTCAAATCGTCTCTGAATGACTTCAAGTTTTCTAGCGTAAGTTTTTTCATCTGGTGGGTTGCATTGCGACCCTCGAATGATTTACCAAGACCGTAACCCTTGATGGTCTTAGCCAAAATAACAGTTGGTTGACCCTTGTGAGCAAGTGCTGCTGCGTAAGCTGCGTAAACCTTCTTGTAATCGTGTCCACCGCGCTTTAGAGTCCAGATCTCATCATCGGTCATGTGCTCAACGAGCTTTGCGGTTCTAGGATCTCTTCCGAAGAAGTTCTCTCGGATGTAACCGCCATCCATGGTCTTGTATGTTTGGAAATCACCATCAGGAGTGTTGTTCATCAGGTTTACTAACGCACCGTCAGTGTCGTTCTGAAGTAGTGCATCCCATTCACGACCCCAAACAACTTTGATTACGTTCCAGCCAGCACCTCTAAAGAATGCTTCAAGTTCCTGCATGATCTTTCCGTTACCACGAACAGGTCCATCAAGTCTTTGCAGGTTACAGTTCACAACAAAAGTTAGGTTATCTAAACCATCGTTGGCTGCAAGTTGCAGTGCACCACGAGATTCGACTTCATCTAACTCACCATCGCCAAGGAATGCCCAAACGTGCTGCTCTGAAGTGTCTTTGAATCCACGACCAGAAAGATAACGGTTGAACTGTGCTTGATAGATTGCGTTGATTGGACCAATACCCATAGACACAGTTGGGAACTGCCAGAACTCTGGCATCAAACGTGGGTGAGGGTATGAAGAAAGCGAACCCGCTAAATGAGATTTCTCTTGACGGAAACCATTTAGTTGTTCTTCAGATAAACGTCCTTCAAGGAACGCTCTTGCATAAGGACCAGGGCTTGCGTGACCCTGAATGAAAATCTGATCACCACCGGAAACATGATCTTGTCCTTTGAAGAAGTGGTTGAAACCAACTTCATAAAGTGAAGCAGATGAAGCGAAAGTTGAAATGTGACCACCAACAGCAATACCAGGACGCTGAGCTCGGTGAACTAGAACCGCAGCGTTCCAGCGCATCCAAGCGCGGTAGGTTCTCTCGATTACTTCATCACCTGGGAAGGCGGGTTCGTCGCTGGTTGAGATTGTGTTGATGTAGTCGGTGACTGGATTTTGTGGGAGACCAAGATGCAATTCATTTGAACGCTTTAAGAGGTTCATCATGATTTCTTTGGCACGGGCTTTGCCGTGAACTCTAGCTAGAGCATCGAGTGATTCAAGCCACTCTCTGGTCTCTTCCGGATCTTGGTCAAAAGAGTTGCTTAGGTAAGCGTCCTGGTTGTTCTCGGACAACGAATCCTCGTTTCGGTTATTTGGCTACGGGTTCCTAGGTTTAGAACCGTGGTCTCAATAATCTTGTTTCAGGCCCTGTTTAGGCACCTAATAAGTTTAGGCTTTTATGGCCTAAGGGTTAGGCTTTTACTCAAAGACTAACGAAGGATAAAAATGACCATTTTGATTGGCGATCTAGCCCCAGATTTCACCCTAACCAACCAGTTTGGTGAGGCAGTGACACTATCTCAATTCAGAGGTTCAAAGCCTGTTGTGGTTGTTTTCTATCCTTTGTCCTTCTCAGGCATCTGCACTGGTGAACTTTGCGAATTGAGAGACAATTTCGCTAATTTTGAGAGCAAAGACGTTGAACTTCTAGCCATTTCAGTGGATAGCAAATTTGTTCAGAAGCAGTTTGCGGAGCAGGAGGGCTATAAGTTCTCTGTTTTGGCTGATTTCTGGCCTCACGGGCAGGTAGCCAAGGATTACGGGGTTTTCCTTGAAGAAGCCGGTATTGCTAACAGAGCGACCTTTGTAATCGATAAAGAGGGTGTTTTGGTCAGCAAGTTCGTGACCGCTGTTGGGCAGCCAAGATCTTTAGATGAATACAATCGCGCTTTGGCTTCTCTAGGGCTGTAGCCTGCGGTATAGTTTTCTAGTTGCCTTTACGGCAATGAAGTGACGAAGAGGGCCTTTAGCTCAGTTGGTAGAGCGCCACGCTTACACCGTGGATGTCATCGGTTCGAGCCCGGTAGGGCCCACTTTTCACTTTCACCGCTTGGAGGCGGGATTTAAGCCTCAGCGGTAAGATTTGGCTATGGAATCTAGTCGCTACCAACCTCCAGTAAAGCAATCTTTATCTGACGAGGAACTCTCTGTTCGGGTCTCTGAGGCCACTAAAGCAAACGCTGGCCTTGAAGCCGCAATGCAGTTGCTGATTACCCAAGAGGCGCTTAGAGCACAAGAAGAGCGTGAGCTATCCGCTTGGATCTTGGAAATGGAATCCGAAGGTTCCCCAGAAGCTCTAGCTGCCTTGGCTAAAGTTCGTGGCTACTCAGCTCCACAACAGGTGACCAGCGTTCAGCCTGAGCCAGTCCAACCTGAACCAGTCCAACAATTTATTCCAGCAGCTCAACCAGTTGAAGAAACTGTTGTTGAAACAGTAGTGGAACCAGTTGTTGAACCTGAAGCACCGGCGGCTGAACCTTTCACCTGGTTCACTAAAACTGATGAAGTTGAAATCGTTATTGAAGAGCCAGAACAAACCTTTATAGAAGCAGTCGTTGAAGAAACTGTTGCAACTACTTTCCAATCTGAACCTCATGTTGAAGGTCGAGAGAGTCTTGATGAATTTGAACAGCTATTGGTTAGAGCCGCGGCTGAAGAAGAACTGACTGCTCTTGAAGATGCAAAGCAGGTTTCTGCAAAGACTTCATCTGAGAGCAACGTTCAGGTGCCTACCGATGAGAATCGCGATAGGAAACCTGTCTCGCAATTCGCTGCTTGGTTAGGTTTGAGTGCTGTTGCTATTCCATCGTTACTTGCGTGGACACTCTTGCAACTTCACATCGAATTCAATGCAGTGATTTTGGATCTTGGAATCGGTTATCTAATTGCTGGAAGTTTAGTTTCAATAGCTGCTTTAGCTGGAAAGAGAAGCGGGCTTTCAACGGGAACAATTTCACGAGCAATCTTTGGAGTCTGGGGTAACTCTGTTCCATTGAGCTTTGTGCTAATTTCAAGGCTTCTGATTACTGCTCTTGCAGCTGCAAGCTTTGGATTACTTTTTGATGGTTTTGATAAGAGATTGCCAGCTTTCTCAAGTGTTCTGTATTCACTTGGTGGCTTGAATATCACGCTTGGCTTTGCCGTTGAGCTAGCACTAGTTGTTGTGGCTTTTGGTATTGCTTTGTATAGATCTGCAGCGGGAAGAATCGTTCAGCTGATTGTTAGCCTGCTTGCATTCGGTTTCTTCTTTGAAGGCGTGATTGGCATGTCAACCCAAATTGGAAGAAGTGTTGGATTCTCCGTGACATCAGGTTTCTTCTCTAAGGAATCTCTGGGTGCAATTGCACTTGTTGTTCTGGTTGTCACAACAACCTTCGTGGGCATAGCACCTAACCTCGCTAAGTCAATTCCCATGAAACACAAAGGTCTTCAGGTCTTTGGAATCGTCTTGGCTTCAAACT
>Ga0304729_1001089_pt1 | contig 18420 bp, 19 predicted proteins | sample C_131016_MF_Meta_FD_190475 | JGI IMG/M metagenome (GOLD analysis project Ga0304729, IMG submission 190475) | Freshwater microbial communities from Lake Croche, Canada to study carbon cycling - C_131016_MF_MetaG (v2) (version 2) | ecosystem: Environmental > Aquatic > Freshwater > Lake | place... | reverse complement strand
CATGCGTACATGTAAAGTTTTAATCCCTCTTAATACTAAAAAACAATCCTGTGGTCCCGGAACAGCGCCTGTACTTTTTTGAATAAAATACAATTGATCTCTCAAGCTTTGATCATTCATGACCAAACAACCTTGTATCACATCACTGTGGCCACCTAAATATTTAGTGGCAGAATGCATTACAATAGTGGCACCAAAGTCCAATGGGTTTTGCAAATAAGGAGAGGCAAAAGTATTATCTACACAAACAATACATTTGTGTTTATTCCCTATGGCTGAAACAGCTGCAATATCACTAATGTTCATGAGTGGATTGGTAGGTGTTTCCAACCAAATTAATTTAGTAGCAGAGCTCATGGCCTTGGCTACATTATTGGCATCAGAGGTATCGACATAAATAAATTTGATGCCCATTTTTTCATAGACCTTGGAGAACAATCTAAAAGTACCCCCATACATATCATGAGCTGCTACTACTTCATCACCTGGCACTAGCAAGCGCATCACTGCATCGGTTGCAGCTACACCACTGGCAAAGGCCAATCCAAATTTTCCATTTTCAATGACTGCGAAGGCTTCTTCTAAAGCAAATCTAGTAGGGTTTTGACTACGTGCATATTCAAAGCCTTTATGGACACCTGGGGCTGATTGTACATAGGTAGAAGTTTGATAAATAGGGGTCATGATGGCGCCCGTACTTGGATCGGGATGCGCACCAGCGTGTATGTATTTGGTCGCTAATTTCATAATTGAAAAGATTAGCTACAAAGATGCCACTTATTTTATTAACTATCGAAGTTGGTTCCCATTTTTAAACATTCTGTAGGAAAATACGGTAGGCACAACTACCATCACAGCGGTAGCGATCATAAAGCAGATAAAACCTGCCTTACTCGACAGTGTTATGGTTGAGGTAGCTTGAAATAATCCTCCATACAACCAAACAGTCCCGGCTAGTCGATGGGTGGCATTCCAGTTGTCCACATTTTCTAAGGTCCAGGGTAATTTAAAACCCGCAAAATAATTTTGGTGAATTTTAGGTAGGTATAAACCCATTGCAGCAAAGGAAAATCCTATCAATGGTAAAATTAATTTTGTCGCATTAATAGAAGGACTAGAAGAAGTGTAGGTAATAATAATACCTAATACACTTAAAAATCCGACCATGAATAAGGCAAACTTTTTAAATAAAACATTGTCTGCTTCTTGGTATCTCTTGGGGTCGAAGCTTTTAATATTGGTCAATAAAAAAAATACAAATAAGCTAGTGGCCGCCATAATTCCAGGGGCTAAAAATATACTATCTCTGCCACCGAATCCGTCTGCTTCTCCTTGAAGATTAAAATGGATGGGGATGGTATTAGGCAAATGGGGATATAAATAAGCTGCATAAGCTAGGGGCAAAGAGATGCATACTAAGGCCAATAATAAATTTAGCGTTGAGTTTTTCATAGTATAGTTTGTACCACAAGTTACTAATTATGCCTAAAAAAAATTACTTTTGCTTCAAATCTGAAAAAATGACCAAAGGACCAATTTCAAAATTTGTAGAACATCATTATAGACATTTTAATGCAGCTGCCTTGGTGGACGCTGCCAAAGGCTACGAAACCCACCTTTTGGAAGGAGGTAAAATGCTAGTAAGTTTAGCAGGTGCTATGAGTACTGCGGAATTAGGTATTAGCTTGGCTGAAATGATACGTCAAGATAAAATTGCCATTATTAGTTGTACAGGTGCGAACCTGGAAGAAGATGTGATGAATTTAGTAGCACATAGCCATTACAAAAGAGTGCCCAATTACCGTGACTTAACGCCACAGGACGAGTGGGATTTATTAGAGAATCATTACAACCGTGTAACAGATACTTGTATTCCTGAAGAAGAAGCATTTAGAAGATTACAAAAACATATTGTAAAATATTGGAAGCAAGCTGAAGCAAAAGGCGAGCGTTATTTTCCTCATGAATTTTTATACCAAGTGGTATTAAGTGGAGAACTAGAACAATATTATGAGATTGATCCAAAAGACAGCTGGATTGTAGCTGCTGCTAAAAAGAATATTCCTATTGTAGTGCCAGGTTGGGAAGATAGCACCACAGGAAATATTTTCGCGAGCTATGTGATTAAAAAAGAATTAAAAGCAAGCACGGTTAAAAATGGTATTGAATACATGGTAGAATTAACGGAGTGGTACCGTGCGAATAGTGGTGGAAAGGGGGTTGGCTTTTTTCAAGTAGGTGGAGGTATTGCCGGAGATTTTCCAATTTGTGTAGTGCCTATGATGTACCAAGACTTAGAATGGCATGATGTGCCTTTTTGGAGTTATTTCTGTCAAGTAAGTGATAGTACTACTTCTTATGGTTCTTATTCAGGAGCGGTGCCTAATGAAAAAATTACCTGGGGTAAATTAGATATTCATACGCCTAAGTTTATTGTAGAAAGTGACGCCACCATTGTAGTGCCGTTGATATTTGCTTATATACTAGGTCAGTAAAAAATAAGCGCCCCATTATAAAATAGATGGGGCGCTTATTTTTTCTCTAATAATTTTTTAATTACCTAGATGGCATATCTAAGGGCATGTCTCTTTTCAGCATCTCGTCTTTCATGGCTATTTCCCAAGCTGTATTAAAAATAAAACGTACTCTTTTTTCCATTAAATCAAAATTAATCTTCTCAATGGTGTCTGAAGGTTGGTGGTAATCTTTATGGGTACCATTAAAATAGAAAAGTACCGGAACTCCTTTGGCTGCAAAATTATAATGGTCGCTACGGTAGTAAAAGCGATTAGGATCATTGGGGTCGTTAAATCTTCTATCTAATTCTAGATGACCTGCTTCGTTATTAATATTATTGGTTATTTTTTGTAAATCACTGCTTATTTTTTCTTCTCCAATAATATATACATAGTTCAATGAATCGCCTTTATAAGTAGGATCGATGCGTCCTACCATGTCTATATTTAAATCGGCTGTGGTTTTTTCTAAAGGGAATACGGGATGTTCTGAATAATATTTAGAACCCAATAAGCCTTTTTCTTCACCGGAAACATTCATGAAAACAATATTCCTTTTGGGTACAAAACCATGTTTGGCTGCATTGGCAAAAGCGCCTGCAATGGCAAGCACACTAGCGGTACCTGAACCATCATCGTCAGCACCATAATAAATCACGCCATTTTTAATGCCCTCGTGATCGTAATGACTGGTAACAAATAAATATTCGTCAGTTTTTTCTTTCGCAGGTAAATAAGCAATTACATTGGCGCTTGGAATTTCTTTGCTGTGTTGTTCTACAGCCCATTCTATATAAGTAGTATAGACCCCTTTAGGGATTTCTGCCCATTCTTGTTCTGTAAAAGGTTTGCTACCTCCTAGGAGTTTACTACCAAAGCTTTTTGATACCATAAAGTAAGCAAAGCCACTCGGAGATTTGCTTAGTCTCGGTCTACCATTCATTACACTAGTTGGGTTAGCGTTTGACTTTGCAATAATGATCATAGCTGCGGCGCCTAATTTTTGGGCAGCAGTAATTTTTCTTGAACTGCTTTCCTCATTTTCAGTGGACACTAAAATTTTGCCTTTAACATCAATAGTAGTTTTTTCATTAAAACTTGCACCTACATAAATGATGGCATTGGTTTTTAATGTATTAATAGGTAGATAGGCATTGTTAATCCAATAATCTTGATCTAGAATAGCAATTTCTCCATTGATTTTTAATTCAGATTTACCTGCTACTGCCTGATATAGGGTGAAGGGTAATTTATAGTTGCCATTGTAACCAGGCTTCATACTAAATTTCCTGTATTGGCTAATTAAATAGGCGGCGGCTTTTCTTTCCCCTTCTGTGCCCGCTTCTCTACCTTGCATTTCTGCACTTGCAATAATACTTAAATGTTCTTTTAAGCCAGCTGCAGTAATGGATTTAGAAGCAGTGACAACGTCAATTCCTTGCGCTTTAGTCATTAAACAAATAAAAAGCAGTGGGAAGAAAAATAATTTATGCATGGTCATTCATTTATTTTGTAAAACTGATTATTTAAAAATTTAATGCTTATTTAGCAAGTAATTTTGTTCACTCTGTTTTGATGCCTTCCACCTTCAAAAGAGGTAGTCATGAATTTTTCAATCATTTCTTTGGCCAAATCTAAGGCAACAAACCTGGCAGGAATGCAAATGATGTTGGCATTATTGTGCAATCGAACCAATTCGGCAACTTCGGTTTCCCAACAAAGGCCAGCCCTGATGCCGGCATGTTTGTTGGCAGTCATGGCTACTCCATTGGCACTCCCACAAAATAAAATACCAAAAGAACTTTCATTTTGTTCTACACTAGTGGCAGTTGGATGTGCAAAATCGGGGTAATCGACAGAGTCGGTACTGTAAGTGCCAAAATCTTTAACTACATGACCTTTTGCTTCTAGCCATGCTTTGATGGCATTCTTATACTCAATACCAGCATGGTCTGCGCCGAGTGCAATGGGTTTGGTGTTGTCAAAAACAAAAGACATATTATTTAATTTAAGAAGTGCTTAATCCCATTCTTCTTCCGATTTCTTAACAGACTTATGTGCCCATCTTGAAACAAAGATGCTAAACTCAAATAAAGTATACAATGGAATAAATACAATGGTTTGACTGTACCAATCTGGACTAGGTGTAATAAATGCTGCTACAAATAAAATAATTACAACTGCATATTTACGTGTCGTAGTTAAAAATTTAGGTGTGATGAGTCCAATTTTAGTTAATAAAAATACGATCACTGGCAATTCAAAGGCAATGCCACAACCTAAAATTAAATTAGTTAAGTTGTCTAAATAGTCTGCGAAGGTAGGAATGGTGGTAATAGCTCCTTTGGATCCTAATTGAAATCCTGCCAAGAAATTAAAGGTGAAAGGGCCTAAAACAAAAAAGCCAAATGCAGCGCCCATGAAAAAGAAAAAAGACACCCAGAAAATCATGAATTTGGTATTTTTTACTTCCTTTTCTTTTAAAGCTGGCTTTACAAATGACCAGATTTGAAAAAATATATAAGGGAAGGCGACAATCAGACCACCTACAAAGGCCATACTAATACTGCTCAAAAATTGACCACCAAAAGTGGTACTTTGTAAAGATACTTTTACTGGAGGCATACAAAGAGAATCGCCCAAATGCAGCCAATGACTCAAATTGCAAAAAGCTTTGTAAGTAACAAAATCCGAATTCAATGGACCGGTAATAACGTTATCCATGATCCAATCACGGTAGATAAAAATTACAATAGAGGTGATTAATACAGATGATAAAGAGCGAACAATAGTGCCTCTTAATACCTCAAGATGATCGATGAAAGACATCTCAGAATCATCAGTTTTTTTAAAACGGTCAAATAGTGCCATGCAATAAATTCAATGAGGGATAAAGTTAAGGTTTATAGTGGAAAACAGGGGTCCAAAACTGGAAAATCTTAATGTATGCTTATTTTAACCTTTTCAATACGCGTAGCACTTACAGCCAATATTTCGGCATCAAAATGAGTCAAATGAATGATGGTTCTTAGCTTTGGGATGGCCCCATTTTGATGAATTAAATAGCCACTTAAGGTTTCGGCTTCATCTGCCGAAAAATCGATACCATATTTTTCATATAAATAATCCAATTCCAATCGGCCGCTAAAAAGGTATTCAGTTTCATTTACCTTTTTTTCAAGTAATTCCTGCTCATCATATTCATCCTCAATCTCTCCAAAAATCTCCTCTAACACATCTTCCATGGTGACAATGCCAGCGGTGCCCCCAAATTCATCTACCACCCATGCGATACTTTTTCTTTTTTTAGAAAACAAACTTATCAAATCTGCTGCATTCATGCTTTCGGTGACCAAGGGAATGGAATGCAATATGGCAGCTATCTGGTTTGGTTTTTTAAATAAATCTAATTGATGTACATAGCCCACAATAGAATCTAAGGTTTCCTCATACACAATTAGCTTACTTAATTTAGTCTCAATAAATAGTTTACTTAATTCAGCGATAGAGGTAGTCAATTCAACCCCGATAATTTCTGTTCTTGGCACCAAGCACTCTCTGATTTTGATTTCGGGCAAGCTTAAAGCATTTTCAAATAAATCGGTATTTAAATCTTGTTGCTCTTGTTGTTGTTTGGTTTGTTGTACAAATTGCGCTAAATCTACTTTAGTGAAGGCTTCTTTTTTATTACTTATTTGTACTTTAAAAATATGACGCAATACCCATTGTGCTAAATTCACCAACAAAACGGTAATCGGTCTAAACAATAAATGAAAAAAATTTGCAAGAGGTGCAAAATTAGAAATCATGGAAACTGCCCTTGCTTTAAATATAGCCTTGGGGACCAGTTCTCCAATAAGTAAAATGACTAAGGTAGATAAAACCGTATTGCCCAATAAGACAGAATATCCATCTAAATGTAATTTTTCCCATAGTAATTGATCCAATAGTTGTTCGAATAAGATACCAAAAACTACTAATGAAATATTTAAACCTATTAAGCAAGTGCCAATAAACTGAGTAGGTGATTGTAAAAAACCTGCAATCATTTTTCCAGCTCGGTTGCCTTGCTTTTTTTTAAGTTCTAAGCTTAATCTATTGGCACTTACGAAACCAATTTCATAGCCAGAGAAAAATCCAATTAAAATAAGGGAGGCAACAATAGCAAAAATCATAAATAGCTTTTTTTTATTCCACCTACCATTCCGGTAATTTAGGTTTAGTTTCTACAATGCCTTCTATTTGTTCCATAATTTCTGGTGTAAGTAATGCAGCCGTATCCAAAGCAGTTAAGTTGTCTAAGAGTTGTGCTTTACTGGTAGCACCTAAGATGGCAGTGCTAACATTTTTATTTTTGATACACCAAGCAATACTTAGTGAAGCTGTACTTACTTTTAATGCTTTTGCAATGGCCCCTAATTGTTGCACTCTTTTCACTTTGTCTTGCATCAGCCAACGGTCTCTCAACCACTCAAATCCTTCTATCTGAAAACGACTGCCTTCTGGTATGCCATCATTGTATTTGCCAGTCAATAAGCCTGCTGCCAGTGGACTCCAGATAGTAGTACCCATACCTACATTCTTAAATAGCTCTAGGTATTCATTCTCCATTTTCTCACGCTCAAATAAATTGTACTGTGGTTGTTCAACAGAGGGCCCAATCAAATGATAAGCTGCAGCCACACGATGTGCTTCCATGATTTCTACTCCACTCCATTCGCTGGTTCCCCAATATAAAATTTTACCTTGTTGAATAAGGGTATTCATAGTTTGAACTACTTCTTCAATGGGGGTCGTTTTATCTGGACGATGACAATAATATAAGTCTAGGTAATCGGTTTGTAATCTAATCAAAGCTTCATGACAGGCTTCAGTTAAATGTTTTCTGCTCAGTCCCGTTTGATTGGGTTTATTTGATTTTCCTCTCCAACCAAAATAAGCTTTGGAAGAAAGTACAATCGAAGTTCTATCCCATTTTTTAATACTCAACACGCGCCCCATCATTTTTTCACTTTCTCCTGCAGCATACACTTCGGCATTGTCAAAAAAATTAACACCTGCATCGTAAGCAATGCCCATGAGTTCATCTGCAATGCTGTCATTGATTTGTTTGTGAAAAGTGACCCAGCTACCAAAACTTAAAGTACTTAGTTGCAAACCGGTCTTCCCCATTTTTCTGTATTCCATAGGAGTTATTTTTTTGGATTAAAACCACTGGTGTCTGAAATAATAGCATAGCTACTAGACTGTGGTTTTTCAAATATTTTAATGTCTGTTAAATTTTGATTGGCCTCTAATCCCCTGCCAAAAATTTTGGCAATGGGATTGTGTTGCTTTAGAATTACATCTTTGTCGGTGGTGAATTTGCCAGTATTTTGATCCCAATACATTTCCTCACTCCAAAGGGTGTCGCCAAGCATGTTAAATACCACTACCTCATTTTTTAAAAAAACTTTATTTTCATTTTCAATATAATGGGCGTATTTGGCGGTCAATTTACTTTCTACTGTATTGTCAACTTTGTAAAAATCGGCCTTGATGGTATGTGGAAATTCAATCATTCTACCTTTGTCTTGTAAATATTTATTCATCAATGGGGCAGTAAGTTTGGCGGTAATTTTTCCATCATTGCTAATATAGATGGCGACATCTTTTGCAATATCTATGCCCCCTTCTTTACTACTTAAAGCCTTTACATCGTTCACATTGTTTTCGCAGGCAACCATAAAAAAGCAGCTACTTACCAAAGCAACTGCTGATCTAAATGTTGTAAGGAATGAATTGTTAATCATATTTGCGTTTATTAAACCATACATCGCTCAAGCTATAACCTACTGAAAATTGAATGAAGCCCTCTCTGTAATTGTTTACACTGCTGCCTCTTTGTCCAATTTGCATTGCTAAATTTAATAAACTAAATTGATAATCATAAGAACGATATTTTCTAATAGGCATCGAAAGTCCTGTGGTAAATGCAGTTACTTTTAAGCCATTGTTGTCAATATTGATGTAGTCTTTCCCGGTATAAAAACCTAAACGGTAAACCACTGTAGACCAATAGTTTTGAAAATCAAATGCATTGGGGCAATATTGTGCACCCACTCTTAATGTCCATGAATTGGACACTAAATCCTGTTGACCATAAAATTGGTATTTGTCTTTCCATGCCCTGGTTGAATATTCAACCCCTAGCACCCATTGGTCAAAACTACCTCTAGTGCTAACTTCTTTTTTATGCATTGCAATTCCACCTGTATAGGCTGCAGGCAAGAAAATGTTTCCAGGAATATTGGTCTTAAAAGATACCGTATCCAAAGGGGTTTCTACCGTGCTCGTATAATTGCCTGTATTGCGAAGGATATCTTGTTTTCCAGACATGGTTTGATCGACAGTCGCAGTAGCACCAAAGCTTAGGGTATATTCGGTGCTTTCGTTTAATTTAGGGCGCTTGCTGGTGTAAATAGGAAATTCACTTTGCAAACCAAGGTGTAAAAAAGCGCCACTAAAAAGGGTATTGGTGCTAGACAGGGATTGGTAAAAAAAAGTGGAATCAGGATTGAATTGAAATGATTTGATGTTTTGAATTTTTTTCCTTCCAAAATTGTATCCTGTATTAAATCCAAGACTTAAATATTTCCATGCTTTACCAAATCCAATGAAGGCTTGATTAAGTCCGCCTTGTCCAATGAAATTATTGTATACAGTATCTCCTGTATTAATAATTTTTAGTTCATTCAAAGAATAATTGATTTCTGTAAGGGGTCTTAAACCAAAAGCCATTCCAATTTTTTTCACCTTATTGATAGGGATACCTATTGCGACATAGTTAGGCACAAGGTAATTAGAAGTATAGCTCCCAAATGGAGTCGTGCTTTTTAAAGTAGTACTGGTTAAACTAAAACCCAAATCAAAAGTGGTCATGTAAATAGCACCATAAGTGGCTGGATTGTTGATATTGACACTTTGGCCAAAACTACTGTTCATGCTTGGCGTATAAGCGGCAGAAAACCCACCCATTGCCTGGCTATTGATATTCTGATTGTTTAAGATTTCATTGCCCAATCCGTATCTAGAAAATGGAGAATTGATTTGTGCCTGGGTAGGGGTTAAAAAGCAAACTAAACCTAGTAAAGGGATTAACCTAATTATTTTTTTCGCAAATAGCATAGAGTCCTTTAAATATTAAATTTTGGTCGGCAAATATCCTCTTTTTTAAGTGAGGTACAAAATAACAAATGTCCCCCCCGGTTAATAGCACGTTAAATTTGGCATATTTCTCCTCATATGCACTAATTATGCCATCTATTTCGGCCGCCATGCCCAAAATGACCCCACTTAAGAGGTTAGTTTTGGTATCATAACCCACTAGTGGAAAGTCATTGGTGGGTTCGATGAGGGGTAATAAGGCGGTGTGCTCATGCATGGCTTTAAAACGCATTTGCATGCCAGGTGAGATACTGCCTCCTAAAAAAGCAGCTTCATTGTTGACAAAATTATAAGTGATGCAGGTACCTAGTGAGATAATGAGGTTGTGCTCTTTGGGAAATGCGGCCACTGCGGCGGCTACTAGTGCCAACCTATCGGCGCCAATGGTTTCCGGTTTGCCTACAGGGGTAGTAAAATTCAATTGGGTGTTGGGGCCGAGTAGGTGAAATTTTGTATGCTTGTCTAATAAGTTTTCAATGGCTTTGTCATGATGAATGACTGAAGAAAGAATTGTTTTTTCTGGGGCAAATTTTTGAAGCAATTTTTCAATTGCTTCCGCTGTGTCTGTTTCCACCTCAAGCAATGTTTCCAAGGCCGCCTCTTTAAAAATAGCCGCCTTCAATCTCGTATTTCCAAAATCAAAACAAATGGTGGTAGACATAAACTTACTTGTGGTCCAAAAATAATCTCTTTGGGGCAAAGTTTGCTTAAAACAATAGGCAAGTTGCGAAAGATTTCGGTTATTTGATGTACAAATTAAACGGGCATGAAAATAGCGGGGTTTACTATCATAAAAAATGCGGTTACCAATGACTTTCCCATTGTAGAGGCCATTCGATCCATTTTGCCTGTGGTGGATGAGATGATTGTTTTAATTGGCGATTCTACCGATGAGACCATTGCTTTAATTGAATCTATTAAGGATCCAAAAATAAAAATCCATCATTCCGTTTGGGATAAAAACTTAAGAAAAGGAGGTGCTGTTTTAGCAGACGAAACCAATAAAGCTTTTCGTTTGATAAGTGATGAAACTACTTGGGCTTTTTATATTCAGGGAGACGAAGTGATTCATGAAAAATATCATCCTGCCATTCGGGCTGCTTGTGAACATTATGCATATGATCAGGAGGTTCAAGGACTATTGTTTAAGTACAAACATTTTTATGGCACTTATGATTATGTAGGAGATAGTAGAAAATGGTATGCGCATGAAATTAGAATCATCAGAAACAACAAAGCCATCAGCGCTTATAGAGATGCGCAAGGTTTCAGAATAGGAAAGACCAAATTACCTGTGGCATTGATTGATGCGGCTGTGTATCATTATGGTTGGGTGAAAAGTCCAGCGCAGATGCGTAAAAAACAAAAAGAAAGCAGTGTGTATTGGCATGATGACCAGCAAATGGAAAAAATTATATCCAGTCCAGATTATTACGACTTTTCAGGTTTTGATTCCTTAGAAAAATTTACAGGCACGCATCCTGCAGTCATGTTGGATCGTATAGAAAGAAAAAATTGGGTGATTGATTTGGACGTTACTAAAAAGAAGTTTTCTTTTAAAAATAAAGTCTTGTATCATTTTGAAAAATTAACAGGGATGCGTCCTTTTGATTTTAAAAATTATAAAATTATTAGAGCTTAATTTTCTCCTTTATGAAAAGCATGACAGACATCAAAGCAGGGGTGATCAAAGGAGATTTTCTTTTGTTGGCGAAAGCGGTCACAGAGATTGAAAATAAAACTGCAGCAGCGGAAATATTTTTACAAAGTTTGTTACCCAACACCATTCCAGTCATAGGTATTACTGGTCCTCCTGGTGCAGGCAAAAGCACGCTGATCAACGCGCTTATAGCACATTGGATCAATCAAGATAAAAAAGTAGCGGTGCTGTCAGTGGATCCTTCTTCACCCTTTCATCAAGGGGCTATTTTAGGGGATCGAATCCGTATGAAGGATTGGTATTTGCATCCCAATGTATACATCAGATCATTGGCTGCCAGAGGGCATTTGGGTGGCGTCAACAGTGCCATGCTCTCTTTAACTACACTAATGCAATCGGTGGGCTTTGATTACATCCTTATAGAAACAGTGGGTGTTGGACAATCCGAAGTCGAAGTGGCTTCCTTGGCCGATACCACCATTGTGGTTTTGGTTCCAGAAGCAGGAGATGAAGTGCAGATGATGAAGTCGGGCTTGATGGAGATTGCCAATATTTTTGTGGTCAATAAAAGCGACCGACCCAATGCAGCAAACTTTCTGCACCAGTTAAAACAAATGATTGTAGAAAATACGAATGTCAATGCACCGCAAGTCATTGCCACCATTGCGACTGAAAAAGAAGGCTTACCTGAATTAGTAGAGGCCATTGAAGAACACCACAAGCGTATGATCATTGGAGAAAAGAAAAAACAAATGTTATTGACCAAACTGATCCAATTGGTGGTGGCACAAAAAATGAATCAAGTAGATTTGGCGCAAGTAAAAATTAAATTAGACTTGGCATGCGAGGAGGCAAATTTTAATATTTTCAAATTTGCACAACAATTTTATTGAGTGCTATAAAAGCGCTTACTCTTTTTCTTGTTTCCACCATTTAATGGCGACGTAACCCACAATGGCAAAGGGCATGGCAGCTAAGTAAAGTATACCCGCATTGAATCCCTTCCCTGCTTCTTGACCAATTTGAGCTGCTGTTTTGGTACAAATAGAACATTGTGCCATAGCACTTGCTACCAATAATTGAGAGAGTACTAAAAACGTGATGCGTTTCATAAATACTTTAAATTAAATAAAAAAACCCCTTGAGGGGGTCTCTATTAAAAAGTGTTAAGCTTTCGCTTTAGTTGCTTTTTCGGTTTTTGCAGCTGCAGCCTTAGGGGCAGCGGCTTTAGGTGTAGTTGCTTTTGCAGCTGCTACTTTAGCGCCTTTGCTAGCCACTTTATGTGGTCTGCTTACGCCAAAAGAACCTTTAAATCTTTTTCCTTTAGCTGTTTTTTTATCTCCTCTTCCCATATTCTTATTTTTTGTTAATTGTTGATTGGACAGCAAAAATAAAAAAACCCTCGCACATACGAGGGTTTTTTTTCAAAATCTTGTAATTAAGCGATTTTAGTCACTAAAACTATAATTTACCGCTCAATTCTTTACCTGCTTTGAATTTTGCAACTTTCTTAGCTTTGATTTTGATAGCAGCTCCAGTTTGTGGATTGCGGCCCATACGAGCAGCACGCTTAGAAACTGAGAATGTACCAAATCCTACTAAAGTTACTTTATCTCCTTTTTTCAAGGCCTTTGTAACTGCTTCGATAAATGCGTCTAAAGCTGCGTTAGCTTGTGTTTTTGCGATCTCTGCATTGTCAGCAATGTGAGCGATCAATTCTGCTTTGTTCATAGATGTGTTTTTTATAAGTTTAAAACGATGTAACAAATTTATTGGCTTTTATCAATTGAAAAAATAATTTTTTTAAAATATGATATTTATATTTCCCTTGAAACCCTTAAATAGTAAGGTTTTCATGCAAAATCATGAAATTCGTTAGTTTAAGTTATTGAAGGGAAAATGACTTAAACCCTTGCTGGTATTGAGTTTCATTGATAATCGGCTGAAATATAAGCCTGCCTTGAGTTTCGGCTATTTAATCTATCCACATTCAATTCACAATTTGCATTTCGGTGCAAAAATAGTAGCATTTTTCACCCCAGGTATGCTGTACTTCCTTTAAATGGTCAGTTGCCTGTAATTCTTGATAGGCCTGCCATAGCTCCATGTTGTCACAATAAAGTTGTAAAGTATAAGTAGGTGATTGATCGCCATTCACTTTAATTTGATAAAATTTATTTTCATTAAAATTTTGACTAGCCATCACCTTGGGAATAAAATTATTTTTCATCCATTCCAACCATTGAATTTCCAAAGCAGGGTCAATCTGAAAACTAATATTATATACTTTCATGTAAGTTAGTTTTATATTTTATTTTAATTCTACAACGATAGGGCAGTGATCGCTGTGTTTTACCATCGGCAGTATGGTAGCGGCTTTGATGGAGCTGTCAAGGGCTTCTGTAGTGCAGAGATAATCGATACGCCATCCTTTATTTTGCAATCTAACACTTGGGAATCTTTGGGTCCACCAGGAATAGCCACCTGTGGTGGTAGGATTTATTTTTCTATAACTATCTATCCATCCACCTGCTAAAAAGCCATCCATCCAGGCTCTTTCTTCAGGTAAAAATCCAGAAGAATTTTTATTGCCTTTTGGATCATGAATATCTATTTCACGGTGTGCAATATTGTAGTCTCCGGCAAGAATAATTTTAGAACGTTTCTTTTGAAGTTTTTTTAAATAGCTTTCAAATTCTTTCAACCACTGATATTTATAGCCCTGTCTTTCCTCTCCACTGCTTCCAGAAGGAAAATAGGCATTGACAATGGTGAGGTCCCCTATATCTATTCTAATGACCCTGCCCTCAAAATCGCTCATTTCAAATCCATTGCCTTTTTCTACTAGATCGGGCCTTATTTTACTAAAAATGGCTACCCCGCTATAGCCTTTTTTTTGTGCCGAAAACCAAGAGACATGGTAGCCAAGGGCTGTGAATAAAGAAAGGTCGATATCATTTTCGGTGGCCTTAGTTTCTTGAACGCAAAAAACATCCACAGGATATTCGGTCAACCAATCAATCAATCCTTTTTTGATGGCTGCCCTTATCCCATTTACATTATAACTTACTATGCGCATATATTTTTTGTTAGCTAGGACTTTGAAAAATTTCACTATAGGCCATCAGTATAAGTAAATTCGTCAGGTGCGCAGGAATATTATTTTCAACCAAAACCATTTGACTTGGCTTTTTGTCTCCATGCACAACCATGATTAATTTATTGTCCAAGCTGATGGTTTTTAAATTGGTTTCGAAGTTTATTTTTATTGAAAAATCATGCCCCAACACTTTTCCCTCAATGACTCTGGCTTGCACAATCAATTGTTTGGCATAAAAAGTTCCTAAGGCAAATGCCTTGGTGGAATCATAGCCATTGTATACTTTATCAGGGTAATAATATTTATTTAGTTCCAATACATTCTCTTTGACTAGAAAGCCTCCGATTTCATTTTTGTCTTGGTATATTTTATGTACACTGTCTTGTAAAAATTCAATGCCATATTTTTTTGCATTGTCATCATTGACAATTTCATTATTGAATTCGATGTATGCTTGAATGGTATAATCGATGTTTTCATGCACATCTCGAAGGGGTTGTACCACTTGGTAGTATTCTTTGTAATTGATGCCAGCCCTAGATTTTCGAATCAACTCAATTACGTCTTTGAATGGATTATTGGGCGATCTGTCTTTGATATTTATTTTATTTAAGACCGCTTCGGGCGATCTCAATAATTGTGTTGAGCCATTATTGCTATAGGACATAAATTGCTTGGCGGTATCAAATAAAATTCTTGGGTGGTTGTGTATGAATGGCATCCAATAATTATCGGTCGCATAGGCAGTAGGCATTTTGGCTTCCATGTATTCCATATTTTCCATTTGTGGAGACAGATAGCCAATGGCCTTGGTTAAACCTTGGTATATATTGCTAGGCACACTACCGGTGGTTGCAATTTCGTAACCCATACCCAAGGAATGAATGGGTAAAATGCCAATGAGCATGGTTTTACCAAATATTTTTTCTTGCTTTTGATTATAGATATTACATGCCATGTACCAAATGGAATGAATGCTGTCCCGTTTAGCTTGGGGTAGGTTGATCCATTTGTTTCTATAAATAAGTTCAGGGTTCATTTCATACAATTCTAAATAAGCGTGAAAAGGATATTCCCTGCTTCTTGACCAATCCACTTCTATCTTTCCTAATTGTGTTTGTTTTTTTAATTCTTTAACGATAGGGGCTATGCTTGTTTCTCTTTGCATTTGCAAAGAGGCAAATAAGCCTGAATCGAAAGCTTCTAAAATCGGATGGAGGTCTGCTGGGAGATGCCAATAACTTGCTGCTGGGTTAATGGTGGAATAGGTTTGAATTTGTTCCAACACTACTTTGTTTTGGCCATAACTCCTTAGCCCAAAAACTTGAAAGAAAACGAAAGTAAAAAAAACAAAAATGGGTTTCATTGCATTGATCAATAGACCCTTCAAATTTAACTAATTTAATGTACTCAACTTAATAATTTATTCTAACTTCATCGAATTGAATTTCATTCATCAATTATTTACTGATGCCTTCCAAATTAAGTCAAAGAATCATCCCTGCCACCAAGCAATATGATTTAGAAGGCCCTAAACCTAGGGTGAATGAATTCCTATTTGCGCTGCAGATATTTGTACAATTTATCAAGGGGTTTAGAACTTTACATTTTGTGGGCCCAAGTGTAACTGTTTTTGGATCGGCTCGATTTAAAGAAGATAATCCCTATTACATCAAGGCAAGAGAAATGGGCAAACGTATTGCAGGTTTGGGTTTTACCACCATGACAGGTGGGGGGCCAGGCATTATGGAAGCAGCCAACAGAGGGGCTTTTGAAAATGGAGGCACATCGGTGGGCTGCAATATTAAATTACCCTTTGAGCAACACATCAATCCTTACACACAAATCTCCCTTACTTTTAATTATTTTTTTATTAGAAAAGTATTGTTGGTAAAATATTCTTATGCATTTGTGATTATGCCTGGAGGTTTTGGTACGCAGGATGAATTTTTCGAAACCCTTACTTTAGCTCAAACCAAGGTCATCAATGATTTTCCTATTGTAGTAATGGGCAAAGAATATTATCAACCATTTCAACATTGGATGGAGCAGATGATAGCAGCAGGCACTATTGCAGAAGAGGATAAAAAGTTTATTTTGTTTACCGACAGCGTGGATGAAGCCATTGAACATATTAGTAAATACGTTCGCAAAAACTACAAAGTAAAATCTCGCAAGCGTTTGTGGTGGTTGTTTGAAAAAAATTAATCAATCACTGGTTGCAACCATCTTGTAATGTATTCTAATGGTTTGTTTTTTCTTGCTGTATAATCCATCACTTGGTCCTGGTTAATTTTACCCAATCCAAAATATTGACTTTGTGGATGCGCAAAGTACCAACCACAAACACTGGATGCTGGATACATAGCCAAGCTTTCAGTTAAACTGATGCCTGTATTTTTTTCAGCGTCTAATAAATTAAACAAAGTATATTTTTCTGTATGGTCGGGACAAGCAGGATAACCAGGTGCAGGACGAATACCCACATACTGCTCACTAATTAATGACTCATTATTTAAAGTTTCATCCGCAGCATAGCCCCAATATTCTTTTCTTGTTTTAGCATGCAAATATTCTGCAAAGGCTTCTGCCAATCTATCTGCTAAGGCTTGTAAAATAATTTTATTATAATCGTCTAAGTTTTCTTCAAAGTTTTTGATATGTTTTTCAATACCATGAATAGTGACTGCAAAAGCGCCGATAAAATCTTTTTTATTTTCAGTGGCCGGGCAAATAAAATCAGCCAATGAATAATTGGGCTGACCTGCTGCTTTTTTTGCTTGTTGTCTTAAAAAATGCAAGGCTAGTTTTTCTTCACCATTTTCTACAAGTACATCATCATTATGGGCACTGGCTGGCCAGAATCCTACAGCTCCTTTGGCAGTTAGCCATTTTTCTTCTATAATTTGAGTTAATAGTTTTTGTGCATCGGCATATAATTTTGTAGCCACTTCACCAACAACTGAATCTGTTAAAATAGCAGGAAAATTACCATGCAATTCCCAAGCAATGAAAAAAGGTTTCCAATCGATATAGTCCACAAGCTCCGATAAGTCATTTATTTCAATGGCTTGATTACCGGTAAAACTAGGCGCTACCACTTTAAAATTTTCCCAATCAATGATGGCTTTATTTTGCAAAGCATCTGCGTAACTAAGTGATTGCTTGGTGGTTTTTTTATTATCAAAATCGGACTTGAGGCCTGCATAGGCTTTTTCTAATTCTAATAAGAAAGGTGCTTTTTGGTCTTTGTTCAATAAAGAACCTGCCACCGTCACACTTCTGGAGGCGTCTAATACATGTATTACACCATCACCATATTCAGGTGCAATTTTTACGGCAGTATGCATACGAGAAGTGGTAGCACCTCCAATCATCAATGGAATAGTCATTCCTCTGCGTTTCATTTCTTTAGCGATATACACCATCTCATCTAAAGAAGGCGTAATTAATCCACTCAGTCCAATAATATCTACATCGTGCTTTTGTGCTTCTGTTAAAATTTTATCGGCAGGTACCATCACCCCTAAGTCAATAATTTCATAACCATTACAGCCTAGTACTACGCCCACAATATTTTTTCCAATATCATGCACATCCCCTTTTACGGTGGCTAGTAATATTTTAGCAGGACCCTTACTGGCCCCATTCGGGTTAATGGAAGCTAATTTTTTTCTTTCTTTTTCTGCTTCAATATAGGGTGTTAATACTGCCACACTTTTTTTCATCACCCTTGCACTTTTTACCACCTGCGGTAAAAACATTTTTCCTGCACCAAATAAATCACCCACTTGGTTCATACCCGCCATCAGTGGCCCTTCAATGACTTCTAAGGGTTCGCTGTATTGCAATCGGGCTTCTTCGGTATCTGCATCAATAAAATCAGTAATACCATTAATTAAAGAATGCGCTAATCTTTCTTCTACAGTACCCTCTCT